>Ga0307470_10000846_pt1 | contig 12937 bp, 4 predicted proteins | sample atmos_gasesAM3C__FD_204565 | JGI IMG/M metagenome (GOLD analysis project Ga0307470, IMG submission 204565) | Hardwood forest soil microbial communities from Morgan-Monroe State Forest, Indiana, United States - atmos_gasesAM3C_05 | ecosystem: Environmental > Terrestrial > Soil > Temperate forest... | reverse complement strand
GCCGTCGCCGACGTAGGCGATCTTGCGCCCTTTCAAGTCCCCGAAGATCTCCCGCAGGGTGAAGTAGTCGGTGAGCGCCTGGCAGGGGTGGAGGTCGTCGGTGAGGCCGTTGACGACCGGAACGGTCCCGAAGCGCGCCAGGTCGACGACGGTCTGGTGGGCGAAGGTGCGGGCCATGATGCCGTCGACGTAGCGCGACAGCACCCGCGCGGTGTCGGCGATCGGCTCGCCGCGGCCGAGCTGGATGTCGCGGCTGGAGAGGAAGAGGGCGTGGCCGCCCAGCTGGACCATCCCCACCTCGAAGCTGACCCGCGTGCGGGTCGAGGACTTCTCAAAGATCATCGCCAGGCTCCGGTGGGCGAGGGCGGAGCGATAGGTCTCCGGATGGGCCTTGACGTCGGCGGCCAGCCGGAAGAGGCCGGCGACCTCGGCCGCCGTCAGGTCGTGGATCGAGATCAGGTGCCGCTGGGCCATGGGACCTCCTGTAAGGGGGCCAGTAGTGGGTCAGTTTGATCCGCTGCGGGCGGCCGCCTTCGGGCCCCCCCTCCCGCACACCCTTCCAGGCGGCCGTCCTCGGGACCAAACTGACCCCACTTCCCGGGAGCCGGGATCACAGCGGATCGCGCTCGATCGGCATGGTCATGCAGCGCGGGCCGCCGCGGGCGCGCGAGAGCTCGTTGGCGGCGAGCGTGATCACCGCCGGTCCGGCGCCCTCGAGGCAGTGCTTGCCGGCCGCGACCTCCTCCTCCGGCAGGATGCGGAAGCCGCGCCGCCCGAGCTCCTCGATGGTCTTGCGGTTGCGGCGGTAGAGGAGGATCACGCCGGGGGCGACGGCGAAGGCGTTGGCGCCGTCGGTCCACTGCTCGCGCTGCTGGTCGATCTCCTCGCCGATGCCGCCGCAGGGGATGACGTCGAGCCCGACCCCCAAGTCCGCCAGCGCCTTGAGCAGCGACGGCCGCACCGCGAAGGTCAGCTCCCGCGCGTAGAGGTCGACGTAGTAGACGAGGGCCGACTCCGGACCGCCCGGCTCGATGACCGGGAGGTGGGCCAGGCAGGTGCCGCGGTCGATCAGGGTGAACACCGTGTCGAGGTGCATGTAGGAGCGCTTCGCCGGCAGCTCGACGAGGATGAGGTGCCGGAACGAGGTCTCCTCCATGCGCAGGTAGTCGGCGAGCACCTCGACGCCGCGCCGGTTGGTGCGCTCGGAGACCCCGACGAGGACGATCTCCGGCGAGACCACCAGCACGTCGCCCCCCTCGAGGCTGGGGTAGGGGAAGCGCGGGTCGTGCTGGGGCGCGCCGGCGGGCGGCACGTCGATGTCGAAGAGCGCGCCGTGGCCGGCCAGGGCCGGGTGGTGCTCGAAGAGGATGCGCGACAGCAGCGGCTCGCGCTCGCGCGCCTCGGTCGCCATCGACGGCACCACCACGCGGTTGCCGAGGACGACCAGCGAATCGCGCTGGAAGAAGTAGTTGGGGAGCGGCGGCAGCTCGAACGGGCCGCGGCGGACCGACTCGGCGTCGGCGGCGCGCGTGCCCTCGATCAGGCAGGCGGCGAGCTCGGCCGGCGGCAGGCCGCCGAGGCGGGCCACCAGGCCGGGCGCCACCCCGTACTCGCGCTCCAGCTCGGCGAGGAGCTCGCCGCGGGTCGACGCGCTCGCCAGCACCTCGGCGAGCAGCTCCTCGCCGTCGAGCACGAGGACGCCGGCCTGGCGCAGCACGTCGCAGAACAGGTCGTGCTCCTCGCGCGCCTCCTCGCCGTAGAGGATGTCGTCGAAGAGGAGCTGCTCCATCATCGACGGCGGCATCCAGTCGATCTCGCGACCCGGACGGTGCACGAGGACGCGCCGCAGGCGGGCGATCTCGGAATCGACGTGGATGCGCATGAGGAGGGGGTGGCTCGGGCGGCGCGGCCAGCAGCGGCGCGGCGGATTGTATCAGGTCTCCCCGCGGAAACCTTTGCGTTGCCGCCGACTCTGTCTTCAGCCCCACCGGCCGCCTGCGCTCGGTCGGCATCCAGTGCGCGCTCTGCCACTCGACGGTCGACGACTCGATCGCGCCCGGCATCGGCCAGCGGCTGGACGGCTGGGCCAACCGCGACCTGAACGTCGGCGCCATCGTCGCCCTGGCGCCGGACCTGAGCGTGGTGAGAGGGCTCCTGGGGGTCGATCAGGCCACCGTGCGGACGGTCCTCGGGAGCTGGGGGCCGGGGAAGTTCGACGCCGAGCTCTTCCTCGACGGCAAGGCCTTCCGGCCCGACGGCAAGTCGGCGGCGACCCTGATCCCGCCCGCCTATGGGCTGCCGGGGGTCAACCTGCACACCTGGACGGGGTGGGGGTCGGTGACCCACTGGAACGCCTTCGTCTCAAGGGGCTGCGCCTGAGCGCGGGCGAGAAGAGCGATCTGGTCGAGTTCCTGAAATCGCTGTAAGCCGCTGTTAAGGATGAGCCCTCGCCAGCAATATCTCCGGTAGGGGCGGAGCTTGCCTCCGCCCTGGTCCGGAGCGCGTAGTCGGATCCGTGGTCTCCCAGGGTTGCGGGCGGAGGCAAGCTCCGCCCCTACAGGGATTTCATCTCTCTGTCGTTGCGGTGCACCCCCAGGAGACACTGCTAGACTCCGCTCGCCCCATGGCCGACGAGCACCCCCAGAACCCGCTCCACGAGCGCTACGCCTCGCCGGCGATGGGGCGGATCTTCTCGGCCGCCAACCGCTACGGCTGGTGGCGGCGGCTGTGGATCGCGCTCGCCGAGTGCGAGCGCGAGCTCGGCCTGCCGATCACCGCGGAGCAGATCGCCGTGCTGCGGGAGGTGGCGGGCGACCTCGACCTCGGCCGCGTCGCCGAGCTCGAGCGGCGCACGCGCCACGACGTCGTCGCCCATCTGCGCCACTTCGCCGAGCAGGCCGACGCCGCGGGAGTCGGCGCCGGAGCGGGCGCCGGCGGCATCCTCCACCTGGGGGCGACGAGCGCCTTTTTGACCGACAACACCGACGTCCTCCTGATGCGCGAGGGCCTCACCCTCCTCGCCTCCCGGCTGGCCGCGGCGGGGACCGAGCTCGCCGGTTTCGCCCGGCGCACCAAGGACGTCCCGACCCTCGCCTACACCCACTTCCAGCCCGCGCAGCTCACCACCGTGGGCAAGCGCGCCTGCCTCTGGCTCCAGGACCTGCTGCTCGACCTCGCCGAGGTGCGGCACCGGCTTTCGGGCCTGCGCTGCCGCGGCGTCAAGGGGACGACCGGCACCCAGGCGAGCTTCCTGACCCTCTTCGCCGGCGACGGCGCCAAGGTGCGCGCGCTCGACCGGCTGCTGGCGGAACGGCTGGGCTTCGCCGGGAGCTTTCCGATCACCGGCCAGACCTACCCGCGCAAGCAGGACAGCCAGGTGCTCTCGGCGCTCGCCGGCATCGCCGAGAGCTGCCACAAGCTGGGCACCGACCTGCGCCTGCTGCAGGGGGTGGGCGAGCTCGCCGAGCCGTTCGACGCCGAGCAGGTAGGCTCCTCCGCCATGGCGTACAAGCGCAACCCCGTCCGCGCCGAGCGCATGTGCGGCCTCGCCCGCCGCCTGCTGACCGACAGCCTGAACGGCCCCTTGAACGCCGCCACCCAGTGGCTCGAGCGCAGCCTCGACGACTCGGCCAACCGCCGCCTGGTGATCACCGACTCCTTCCTCGCCGCCGACGCCATCCTCCTCCTCGCCGGCCACGTCGCCGGGGGTCTCACGGTGCGCGCGGCGACGGTCGCCGCGCGGGTCGCGCGCGAGCTGCCGTTCATGGCGACCGAGACGCTGCTGATGGAGGCGGCGCTCCGCGGCGGCGACCGCCAGGAGCTCCACGAGCGCATCCGCCGCTACAGTTTGGAGGCCCAGGACGCGGTCGAAGGCGGCGGCGACAATCCGCTGATCGAGCGCATCGTCGCCGACCCCGATTTCCGGCTCTCCCGCGCCGAGGTCGAGCCCTGGCTCGATCCCGCCGCCTTCACCGGCCGCTCGGCGGCGCAGGTCGAGGAGTTCTTGGCCGAGGTCGCCGGGCCCGCCCTCGCCGCGGTGTCAGCCGCCGCCGTCGAGGCCCCCCGCGTCTGACGCCTTCGCCAGCGCCGCGAGAAAACCGCGGATGCAGTCTTCCGCCATCGCCAGAGCTTCTCCGTAGGTCTCGCCCTGTGTGATGCACCCGGGGAGAGCTGGCACCGTCACCACGTAGCCGCCCTCCTCGGCCGGCTCGAGATGCACGGTGTACGCGTAGGTCTCCATCGAGGATCATGATAGCACCGCGTCTGACGCCCATCATCGCCCGTCACAGGTTGAGGATGCCACTCCACGTGCCCTTGCTGTCGAGGGTCTTGGGCCGGACCATGCGGATCTTCGTCGCTCCGAAGGCGATGTTCTTGCGCCGGTAACCCGTCTTCTTGATCACCGGGAACGCCCTCTTCTGGTTCTTGGTCAACGGGGCGGTGTCCGAGGATTTGGCCTCGAGGATGACGCGGGTGTTCTTCCTGGTGATCAAGACGAAGTCGAGCCGGGTGACGACGTTGCTGCCTGCCACGTTCACGTCCACGCTCACCTCGCGCTCGAATCGCTTGATCGATCCGTTCTTGACCGCCGAGTTGAGCTTGCGGGTGACCTTGCCGGCGAAGGCGTTGCCCTGCTTCAGGTTCGCGATCTTGACCCGGCCGTCGGGATCGACGTTGTTGACCGGATCGTTGCCGACGTAGGCATAGAGCTGGCCCGACAGCCGGAAGGGCTGCGGCGAGAGGTCGGGGCTCGCCATCTCCTCGGCGTCCAGCATCTCGTCGAGGATCGGGTCGGGGCTGATCCACTGCCCCTGGCGCGGGTCGTAGTAGCGGGCGCCGAAGTAGGCGAGGGCGGTCTCCTCGTCGAGCTCCTTGCCGCTGAAGAGGTAGGGCGTGCGCTGCGTCTCCGCGCCCTCGTCCACCCAGGTCTCGCCGGCGGGGAAGTACTCGAGGTGCTGGTAGACCGCCCCCCGCTCGTCGGTGACGAGCTGGGTCGAGCCCAGGTGATCGGCCTGGTAGAAGTAGACCTTCTCCGACCGCGGCGTCGGCCCCGGCGAGACCTTGGTGGCGAGGCGGACGTCGTCGGCGAAGACGTGCTTGCTGGCGATCGCGCCGTTGCGCAGCGAGAACCAGCGGTTGACGTAGATCGTCTCGCCGCCCTGGCCCGCCTTGTTGGTGCGCATGCCGTCGGCGCCGTAGAGGAAGCGGGTGGTCTGGCCGTTGTCGGCGACCGCGGCGAGGCGGTCCTCCTCGTCCCAGGAGAGGCTCCGGCGGGTGCCGTTCGCGGCGCTCGCCCAGCCGGTCTGGTTGCCGTCCGCGTCGTAGCGGAAGGCGCGGTCGCCGACGGCGAGCGGCGCGTAGGGCTGGGGGCCGCCGTAGGCGTAGGCCCAGGCGTAGGTGGTCTTCTTCTCGACGTTCGCCTTGCCGCCGCCGTTGCCGCTCTGCTGGAGCTGGTTCTTGCTGGTCAGGTTGCCGATCTCGTCGTAGCCCAGGGCGAGGGTGTAGGCCGAGGTCTTGTCGGGGGCCGTGCGGTAGGTCCCCTGCGCCGCGACGAGCTGGTAGAGGTCGTCGTAGCGGAAGCTCTGGGAGACCGGCCCGCCGGCGAGCGACGGGCTGGGCACCGGCACGTCGTCCTGGATCGCCTGCAGCGTGCCCGTCAGGTCGCGCTGGAAGCTCTGCTTCTGGAGGTCGCGCCCCGCCCCGGTGGTGTGGAGCTGGGCGAGGAAGCGCGACTGCGGGTCGTAGGCGTAGCGGCTCTCGACGCCGTTGCCGTAGACCATCCGCACGCGCTCCCCGAACTCGTCGTAGCCCACGTGGCGGAGGTAGTCGAAGCGGACGCCGCCGAAGACCCCGGTCGCCGACTTGACCTGCCCGCCGGCGTCGTAGCCGTAGGCGAGCGACTCGCCGTCGGGGTAGACCACGGCGAGGAGGCGGCCGAAGCTGTCGAGCTGGAAGCTCGTCGTGTAGGGACCCTTGGGCGTGCCGCCGTTCAAGGCCGCCGCGGTCTTGACCGTCGTCACGACCTCGCCGAGCTTGCCGTAGGAGCGCGCCTCGACGCCCGAGGCGTCGCTCACCGTGGCGACGCGGCCGGCGCGGTTCGCCGGCGCGCCGGGGCCGCCGTAGGTGAAGGCGACGGCCGGCGACTGCGGATAGACGATACGGTCGAGGCGGTCGAAGGTGTAGAGGTAGCGGATCTGCTGGCCGCGGGCGGCCAGGTTGGCGGTGATCCGCGCGCCCAGGTTGCCCGCCGGATCGAAGCGCTGCTCGGTGCGGCCGAGGTCGGGGTTGTCGAGGACGACGTTGCGCCCGAGGGTGTCGTACTCCAGGCGGGTGGCGTTGCCGCGCGCGTCGGTCACCGCGGTGAGCTCGGCGAGGGCGTCGTAGGCGTAGCGGGTGACGAGGGTGCGGCGGGCGCCGCCCAGGGTGTTGGTCTGCTCGACGCCGACCACCTTCTCGCCGACGTCGCGGTAGAGGCGGGTGACGCGGCCGTTGGGGTCGGTGCGCACGCTCGCCAGCCGGTCGACGCCGTCGAGGGTGCCAAAGCCGTAGTCCATGCGGGTCACCGCGCCGTGGGGGAAGCGGACCTCGCGGACGCGGTCGAGCGCGTCGTAGGCGAAGGTCGTGGGGTTCTTCGCCGGCAGGTCGACGAAACGGCTGGCCGGACCGTCGTCGAAGACCGGCTGCCCCTGGGAGGCGACGCGGCCCCGGCTGTCGAACTCGACGCGGCCGCTGGCGCGCATGCCGGTGCGGGTCGAGGTGCCGGAGCCCAGGTCGAGCTCGGCGTCCTCCTTGGTCTCCAGCAGCCGGCCGAGGGCGTCGACGAAGACCGCCGAGTCGATGGGGTCGGAGCGGGTGGCGTCCTTGTGGTGGACGACGGCCCAGGAGACCGGCGCGCCGGGCCCGTACTCGAAGGCGAGGGTCGGCGCGGCGTCGCTGTCGTAGGGTCCGACGACGCGGGCGAGCCGGCCGAAGGGGTCGTAGGCGCGGGTGACGGCGTTGCCGTTGACGTCGACCGTCGCCGTCGGCTCGCCGCGCTTCAGGTCGTAGGCGGACCGCGTGACGTAGCCGAAAGAGTCGCGGACCCCGATGGGATAAGTGCGCGTCTGCTGGTCGTAGGTGAAGGTCGAGGTGTAGCCGCTGGGGTCGACGGCCGAGACGAGGTTGCCGAGCTCGTCGTAGGCGAAGGTCGAGACGGCGTTGCGCGAGCCGTCGTAGGGGGCGCCGCCCTGCGGGTCGCGCCCGCCGGCGAGCGTCCGCTCGAGGCGGGTGAGCTCGCCCTGGGCGTCGTAGAGCGCGGCGCGGCGCCGCAGCAGCCGGCCGGCGCCGTCCCGGACCTCGACGAGCGCGGGCTTGAAGACGTAGGCGTTGGGGTCGGCGTAGTAGCCGACGCTCGCCACGACGTCGTCGTCCGCCCCGGCGTCGGCGCTATCCGTGAAGCGGGCGACGTTGCCCACGGCGTCGTAGTCGTAGGTGCGGCCGGTCGACTTGCGCGCCGCGCCCTCGGCGCGGGTCGTCCCCTCGTAGAAGGAGGTCGTCTCCTCGACCAGGGCCGGGAACCGGGAGGGGCCGGCCGCCGGCCTCTCCTCGTAGCGGGAGGTGGTGACGCGGAAGAGGTTCCCCGCCGCGTCGGCGAGCGCCTCCCGCGTCTCCAGGTAGCGGCCGTAGAGGTCCTGGTTCTGGAAAGAACGGTCGACCGTCGAGCCGTCGGGGAGCGTCTTGCGGACGCGGGCGTAGCCGTAGCTCTCCCGCTCGGCGCGGTCGTAGAACGCGTCGTTGAAGTACTCGTAGCCCGTCCGGTACTCGTGGCCCCGGCCGTCCGCCACCGCCGTCGCGGCGAGCACCCACTGGCTCTCCGGCATGTCGATGCGGTGGGCGGGGTTGGAGCGGTCGACGCGGTTGCCCTGGCGCTGGTACTCGAGCGCGATCGTGCTCCCCAGCGGGCGGTCCACGCGGACGAGCAGGTTGGCCTTCGCCGCCTTGTTGAGCTTGACCCAGACGGTCGCGTCGCTCCCCTTGAGCACGCGGTCGACGAGGCCGTCGCCGTCGAGGTCCGCGAGGGAGAGCTCGCCGCCGCCGTTCGCCCCCGAGACCTGGGCCGAGACCTCGATCTGGATGCCGACGGCCACCAGCGGGATGCAGACCGGGGCGCCGGCGGAGCCGTTGCCGTTGACGTCCCCCGAGGAGTCGAGGGCGTCGAGGCACTGGAAGAGGCCGCCGTGGTCGTCGAGGGGGACCGTCCACGCCGGGTCGTCCCAGACCTGCTCCTCCCCCCAGCGGTCGCCGTAGTTGAGCTTGACCCGGAAGCCGCCGTCCTGGTCGCGGGCGACGTGGTCGGGGAGGCCGTCGCCGTTGACGTCCACCAGGTCCACCAGGGTGCGCGAGAGCGAGGTGCCGACGCCGCCGCCGATCGGCCCGAAGGCGGCCCCGACGTTGGCGACGGCGCTGGTCGAGTGGCGCAGGGCGTCGAGCGTGCCGAAGCTCGTCAGGTCGCCCAGGTCGCCGGTGCCGAGGCTCGCCGCGTCGTGGCAGTCAGCGGCGCTCTGCGCCCATCCCGGAAGGTCCCACGGCTCCGGGGCGCCGAAGCGGTGGCCGAGGTTGAGCCGCACCGTGACCTGGCCGGAGCCGGGGGTCATCGAGACGCGGTCGGGCAGGCCGTCGCCGTTGACGTCCACCAGGTCGGTCGTCGTCTGCGAGAGGGAGAGGGCCGTCCCCACCGAGGGCATGGTGCTGAAGACGGCCTTGGTCTTGCCCTTGCCGTCCTTGCGGGGGACGTTGATGCCGAGCCCGAAGTTGAGGCCGAAGCTGACGTCCGCGGTGCGCCGGACGGGGGACTCGAGGCCCGCGAACGCGGCCGTCCCGGCGAAGCCGCCGCGGCCGTCGCCGAGGAGCACGCCGCCGTCCGCGCCCCCGCCGGGAACCGCCAGGCCCACGCACCCCGCGACGCCGTCGATCGTGGTCGTCAGGTCGCTGCCGCCGGTCACCTGATCGGGGTAGAGGTCGCCGTTCAGGTCGATGAGGTCGAGCTGCGTGTCGCTCGCCCCGCAGCTCAGCGAGGCCCCGACGCCGAGGAACGACCCGTCGATGCCCACGGTGGCGCTGGTCGTCTTGCGCAGCAGGTCCACCCCGCCGCCCGCCGCGCCGCCGCTCGCCTGTTCGAGATTGCCGGCGACGTCGCCGCCCCGCCGCGAGGGCTTGACCCCCGAGGCGGCGAGGTAGAGGTCGAAGCCGGCGGCCGTCCACACCGGCGCGGCCACCCCGAAGGCCCCCTGCGGGTTGGGCTGCGCGGCGACGTAGAGGGGCGGGTCCTTGCCCGCCGGCGGCTGCAGGCCCGACTCGAGGAAGGGCGCCTCGCCGTTCCATTCGCCGTAGAACCAGCCGTGGTAGCCGCCCGAGAGGACCTCGTCCGGCAGGCTCCAGAGGGCGGGGAAGACGTCCGTCCAGGGCGACACCTGCCGGGTGAGGACCTCCTGGGGAATCCGCGCCCCGCCGGGGTCGCCGGCCACGGTGCAGACCTGCCGGCCGGAGACCGGATCGGCCTGGCAGCTCGGGGCGCCGCAGACCGCGCTCGCGCCCGCCCCGCGGCAGAAGGTGCCGCCCTCGTAGGTGACGACCGGCGTCCAGGCGGCGAGGTCGGGATCGATCGGCGCGGTCGCGGTGAGGTGGAAGCGGATGGCGTCGCCCGGCGCGACCGGGACGGCGTCCGGGAGGGACAGGTCGAAGCTCCCGCTCTCGGCGGCCCCGATCTGCCGGGAGGCGAGCGGCACCCAGAGGGAGGTCCGCGCGACCTCCCTCTCCACCACGGCGACGACGTCGCCCGGGGTGACCTGCTTCGCGAGCGAGCCCAGGATGCGCACCGTTCCGGCGGCCGGCGCGCCCCAGCGGGCGCTGCGGTAGCCGGCGAGCCGGAAGTCCTCGCCGGCGTCGAAGACGAAGCTGCGGGCGCCGTAGGCCTCCCGCTCCTCCTGGCGGCCGGTGACGTCGACGGCGGACCCGCTCGCGCCGAGCGCGGTGTAGGCCACCCGCGGCGCCCAGAGCAGGGCGTCGTGGTCGGTTTTCCTGATCGCGTCGGCGAGGAAGTAGAGACGGTCGCCGGCGTGGACCTCGAGGGCCAGCCCGTCGCCGCAGGCGCCGCCCGGCGCCGGGGTGCAGGGCGTCGTGTCGGCGGCGGCGAGGGGATGCCGCCAGAGGGGCAGAAGGTCCCCGTCGAGGTGGACCTCGACCATCACCCCGTCGCCGCCCGGCTCCCGCTTCTGGACGGCGCCGGTGATGCGGACGACGCCGTCGAAGGGCAGGACCAGCTTGCGCAGGGGGTCGCTGCGCTGGAAGCTCGCGAGGACGCTCGTCGCCTCGCCGGAGATGGAGAGGCCGAGGCCGCCGCCGCCGGACGTCAGGGGGAGGCCGCTCGCGAACGCGGAGCCGTCGTTGAAGCGGACGGTGCCGGCGCCGACCAGGTCCGGCAGGCCGTCGCCGTTGACGTCGGCCACCCCCTGGTCGTCGTTGCCGTGGCTCCACGCCCAGTTGGTGCCGACGATGGCCTGCTCCTCGAGGGCATGGAGCCCGGCGCCGAGGTCGAAGCCCCACTGCTGGGTGCGCGCGAGGGAGGTCGCGCCGCCGAAGCTGCCGGTGGCCGAGAAGCCGCCGCTGCCCTGGACGGGGTCGTAGCGGTTGAAGGCCACCGTGCCGTCCTGCCCGAGGCGATCGGGCAGGCCGTCGCCGTCGACGTCGAGGAAGCCGCTGGCGACCGTCGATTGCCCGCCGCTGGCGCCGGCCTGGACGCCGCCGTGGTTGGCGCAGAGGGTGTCGCCGACGCCGACGAACCCGTGGCCGCCGCCGCCGACCGTCTGCGTCTCGTTCTGGCTCACGGCGGACGGCAGCGCGCCCCAGGAGACCGGGGTGGCGAAGCCCAGGCCGTTCTGCCCGGCGCTGAAATAGGTGAAGGCGTGGCGGTAGAACTCGGTGGCGCCGTCCTCTCCCGTCACCGCGATCGACGCCAGCAGGCTCTTGCGGAAGTCCCCCTCGCGATAGGCGAAGAGGTAGCGGCGGACGAGGGCCTGGCCGGCCAGCACGTCGATCGACGCCAGGCGCCGCCGCGCGTAGGTCTTGAACCCCGGGCGCCCCGAGGAGAGGCGGTCCGGCCGGGTGCCGTCGTCGAGGGTGAAACGGACCTGGTAGAAGCCGCCGCTGTAGGCGATGGCCTGCGGGTAGACCTCGGCCCAGGGCTCGCCGCCGGTCCCGGAATCGGTCGCGTAGGTGTAGTCGATGGCGTTGCCGTGGAGGTCGACGACGCGCTCCAGGTACCAGCGGAAGGTGTTGCGGATCGCCCCGGGGGTCGGGTCGGGGTCGCGCAGGCGGGCCTGGGGGCTCTGGCCGTAGAGGTAGCGGACGCCCTCCTTGTCCGTCGCCTCCCACCAGAAGTCGTCCGGGTGGCTGCCGTGGCGGACGATGCGCTCGAAGCTCCCCTCGATGCGCCGGGTGTAGACCCGCTCCGCCGTCCGGTCCTCGCCGGGAGCGGCCAGCGGCGCGAGCTGCTCGCCGGCGATGAGATAGCTCTCGGTCTCCTTGGCGCGGTCGTAGCGCGGGGCGCCGAAGAGGGTGGAGACCTCGATCGCCGGCAGCCGCAGGTCCCAGCCCATGCCGAGCCAGCCGTCGCCGCCGGAGCTGTCGTAGCGGACGGCGAGCTCGGGCGCCAGGCCGTGGCGGCCGGGAGGGACGACGAGCGGGAAGTCGAGCGAGGCGTCGCCCGTCGGCCCCCCTTGGGGTGGCTCGATCTGGACGATCCCCGCGGCGGGGTCGGCCCGGGCGAGCTCGGAGATGGAGTTGGAGCTGAAGCTCGCCCCCGCCGGCTCGTCGGGGAGCGCCAGGGTGGCGTTGATGAAGTCGGTGAAGTGGGCGGTCAGGCTGACCACCACGTCGCCGCCGGACTTCGCCGCCAGCCGCTGCAGGGGGACCCAGCGCCCCGTCTCCTCGTCGAAGAAGAAGGCGCGGACGTCCTCCGGCGTCATGCCGGCAGGCAGCAGCGCGGCGTCGTACGGCAGGCTGAGCTCGACGGGCTTCCTGAAGCGTAGGCCGTGGGGCCCCAGGCGGAAGCCGCCGCGGAGCGGCGTGACGTTGGTCATGCCGGCGTCGAGAGCCGGCAGCTCGCCGTGGCCGAGCCGCCGCATGGTGAGCCTCGCCTTGCCGGCGAGGGCGCCGGCCGCGACGTCCAGGCGGGCCTTGCCGAGGGCGAGCGAGCGGCTCCGCCCGGGCTCGGCGTCGAGGCCGGCGGCGTCGTGGTCGCGGTCGCCCGGGTCGCCGGTCCCGCCCTTCAGCCGCACGGTCCGGCGCAGCCGGGTGCCGTCCGGATAGACCACCTCGATCTCCGCCTGCCAGGGCTCGTCCGCCGCGGCCGAGCGGGACGCCGGGTGGGGGACGAAGACGGCGAAGGCGCCGTCCGGGCCGATGCCGCCGGAGACGTAGGACCCCTCGACGAAGAGCTCCGCCGGCCCGGTGGGCAGGCCCGCCGGCTCGACGAAGCCGCGCAGGACGGCGCCCGAGGCGTCGCTCTCCCCCTGCAGCGGGTGGGTGAGCTGCAGGCGGGGGGCCGGCGACGGATCCTCTCCGTCCATGGTGACCACCCGGAGGTTGCGCACCAGGTAGGGGATCGCGCCGCCGGCGCCCTCGGGGACGGCGCCCCGCTCCCGCACGCTGTCGACGCCGGCGGGGGCCGGCTCGCCGGCGGGGGCGGGGAAGAAGACGATCCGGTTGATCCCCCGATGCAGCCAGCGCGGGTTGATCTCCTCGACCTGGAGCGCGGTCCCCGCGGAGGGCACGGCGCCGAAGCCGCGCGCCGCCGGGAGGCCGTCGATCGAGCGCACCGTTGCGGTCCAGCGCGGCACGCCCGCCAGCTCGTAGACGAGGAAGGCGCGCGAGACCGCTTCCGGCGCGGCGTCCAGCTGTA
>Ga0307470_10000845_pt1 | contig 12937 bp, 13 predicted proteins | sample atmos_gasesAM3C__FD_204565 | JGI IMG/M metagenome (GOLD analysis project Ga0307470, IMG submission 204565) | Hardwood forest soil microbial communities from Morgan-Monroe State Forest, Indiana, United States - atmos_gasesAM3C_05 | ecosystem: Environmental > Terrestrial > Soil > Temperate forest... | reverse complement strand
AATCAACCGAGAGCGATGACGAGGATCAGTGCGGCCAGCGCGCCGATGCCGATCCAGATCCACTCCTGGTGTGTCAGACCGGCCGCCTGGACCTGGTCCATGTTCTGCGCGAGCTGATGAAGGTCCTGAGGCGAGAGCTGAGCGAGGCGCTGATCGACCTGCTCTTTGGTGAAGCCGCGGTCCGACAGAACCTTGGCCACCTGCTCATTCGCGGCCACATCGCGCACCAACGCCAGATCGGCGGCGCGCTGGTCGATGCTCTGATCGGCCGCGGTCTTCGACGGGACCGGACCGGCGAACGCGGGAATGGCCGCAAACGCGAGGACAACGAGGAAAGCAAGGAATTGAGACAAACGCTTGGACACGACAAGTACCTCCATTGTTGTGTGATGTGGCCTTGACCACTTCACAGTTCAGTAATCCCCGCCGCCCATGGCCCCACTGCCACGGCGACGGTATCCGTTGAGCGAGCGGAGCAAGACGGGTGCCGGGTTCGCGGTAGCGGGGTTGCGGGGTCTCGGGGTTGCGGGGTTGTAAGGTTGCTGAGTTGCTGGGTTGCAGAGTCGCAAGGTTCTCGAGTTTTGCCAAGCTGACGCGTCGCCATGTTGCCAATTGACATATTGCCACGGCTACATTGGCAACCGGCACCGCCAACCCAGCAACCCAGCAACCCAGCAACCCAGCAACCCAGTAACCCCGGGACCGCGCTACCCCGCCACCCCGAGACCCCGCTACCGCGAGACCCGCACGAGACCGCCACCCCGCAACCGCGATACGATCCCCAATGAATGATCCGCTTCGAAGACATCCTTGACAAGATCGAGAGCTATAAGCCCGACTTTGACGAGGAGTTGCTCGACAAGGCCTTCGTCTTCTCGGCGCGTGAACATCGCGGTCAGGTTCGCAGCTCGGGCGAGCCGTACCTCGTTCACCCTCTCAACGTCGCCTACATCCTGGCCGAGATGCGGCTCGATGAGACCTCCATCGCCGTCGGGCTGCTTCACGACGTTCTCGAGGACACGCTGACGACGAAAGAGTCACTGCAGGAGGTCTTTGGCGACGACGTGGCCGAGCTGGTCGATGGCGTCACAAAGATCTCCCGTTACGCCTACGTCTCGAAGGAAGAGCAGCAGGCCGAGACCTTCCGCAAGATGCTGCTGGCGATGGTGAGCGACCTGCGCGTTGTCCTGGTCAAGCTCGCCGATCGCCTCCACAACATGCGCACGCTCCAGTTCCTCCCCGAGGAACGAAGATTGTCCATCGCCAAAGAGACGATGGAGATCTACGCGCCGATCGCCAACCGGCTGGGCATGGGCCGCATCAAGAGCGAGCTCGAAGACCTTTCCTTCCGCCACATGCACCCGCGCGAGTTTGACGATCTTCAGCGCGCCGTCAACGAGAAGCTGGCCGTTTCCGGCGAGATCGTCGAGCGCATCAAGGGGATGCTGACGGCCAAGCTGCGCGAAAACGACCTCAACGGCGACGTATTCGGCCGCGTCAAGTCGATGTACTCCATATGGACCAAGCTCCGGCGCCAGGAGATCGACGTCGGACAGGTCTATGACTACCTCGCCTTCCGCATCGTCACCGCGAACATCAAAGACACGTACGCGTGCCTCGGCATCATTCATCAGATGTGGCGCCCTGTTCCGGGCCGGATCAAGGACTACATCGCCATGCCCAAACCGAACTTCTACCAGTCGCTGCACACCACCGTGGTGGCTGACAAAGGTCAGCCCTTCGAGGTACAGATCCGGACTCGGGAGATGGATCTCATCGCCGAGCAGGGCATCGCCGCGCACTGGAAGTACAAGGAAGGCCGCGTCGGCGCGCAGCCCGACGACACGAACTTCCTGTGGCTGCGGCAGCTCGTCGAGTGGCAGCACGAGATCACCGACCCGCGTGACTTCATGCATTCGCTGAAGATCGATCTCTACCCCGACGAGGTCTATACCTTCACTCCCAAAGGAGACGTCTTCGCCTTTCCGCGCGGCGCCACGCCGCTCGACTTCGCCTATCGCATCCACACCGACGTGGGCCACCACTGCGTCGGCGCGCGCGTGAACGGCAAGCTGATGCCGCTCCGGACGACGCTGAAAAACGGCGACATCATCGACGTGCTCACCGGCCCGAACCAGTCGCCATCGCGCGAGTGGATCAACATGGTCGTGACCTCGCGGGCGCGTCACAAGATCCGGCACTGGCTCAACACGGAGCAGAAGCATCGCTCCATCGAGCTCGGCCGCAAGCTGATCGAGAAAGAGGCCAGGCGCTACCGCGTGCAGTGGCGCAAGCTCGTCGCCGAGAACGCCCTCGATGCCGTGCTCGCCGAGTACGGACTGCCGAGGCTTGACGATCTCTACGCCGACGTCGGCTATGGCAAGGTTTCGGCGCGCGCCGTCGTCGAACGCTTCGTCAAGGACGAGCAGGCGCCGGTCGACGAAGGAGTCCTCCAGCGCGCCGTCCGGAAGATCTTCCCCTTCACCGGTACCTCACCTGCCATCAAGGTCAAAGGCTACGACGACCTGATGACCTATCTCGCCAAGTGCTGCAACCCGCTGCCGGGCGAGCCGATCACCGGCTACATCTCACGCGGCAAAGGGGTGGGAGTCCACAGCGCGAACTGTCCGAACGTGCGCAACCTGATGTTCAACGCCGATCGCCAGATCGCTGTCGAGTGGGCGGATCAGAAGCACGCTCAATTCCAGGTGGAGCTGGAGGTCGTGATGGAAGATCGCCAGGGCATCCTGGCCCGGGTCGTCAACACCGTCTCCAACATCAAGACCAACATCCGCCAGATGGACAGCCGGACGACCGACGGAAAGGCCACCGCCGAGCTGACGCTGGACATCGCCGACCTCAAGCACCTCGAGCGCGTAATCCGCTCCATCGCCGGCATCGAAGGCGTGGTCCATGTAGAGCGGAAGTTCAACGTGCGGCACGCGACGGCGTGATGGCCGCGGTTTCGGGGTCTCGAGGTCTCGGGGTCGCGCGGTTTCGGCGTCGCGCGGTCTCGGGGTTGCGCGGTCTCGGGGTTGCTATGTTGCTTGGTTGCTGAGTCCTTGAGTTGCCATGATGAGGCGACGGTCAAAATTCAACCAGCAACCTAGCAACCCAGCAACCTAGCAACCCGCGAGACCGCGAGACCCCGCAATCCCCGCAACCGCGCGACCCCGCAACCGCGAGACCGCTTAACCCCCTACCGCCCTCTCAGCGCGAAGAGGTGCCGATCTACACGCTCGCGGTTGAAGGCGGCCTGGCGGACGAAGGCGTCCCCGTCGTCGGCGGGCGGTCCTTCGACGACTCGGTAATGGCCGTGACGATCGCGCCCGCGCGCAAGCAGCACTTCGTGATGCGCTTGCTCCTGGCGCACACCACTGGCGACGTAGCGGACAGCGAAGCCGATGCGAGGACGGGAGGAACCATTAGGGCGCGAGCCGTGCACGATGAGGGCGTGATGGAGCGACATCTCACCCGAGGCCAGGACCACATCGCGCGCATCGCGCGCGTCGACTTCGACGGCGATCTCCAGCCCGCTGGCGAGCAGGTCGTGCTCGCGCATCGGCGCCGACCGGTGTTCCAGGCGTCGCGCGTGCGAAGCCGGTACCACGCGCATGCAGCCGTTGTCGGGCGCACTGTCCGTGAGCGCAATCCAGGCGGAGACCAGGCGCGGCTCGTCGAGGTTCCAGTAGAAGCCGTCCTGATGCCACGACACGAAATCCGGCGTCCGCGGCTGCTTGAAGAAGAGCGATGTGGAGTGAACGAGGATGTCCTCGCCGAGGATCGCCGCCACCGTGTCGAGTACACGCGGGTGCATGACCAGGTCGTATGCCCAGCCGTGGAAGAGATGCGCCTGCGACGAGATCGCGGGCTTCTCGCCTTCGAACCAGCTCGCCAACTCCTCGGCGCCGCGTCGGAAGCGGCACACCTCATGGCCATCGAGAGCCGGAAGCGGATGGAGTACGCCGTCCCGCGCGAACTCTTCGAGCTGACCGAGGGTGAGCGTCACGATGGCACCACCGCGGCCAGATAGCCGCGCAGCCGCTCGCCAGTGGCCGCGAGATCGTCATCACCCACGTAGTAACCATGTCTCGACAGATACCAGTCGACGAATTGCGCCGTGCGCGCACGCTGGCGCGGCCCGTACGCATCACACCACGCCGCGGCATCGTCGATCGTTGCCGCCGTCGCGGCGAAGGTGACGCGGGCATAGTCGCAATCGCCGAATGTCGCCACCGGCCTGGCGTGCAGCAATGCCTCGAAGCCGCTGCTGGAATTGATCACGAACACGCCATGCGCGGCAGCGAGGAGGGCGTGGATGTTGCCGCGGACGAGCGAGACGCAGGAACTCGATCGCGTGCGTCGTTCCACCGCCTCGATGACGCCGGGATCGTCGTGACTGAACGGATGGAGCTTGACGGCCACACGCCGCCGTCGCCGTTCCGCCCAGTCGCTGACGGCATCGAGCATTGCCACGACGGAGATCGGCGAGTGGTCCGTGATCACCGAATCGCCCTGGCGCTGCAGGGGCAGAAGGAAGTAGCCCGGGCTGGGGGCCTCGCCGCCTTCGGGCTGCGGAAGGCGGGAGAGGTTCGCCGCGATGATGCGTTTGCGCAGAACAGCCACGCGGGCAATTGCCGCCTCGGCGTCGACGCTCTCAAAGTCGATGCCGCGGCGGACCGCCGAGTGCTCGACCCCCCAACCATCGACATCGACCGTGAACAGCCCAGCCAGATGCATCTCTTTGAAGAAAAGATCGGCGTCCGGCCGCTCCCGCCGCGTCGCATGCGGCAGGATGGCAAATGCCGAGTCGCCGCGCGCCTCGCCGCCCTCCGCCTCCCACTCCTGTTCGAGCACCTCATGCCCCAGCTCGACCAGTGTGTCGCGCAGCAGGATCTCCATCCGCCGCCACCGCGGCGCGGCAGCAACCCGTGCGTTGTAGCGACGGAGGTACGTTTTCACGGAGGTGCGGCGAATCATCGCATAGGCTTGACTCCGGCTAACATCCCTCCATGCCCCGATTCACTCGCTACGTCGCCATCGGTGACAGCACGGTCGAAGGACTCGACGATCCCGATGGGCGGGGTGGCTATCGCGGCTGGGCCGATCGTCTAGCCGGAAAGCTCGCCGCCGAACAGGGGAGCGTGCTCTACGCCAATCTTGCCATCCGCGGGCGGACGACGCGGCAGATTCGCCGCGAGCAGCTCGATGCGGCGGTGGCGATGCAGCCGGACCTGGTGGCGTTCGTCTCCGGAACGAACGATCTGCTGCGGCCGCGCTTCGATTCGGTCGCACTCCGCGACGATGTGGAGGCGATGCAGCGCGCGCTCACCGGCGCCGGCGCGACCGTCATCACCTTCACCCTTCCCGACCTCGGCGACGTGATGCCGCTCGCGCGCATGGTGCGCGGCCGGCTGAGGCAAATGAATCAGATCATCCGCGATGCCGCCTCGAGGACTGGCACGATCGTCTGCGACTTCGCCGCCTATCCGGTGGCGTCTGATCCCCGTCTCTGGTCGGACGACCGCCTCCACGCCAATACCCTGGGACACGCGCGGATCGCCGACGCGCTCGCCGATCACCTCGGCCTGGCCGGCGCGAGCGGGTCATGGTCCGAACCGCTACCGCCCGTGCCTCCGCCGCGTTGGGGAGACCGCCTTCGCGCCGAAGCCGCCTGGACGCACCGTCACCTTCTGCCCTGGCTCTGGCGACACGCGCAGGGCCGCTCGTCCGGCGATGGCATCACGCCCAAGATGCCGCGGCTAACGCTGATCGGAGGGTAGGGGTAGGGATTTCGTCCATCGAACACCCACCTCTACGAGGGAGAGAATCGCATGGCTCGTTCACGGCGGCTGAAGGACAACGATCACTTCGTCATCTACTCGGATGCATTCCTCGACGTTCTCGGGCCCGACCCGAGTTACGAGACCGTGCCCAACGTCAACGCCCACGAAGGGCCGGTCTACGTTCGCGACTGGGACGCCGTTCTCTTCACGACCGTGCCGGTGACAACGAACATCCCCTCGTTCGGTGACAGGAATGTGGCCATCGGCCGGCTCGACGTCGCTTCAGGCGATGTCAGCACGTTCGTCGCCGAGGCGAACATGGCCAACGGCATGACCCTCGATCACCAGGGACGGCTCCTCATCTGCGAACAGGGTTCGCATCAGACCGCCGCGCGCATCTCGCGCATGAACCTGAAGACGAAAAAGGTCGAGACGGTCGTTGACCACTGGTTTGGACTTCCCTTCAACTCGCCGAACGATATCGTCGAGAAGAGCGACGGCACGATCTGGTTCACCGACCCCGCCTACGGTGCGCTGCAGGGGTTTCGCCCCCCGCCGCTCGTCGGCAACTTCGTCTACCGCTACGACCCGGCCGACGACTCGACCACCGTGGTGGTCGACACGTTCAAAAAGCCGAACGGCCTCTGTTTTTCGCCTGACGAATCCATCCTCTACGTGAACGACTCCGGCGCCATCGAGGGGCCGAACACCTATGACATCAACCTGCCGCACCACATCCGCGCCTTCGACGTCGCCGACGGCAGCCATCTCGTCAACGAGCGCCTCTTCGCTGTCGTCACACCGGTGATCCCCGACGGTCTGAAGGTCGATGGCAAAGGCCGTGTCTACAGCTCTTCAGGCACAGGTGTTCAGGTTTTCGACACCAGCGGCAGGATCCTCGGCGAGATTCTCGCCGGAGGCGTGGCGAACTTCTGCTTTGGCGGCCCCGGCAACAACATGCTGTTCATGATGTGCGACACCGCGATCAACATCGCCACCCTGGCGGCCACGGGGGTCTGACGGCCCGGGAGCCCGTGGGGTTAGGTCTGGGACCTATAGGGTTAGGTCTGGGACCTATAGGGTTAGGTCTGGGACCTATAGGGTTAGGTCTGGAGCCTATAGGGTTAGGTCTGGGACCTATAGGGTTAGGTCTGGGACCTATAGGGTTAGGTCTGGGACCTATAGGGTTAGGTCTGGGACCTATAGGGTTAGGTCTGGGACCTATAGGGTTAGGTCTGGAGCCTACCAAGGTAGCCGAGCGACGGCTTGGAAAGCCCCAAGCTCCGTACGTTTGGTCGGATCCGTTCATGGACGGACCCTCATCCGTCGCCATCACCATGCCAGGTAGATGGCGATGACCTTTCTGAACACCTCGACTACCGACCGACCGACGATGTAACCGACAGCGACAGCGGACATCACCGACAACCAGGACATGCGTGCCCCTCTCTCTGGGAGGGACCATTTTACAACCGGGAGTGGCTCCCATCCCTCGAAATCGCGGCTGGATCGAATGTGAGGCAGAGGTTTGCGCCCGACGTAACGATTCTGCAAAGCGTGATACAGCTCACGCTCGCGACTGGCACGGATGCGACATCGTCAGCCCGATCGTCGTGAATATCCTGCGCATTGGCCGGTACCGCGTCCTGAATCACCTCGGCGGTGGAGGGTCGGCGGAGGTCTACGCGGCCGAGGACACCTTGCTGCATCGCAAGGTGGCGTTGAAAGTTCTCCGCGGCGACGCGGACGACCAGCAGGTGCGGCGCTTCGAGCGCGAGGCCCGGCTGGCCTCTCTGCTCAATCACCCGAACGTGGTCACTCTCTACGACATCGGTCACGAGGGTGAGCTCCAGTACATCATCACGGAGCTCATCGAGGGCGAGACGCTGCGGGAGCGCATGGAACGCGGGCCGATGACGGTCATGGAAGTAGTCGAGATTGCCTCGGCCGCCGCGGGCGCGCTTGCCGCCGCGCATGAAGCCTGGCTGGTGCATCGCGATGTCAAGCCCGAAAACATCGCCATCCGCAAGGACGGAGTGGTCAAGGTCCTGGACTTCGGCGTCTCGGCTCTCTGCGGTGACGGCGATGCCACGGATCCGCTCCGCCGTCCGGGTTCACTCGTCGGAACGTTGCCCTACCTCTCGCCCGAACAGGTGCGCGGCGAGCCGATCATCGACAACCGCTCCGATATCTACAGCTTCGGCGTGGTCCTGTATGAGATGTTGTCCGGTCATGTCCCGTTCAGCGGCGGGAGCGTGATGGACGTTCTCGCGCAGATCGTCGAGCGTGAGCCCGATCCGCTGCCTGCACTCATCCACTGGAAGCTTCGCGATCTGGTCATGACCGCGCTCCGCAAGAATCTCTACGACCGGCCGCAGACGATGTCCCAGATCCTTGCCACTCTGACTGATGTCCGGCTCGAGCTGCAGATCCGAGAGCGCGGCAGAACGGCGTGACGTCTCTTCGGGGGGTCGGGTGTCGGAGAGAGAAAGGTCACCCGTTTCGCCTGGCTCCTACTCCCGAACCCCACTCCCGACTCCCGAAGAGAGTCGAACCGCTTACAAATGAATGTGAATGACGCCGCGGACGACATTTCCGCTGTCAACGAGGACCACATGGCCACCGACGGTCATGTAGCGATGATGCGCTGGCGCTGGCGGGAGATGCCGGCGAAGGTCAGAGGGCACGGCATAACTGTGCCGCCGCAAATCGCGATCGAGCGGCCGGCCTTCCTGCAGACGAGCCTCCTGGTCGGACGATAGCCTGTCTCGATCTCGCAAGCCTCTCGTGTTTTGGTGCTGCCTGTACCAGTCCTGAGTCACCTGGCGGTCGTGGTCGTTAAACTGAATCCTGTCGCGGTCCTGCCGGTCCTGAGCGAAACTGACGGATGCGACGAGAAGTCCGATGATGCAAGCTGCGGTACGTATGGTCGTTTTCATCTTGTGTCTTCCTTTTTGCCCGTGAGCAATATCTCTATCAGCACGATCGGGGCCAGGAAGTGGTTGGGCCTATCAAAATCGCGGTCTCGCGGTCTCGCGGTCGCGGTCTCGCAGTCTCGCGGCCTATCGGTTCTGATCGCTGACAACCGACAACCGACAACCGACAACCGACAACCGACAACCGACAACCGACAACCGACAACCGTCAACCCATCGGCAACGTCAGCTCGACAGCATCCTCGCCGGATGCCTTCAGGTCGCCGCCCATGACGCGGGCGCGGGCGCGGGCGACGGCGAGATCGAAATCGATTTCCTGCTGTCGGAACAGGGAAGGGTCGGGCTCCGCCTGCTCGCCGAAGATCTGCGCCACGGCGCGGACGCGAGCGGCCAGCACGCCGCTTGCGATCCGCACGACCAGTCTTGTTTCGTTTTCGTGGTTCATCGCGTACGCCGAGAAGGAGCATTCCTCTGGCGAGGCCAGCGCCGTGGCCCGTTGCAGCAGGTCATGAAGAACTTGCAGAATCCCGATGGCCGGGCCGCTGCGAAGCCCCAGCGGCGGGCTCTCATCCCAGCGGATGCCAAACGGGGCCGCTGCTTCGCTGAGCAGGGCGTCGCAGTCGAACTCGATCACCGCGACCGCGGCCGGTGCCGCATCAGCGCGGGCGAGCTCGATCAGACGGTCCACCTTTTCCAGCAGTTCCCGGCCGCTGGCGCCGGCCGTTTCGGCCAGCTTCTTGTGCTTCGGCTCCACCAGTCTGTCGGAGAGCAGATCGCTGAAGCCGATGACGTGATTGAGCGGCGTTCGCAGCTCGTGACTGACGTTCATCAAAAAAACGCTCTTGGCGCGGCTGGCCCTTTCCGCGGTGGCCCTGGCCTCGATGAGGTCGTTCTCGTAGACCGTCCGCTGGGCGATCTCCTTCTCCAGCACGGCAACGGTGTTCGCGAGCTCGGTCGTCCGGCGTACGACGAGTTGCTCCAGCTCCTCGTTCAACCTGGCCAGGGCCCGCTGGGCCTGCCGCCGCACGGTGATGTCCTGAAACACGGCCACGGCGAACTCGACCCGCCCGCCCTCGCCGCGGACGGGTGTGGCCGTCACCTCCAGCGCGATCCGCTCGCCGTTGCGCATGACTTCGATGTCATCGACGTTCGTCCGCTCGCCGGCCAGGGCGCGGACGATCGGCATGCCCTCGGTCGGGTACGGCTCATCGGTGCCGGCCCGAACCGCGGAGAACCGTTCCCCGAGGTTATCGGCATGATCACCCGCGGCCACGCCGCGGCCGAGAAGAGCCTGGGCCGCGCCATTCGCGTAGATCGCCGCTCCGGCACCATCGAGGATGAATACACCGACCGGCAGAGCTTCGACCAGCTCCGCGAGGCGGTCCGGTCCGAAGGTGATGCCGGTGGCAGGGCGATCGCTCGTGTACGGCATAAGTGAGGCGGCGAGCGCATGCTATACCGCGAGCTGCTCGCCGCCGGACGGAAGGATGGCCAATAGCTGATCGATCACCCCGCGGCGATCCGTTGCAACGCAGACAGCAGATCCCCGATCTCATACGGCTTTCGCAGCAGCTCGACGCGAGAGCTGTTCAACTCTGCCGTCAGTTCCACCTCGCCGCCGTGACCGGTGGAGAACACGACCGGCAGTTGTGGCCAGCGTTTGCGAAGTCTGCGAAACACTTCGATTCCGTCGATATCCGGCAAGGTCAAGTCGAGAATCACAGCCTCCGGCTTGAAGCTCTCGACGGCTTTAACGACGAGAAGTCCTCGACCGACCACCTGTACGGCAATGCCCTCCATTTCGAGAAGCGCCGTCAGACCGATGGCCACCAGATCATCATCCTCCACCAGCAGGACTCGCCCGAAGCGCTTCCCAGCGCTCTGCTTCTCGGCCGGCGGCGCGGCGGCTGACTTCGCCTGCGTCGCGGGCCGGCCGCTGCGAGACTTAGAGCCGCCTTTGGCCATGTTCGTCATTCATGATCGGATTACGGCGACGACGGTCCTAAGGTTATTGGCGAGGATCAGACCCTCGTGTGTGGCGCCGAGCCGCGCGAACGATCGGTGGTGAGGGAAGCGGCGGAATGCGGGTTCGTTTGGTACGGGCACAGGGTGTACGGAGATTATTATGGAAGTTAACGAGAGTGTCCAGTTGTGCTAGCCTGTCTAGGTCTGTGTTAGGCACGACCGCGCCCTCCAAGGCGCGGCCGTGCCGCTAAACTGCTACGCGTGCTGCTTACTGCGTGACGGGCGGCTTGGTCGGATCAGGCGCCGGCGTTTTGCCCGCCGGCGTCTTTCCCGCTTTCGCGGTCTTCTTTCGCGGCCGCTTCAGATCGCGCTTCATGTTCTCGACGTGGACTGCAACGCTCGCGCTCGAGGGATCACGCCCGATGCCCTTGGCGATGGCGAACATCTGCAGACAATCGGCGATGGTCTCGGCCTTGCGGGCCTGGCACGTGAACTTCAGGTTCGCTTCGAGCTCGGCCACCGCGTCGATGACCGTCCGGTACGCGGTCATGAACTGGTCGTTGGCCCGTGCTTTGTCAACATCGAACTTCTTGACCACGGCGAGCTCCGGGTTCGCCTCCACCGCGGCGATCGTGCTGGTGATCAGGTCGTCCGAGAATGACACATACCGGCGCACGAACTTCGCGGTTTCGGGGTGCTTCGGAACGAACGCTGGGATCAGTGCGATGGCAGAGTTGAACGCCGCCAGGAACTGAGCGGCCGTCAGGTCATAGGGCGACGGCGTTCTCGGTGGCTCCGGCGCCACGGGAGGAACGCTGGGAACAGGGATATTGGTCATAAAGCACCTCAATCGAAAGACCTCATGCCCCCCCGCTACGAGCGGTATGGACATGAGATGGGTCACGCGCCAGGGCTGAGCGCCAACCTCGCGCGCAAAGCGGCACCGTGCGCACGTGCCGCGAACTCGGATTTTCGACGGACCTATAGCGGAAAGGGATCAACGACCACAAGTCACTACCCTTTGAGCACCTCCTCTCTCTCTCCCGGTGCCAAGACCTCATGCCGCCGCTACGAGCGGCATGAGCGTCGGGTTACGCGCGAAGGCTGGCCGTCAGCCCGCGAGCGCCTGGCGGCACAATGCGCATGTGCCGCAAAAATCTGACTTGTTCTGCATATCTACTAGACGTTGCAGCGGGAAAAAGGTCACAGCTTCCTCCATCCTCGACCGCGTCATGAGTCCCTCACGCCACGCGCAACCGCTGGACGTTGACGTTCGCGCGCGAAGCGGCACCCTGCCCGTGCCGCGAGGATCCGATCTGTCCTGCATACCTACTAGACGTTGTAGCGCGAAAAAGGTCACAGCACCCTCCATCCGCGACGACGGTACCTGCTGCTTCTGGCCTGAAGGACTCACGCGGAGACGCGGAGTGCGCGGAGAAAAAGCGCCTCGTCCCCTCCGCGTCTCCGCGCCTCCGCGTGAGTTCTTGCCCACGTGCCGCGAGAACCGATCTGTCCTGCATACCTACTTAGACGTTGCAGCGGGAAAAAGGTCACAGCACCCTCCATCCTCTATCGGCGACATGGGCCTCGCGTTGCACGCGACTGCTCGACGCGGACGCCGCGCGCGAAGCGGCACTCAGCATCCGACCTGTCCTGCATACCTACTTAGACGTTGCAGCGGGAAAATAGTCACAGCTCCCTGCATCCTCGACAGCGGCCACGTCACGCGCGGCGGCTGAACGCCGCGCGCCCGAGGCGGCACCCTGCCCGTGCCGCGCGAATCCGATCTGTCCTGCATACCTACTTAGACGTTGCAGCGAAAAAAAGGTCACAGCTCCCTCCGTCCTCGGCCTCGCGAGAACCTCAGGAATTTTCCGGCGCTCGGTTACTCGAAGAGGTAACTAAGAATGTTCTCGTTATGGGCGACTAAGATCCTGGAAGCGTCGGCTCGGACCGCAACTCTCCCCGGTGAGAGGTCCGCACGCTTCTCGGGGAAGGTGCGTGTACCTCTCGGGGACGGTGCGCACACTTCTCGGCGGAGGGTTCGTGTGCCTCTCGGGGATGGTGTGCGCACCTCCCGGGGATAGTGCGCACACTTCTCGGGGATGGTGCGCGTACCTCTCGGGGATAGTGCGCGTGCCTCTCGGGGATGGTGCGCGTGCTTCTCGGGGTGGGTACGCGTACCTCTCGGTGAAGGTGCGTGTACCTCCCGGTGAAGGTGCGTGTACCTCCCGGTGAAGGTGCGCGTAC
>Ga0307470_10000844_pt1 | contig 12949 bp, 7 predicted proteins | sample atmos_gasesAM3C__FD_204565 | JGI IMG/M metagenome (GOLD analysis project Ga0307470, IMG submission 204565) | Hardwood forest soil microbial communities from Morgan-Monroe State Forest, Indiana, United States - atmos_gasesAM3C_05 | ecosystem: Environmental > Terrestrial > Soil > Temperate forest... | reverse complement strand
AAGGACTTACGGCCTTCGCGAGTTCGAATCTCGCCCTCTCCGCCAATCGAAGCGCGAGTTCGACAAAATCGCGGGAGCGATTTTGGACGCCCGTAGGGGCGCCCGAAGGGCGAGGGCCAGGACGGCCCGAGTCAATCTCACCCTCTCCGCCAATCGAAGCGCGAGTTCGACAAAATCGCGGGAGCGATTTTGGACGCCCGCAGGGGCGCCCGAAGGGCGAGGGCCAGGACGGCCCGAGTCGCCATACCCCGCAGTGGGTTCGTCAATCGCATTACATGACGGAGCGCACATTATCCGGCGCGAAATGTCACATTTTCCCTACAAGGTCGCATACGGTCGGCGGATTAGGCTACGTCCAATAGCCGAGGACGACCTGTTCCGAGGGACGTTTTATGGAACACCGTTGGGGACGACGACAGCCGACCGACCTTATGGTGCGCTTCTACGCCAGCTCTGGGATGACAGGGATTGGGCGGCTGCTGAACATCAGTTCGACGGGCGCATATATGGCGACGGCCGCGCACCTGCGGCCATTTTCGCTGGTGTACTTGGAGCCGGCGGCCGCATCGTTCTGGGAAATCCAAAGCAGACGCATTGCGGCCAGTGTCGTTCGCGAAGATGCGGGCGGCGTCGGGCTCGAATGGTGCGAGTCTGCCGCCGAGACGACCAAAGTCAGCGCTCGCTTGGCCGCTCTGGCCGGCAGCCGCCCGGACCCCACTGATCGGGGCCCGGGCAGGTGCGACGGACGGCGCTAGAAGTGCGTGAACGCGTCGATGAGCGCCGGGACGTTGGGCGTCCCTAGCCCTGTGACGTTGTCATACCCGCGGGTCGTCCGCAGTGATGTGTTGGTGCCTTCGATCAAGGCCGGCTGATCGCCTCCCGGCGTGTAGTCGGGATTCGGCGTGGAGTTGATGGTCACCACACGCAACAGGCCCGGACTGCCGAGATAGCCGCGCAACACCGCCGTCGGGGAAGCCGGCTTGTTCACATCGATGATCGGCGATGATTGCGACCCCGAATCGCCGTGGGCGAGATGGTAGAGCGCGGGATTCACGAAACCCACGGGTCCCTTGTGGTGCTGGAACCGCGCCTGATTGACGAGTGCCAGAACGCCGGCGAACAATGGCGATGACAGACTCGTGCCGCCAATGCTGCCTTCGCAATATTCGGTCGTCGCCGAGATCGGCGTACAACCCGCATCGTTTACCGGGTTGCCGGCCGTCGTGAAAGTCTCGCCGTACAGGAATCCGGTATATGGGTCGCCCACCATGGAGATATCCGGGTTGACGCGAGCCGGCACCGGCGCGCCAATTCCCAGCGAGTCGATCGTCACCCGTGTACCGTCGGCGAGGTAGGTGAACGCCGATAAATTGTACGGCACGTCCGACTGATAGGACGGCGCCGGCATGATCAGGCTAGGGCCGCCGCCGGATCCCGAGTAGAACGCGAAGGGCAGGGCCGGCCCGCTGGTGGCGACGCTCTTGCCGTCAGCCGAGATCGTCACTGCGTTCAAGTAAGCGCGGTAAGTTCCCCATCCCCATTCGCGCTTGTCGCCGTCGCGGTCGAGCACGGCGAGGCTGGTGCCGCCCACCGCGGTGACGTATGGACTGGTCGCGTCCCAGGTGCCGGAGGCAACGCCGTTGCCCGCGGCCAAATCGCCGTCATCGCCGGTGGAGAAGAGGATGCTCATGCCTTCGGCTGCGGCCTGCAGAAAAAATTGGTTCTCGGCATTGATGAAATCCGCAGGCAGGCCGTAGTCGCCGCCGTAGCTGTAGCTGTTGGTGACGATGTCCACGCGATGGTGCTCGATCAGATCGTACAAGGGGCTGTTGACCGGATCCGTGCACAGCCAACCCTCGTATACGATGGACGCTCCCGGCGCCATGGAGTGCACCGCCTCCACGTCGAGGCTTTCCTCTTCATACCAGCCCTGCGGGCCGCAGGGATCGTTCGCCGGCACGTCGTACAAGCCGGCCGGCACGATTTGTTGGAAATTGCGATTGGTCAACCGAGGAAGTCCGTGATTCTTCGAATAGCGGTTGGCGTCGTCGGCAATCGTCGGCGAGGCATAGACATCGATGATGCCGACCCGCACACCCGTTCCGTCCTGACGCACACCGTCCGCTCCGTAGGCCGCACGCAGCTGCTGCGGCGTGTAGCCGCAGACCAGCCAGGGCAGCGTCTTCGGATAGGGAGCGGCGGCAGTCGACAGTGTCGCGCTGTGATCGCCCCAGTAGGTGCTGCAGAAGGGCGAGGGGATGCCGGTCGGGACCGGGGGCGGCGCGTTCGGACCTGCCGACGCGCGCGCACTCGCCGAGGCGCTCGCATTCCCCGATGCTTCTTCGTTCAGCCGAATGTGTTCCGGTTTGCGCAGCACCGTCGCCTCGTCCAGGCCGGCCACATACGTAACCACGTCGGCGATGGCCGCGGGGATTCTCGGCGTTTCGGCGTTTGCGCGCAGCACTTTGCCCTTATAGGCGTAGAGATCCTGACTGACGCCGAAGGCCGCCTTCACGGCATTGATGGTGCCGCTCGCCTGCACGAACAACCCGCTGTCGGGCGTGAACTCGACCCGAAAGCCCAGCTGTTGCAGTGTGCGCTGTACGCGTTTGACGTCTGCGGCATTCGGTGCAAATTGCGCCCGGAATTCCTCGGGAGTCAGGTATTGCCCGTAGCGGGAGCTGCTGGGCGTCGATTGCGCGACGATCAGATTTTTGAGCGCCGGTTGATTGCGGAAGCTCAAGAAAGCCACGATCTTGACGCGTTGACTCTCGTCGGCACGCGACACCTTCGGCGCCGAGGCGACCCAGTGCGGTACGTTCTTTTGTTCGCCCGATGGTTCGGCGGCGCTTGGTGCCGCGCCTCCCAGAGACAAACCGAGACTCGATAAAACAATGAGAAAGAAACGAAATCTCAAGCTTTCCATGATTTCTCCCTTCTTGATCTAATTTGAAATGGGCGCTGGCCGTCGTTGCGGACCGTAGCCTGATACTAGTCTCGATCTAGCCGGCATGTATATAAAGTGAAGCCCGCACTTCACGCCGGCAGAGTCACGATGAAGCAGCTGCGGCCATCCTCCATGACCGAGCAGCGCGCATCTCCCCCGTGGCGGCGCGCGATTTGCCGGACCAGGGACAGACCCAGGCCGGTCCCGCCCCGGTCGCGGGCATCCTTGGGGCGGTAGAAGGGCCGGAATACGTTTTCAAATTCCGACTGCGGTATGCCGAAACCATGGTCCGACACCGTGATCGTCGCCGTGGCAGCGTCGCGGGCGATCCGCACCTGCGTGGGCGGCGCGCCATGTCGGCGGGCGTTCTCCAGCAGGTTGCGCAACAGACGGCGCAGCAGGCGGGCGTCGCCATTGATGCTGACCACCGCACCTTCGAGCTGGACATCGTCGTAGCGGGCGCATTCCTCGGCGGCGAGCGCCAACAGATCGAGCTCTTCGGTCGCCACCGTCTCGGTGACGGTGTCGAGCCTGCTGGCGAGCAGAATCTCGTCCACCAGCCAGTCCAGCTCCGCGATATCCTGTTCCAACCCGAGCTTGCGCTTTGCGTCGACGGAATCCTTGATCAACTCCACTGCCAGCCGAATGCGGGCGAGCGGAGTGCGCAGCTCGTGCGACGCATTGGCGAGAAGCGTCTTGTGTCCTTGCACCAGCCGCTCGATATGACCCGCGGCACGGTTGAAGCTCTCCGCCAGCCGCGCCACTTCGTCGCGGCCCTCGACGGCGACGCGTGCGGTGAGGTCGCCGGCGCCGAGCGATTCAACTCCCCGCTGCAAGCGCTCCAGACGCCTGGTGATCTGCCGCACGATGGGAAAGGCGGCGACCCCGATGGTCAGCGCGAGCAGCACCAGCATGACGTGGAATATGAATCTCGGGTGTCCGTATCCGATCGGCACACTGGCGGCCAACCACCGGCCGTCGGCCAGGTGGACATAGGAAATGGGGCCGCGGCTCGAACGAATCATGGTCATCCCATGGCGGCCGCCTCCAGGCGGAGGCAGGGGGCTGCCCACGGCGGCCACGGGCGATTGGTCCCGATCGAACAGGGTCACATCGGCATTGAGTCCCGTCGCCAACCGCCGCAGCGCCTGTTGCTGCTCAGCCGAGGGCGAGTCGGCCGGCGGGAGGACATTCTGCACCAGCCTGCCCAGGGTGTTGCCCGCCTGCTCCACGGAATCGCCGGTGAAATGCCACAACATCACGATCGCGAGCACGAACAGGAAGAGACTGGCGACCAGTGCAACATAAAACCGCAAATAAAGGCGCAGCATCAATCTTGAACTTTTGCAAACACGTAGCCCGCTCCGCGCACCGTGATGACGCGCCGCGGCTTCTTCGGATCGTCCTCGATCGCCGCGCGGATGCGCGACATGTGTACGTCGATCGAGCGGTCGAAAGCTTCCAGACGCTCCCCCTTCACCAGATCCATCAGCACATCGCGCGATAACACGCGGCCGGCCTTCTCCGCCAGCGCCACCAGCAAATCAAACTGGTAACCGGTGAGCTCGCAGTGCACGCCGTCCAGCCGCACAGCGCGTGCCGCGGTGTCGATTTCCAACCGGCCGAAGTGCAACGAGGGTTCGGACGCAGCCCGCCCGCGAACACGGCGCCGCAGGATGGCCCGCAGCCGCGCCAACAGTTCGCGCGGCTGGAAAGGCTTCGGAAGGTAGTCGTCGGCCCCGAGTTCCAAGCCGACGATGCGGTCGATCGCATCGCCGCGCCCGGTCAGCATCAGAACCGGCGTGTCGGAATGGGTGCGCACCTGCCGGCATACGTCCAGGCCGTCCATGTCGGGCAGCATCAAGTCGAGCACGACGGCGTCGTACTGCCCGCCGGACAGGAACTCCAGGGCCGCGGCGCCGAGCGGCGCGACCGTTATGCGAAATCCCGCCTGGCCAAGATACTCCGAGAGCATGTCGGCCAGGCGGGGATCGTCTTCGACCAAGAGGATGCGCTCGACCATCTAGGCAACGACTGTAGGGCCTGCCGGGCGAGTACACCAGAGGAGATCACGAATGCGGCATTCCGTGCGAGTGCGAGTGTTCCATTCCGTGCATGCTCTCCAAGTGATCGGCCAATGCCTTGCGTTGCTGCGGCGTGAGCACATCGCCGACGTCTGCGATCAGCTGGGTAAAACGCTTGGAGGCCCGGTCGGCGAGCTGCATGTGCTCCGCGCGCGCAGCCTCCAGCGCCGCGCGGTCCACGGTGGCCTGCGTCAGCGCCTGCATGACATGGGCGTGTGCGGTGTGCAGTTGCGTATGCAGCGGCAGCAGGTCGTCGACGGCCTGTTTCACCAAGGGAGCGATCTGTGCCTTCTGTGCATCGGTGGCATCGATTTCGACGTACAAGTGCTTGAGCATGTGATCCACGTGGGCGGACACATCGGCAGCGCTGTGAGTGCCGTCCATCATCATTGCGTGCTGGCAGCTCATGCCGTGCCCCCAAGCGGAGACGCCGACCCCGGCAGCCAGAACGGCGCCGGCGAGAAATGCAACGACGGTGTAGCGGTTGAACAGGCGTGGGCGAAACGGCGGCGCCGCGCCGTCGGTCGGAATTGGGGTAGTCATATTCAGTCCTTTTAGCGGTTGGGAAGACACGCTGCGAAGTTTCCGCCGCCTTGGTTGGTCCCAGTTGTGCGGCAGGTAAAGTTTTGTAAAGCCCGGCAGCCGGCCCTGGATGCGCGTTTCCGCGGAAACGTCGCGCTCGGCGCCGGATCCCTTGATCAGGCGGGAATGGCCGCCGCCGCGCGCGCGTCCTCGAGCCCATGGCCCTTGGGCCCCGACTCGCGGCGCCAGAGCAGGGCGGCCGCGGACAGGGCGGTGAGACTGAGCAGGAAGAAGAACCACAACATGATCGTGTATCCGGCCGGATTGAGCGCGCCGGCGCCGGCTTTGTCGGCGAGCCAACCCGCGCCGAGATTGGACGCCGCCATGCCGAGCGCTTGAATCAGCGTGATGAGCCCGAGCGCCGTGCCCAGGCGGCGCGGTTCGACGATCAGCGTCGTGGCCGGCCAGATGACCGCCGGCACCAGCGAAAAGCTGATCCCCATCATCAGCGTCGAAACCCAAAGACTGAGATCCGTGAGACCGAGCACTACGAAGGTCAGGGGCAGCAGCAGCGTGCCGAAAACCAGCATGAGTGCGCGGTGTCCCAGGCGGTCGGCGAGCAAGCCGAAGAACGGCGTGGCGAAAATCGCGGCGAAGAACACCCAGCTATTGGCCACGCCCGCCTGGGCGAGGCTCAAGCCCTTCGCGTGCTGGAAATACTCGATGGCATAGGTCGTTCGGAAGGGGAAGAACACCGCGGCGTAGAGCACGTGCAGCGCGAGGATGTACCAGTAGGACCGGTCGAATTTCAGCAGCTGACGCCATACGATGCGCTCCGCAACCGCGGCGCCGGCCGATCGCACCCCCGGCCGGTGCCGGCGGTCGAGCCAGTAGAAGATCATCGCCGCCGCGAATCCTGCGAGCGTCATTCCAGCGCCGAGCCACAGCGGCGGCTGCCACCCGCCCTCGTACAGCGGTCGGGCCCACGCCGTCGAGGTGTCCACCGCATAGGAGCCGACGCGGGCGAGGCTGAGATAGAGCGCCGTGGCGAGCGCGATGCCGCGGCGCGAAAACCACTGCGCCAGTCCCGCCAGCAGCGCGATGAAAATCGCACCCTCGCTGACGCCGAAGATGAAGCGGCCCGCCACCATGAGCTCGTAGGGCGTGCCGATCGCCGTGAGCGCTGCGCCGACCACGCCCGCGCCCGCGGACCAAAGCGCCACCCGCGCGGGCCCGTAACGGTCGATCATCAGACCGTTGATGAGCGCGAGCGCCACATTGGGAATGCTGATCACGCCGTTCAGCATGCCCAGCTGCGACTGAGTGAAGCCGCGTTGCCGCTGCAAAAGATCCGCGATGGGACCGATCACGTCGTCTTCGTAATAGCTGCTGGACACCGCTATCGCGGCCAGCGCCAGCGCCCACCAGCGCAGGTGGCCGCTGCCGCCGCTCGGCTCCGGTCCGATCGCGGTCTGGGTCACCGGAAGCGGGCGCCTTGACGGGCGAGTTCCGCCTGGACCGCTTCGATGTTCACTCGATCGAGCGCTTCCTCGCGCCGCATCGACACCGCCGCCGCCACCCCCGCACCTTGGCCGCTCACGGCGCAGCACATCATGTTGCGCGCCGAGGCGTGGGACACTTTGTCGCCGCCGATGCACCGTCCCGCGACGAGCAGGTTGCCGACGCCTTTGGGCACCAACGCGCGATACGGCACGTGCCAGAAACGCCCGGTGGTCGGGAGGATCAAGATGCCGTAGCCGTCGATGAATTCGGGAAAGATGCCGATCGCGTCGTCGAAACGCGCCTGTTCGCGGACATCGGTGCCCGTGAGATTGTAGAGCGCGTCGATTTTGCGGGTATCGCGGACGCCGAGCGTCATGCCGAAGTTGCGCAGCTTCGCGTGCTCGCAGCCCGGCATGAAACCGCGCAGCGCTTCCAGGGCGTAGATCGCTTCGCGCCTGCCGCGCATCTCACCGGTGGTCAGGTCATTCGGATCGGTGCCGTCGATGGCCGGCACGTGCACGAGATTCAAATAGGTGAGATCGCCCTGATCGGTGACCGTGCCCCAGGTGCCGGCGATGGTATGCAGGTTCGGCGGAATGACGCCCGCGGCCAGCGCCTGCTTGAACGGCTTGCGCAGGAAGGGCGAGAACAGCTGATCTTCCTTGCCCGTGGTTTCATAGTCCCATTCGCCGTTCCCCGACCAGTCGGCGTAGGTCTGCGGATCGGCCTTCACCGCGTCGATGAATTCCCGCTTGTTGACGCCGCTCATGGAAAACATGACGGACACGGCCATCATCTCTTCTTTGGGCGACTTGCGCACCGGCGCCCCGGCGCGGGTCGCGATGTCGGCATCGCCCGTTGCGTCGATCACGCGCTTGGCCAGGATGGCTTCGCGGCCCGCCTTGCTCTCGGTGACGACCCCGCGAATGGCGCCATTCTCCATGATCGGGGCCACGCCCAGCCGGTGCAGCAAGGGCGTGACGCCGGCTTCCAGAACCAACGTGTCGGCGACCCATTTGAACATCTCAGCGTCGAGCGCGTGACTCAGGGACTGCGGCTCGGGCATGGCCGCGCCCATGGCCTTGGCGCGCTCCTCGAATTCGATGCCGATGCCTTCGCAGTCGACAGTATGTTCGTGGCGGTACCAGGCAAAGCCCTCGACCCCCACTTGGGTGATATTCCCGCCGAAGCAGCCGTTGCGATCCATCAGCGCCGTGCGGGCGCCGGCGCGGGCCGCGGCCAGCGCCGCCGCCAGACCTCCGGGGCCGCTGCCGACCACCAGGACATCGGTTTCCAGAATCACATCAACGGAGCGGGCGATTTCATTAATCTTCTTCATTAAGAGCCAACCCTTCAAAAATGACCACCAAACCCAGGGGCGTCATTCGTAGCACAGGATGATGAAAGAGGTACGGTCACCCGCCGGTTCTCCCAAGCGCGCCAGAGACTACTTGAATGGTGGCCCGCAGTTAAGTCATAGTGTTGTCATAAATATGTAATCTGCTGTGCGTAAAAGCTACACAGCGGGATGACGGGCCGAAGTTGGGATGAATGGAGGCTCGATAGACCTGGGATGTTTATTTGCCGTTTCGACTGCGCGCGTAACGACCTCGCTCGTTGCGTTTGCGTATTTCTATGGCTTGATTCTTTAGGGAGAGACGCTTGAAAATCAATCAAAAGCTTGCGTGCGCCATCACGGCGATCCTCAGCGGTTCCGCGGGGGCGGCCTGGGCGGCCGAGGAGACCACGTCGTCCTCCGGACTCGAGGAGATCACCGTCACAGCGCAACGGCGCTCTGAATCGGTTCAGAACGTGCCGATCACGATACAGGCGATCACGGGCGAATCGCTCGGCCAGCTGAGCGTGACCACCTTCGACGACGTCATCAAGTTGCTGCCGAATGTGACCTTCAGCTCGAACGGCCCGGGTCAGGGCAACATTTACATGCGCGGTCTCTCGGTGGGCTTCGCGGGCAGCCAGTCCTCGGCCTCGATCAACCCGTTTCCGAACGTCGCGACCTACCTCGACGAGCAGTCGCTGACCTTTCCGGGGCGCAATCTCGACGTCTACATGGTCGACATGGACCGCATCGAAGTGCTCGAGGGCCCTCAGGGCACGCTGTTCGGCGGCGGCGCCGAGGCGGGCGCGATCCGTTACATCACGAACAAACCGAAGCTCGACGTCACCGAAGGCCGCGCCGAAGGCGGTTACGGTGTCACGGCGCACGGCGATCCGAACACCAGCGCGAACATCGTGCTCAACCTGCCGCTCATCGACAATACTCTGGCGGTCCGCGGTGTGATCTACAGCGACCGGCGTGGCGGCTACATCGACAACGTGCCGACGACGTTTACCCGCAATCCGAACGTCGACAAGGGTCCGAGCGCCTATAGCGCCTCGTACCCGGCTCACCTCAATACGTACAACAACTTCTTGCTGGTCCAGAAGGCGCAGAACCCGACCACTTACCAGGGTGCGCGCCTCGAGTTGCTCTACAAGATCAACGACAACTGGGACGCGTTGATTCAGCAGACCTACCAGTACCTGGATGCGGAAGGCATGCCCGTGCAGATGCCGCTCGGCCTCGGCCTCACGCCGCTGCAGCCGCTGCAGGAAACCTCCTTCGCGCCGGCCTGGAACAAGGACAAATCCTCGAGCACGGCCTGGACCCTCAACGGCCAGATCGGCTTTCTCAAGGCCATTTACACCGGTTCCTACCTGGACCGCAGCGTCGACGCGAACATGGATTACTCGAATTACACCCGCACCGGGGGTGGGTTCTACTACTCGTGCACCGGCGGCGGCGGGTCCGCCCGCGGAGCCAGTGAACCGCCGACCTGCTACTCGCCGGTCATGGGCTGGCACGACTATTTCAAGACCACGCACCAGAGCCACGAGTTGCGATTCTCGACGCCGGAGGACTTGCGTCTGCGCGGCCTTCTCGGGGTGTACTGGGAAGACTTCCAGATCAAGGACGACATGAACTTCGAGCAGAAGACCATCCCGTCCTGCACGCCGGAAAACCTCGCGGCGGCGCTCGCGGGCGGGCCGACCTGCATCGCGAACGTGACCCCGGTTCAGGCAGCGATCGACCCGACGACCCGCAACGACTACACCAACTTCGGCGAGGATCTGCAGCGCGGCTACAAGCAGACTGCGGTGTTCTTCTCGGGCGACTTCGACTTGATTCCGAAAGTGCTCACGTTCAGCGCCGGCACACGGTACTTCAAGTACGTCGAACAAGAGGTCGGTTCGCAGTATGGCAGTCCCACCAGCTGCGACAACATACCGAACGGCCAATGCATCGCTACGCCGATCAACTACGCTGATCACCACGCGACGTTCACGGGGTTCAAGAGCCGCGGCAACATTACCTGGCACATCACGCCGGACGCGATGTTCTACTACACGTACTCGCAGGGTTATCGTCCTGGCACGTTCAACCGATTGACCGGTGGCCGGACCAATATCTGGGTGGACGCCAACGGCGTGCCGCTCCCCAACGGCGTCGTAAAAGGTCCCGCCGATACGAAGCCCACGCAGTTCACCAAGCCCTTGAGCGAGGCACCGGACTCGCTGCTCAACAACGAAATCGGCTTCAAGTCGGAGTTCTTCGAGCATCGCCTGCTGGTCAACGCCTCGGCGTACAAGATGGACTGGGAGAACGTGCAGACGCTGATCTACAACCCGCCGGTGTATGGCAACACGACCTTCGGGGTGACGGGTCCGAACTACCGGATCAAGGGCGGCGAACTGCAGCTCGCCTTCAAGCCGATCGACAGCCTAACGCTGTCGGGCAACATGTCTTACAACAATTCCGAGCAGGTCACTTCGCCGTGTATCCGATCATCGGGCAAGACGCCGATCACGCCGGATAATCCGACGCCGGCGGGTGCCTGCATCACGCAGGTGCGCGCCGGCGACCACAACGTCGCCGTCCAGAACGCGCTCGGAGCGCTCGGCTCGACCCCGGCCTTCTCGCCCAAGCTGCAATACACCCTGCGCGCTCGTTACGACTGGTCGTTCAACGATTACAAGGCGTTCGGCCAGGTCGGCATGACCCATGTCGGCGAGATGAGCAACCAGCCGAGCAGCTTCACGTCGGGTGACGGCGTCGTCATTCCGACCACCACTTGGTTACGCTACACGATGCCGTCTTACAACACCTTCGACGCGTCGCTCGGCCTGACGAAAGGAGCGTGGGACCTGCTGCTATTCGGCCAGAATCTTGCGAACAAGAACGCGAGCACTTTCACGACGTCTGGCCAGGACATCAAGGCCGAAGTGCCGCTGCGTCCGCGAGTGCTTGGCGTGAAGATCGGGTTCAAGTTCTAGCCAGGACGGTTGCGGTACAATCCCAAGGGCGGACGGCCAAGTCCGCCCTTAGTTTGGATCAACCCATGACTGTGACCTCGCAGCCGGTGGCGGCGCCGCCCAGCGTGGAACTCGAGGTTCAGAGGATCCGCGGCCTGGTCCAGGTGCATCGCTTCGGGGAGGCGATCACCGCCGCCGGACCGTTGCGCACGCTGTACCCGGAGAACCGGGACGTGCTGTACTTGCTCGCCGTCGCACAGCGGCACGGGGGGCGGATCGCGGACGCCCTGGACACGCTCGCGGACTTGGAGCGCCACCACGCAGGGGCGAGCCGCCTCTACCAGGAGCGCGGTCACTGCCACGTCGCACTCAAGGATGCGCCGCGCGCGATCGAGGCGTATGAGCACGCGGTTCAGATCAATCCCGCACTGCCGGCAGCCTGGAGCATGCTCGAAGGGCTGTACAAGATGGTGGGTGACGAGGAGCACCGGCAAGAGGCCGCCGCGCACGCCAAGAAACTGAAATCGGTTCCACCGGAGGTCATCACGGCCACCGGTCTTTTCTGCGAAGGCGACCTCTCGGCCGCCGAAAATCTCATCCGCGCATTCCTGCTGCACCACGGCGATCATGTCGAGGCCATGCGGCTGCTGGCCCGCATCGGCGTCGCACGCGAGGTGCTGGATGATGCCGAATTCCTGCTGGCCGCGGCTCTCAAGATGGCTCCGGATTACATCGAATTGCGGCGCGACTATGCCTGCGTTCTGCTCGACCGTCACAAGCATGCGGAGGCGATCGCCCAGCTGGACGATCTGTTGAAAGCCGACCCGAAGAACATCGACTACCGGACCCTGCGGGCGACGGCGGCCGTCGGGCTCGGCGACCACGAGGGAGGGATCCGCGGCTTCGCTGAAGTGCTCGCGGACACGAGCCCGGGGTCGCGCCTGGCGGCGGACCTGCATCTATCGATAGCCCACTCACTGAAGACCGTGGGCCGCCGCGCCGAGTCGATTGACGAGTATCGGAAGGCGATCGAGGTGCGGCCGAAATTCGGCGACGCGTACTGGAGCCTGGCCAATCTCAAGACCTACCAGTTCTGCGCCGAAGAGATCACGCAGCTCGAGGCGGCCGAAGCGGACCCGTCCACCGCCCTGATCGACCGCTACCATCTTTGCTTTGCGCTCGGCAAAGCCTACGAGGACCGCAAGGATTACGGTCTTTCCTTCCGCTTCTATGAGCGCGGCAATGCGCTGAAGCGTGCCGAGAGCCGCTACCGGGCGGAACTGCTGGAACAGAACACCGCGAACCAGAAGCGGGTCTGCACGCGCGAGTTCTTCCTCGAGCGGACCGGCCGCGGCATCCCAAGCCGGGAACCGATATTCATCCTCGGGGTGCCGCGCGCAGGGTCGACGTTGCTCGAGCAGATCCTCGCCTCGCACTCGCAGGTGGAGGGGACGCAGGAACTCGCCAACGTGCCGCGCGCGGTGCTCGATCTGCAGGGCTACAACCCGGACCTGAACAACCCGCGCTATCCGGGTTGCTTGACGGCGATGCCGGCAGACGAGTTCCGTGCGCTCGGCGA
>Ga0307470_10000843_pt1 | contig 12956 bp, 11 predicted proteins | sample atmos_gasesAM3C__FD_204565 | JGI IMG/M metagenome (GOLD analysis project Ga0307470, IMG submission 204565) | Hardwood forest soil microbial communities from Morgan-Monroe State Forest, Indiana, United States - atmos_gasesAM3C_05 | ecosystem: Environmental > Terrestrial > Soil > Temperate forest... | reverse complement strand
TGATCTCGCCGGTCTTGCTGACGGCACAGCGGAAGTAGAGCGAGCCATCCTTCTGCCCGTCACGAATCAAGCCCGCGGTATCAATGCGGTTAATAACGGAGGTCGGGCCGAGGGGCAGAACCGCCGGTCGATAGAGCGGCAATTGCGCGGCAGCAGGAGTGGCCGCTGGCGTGCCGGACGGGCGGGATGACGGCGACGCGGCGGGTTTGTTTGAGGGCGAGGCGGCGGGCTTGGACGGAGTAGCCCCGGGTTTCACCTCCACTTCGGCGGCAACAAGAGTGTCGACGGCGAACGCGGCGGCCGCGAGAGTTAACCAAAATCTCAACATAGAGTGCCTACGCAACGCAGTGCTCGCGCTTTCGCAAGACCAATTCTTGGGGCCGGAACGCGGATCGGCGAATTTGCGCCGGTTTCGCAATTACTTTTTGTGTGAATGATTCCCGTGTCCGTTTCCGTGGCCGGACGATTTGCCAAAGGAATGGGGCCGCGCCTGCGGACGGTTCGATCTCGCGCGCGGTTTGAAATGGCGCTCTTGCGGAGGAACGGGGGCCGGTGATTGCGCCGCCGCGGCGTTTGCGTTGGCGTTCGCCGTTTGCAGGGATGTCGGCATTGAGCTCTCGACCGGCAGTTCGTTATTCTGACTTTTCGCCTGCGAGTGCAGAGTCGCCGCATAATTGGAAGTGGGAGGCAGATGATAGATCACTTGCGGCCGGGCATGCGAAGGACGGCTCCTGGTTGTTCCAGTTTCGGGCGGCTCCGCCGAGACCGTGACCGCCACGGCGATCAAGCTCGCGCAAAAGAATCGGACTAATTTGAGGGTGAAACCGGGGTTTTTCATACGGCACGGCAGAAAACCGCGAGGACGGTATTAGAATACCTTACTTCTGATTCGGCTGAAACCGAAAAAATGCGCGTCTCCCAGGCGGAAGAAAAGACTTGTCACTCCCCGGCGCGCCTCTCCACAATCGCCTCACCGCGCAGGGTTTTACGGCATGCGGAACGAGGAAAATCCCATGAATAAGAAAAAAGCTATCAAGAAAATCGGTGTGAGCTTCCTTTTCACCGCTGGCCTCATCGGTCTGACTTTCGCGTTACTCCCGAACGGAGATTCCATCGGAGCGATGCCAAGAATTTCGCCGACCGCTTCCACCCAAAAAGCGATGACCGCCGCGGCGCGAGCCGACCAAAAGCGCGCGCGGATGGCGCTCGGGCAATTGCCCCTTTCCTTTGAAGCGAACCGCGGCCAGTTCCCAGCGGAAGTGCAATTTGCTTCGCGCGGCGGTAGCTACAAAGCGTTTTTCACAAGCACGGAGGCGGTTTTCGTTTTGAGAAAACCGGGAGCGGCACCCGCGGAGGCCAACGCTTCGTTGAAGGGGACGAGCCAGGAACGGGCGGCGCAAGCGAAGCAGGAGCGAACCCAACGGGCCGCGGAACGCGCGGCTTCGAAAGCCGTTGTCCGAATGAGTTTGGCCGGCGCTAACCCGGCGGCGCGAGTGACCGGCGTGGAAGAGTTGGCGGGCAAGATTAATTACTTCCGCGGCAACGATGAGCAGAAATGGATCACGGGCGTTCCGACGTTCCATCGCGTTTCCTACAGCGCCGTTTATCCCGGCATCGACCTGGTCTATTACGGCAAGGGGAACCAATTGGAGTACGATTTGGTCATCGCCCCGGGCGCCGATCCGAATCGGATCGCGTTCAATTTCGATGGCGCGGACCGGCTGGAGGTCGATGCAGCCACGGGCGCGCTCGTCATTACCGCAGCGGGGGGCACACAATTGCGCCAGGCCAAGCCGCTCATTTATCAGGAAGAAAATGGAGTGCGGCGCGCGGTCTCCGGCGGATTCACAGTTAACGGCAGCGGAGCCGGATTCAGTGTTGGCGATTATGACCCCTCGCGTCCACTCGTGATCGATCCGGCCATCATCAATTACTCGACGTATCTTGCCGGCGAAAACAACGATCGCGTCCACGGCATTGCCGCGGATTCTGACGGGAACGCCTACGCGGTGGGTTGGACGGAATCGGAAACTTTCCCGGTGAAGAACGCGTATCAAGCCGGGCAGAACAACGAGGTGCCCCAGGCGTTCATCACGAAGTTTAATCCGGATGGCTCGGAGCTGATTTGGTCTACCTACCTGGGCGGAAGCGGAGTCAATTCAGAAGGCGTCTTGGGCGACGGCGCTTATGCGGTAACCATCGATGGCGACCGCAACGTCTACGTCACCGGCTTCTCCTTTTCGTTCGACTTCCCAGTTCGAAACGCGATGCAACCGTACCAATCGGACGGGAACGCCAGTTCCTGTTGTTTCGACAGCGACAGCTTCATCACCAAGCTCAATGCCGCTGGAAACCAGCTTGTGTTCTCGACTTATTTCGGCGGCGCGGACGGAACTGATTCGGGACGCGGCATTGCGCTCGACAAGAACAACAACATCTATGTCGTGGGCTATACGAATTCATTCGCGTTTCCGACAACTAATCCGATCCAGCGCGAAATCGACGGACGCACCTCGCACTTTCATAACAACGAAGAAAACTTCGACGCTTACCTGGCGAAGATCGACGCCTCGGGCCAGTTCCGGGTCTACTCGACTTACATTGGCGGTCCTTCGCAGGACATAGCTACCGGCGTTGCCGTTGACCAAAATGGCGCGGCCTACGTCACCGGCTGGACCGATTCGACCGACCCGGGCCCGTCCCCCTCGGCAACAACTCCTCCCGCGACTCCGACGCCAACTCCAAACGCTACGCCCGCGATCCATTTTCCGATTACGGACAATGCGTTCCAAAAAACTCCGGGCGGCAGCGGAGGCTTCACGCGTGATGCCTTCGTAACAAAAGTGGATCCCACCGGGACCCAACTCATTTACTCGACGTATCTCGGCGGCGACGGAACGGACGTGGCCTGGGGCATCGCGCTGGGGCCAGACCGCAGCGCCTACGTCACCGGATACACCAATTCCGGCCAGCAGCTCTCGGGCGCCGACGCAGTAGGTGCAAGTGAATTCCCGACCACGGCCAGCGCATTCCAAACCCAGAATGCCGGCGGCTTCGATGCGTTCCTCACGCGATTGAACCCGGATGGGAGCGATCTGATTTATTCCACTTACATCGGGGGCGACGCCGATGAGGGCGAAGATCCGAACAACTTCTGTCTCGAGTGTGCCGATCAAATTGATGGCGCCGCCGTCGCAGCCGACATTTTGGGCAACGCCTACGTTACGGGTTTCACCGAGTCGACGTTCGTGCCAAGTCCACCCGGACCGAACGCACCGACCCAGGTTCCGTTGAATTTTCCGACCAAGGATGCGTTTCAACCGGAGCCCGGTAGCAGCCCCGGAAGTTCGCCGAAGGTTTCGCGCGACGCGTATGTCGCGATGTTCAATACGAACAAGACTGGTTCCGACTCGCTGGTTTACTCGTCGTTCCTCGGCGGCAGCCGGCGTGACGAAGGCGACGCCATCACGCTCGATCCAAACGGAAATGTTTTCGTGGCCGGTTGGACGCAATCGGACGGAGGATGTCGCGTCGTTGGAAACGCGACCTGCGACGGCCCTTCCATCAGCCAGAACGATTTTCCCACTACGCAAGGCGCGTTTCAGGAAGATCCAAGCTTCTCTGACGACGGCTGGGTCGTGGCTTTGGCGGGCGGAACGTCAACCGTTATCGGCCAGAACCAGGGATTCATGATTTTCGGCCAAGTCACGGACCAGGATGGCAATCCGGTTCCGGGTGTGACCATCACGCTGACCAAGCCTGATAACAGCACCGCGACGACGACCACGGATGCGCAAGGCACCTATTCGTTCCCGAATCTGCCGGCGGTTCCGGAGTCCCCTTACACGGTTACTCCATCCGGCCTCGGCTTTGAATACACGCCGCCGAGCCAGGAGGTCATCATTACCAACAAGAACGAGCGCGCGGACTTCGTCGCCAGTTTCCCAGAGCCCACGCCCACGCCTTCTACGAGTCCCACGGCAACAGCCACGGCGACGGCGACTCCTACTGTCCCGCCGACTTCGCAGGCGCTGAATCTCTCAACCCGCCTGCACGTTCTTACCGGCGACCAAGTGGGGATCGGCGGATTTATCATCACGGGCTCGGTTCCGAAGCACGTGATCGTGCGCGCCATCGGCCCGTCGCTGACACGCTTCGGAATTCCAAATCCGTTGCCGGATCCGATCCTCGAATTGCACGGCGCAGGTTCGTTCCAAACAATCACGAACGATAATTGGCGCGACACTCAGGAGGCCCAAATCAAGGCGAGCGGCATTCCGCCGACGAACGATCTGGAATCGGCGATCGATATTACATTGCCGCCGGGCAACTACACCGGAGTCATCCTTGGCAAAGGCGGCTCGACCGGCATTGGCCTCATCGAAGTCTACGATCTCGACACCGCCGCAGTCTCGAAGCTGGGGAACATCAGCACCCGCGGTTTCGTCGGTAGCACGCCGGGCGACAGCATCATCGCCGGGTTCATCCTGGGCAACAGCAACAATCCCGATCACATCGTGATCCGCGGCCTCGGGCCGAGCCTCGCCGCTTTGGGCGTGCCCAACACATTGCAGAACCCGACGCTCGAGCTGCACAATGGCGATGGGGTGTTGCTCTTCACAAACAATGATTGGCAGGACAATCCCACGAATGCGGCTGACGTCGCCGCCGCTGGTCTCGCGCCAAGCGACAGCAGGGAAGCTGCTATCGCCGTCACCCTTCCGCCTGGGGCTTACAGCGCCATTTTGGCCGGCTTGGGAAACACGACCGGCAACGGCCTCGTTGAAATCTACGATCGCGGCAGCGGACCGTAGAAACACACATCGAAATTAGTTCGTCGCCGCTGCGTTTTTTTAGCGCAGCGGTGACCGGCGCTAGATTATTTTCGAACTGCGCGATAAGTTCCGCGCCGTAGGACTTCGTCGCATGCCACAGTTTTCTTATCGCGCGCGCAACGCCCAGGGCGGTCTCGTTGAAGGCGTGCTCGAATGCACCGACCGCGCCGTCGCGATTCGCCAGATCGAGCAACTGCATTACATGCCGGTGCGAATCGAGCTCGTCGGCAGCACGCCGCCACCTGCCGCGAAAACTCCCAGGAACGGCGCGCCGGCCCCGGTTGCGATTCCTTCCACGACGACAACGTCGACGGCGCCGGCGCAAAAACTGAAAATTCCTCACGGCCAGTTGCTCATTTTTACCGAGCAGCTCGGTCATCTGCTCAAAGCGGGAATGACGCTCGATGAAGGATTGTCCGTTCTCGAGAAACGCCTTAAGCAACCGCGCGTCCAGCAGATGACGCACGCGCTCCATCAGGCCCTCGTCGATGGCCGCAGTTTTTCGCAGGCCCTCCGCGATTTCCCGCGCATTTTCCCGCCGATCTACGTGAACCTCGTTGCGGCCGGTGAAGCGAGCGGCGCGCTGCCGGATATTCTTTCCCGCCTCGTCGAGCATTTGATGCAGGCGAAAAATCTCCGCGACAGCGTCCAGCAAGCGTTGATTTATCCGATGTTTCTCGCGCTCGCCGGCATCGCGCTCATCACGCTGTTCATCACGTTCATGGTGCCGCAACTGGTCGGCTTCATGTCGCAAAACGGGGGCGCGCTGCCGTTGCCGACGCGGATTCTTTTGGGCGTGAATCAGGCGATCACGAATTATTGGTGGCTGGCACTTGCGCTCGGCATCGGCGCCTTCATCGCCTTCCGCGCGTTTGTTCGCACCGAGGAAGGCCGAATCGCCTGGGACAGGTTTCGGCTCATGATTCCCGGATACGGCCGCGTTATTCGACACCGTTACTACGCGCAGTTTTCGCGGACGCTCGGCACCCTCATGGAAAACGGCGTGCCGCTTCTGCGCGCGATCGATCTTGTCACGGAAATCGCCGGCAATCGTTTCCTCGAAGTGAAGATGATCGAAGTGCGCCGCGCGGTGATCGATGGCGCGACGCTTTCTACCGCGCTCAGTGCCCAGGATCTTTTCCCCGATTTGTTTACCGACATGATGGCCGTCGGCGAACAGACCGGGCACTTCGCCCAGACGATGCAAACCATCGCCGACGTTTACGAGCGCGAGCTGGAGCGCACCGTGAAAACAATTTCGGCGCTGATCCCGCCGGTCATCATTGTGCTCATCGCCATCGTCGTGGGCTTTGTCGTTTACAGCATTCTCTCCGCCGTCTTCGAAATGACGCACAGCTTGCAGGTTCGCCCGACTTAAGGTAGTCTCGCGCCGCAAATGCTTCCACGGGTTGCCGCGTTTTTTCTCCTCCTCTTCGCGGTCGCGTCGACTCAAGGCCAGGAAGTTTTCACCGCCACCCTCAGCCAGAGCCAGGCGAAAACTACCGCGCACAATTCGACCCTGATCCAAAGCGCTTGGCTCGATCTTCGGCAAATTCCCGCGGCCAGCTCCAAGCCTCAGGTAAGCCCCGACTGGGTGGAAGCGGTCACGATTGTTCCGGGTCAAAAAACGCCGGGCCTGCCCGAGACGACGATTTTTCGCATTCGCCTCGGTCATCCGAGTTCCGACGCGCAGGTCCTTTTTTTCCGTCTCTTTTTCGAGGATAACGCCGAGCAAAAACCGCAGCTCACCGCGTGGGATGAATCAGGCACGGTCGTGATGCAATCGGGCCCGCTCGGCGCCGGCATCGGTTTGCCCACGTCCGAAAGTGTGATGGTGCCGATGCTAGATGTGTCGACGATCGACGTCGAGGTGGCGGGCGACGGAAAAAATGTGCGCGGCGCGTATCTCGATTGGATGCGCAACGCCGAGGTGCTTCACCCTTCGAGCGCGGAACAACGCGATTTAATTCCGGAACCGTTCGCCGCGATGGCGCCGCTGCATCCGGCCACCCAGGACACGGAACGATTCGGGACCGTGACGGCGTCGCTCGCGGACGAAACGATTCGGATCGGCGCGAGTGTGTCGCAAGGCGCTTCGTTCCAGTTCGGTTTGGAATCGCAGCCGCTCGTCGCGTTGATTACGTTCGAAGTCGCCAGCCCGAATATCGCGGCGCCACCGGAAGTTTACGTCAACGGCGAAAACCTTGGGACCGCTTCCGTTACTCTGCCCGATCTGGCGGACCCAGCCTACCGCGGCCAGACCGCGTCGTTGCTGCGCGGCATGCGTTTTCAATACACCGGCTGGCTTCGCGCCCAGAAACTCGTTCCGGCGACCAATCTCAAGGCGGGAACGAACGACGTCCTCATCACCAGCGGATCCGGGACGGCCGTGTCGGCTATTCGCGCCACGCAGATTCAATTGAAGTATCTCTGGGATAAATCAGATTACGAGTTGCAGACCGACCGCTAACCGAAATGACTAGAATGAAAAAACGACAGAGCGCTTTCACCCTCCTGGAAATTATGCTGGTCATCAGCATCATCGTCATTCTGCTCGGCGTGGCCGTCAGCAAGCTCGGGAACACGACCGGCGTCGCCAAGAGTGTCGCGGTCCGCGCCGATGTTCAATCGATCGGCACCCAGCTCAAACTTTATGAAAGCATCAACGGCTTTCTACCCACGACGGAGCAAGGCCTCCAGGCACTGGTGACCCAGCCGTCGAGCGATCCGCGCCCGAGCCATTGGTATCAGCTCTTCAAGGAAATTCCGAAAGATCCCTGGGGAAGCAATTACATTTACCTCTGTCCCGGCCGGAAGAATCCCACCGGCTACGATCTGTATTCCGCCGGCCCCGATCGCAAAGCCGATACCTCCGACGACGACTGGGGCCAGTAGCCCCTGCGAATTCAATTGGCACACGAATCGCCGCCTAACGAGTCCTACAACTCTACTTCCGGCGTCGGTGCGACTGGGGGCGCCGGATAGGGCGTGGTATTTGGAACCGGATTCTTCGGAATAACGCCACGCACTCGTGGAGGCGGCGTCGGCAATTGCGGGATCGGCGCGGGGCGTTGTTGTTGTTGAATCGCTGTTTGCGGGACCACCGGCGCTGGAACGATGGGCTGCGCCTGGACGTTGGGTTGTTGCATCTGCACTTGCTGCGGCTGGTTGGTCGCGACCGACTGCTTCAGCAGCGCTTCATTGAAACTCAACGTCGCGGTCTGCCCGTCTTTCGTGATTGTGACCTTGGTCGCGCCGACTTTGTCCGACCACTCGATGTTGGTGATCGCGTAACCGTCTTCCGGAGCGTTCGTCGAAAGATATTTTTTGAAATTCTTGTCTGCACTCGACGCGATCGTGACGAAGTCTCCGTCTTTGGAGTGCGCGGCGTTCGCGACGAAAAGGTCCTTCGCAAAATTCGGCGTGGCCGCGGGCGCCGCAGCCGCCGTGGCGACGGCGAACGGCGAGCGGTCCATCATCGCCTGGTAACGGGCGAACGCGAACGGCTTCGGCACGTCGTCCGCGAGGAGCAAACTTAGCGGCGCGGCGGCGACCAAAGCGAGCGCGAGATTTCGTGTCTTCATTTACGTTTTCGTCTCGGGGTTTTCTGTTCCGACAATAATCGAGAGAGAATTGTTCGAACAGCGTTATTTGGCGCCGGCGGGCGCGAACCAACGGGCTAGTTTCATTTTGCCACGCATCATCGTGGGATCGGCGGAATCGATGTTCAGCGTGATGCTTTCAAAAACGACGAACGACTCGGGCTGCTGGATATCGTAGAGAAAATGGACGAGCGGCGGCCACCCGCTCTTCACTTCGAACGACGCGAAAACGGCCTGGTGGTCCGGCGTGGCGTCGCTCGTCCCGATCGCCGGATTTTCGATCAGCACATTCTGTTTGCCGGCGACTTGTTTGACCTGATCGAGCAGGGTCGAGGCGTCGCCCGGCCCTTTGAGCGCCGGTTGATGTTCCTTCAGCCATTGGGCCCGCTTCTCCCAAAGGTCGCGCTCGCGAATGAAAACTTCCTGGACCTTGCGCGTGTTCTGCCGCGCGACGAGATCGGCCCGCGCATGGTCGAGCGCGCCGAGGAGCCTGCCCCAGATGTACCAATTCAGGAGGAGGAAAACAATTCCACCGACAATGGCGCACAGCCGGCGTTCGCGCGGATTGAGGCGTTGATACCAGACCGCGATCGTCATTTCGGTTTTCCCTCCAGGCGAAATTGCGCGTGATCGTTCGGCAACAAACGCGGCGCTCCCAGCTCGAACTGGAACGTCTGCAAGTCCGGGTTCTTTTTAACCTTCTCTGCAAACTGATAAGCGAGCGCGGCCGTGTTCGCCTCGCCGTCCACGGAAATCTGGCGGGCCGATTGATTGAACTGCGTGATGCGCACGTCCGCCGACGGCAAGCTCTCAAACAAATGCTGGACGACTTCGATCGGGTAAAAATGCGGATCGATCGCTGGCGCGAGCGCCTTCCATTTTGCTTCCGTCGCCCGGACGAATTCAGTGCGCGGCGCGTCCTTCGAGATGCGCTTGTCCAGCCGGCTGATGGAAAACTTCAGGCCGAGCAGATAAAACAGAAACAGGAGGAGAAGCCCGCCGTAAGCCGCGGCGCCGATCAGGATTCGCTTTCGCCATTCCTTTTGCCGCGTGAGTTGGAGGCGCCGCTGCCGCCAGCTTTCTGGCAACAGATTGAGACGCGATTCCGCCGGCGGCACTTCCACCGCGATCAACTCCGCGTTCGTCGCGAAGATCCCTTCCACGGTGTCGCGAAACTCGTAAAGACTTTCCGCGAGAAGAATCCGCGGCGCCGAAGTGTTGATGCCCTGCAGCTCCGCGCTCAGGGTCAGCTGCGGCAAATCGCGCTGGAGTTGCAACGCGTCCGCGCCATCGAGGCTGTGGGTGAAACTGACCTTCCCCTCCTCCGCGATCGCGCAGACGATCGATTCGTTCTCGGGATAAATGAAGAGCGACGTTCCTTCGGGACTGTGGGTCGCGGCCCGATGACCCGCGTAAACCGTGACCTGGCTTGGGATCAATCCGCGCGAGATGAGCGGCGCCGCCAGCTCATTCAACTTTTCGTTGTGCACCGCGACGGCGGAAATCACGCTGCCTTCTTCGGTCTGCGAAATCACTTCCGAATCGGTGGTCATTTCCTCCGGCGAAAACGGCATCGCTTTCTCGACCTGAATCCGCACCATCTCACCGAACTCGCTGGCATCGGTCGTCGGCAATCGCATCCGTTGCGCGAGCACGAGCTCGATCGGCAGCGCGAGCACAATGTCGTCCTCGGGGTGCAGCAATCCGGCGATTTCCTCGACCGTGCCGGCGGCGCGCACTTCCCAGGCTTTGTTCAGCTCGGCAAAGCGGACCAGATCCCAGCCGTTGGCCGAGGGAACTACGTAAACGCGTTTCGTTACCGGCTCGATATCAAAGCTCCTTCCACGAAAGTAATCGGCTGCCACCTTGGAATTTGAAAATCACCATTTGCACCGTTCGCGTGGCCGACGCGGATTTGCCAACACTGATCACGCGCACAACTTGGGAGGTATCGGTGATCAATGGCAGAAGTTGATTAAACTGATCCTGCCGAAATCCAAGCGCAACTTGCAGGGACATCTGATCCGGCTGCGTTGCTTGACCTACAGAAAAGTGGACATCGTCCTCGGTCCCCTCGATGCCGTCCGGTCCGCGGCGCAACTCCAGAAAACGATCCACGAGCGGCTCGGTGAATCCCGGCAGCGCGAGAAGAACGTCACGGGACGCGGAGTTCACATCGATCGGAGCCCCAGCGTTCTGACCCGCGCCTTGATTCACAGAGAGCAGCGTAAAGTCGTCCTCCCAATTCGGGTTCGAGGTGAATTCTTCCCAGCCGCGGATTCGCTTCACTTCCGCCAGAGTCTTGAGCGGACCGTTCGCAGGCTGGTACCCAGGTTCTTCTTCGGCGCCGTTTAATCGCACCAGATTATCGGGATCGATCCAGTCCAGCAGGGTGTCGATCATGTGGTCGCGCTCGTTGAGGTCGATGCCTTTCACCTCCAAATATTTTCGGAGGATCTCGCGATAGGGCGACTTAGGATCGGCCATCGCGGCCGCGGCAATTCGATTCAGATTCAAGCGCCCGCTCTCGCCGGTGATACGCGCCGCAAAACTTTGGTTCTGCGGAAACGAACCGTGAAGCAAGGGCGAGCCGGGTTTGACCGATGGATGCAGGGCCACTTCCGCGCCGGAGCACGCCATCGCTTCCGCTTCGAGATTGCGATTGGCGATGCTGGACAGGCCGAGCCGCGCATTGATGTCGAGCGCCCATGAAATGACCATGGCGCTTAAGAGAAACAGCGCCCAGAGCGCCAACATGATGGCCGCGGCGCGCGTTCCTCTTCTATTCGTTAGGCCGGCGAGACGCATCATAATGGAGTCCGGCCCAGCGCGACGATCGCCCGCCAATCCGGGCGGTTTGCGCGCTGGATAACCAGCTCGATCAGCCGCGGCAAGGTGGCCGTATCGGTCCAACGTTCGACCCAGGCGTTGAGGCGCGTGTCGAAATAACGGATCCGCAACCCGCCGATATCGTCGATCAACGGCACCCAGGTTTCCTTTTCATCGTTGCCTTCCGCATCGCCGCGCGGTTTGCGATAACAACCGAGCTGAAGCCGGTCGCTCCCTTCCTTCATCGGCCGCAAACGCAGCCGCACCGTATACTCGCCGGCCGCATAGCGCGTCATCAATCCCGGCCCCGGACCGCAGGCCCACACGATCTCATCGCGCGGTCGATCGTTGAATTTGTAAGTGTCGCCGGCGAGCGCACCGACCCCGGTCGGCAAGTCCTGCCACTGCGAGGTGAGCAACTCGAGTAAACCGCTGTAGCGCGCTTCCTCCATGTTTTCCACGGCGGAGACGCGGAGCGCGATGATGTTGGCTTGCACGAAACGAAAAATCGCCGTCGCCATCAGTCCGAGGATCGCCGTCGCCAGGATGATCTCGAGGAGGGTGAACCCAGCGCCGCCGCGGGCGCGTCTGTCACTGGCGATAAACATAAAATTGGATCTTGCGCGATTGCTGGACTCCGCCGCGCTTCCATTCCGCGCTCAACGTCACCAGATTGATCCCGTTGACCTCGAAATTATCGGGCCCCTTCAACGGCGTCGGCACTGCTTTCTGCACCAGCAAAATGTCCCCGTAGCCGGTCGCCACTTTTGTTTCTTTCTTGAGCTCGGGAAGACCCGGCGTCGCCTGCACTTCCGCCATCCGATCCGCCAGGATTTGCCGGATGCGGTCCTCCTCGGCGTTGAGGCCGCTCGCGTTCAGGCAATTTTGGACCGAGCGACCGAGTGCGATCACGCCGAGAGAAAAAATCGCGAGACCGATGAGGACCTCGTAAAGCGCAAACGCCAATCGCCTATTTCGCGACATAAGAAACCGTTTCCGAACGCGCCGTGAGCGCGGAATAATTCGCGGTCCACTTCCCATCTCTGCCCTGGTAGGTCACCACGGCCGGCTCGCAATTTCCCGACGGCCAAAAAATCCATTCGGCCGGCGCGTCATCCACCAGCGCCGCCGGAAACGAAATCCGAAACGATTCGTTCTTCGCTACTCTCAACTTCATGACCGGCTCCGGATCGTCGCCTTTCAAAAATCCTTCCGGTCGCAATCCGATCTGGCCGTCCTGCCAGACGATCAGGTACGGGCGTCGCTCGGCCGTGCTGCGCTGCTGCGCCTCGCGCACGATCGCATTGAAACCATCGAGCGACCTGTGCAACCGCCGATCCGCCAGGACCCCGTTCATGCTCGGCACCGCGAGCATCATCAGAAGCACGAGGAGAACGACTGCGATCGCCAATTCAAGCAGAGTAAAACCCGGCCGCCGATCAACCTTAACCCGCATTGGGAAAAGTTACGCGCTCGGCGGCAAATCACAAGACAGCGCCGTTCTTCATCCAAGTCAGTTGCCGGTTCGGAAGACTTCGCGAAGCAGCGCGAAAACGCGATCACCTATTCCGGGCGCAGTTGTTTCGCTGGGTCCCGCTACGTTCAATACTTTGATCTGTTCCCTAACGATCCATTGCCGGATCTCTTCTTTCGTCGCCACTGGATCGTCCAAGTCACACGTCAGCAGTGG
>Ga0307470_10000842_pt1 | contig 13015 bp, 8 predicted proteins | sample atmos_gasesAM3C__FD_204565 | JGI IMG/M metagenome (GOLD analysis project Ga0307470, IMG submission 204565) | Hardwood forest soil microbial communities from Morgan-Monroe State Forest, Indiana, United States - atmos_gasesAM3C_05 | ecosystem: Environmental > Terrestrial > Soil > Temperate forest... | reverse complement strand
ACGCCGCCAAGGCCCGGATGGCGTGATCATTGGAACGCCCCCTCATCCGGCTTCGCCACCTTCTCCCCCACAAAAGCGTGGGGGAGAAGGCGCTCGATTGGGAGTTGCGATAAGAGTGAGAGAAAAGCGGACCAACGCGTTGTCAAAGGCCGATGCCAACGCGCGAAGCGCAATCAACCGACAACGGACAACGCGCGGAGCGCAATAACCCAACGCGCGAAGCGCAACTAACCGACAACCGACAACGCGCCGGCCGCCAGGCCGGCGCAATCATTCCAGTTTTTCTTTCAACTTCGCCAGTTCATTCATCGCCTGAAGCGGCGTCAACGCGTCGAGCTCTATGGCGCGCAGGGCGTTGATCACATCCATCTCTCTTGCATCGCCGAAGAGGCCCATCTGGCGCACGGGGACGCTGCCACGCTTCTGCGTTTCGGCGACGACGTCGCGTTCTTTTCGCTCCAGCGTGATGAGGATCTCGCGCGCCCGCTCGATGATCGATTGCGGGATTCCGGCGAGTCTGGCCACCTGGATTCCGTAGCTCTTGTCGGCTGCTCCTTCGACGACGCGGCGCAGGAAGATGATCTGCTCATTCCACTCCTTCACTGCCACCGAGTAGTTCGCGACGCGCGTCTTCGTCTTCGCCAGGTCGGTGACCTCGTGATAGTGCGTGGCGAAGAGCGTGATGCCGCCGCGCGACGGATTGTCGTGCAGGTATTCAATGATCGCCCAGGCCAGCGAGAGGCCGTCGAACGTCGCCGTACCGCGGCCCACTTCATCGAGGATGATGAGCGAGCGGTCGGTGGCGTTGTTCAGGATGTTCGCGGTCTCGTGCATCTCCACCATGAACGTCGATTCGCCGCGCGCCAGTTGGTCCGACGCTCCGACGCGGGTGAAGATGCGGTCGAAGATGCCGAGGCGGGCTTTGGATGCGGGAACGAAGCTGCCGATCTGGTTGAGGAGAACAATCAGCGCGACCTGACGCAGATACGTCGACTTGCCGCCCATGTTCGGGCCGGTGATGATCTGGATTCCGTTGCGGTCGCGCTCGACGTCTGTGTGGTTCGGGATGAAGCGCTCGCTGGCGATCGCCTCGATGACCGGATGTCTCCCGTCCTCAATACAAATCTCGGCTCCCTCGGACAACGCGGCCCGGACGTAGCGGTTCCTCACAGCGATCGTGGCCAGCGAGGAGAGCGCATCGACCTCGCCAACCGCGCGCGCAGTGGCCAGGATCGCCCCGCTCATGCGCGCTACGCTTTCGAGCAGCGCCTCGTAAAGCCTCGCTTCGATGGCGATCGCTTTCTCTTCCGCGCCGGCGATCTTCTCTTCCAGCACTTTCAGGTCGGGCGTGATGTAGCGCTCGGCGTTGACCAGCGTCTGCTTGCGGATGTAATCGTCCGGCACTTTGGCCAGGTTCGACTTCGAGACCTCGATGTAATAGCCGAAGACGGAGTTGAAACGAATCTTCAGCGAGCCGATGCCCGTCCGTTCGCGCTCGCGCCCTTCGATCTCGACGAGGATCGTCTTCGAGTCGCGGGCGATCGCGCGCAGCTCGTCGAGATCGGCGTCGACGCCCGGCTTGATCGCGCCGCCGTCGCGCATGTTGAGCGGCGGCGTATCGGAGAGCGTCGACGCGATCTGATCGACGACCGGCGCGATGGGATCGAGAGCGACCCGCAGACGCTGGAGCAACGGACCATGAAGCGGAGCCATGACCGTCCGTAAGTCGTCGACCATCAGCAGCGAATCGGCGAGCGTCAGACACTCGCGCGGCGTAGCCGTCCGCAGCGTGACGCGCGAGGCCAGCCTTTCGAGATCGGCGATGCGGGAGAGCCGCTGCGTCATCGGCTCGAGGATGGCGCGCGACCGCGTCAGCTCGTCGACGGCATCGTGCCGGTCGAAGATGGCGTCGCGCGACTTGAGGGGACGGGTGATCCATTTGCGCAGCATCCGCCCGCCCATCGCCGAGCGTGTGGCGTTGACGACGCTCCAGAGCGAAGCGCGCGGCCGCGCCGCATCGCGGGAGTCGAGGATCTCCAGATTGGCGAGCGTGGCGGCATCGAGCTGCAGGAAGTCGGCTTCGTGATCGACGCGAAGGCCGAGGACGTGATCGAGCGGTTTTTTGTGACTGGCAGCGGCGTAGCGCAACGCAGCACCCGCAGCGCCGATGCGCGGATCGTCGCCCTCGAGGCCGAAGCCGCGCAACGACTGCGTCCCGAAATGACGGGAGAGGTAATCGTGCGCCGCCACCGCCTCGAACAGCGACAGCTCGACCGGCGTGACCGGAATCTCGAGCGGGAACGCCGCCTCGCGCGGAACGATCGCCTCGCGCGGCGCAAAGCGCGCGATGTCATCCGCAAGCCGCGGATCGTCGACACCGGCATACGAGGTAACGAAGAAGTCGCCGGTGGAGACGTCGAGGTAGGCGGCGCCTACGAGGGGGGTCGGGACCCCAGCAACAAACAACGCCACCAAATAACAACTCTCCCGATCAACGATGAAACTCTCTGTCGCAGTACCCGGCGTGACGATGCGCACGATCTCGCGCTTCACCAGCCCTTTCGCCGCCGTCGCATCCTCGGTCTGTTCACAGATGGCTACGCGCAGGCCGTGGCGGATCAGCTTGGCGATGTAGCCGTCGGCCGAGTGATACGGCACGCCGCACATCGGCGCTTCGTGCTCCTGCCCCTTGTTCCGCGCCGTGAGCACGAGATCGAGAAGCGGCGCGGCCTTCTCGGCGTCCTCGAAGAACATCTCGTAGAAATCGCCGAGACGATAGAAAAGGATGGCGTCAGGCACCTGCTGCTTGATCTCGAAGTACTGCTCGAGCATCGGCGTGAGCTTCATGGGACGGGACATTTTGAGCGGTGAAGTATGAAGGGTGAAGGATGAAGAATGTTGACATCAGAGACAAGAGACTAGAGATCAGAGACTAGGGGGACCGAGTTGCCGATCTCTGATATCTGGTCCCTTGTCTCTGATCTCTGATCTCTTGTCTCTGCTCTCTGATCTCCCCTGCAGGCTTCCGAATCACCAGCAACCTCCCATCCTTCCCATCCAGCTCCACCACCACGGCATCGCGCAACGCGGTGTGCGGGACGCGGTCGCAGAGAACGACCCAGCGATCGGCGCTGCCGCCGCCCTCACCGCGCGTGGCCCAGGCGACGTGCACCGCTTCGTATCCGCGGAACTGCAAGGGATCGCGTTGCTGCAGAATTGCCACCGCCCGGACGGCCGCATCATCACTGAGCATCCGGCCTGCACGGCGCGACGGATCTTCGCGGTGCCGCGACGCCAGAAAAAGGACCGCGCAAAGCACAATCCACGCGGGGTAGAGCAGCCAATAGCGCCGAAACACGCGCGGTATCATAGCGGCCCGATGACGCGTTCCGAGATCGAAGCGAAGCTGACGGAGATCGTCCGCAAGGAAAAGAATGTTGCGGACGACAAGATGACACTGGAAACACCCCTCGCCGAGGCGGGCATCGACTCGCTCGACGCCCTGACGATCCTCTTCGCCATCGAAGAAGAGTTCCACATCTCGATTCCCGACGATCGCGCCCGCGCCATCCGCACCTTCGGCGACATGGTGGAGACGATCGAGGCGCTGGTGTGAGGTTGTGGGGGTCGCGTTTCGGGGGTCGGAGGTCGGAGCAGATTCTCGAATTCTGGTTCACTTCAGGCTTCGTTGGGAAGTTCCCGGGGGAACGTCTCACAGTTCTTACTCCACTCCGACCCGCCAGGCTCCGACTCCCGACTCCCGATCAGCGACTCCCCCCACCCCCGGCACCTGATTTGCTACTCTTGCCCCGAACACCGGAGGCCGTCATTGATCGTCGAAAAGAAGCACGCCGAGAACTTCACGATTCTTTATGTCGAAGGGCTGATCAAGCTCGGCGAGAGCGCGGAGTTCTTTTCCGCCGCGCTCGAGAACGTGCTCAAGAACGAGAGCGCGAACGTCATCATCGACTTCACCAAGATCGACTACATCGACTCCACCGGCATCGGTGAGCTGGTCGGCTACCTCGGCAAGTTCACGAGCCAGAACCGCAAGCTCATCCTCGTCAACCCCTCCGAACGGATCCTCAAGCTCCTCAAACTCGCCAAGCTCGACTCCGTCTTCAAGATCTACAACACCGAGGAAGAAGCGGTCAGCGCGGAAAGCGGCAACGCCGCGAAGAGCGCGTGAGAGAGGCAGAGAGCAGATAGAGCAGAGACAAGAGATCAGGAGAGACAAGAGATCAGGTCAGCCCGCCCTGCTGATCCTGATCCCTGATCTCCGGTCGCTGATGTCCGGTCCCTGATAGTCCCTGATCTCTGATCCTCTGATCTCTGTTTCCCCCACCCCCAACTCCCCACTCCCCACGATTTGAGGTAGGGTTACGGTCGCGGTCGTCACTCCTAACTAGAGAGAGAGAACAAGGAGGCTTCCCATGGCGGAATGGTCCATCGTCATCTCGGGTCCCGCAGGTTCAGCGAAGTTCGATCCCAACCCTCAACCAGTGTCTTCGAACGATATCGTCTTCTGGTCGAATCGCAGCGATACCCCCCACACCATCATCATCGACGGTCAAAACCCCCAAGTACCAATGCCCGCGCCAGCGTGGGGATCGTCGAAGCCGGCCTACCAGGTCGCGGCGGCGGTCACCTACAGATGTAAAGATCACGAAAACGAAACGGGGGCGATCACGATCAAGACGGCTGTGCTCTTGCTGGCCCTCGCGGCCGGCTTCTTCGCGCCGTCGATGAAAGCGCAAGTGACCTGCGGGCAGCTGATCGGCGGCGAGTTGAAGTCGCCCGCGGAGATCGGCGTCCACGACAGCGTTAAGCGGACGACCACCGGAACGCTCGTCACTAGTGGCGAGAAGCAGCTCATCGGGGTTCCAAAGGGGACACGCGTCACGACCGGGCCGATCACGGAAGCCAACATCACGTGTAACGCGCAATGGATGCGGACGTACCGGAAAGACGAGCCGGCACCGGATAGCCAGCAGCCCAACGCGCCGGCTGTCCTTCCCGAGCCCGGCCCGACGATTCGCACGAAGGTGGGCGACCTCGTCGAGCTGACGTTTCTGAATCTGATCGACGACCTCAATTTCCCCGGCACCGACACCGGCGACTGCGACCAGGTGCAGGGCACTGCCAGTCAGACAAACCCCACCGGTCAGGTTTACCCACAGACCGACAAGATGCCCAACTGCTTCCACGGGTCGGTCTTCACGAACGTTCACTATCACGGCACGCACACCAGTCCCAACTCCACGGCCGACAACGTGTTCCTCGAGATCGTCCCCTCGCCGCGGTCGAAGAACAATGCCCGTACGCCGGCGATCACGGCCGCGAGCGTGAAGGATCAGTTCGCGGAGTTCTTCGGCAACTGCGAGAAGAACGTGAACAACCCCGGCAGCGCGCAGATATGGCCGAGGATCTGGAACCAACTGCCCAAAGAATTCCGCGAGACCCAGGACAAGGAGCTGGGCAAAGCACAGCCAAACCTGCTCAAGGCCAACGGAAACGCGATCGAGAACGGCGCGTTTCCGCAGAACTACATCGGCGCGTTTCCCTACTGCTATCGCCTTCCCGTCTACACGTCCAGCAAGTTTCCTCCTGATCCGGTCGCAACGGCCGCCTCCCACGGCGCCGGCTCGACAGAACATGACGACGCGTTGACAGGACGGCCCGTGATCATGGGGCAGGCGCCCGGAACACAGTGGTATCACGCCCACAAGCATGGTTCGACCACGCTCAATGTCGCCAACGGCATGACCGGCGTGATGGTCATCGAAGGCGACTACGACAAGCAGATCAACGCGTTCTACAACACCTACGGTGGGATCAAGGAGCAAGTCATCGTCCTCAACCAGCTCGGCGGCATCCCGAGACGCGAAGGCGGCAACGTGTCCAGCCCGGGACCTTACTTCTCGGTGAACGGCCGGTTGCAGCCGACCGTGACGATGAAACCGGGCGCCGTGCAATGGTGGCGTATCGCCAATACGTCGAGCCGCTCCACGCTGATTCTCAAAGTGCCCGACGGCGTGACGTGGAGACAACTGGCGCAGGATGGCGTGCAGCTGACCGACAGGAATTACAAGTCGAGCCAAAACGCAGACATCGTGCTGGCTTCCGGCAACCGCGCCGATCTGCTGGTGAAAACAGATCCGCGGAGACAAGGTGTGACCTATCCGATCAACGCGATGCTGACCATGGATCCGTCGATTCCCACAACCAGCACGCAGCTACTGCTCAACATCAAGACCACCGCCTCCCAGCCCGGCGACAAAGACGTACCCTTTATGGACCCGGGGCCCACGCAGCCGCCGTTCCTGGAGGACATCAAAGACACCGACATCACGGGAAGAAAGACGATCGTCTTCGCAACGAACAGGAATTCGGGGACGCCTGGCTTCACGAAGCAGACGATCGACGGAAAGCTGTTCAACGGAGAGGTCGGCGCGCTCGTTCTGATGAACAATGTCGAGGAGTGGAAGATCGTCAACGAGAGCTACGCGGGGACGAATATCGCCCATCCGTTCCACATTCACATCAACCCGTTTCAGATCACCGAGGTCTTCACGCCGAATGAAACGATGAAGACCGCGAAGGGCACGGGAAGCGTCAGCATCCCCGCGAGCTCGGCGACCGTGACTGGCTACGGCACTACCTTCACCACCGAGATCCGTCCCGGCTGGGTGCTGAACATCCCCGGCACAGGAAGGAGAATCGTTCTCAGCGTTCAGGACAACACCACGCTCACGCTGACGGGTGCCATCGGAACGACGGCCGTGCCCAGGACCGAGTTCACGATGGACATTCCCCGCTACGTCTTCCTCAGCTCACCGCGGCCTCTGGAGGGGCAGTGCTACCTCAACCCGAACGATCCGGCGAGCTGGAAGCCGTGCGCGGCAGCGCCGCAACCGCCGCTGACCGAGAGAATCTGGTGGGACGTTTTCCCGATCCCGACCGGCCTCAACGTGACCTGGGCCGGCAACACCACTGGCACGAAGGTCCCCGGTTACTTCAAGCTGCGCAGCCGCTTCGTCGATTACTCCGGCTACTACGTCATCCACTGCCACATCCTCTCGCATGAGGATACGGGCATGATGACGGTGGTCTACGTCGCGCCGTTGCAGCCGCCGTTCTCACACCACTAACCCTTTCACGCGAGGGCGCGGAATTTTTCCGCGCCCTCTGCGTGCGGGAGTCGCTGATCGGGAGTCGGGTGTCGGAGAGACAGTTCTTTCTGCTCCGGCACGCCCGGCGCCAATTGATCAATCGCCTCGGCTCCTCAATCTGCCGATCGTCCTCTTCAAGATCTGGTTCTCTGATCTTCAAAAGGCGTTTTGACTTTTCAAGATCTGGCGTCCTGATCTTCAAAAGCGTTTTGGACCTTTCAAGATCTGGCGTCCAGATCTTCGGAGGTGATTTTGAGCTTTAAAGATCTGACGCCCAGATCTTAGGAAGGAATATTGACCTCTCAAGATCTGGCGTTCTGATCTTCAAAAGGGTTCTTGGCCTTTCAAGATCTGGCGCTCAGATCTTCGGAAGGGATTTTGACCTTTTGAGATCTGGCGCCCAGATCTTGAAAGGAGTTTTGACCCTTCAAAGGGCGGCCGACACCTCTTCAAAAGGTGTTTCGACCTTCTAAGATCTGGCGCCCAGATCTTGAATAGGTGTTTTGACCCTTCCAAGGCTGTGCGCCACCTCTTCGAAAGGCGTTTTGACCTTTCAAGATCTGGCGCTCAGACCTTCACGAGCCTGAGAGCCTTCTCGAACCTTGCCGTGTCCTTCACGTGCCCGGAACCTTTTGAAAGTCAGCGCGTCAAACCTTCGAAAGGGTCCTGCGGATCTTCAAGGAGGAGAAAGGTGACTGGCAAAGCAAAAGCGACAGTGACAGAGGCGGAGCGGGCAGCGAGGATGGTGAAAATGATTCTTCGGCAGGCCGCAAAGCGCGTTCCGGGAATGAAAGCGTCTCACTCGACGACGTCGAAACGCATCCGAGGGCATCGAACTGTCCCGAAGGCGTTCATCCGCTCGATGATAAGCGTGGTGGATGATCTGGAAGTACTCCAGACAATGAGCGGATTCGATCCGGAGGAGGCGCAGGCGGCGCTGCAGTTTGAAGCGGCGTTCCGTTCCGTCGTCGATCAGATGGCAATCCTGCAGACCAACCTCACGCACACGATCGAAGCGCAGATCGCCGTCGTTGCCGGGAAAGCACTGCGCGCCTACGCGATCGCCAAAGGGCTCGCGCGCGACGGGCGCAATCGAAACCTGGCGATCCGCGTTCGCCGCCTCAAGACCGCCCTCGGGCGCAAAGGTCCTCGCAAGAAGAGGAAACCGCGGACTCCGGCGTGATTGCTTTCTCACGCGAAGGCGCGAAGACGCGAAGGGGAGAACCGGGTTTAGCGCAACCCGATCTCCTCCCCCGCCGACCGCACCCGTTGACGCACGTCGTCGTCGCCTGACGCCTCGGCGGCGGCGCGCGCGATGCGAAGCCATTCCTGCGCGCCGTCGCGATCGCCATTCCCGTGCGCCAGTTTCGCAAGCCGCGTGGCCGTTTCGGCGGCGCCCGGCGGAACGTTCGTTTTCACGTAGAGGTGAAACGCTTCTTCCCACAATGCAGCGCTGTTGTTGACGACCGCGATGCTGCGAAGCGCGTTCGCCAGATCGAGCGGCGGCGCATCCGCTGCCCGGTACAGCGCGAGCGCCTCGGTGTACAACGGTTCGGCCAGGTCGTCGCGGCCATTGTCGTGATGAAGATCGCCGAGGTGGCGGAGGGTATGCGCGAGAAGAAGAGGATCGGCGATCTCGCGGCAGACGAACACGGCCTCTTCGTAGAACGGCAGCGCTGCTGTCAGGCGCCCGAGGTCGCGATCGATCTGGGCGATGCCCTTGAGCGCCTCGACCAGCTCGCGTTTCGCACCGCTCTTTCGCGCCTTCACCGCCGCCTCGGCGAGCAGCTCGCGAGCTTGTTCCGGTTGCTCGAACCGCACGCGCCTTCCGCGCCGCACCAGTTCGTGGATCGGATCGGCATCCTGAGGCTGATCCGGACGCGCGCGGAGAAGAAGCTCATCGATCGTGCGATTACCGGTGAACCAGTCGTCGCCTGCTTTGGCGCCGGCAGCGAGAAGCGTCTCGACAATCTCGCGATGCGCCGGCCTGGGATGGTGAATTACGGACCACAGCGTCTGGCCGAGGACCGTGCCGCCGTAAACATTCCTCGCTTCGATCGGTGCGTTGTGCGCGAGAAGCATCTTCACCGTGTCGAGGTGCCCTTCGTGCGCAGAGAGGTGCAGTCCGGTCATGTCGACATCGGCGCCAGCTGCGGGATCGACACCAGAGTCGAGCAGAAACGCGACGACGTCGTTGTGGCCATATGCGCAGGCCCAGACGAAACCCTTTCCCATCTCATCGGCCGACGTTGTCGCCATTAGCTCTTTCACTCGATCGAGGCGGCCAACCCCGGCAGCGTTCTCGAAGTCGAGATACGCGCCGTTCTCAGCGAGAAAGCCGGCGGCGAGCGGCCGTCCGTTTGCCAGGCATCCGCGCACCGCCTCGCCCGGCACGCGCTCGATCATCGCGCCGCGCGCGAGCAACAACTCCATCAACTCGATCTGCACGCCAGCAACCTCGGGATGCACGCTCGTTGCGGCGAGCCCAAGCGTCATCGAGTGACCGCCATATGCGTCGGACTCGGCATTCACGTCGGCGCCGGCATCGAGCAGCAACCGCGTAATCGCGACGATGTTAGTTGGCGTTCGCTGCCGAAAGTCTTCGACGCCATTCGCCGAGACGTAGTGGAGGAGCGTCGATCGATGATCGCGGCTCGATCGATGCCGGATCAGCTCCGGGCGTTCATCGAGCAGGCGGCGAAGTATGGCGATCTCGCCGGAGACGATGGCATCTGCAGCCTCCTCGAATTGCGCATCCGCCGAGCCGGCGTGCTGCAGCTCCTCGACGTGCCGCGCAAACTTCTGCCAGCTCGCAAAACCGTGCGCACGGGCGACGAAGAACTGGGCCCCGGCGAGCTTGCTGATATCGGCCGACCGGATGCGCGTCTCGATGCGCTCGATCTGATCGGCGGGAACAAACCGCTTCACCCACGCGCGCAACGCGATCGGATCATCTTTGGCAATTGCCTCGAGCAGATCCTTCGCCAGCTTCTTGTAGTAGCCGAGGTGAGGACGGCGGGGAAGAGGAAGAGCATCGGACATACGAAACTCCTTTCATCGCATGCCTGGAGTCCGCACGGTCAGGCTGAAAGAAGGTTCGTACCTTCGATGAATTCAGTGGGTGGGCACTGCCCTTTCCGCGGACTGGATGCGTCCCAAACGCTGGGTGCATTGTAGCGGGAAGAGGGATAACGTTTCACGCGAAGACGCGAAGACGCGAAGATCGCGAAGAACGCCTTCGCGTCTTCGCGCGAATGCTTACTCCCTGACCGCAAGTATCAGGTCCTGCGTGCTCCAACTCCCGGCGCGTCCGCACCAGGAGCCGTAATCAATCCGGGCGATCTTCAGCCCGGCCTTCTCGTAAAGGCTTCTGATCAGCGTTTCGTCGAAGGCAATGGCCTGCTCCGGCACTTCGCGAGAAATCGTGTGGTAGCCACCGAGGTCGTACTTGAAATCGAAGGAGCTCTTGCCTGCCTCGATGAACCGTCGCGATTCGTCGTTAAGAAGAAAGTAGGAGATCAGGCATCGCCCGGCCGTCAGCACGCGGCGAACTTCTGACAAGTAATGTTCCACGTCACCAGGCAGCATGTGCGTAAACACGGAGCCGAGCATGACGAACGTGAATGATTCATCGGCAAACGGGAACTGATACTCCGACGCCTGATACCTGCCGAGAGGGTTGTAATACCTGTTGTAAACATCGATCTGCTGGAAATGAAAGTTGGGAAAGCGGCTGGTGATTCTGTCGCGGCACCAGTCCACACCCGCCTTGGCGATGTCGATCCCCTCGTACACTGCTTGGCCATTGAAATACTGCGTCAATGGCAAGGTCTTTCTTCCAATGCCGCTGCCGACGTCGAGCATTTTCTCGTCCGGTTGAAGACCGCAGATTTCCTTGTAGATGTTCAGGAACTCCTCGCCGTTCGCCTTGAACTCCTCCAGAGTCCCGGGCCCGTCGAACATGTCTTCAACTGGAGGAACCATGGAAGCAAGGCTGCCGAACAGACGCGTCTTTTCTCGCTCCTGCTGATAGCGCCGGATCCTCCGTTTCCACCGAACGGGAATGAGTTTCTTCAGCGTTTTCAGCACGTGGACTCGCGGGTTTGGATTGTGAGAGCTGCCCGAGATGTCCTCGGGCAGGTCGATCGTGACTGACATGATGTTCGTCTATTTTACGCGGCGCCGTCAGAAGCTTTTTCGGATGCCGGCCACGTAGTTCGCCTTCGACGTCAACTGGATCCCGTTCACGTGCTGGTAGACCGGGAGTTGCACGAATCCGTAGAGCGAGGCTCCGTGGCTCATCGCCACGCGCAGACCGGGGCTGAGGTAGAGGTAGCGGCCACCAGTCAGGTCGCGGTTCTCATTCGTCGCACCGACATCATCCTTACTCGTCATCCGGCCGTTCAACTGGCCGAGGAGATGAACGGATCGGGTGAGCGGGTATTCGGTTCCGGCATTGAGTTGGATCTCGTGTCCGCGGCGATAGTCGCCGGTCCCGCGGCCATTCACACGCCCATTGATTGCGACGAAGAATGGGATGAGCGTTGCGTGGCCCATCGGCCCTTCCAGTTTCGTGTCGCGCACGAACGCCGATTGGTAGGTGATGCCGAGGAGCGCGTCGGTGGAGCCGTTTCCGGGCGTGATCGTCACCTCGGCATCCTCGCCGCTGCTCCCGATCTCGTGGCGTGAGCCGGTCGCGAACTTCGCGCCGCCGCTGAGCCAGACCGACGAATGCGTTGATGCATCGCTGAACAAACGAAGGCGCGCCTGCAGCGTGGCGTCGCCGGGATCGGCGAAGTTCCACCGCTCGATCTGCGCGGTTTCTTCGTCGAAATGCTCATGCGACCGCGAGACATATGGAACGGCCAGCGCGATCTGAAAACGATCGTTCATGGCATAGCTCAGCTGCAGCGTGGCAAGACGATTAATCGTGCGAATCTCGTCATGATCGGACGCAATCTCGCCCACATGCGCGCGCCGGCTACCGATGCGAGGCTGATCCTGATCGATGTACTGGAACGACAAATCGAGCGAAAAGCGGCCGGTGTCGCCGAACTGCAATGCGTGCAGATCGATCGGGCACGATGACGAGCCGCAGCTCGCGACCGCACTTCCGGCGGTGAATGAAAACAGAAGGAACAGCGCTCCATACAAAGAGCCTTTCCGCAAAGGAGACCTCCTTGGGGGTCGTAATACGATGACGTGACGTGGGGGACGTCAGCCGCGCCGGGGAGGAGGCGTGGATGGGATCAGCGACACTGCGATCGGGACGTGCCGCGTGCCGTCGAATGTCTGATCGTCGGGCGCAATTTCAATCGCGCCCGCAGCACTCACCAGAACGGCGCGGTGCGTAGTTACGGTGATTGCATTGTTGGCATCGCGGTGACAGGCGTTGAGTCCGAGCGCACCCTTTTGATGCATCGGACACGTCGCCTCGCTCCTGCAGCACGCCGGCCCAGCCGATGTCGCACTCCGCCCGCACGACGGAATCGCGCCAAGGATCGCGCCACTCGCAAGGAGCGCGCAGAGGATCGCGGCCGAGAGGCGATGCGGCAACATCGGAAGGGATTCTAACCCGGACCATTCTCTCTGATCGCAACCTTTCCAGTCGAACAGGTGGGTTCGTTCGCCACTGCGTTTGCCCCCCTCATCCGCCTTCGGCACCTTCTCCCCCCGCAAAAACCGCGGGAGGAGAAGGCGCTCGATTGGAGAGCGTCGCCAAGAAACGAAGAGGTCTAGAAGAAGGAGAGAGGTCTGGAAGGAGCAGAGTTCTAGAGCGAGGGGAAACAAGAAGTGAGAAACGCGAGCGATCCCGCTGTCCTCCCACTCTCATCGCAACCTAT
>Ga0307470_10000841_pt1 | contig 13020 bp, 14 predicted proteins | sample atmos_gasesAM3C__FD_204565 | JGI IMG/M metagenome (GOLD analysis project Ga0307470, IMG submission 204565) | Hardwood forest soil microbial communities from Morgan-Monroe State Forest, Indiana, United States - atmos_gasesAM3C_05 | ecosystem: Environmental > Terrestrial > Soil > Temperate forest... | reverse complement strand
CGCCGCGCCCTCGGGCCGGGTGGGCCGCAGGTCGAGCCAGCAGACGAGGAGGCAGGCCGAGTGTCCAGGATCCCGCGCGTCCAGGAGCATCTGAAGACCGCTTTCACCGCCGAGGCGGCGAGCGCCGCCCGCTACCGCGCCTATGCCGATCAGGCCGAGCGCGATGACCTGCCCAACGCCGCCAAGGTGTGGGCGAGGCTCGCCGCCGCCAAGGACCGCCTCGCCCTCGCCCTCCTCGAGGCGGCCGAGGAGGTGCGCGGCAAGGAGACCGACGTGGCGCGCGCCGTCGCCGAGGAGCGCTACGAGAACGACGTCCTCTACCCCAAGATGATCAAGGACGTGGGGGACGCCGGCGCCGACGTGCTGCTCAAGGTCGTCGCGGCGCAGAAGGACCACCTGCGGCAGCTCGAGGCCCTGCGCGAGGCCTTGAACGCCGCCCAGGGCGACGTGGCGCTGCCGGTCGAGGTGGAGAAGGGCGCCGCCGGCAACCAGGGCGCGGCGCGGTCGTAAACGGCGCGGATCTGCCGCGCGGTCCCGGATTGCGCCGCGCTCCATCCGGGCTGCCTCGCAATCGCTCGTCGCGAAGTCTGCTGCATTGTCATCCTGAGCGGTAGCGAAGGATGACAGGGAAGGCGTGCGAGAGATGGCGCTCGGCGGGCTAAATTGTCTCTTCGCTCAAGGTGAATCGCCTTGGGCAGAGTGTCGCAAGTATCTCTTTTCATTGAGCTTCGGGAGCTTGTGACCGCCGGTCACAAGTGCTATGCTGAAGCTCGAGAGGTGACGCGATGAACATCGTCGGAGAGAGCTGGGTCACCACCAAGTTCGAGAACCTGGAGGACTGGGCGCAGCGCAACTCGTTCTGGCCCTTCCCCTTCGGCACCGCCTGCTGCGCGATCGAGTTCATGTCGACGCTCTCCAGCCACTACGACGTGGCGCGCTTCGGCTCGGAGGTGGTGCGCTTCTCGCCGCGGCAGAGCGACGTGCTGCTGGTGGCCGGCACCATCAACGACAAGATGGCCCCGGTCCTGAAGAAGATCTACGACCAGATGGCCGACCCCAAGTGGGTCATCTCGATGGGCGCCTGCGCCTGCTCGGGCGGCTTCTACCGCGCCTACCACGTGATGCAGGGCATCGACGAGATCATCCCCGTCGACGTCTACGTGCCGGGCTGCCCGCCGACCCCGGAGGGCCTGATGTACGGCATCCTCCAGCTCAAGGAGCGGGTGACCCGCGACCGCAAGAAGCACCGCGTCCAGGCCGGCCTCCGCGCCGAAGAGCAGAGCGGGAAGACCGAGGAGGCCGTCGATCGTGTCGACGATCGCGTCACCGCCCCGGCCTGAGACGGGCGAGCTCGCGGTCCTGGCCAAGTTTCCCGCCGGGAGCATCACGCCGCAGGAAGGGCTCGACCAGCCGACCTGGATCGTCCGCCGTGAGATCCTCGCCGAGCTCGCCAGGGAGCTGCGCGACAACCCGGCGACGCGCTTCGACCTCATGCTCGACCTGGGCGGCGTCGACTTCCCCGACCGCACGCCGCGCTTCGACGCCGTCTACCACCTCTACTCGATCCCCCGCGCCGCGCGCCTGCGCCTCAAGGTGCCGGTCGACGACACCGACCCGCTCCCCTCGCTCATCCCGGTGTGGAAGGCGTGCAACTGGTTCGAGCGCGAGCTCTACGACATGTTCGGCTTGACGATCGAGGGCCATCCGAACATGCGCCGCATCCTCTGCCACGAGGGCTTCGAGGGGCACGCCCTGCGCAAGGACTACGATGCGGCGCGGCGCTGGATCCTGACCGAGGACAAGATCTACCAGCCGCATTTCGATCTTCCAAACGACGAGGACGACCTCTTCGAGCGGATGACGGTCAACATCGGCCCGTCGCACCCGGCGATGCACGGCACCTTCCGGCTGATGGCGGTTTTGGACGGCGAGACGATCGTCGCCTCGGACGTCGAGATCGGCTACCTCCACCGCTGCTTCGAGAAGATGTCGGAGACCCACAACTGGCAGCAGGTGATCCCCTACACCGACCGCCTCAACTACTGCTCCTCGTTCATCAACAACGTCGGCTACTGCCGGACGGTCGAGCAGCTTTTAGGCGTCGAGGTGCCGCCCAAGGCGGTGTGGGCGCGGACGATCCTCTCCGAGTTCTCCCGCATCATGGACCACTGCGTCTGCAACGGCACCACGATGGTCGACTCCGGGGGCTTGACCAACTTCTGGTACATGTTCCAGCCGCGCGAGGAGATCTACGGTCTCCTCGAGTCCTGCTGCGGCGCGCGCCTGACCGTCTCCTACGGCCGCATCGGCGGCCTCGCGCAGGACCTGCCGCCCGACTTCATGGAGCGCTGCCGGCACCTGCTCGCGATCATCCCCCCCTTCGTCGACGACGTCGAGCGGCTGGTCGAGAAGAACCGCATCTGGATCGACCGCTCGGTGGGGGTCGCCGCGATTTCCGGCGAGGAGGCGGTCAACTGGGGCTGGACGGGTCCCTGCCTGCGCGCCTCGGGCGTCCCTTACGACGTGCGCCGCGCCCACCCCTACGACCTCTACGACACCGTCGACTGGGACGTGCCGGTGCTCTACGGCGGCGACGTCTACGACCGCTTCCGCATCCGCATGCTGGAGATCCGCGAGTCCTTGAAGATCATCCGCCAGCTCCTCGACCGCGGCATCCCCGAGGGCGGCCACATCACCAGCGACCCGCACGTCGCGCTGCCGCCCAAGGAAGCCTGCTACAACCAGATGGAGGCCATGATCTACCACTTCAAGCTGATCATGGACGGCATCCAGGTGCCCGAGGGGGAGTGCTACTCGATGGTCGAGGGGGCCAACGGCGAGCTCGGCTTCTACGCCATCAGCGACGGCAGCAGCAAGCCGTACCGGCTGAAGTGCCGGCCGCCCTGCTTCCCGATCTTCTCGACCTTCTCCCGGCTGATCCAGGGCGGCTCGCTCTCCGACGCCATCGTCTCGCTGGGCGGCTTGAACGTCATCGCCGGGGAGCTCGAGCGATGAGCGCGCTTCCTTCCTCGACCGGCGGCGCGGCTCCGTTCGACAGTACCCGCATCGAGCAGGACGAGGGGTTCCGCCGCCGGCCCAACGCCGCCGACGCCGGCAAGTGGCAGGGCCTCGCGAACCATCCGAAGGTCACCCGTCCCTACCGGCCGCGCGTCGCCGAGCGGCTCTACCTGCCGCTCGTCGGGGGCCTCCTGGTGACGCTGCGCCACTTCGTGAGGAACCTCTTCGGCAAGCTGCCGACGATCCAGTACCCGGAAGAGCGGCGCAACTACAGCCACCGCTTCCGCGGCCACCACATCCTCACCACGCGGCCCGACGGCTCGGTGCGCTGCGTCGCCTGCTATCTCTGCGCCCAGGCCTGCCCGGCCGAGTGCATCCACATCGAGGCCGCCGAGCATCCGGACGTCAACATCGAGAAGTATCCGGTGGTCTACGAGATCGACATGCTGCGCTGCATCTTCTGCGGCTACTGCGTCGACGCCTGCCCGGAAGAGGCCATCATCATGAGCAACAACTACGACATGGCCTACTTCCACCGCGACCAGACGATCGCCGGCAAGGCCGAGCTGATGAAGCCCTTCACCTTCGACGAGAACCTACTCGGCTACCGCCCCCGCTACCCGGAAGAGGACGCCAAGCGCGCCAAGATGCGCCGCGAGGCCTTCAACCTCGTCGAGGCGGCGCGGCAGGCGAAGGCGAAGGAAGAGGCGGCGCGGGCGGCGGCGGTATAGAGGGCCGAGCTCCGCCGCCGGGCACCATCTTCCAATTGTCATCCTGAGCGGAGCGGCGCGGGAAGGCTTCAGCGGCCGGCGATCGCCGCCGCCACCGCCAGGACCGGCGCCGCGGGTGCCGGCGCCGCCGGCGGCCGGCAGCTCCGGGTGGACGCCTTTCTCCAACTGGTGTCGGTGGCGGAGTAGGCGAAGACGAAGCTGCCGCCCTTGATGGCGTCGATCACGCGGGGCGCGACGTCGACGGGGAGGGCCGGGCAGCCCCAGCTCCGCCCGATGCGGCCGTAGCGGCGGATCTGGTCGGGGCTGACGTACCACGCGCCGTGCATCACGATCTTGCGCGCTTCGGCGAGGTCGTTGATGCCCTGGTCCAACCCTTGTAGCCGCAGCGAGTAGCCGTTTCCACCCTCGTAGGTGTCGCGGGTGAGGAAGAGGCCGAGGCTGGTCTGCCGGCTGTTGTCCAGATTCGAGAAGCGCGTGGCGTAGTTGTCGCCGCTCCCCGCCCCGTGGGCCACCAGCTCGTGGAAGAGCACCTTGCCGTGCGCGAGGTCGAGCACCCACAGCCGCGGCGCGGTCGAGGGGAGGGAATAATCGATGACCGTCAGCAGGTCGTCCTTTCCTGCCTTCGCCTCGACGCCGCGGGAGCGCGCGCAGGCGACCGCGTCGAGAGCCGCGGCGAGCGCGCGCGACGACGGTCCCTGGGTGCCGCGAAAGACGGCCGCGACGGCGGCGTGGGGCGCCGGCGAGGACGATGCCGGGGAGGTCTCAGCCGCCGCGGGCGCGAGATCCGTGGGGATCGTGGCGGCGGCCAGGCGGGCGTCCGTGGGGAGGAAGAAGGGAAGGAGGGCGAGGAGGAGGATCAGCCTGGCGCGGGCGGCGCCGGTCCGAGCAATGGTCAGAGAGAGACGGTTCGCAGCGGGCGCGGCAGGAGCCGGGGCGATCTTCGTCATGCGTGGTCGGCCTCCAATTGGGCGCAAATGTTACACCCGGTCGAGCTGGAACTCAAGGGGCGCCAAGGTTTACAAGGAATCGGGGCGGGTAAAGATTTCCCTGCGGGGGCCCGGCGAGGAGGGTGGAAGCCGGGCAGGCCGGCCGGTCGTGACACCCCCGGCGGTACGGGGCGCGGTCCGCTCCGCCTCGCGAGGGGCGGAGCGGTCCGGCGCTCGGGCTAGTTGCAGACGCAGCTAAAGACGTGGGTGGTCTCGTTGCAGGTGAACGACTTGACCCCCCTCCCGGCGCAGCGCTCCCGCTGGCACTGGCACTGCTCGTTGACGCAGAAGTAGGCCGTCGGCGGGCTGCAGAGAAGAAGCATCGGCTGGGCTCCAGGCGGCAGGCCGGCGGCCTCGGGGGCCGGAGCGAAGATCGCCTGGTGCAGGGCGGCGAGGTCGGTCTGCGGGCTGGGGGCGCTCGCCGGGGCCGCCGGGACGGTGGCGGCGGCGAGGATGCCGAGGGCGATGCCGAGAGCCATCGTGATCCACAGAGACTTCTTCATCGGATGTCCTCCGTTCGGGGGGAGATCAGTTGCAGGTGCAGCTCGAGACGAAGGTGTTCGGGTCGCAGGTGAACGACTTGATGCCGCGCGAGCCGCAGGTCACGGAGCACTGGCACTCCTTGTTGACGCAGGGGAAGCGGGTCGGCGGCTCGCAGTGGTTGACGAAGACGTACTGGGCGCCGGCGGGCGGGCCGGAGAGCCCCGAGAGGATGGCGGCCATGGCCGGCGACGGGGGCGCCGCGGCGGGGGCCTGGGGGGCCGCGGCGAGTGCGGCGCCGCAGGCGAGGGTGAAGAGGATGGCGAGCGCGAGCAGGGTGGTCTTCTTCATGGAGTCGGTCTCCTTTCGGGTTGGTCGAGTCGATCCGGGCCGGGCGGCCGCGCGGGAGGCGGGGCCGGTCGGCGCGGCTTGGGTCAGCGGGGCGTTCAGCAGGTCTTGCGCTTACCGGGACATGACTCGCCCCACTGAGCACTGTGCCGGGAGGCGAGCCGGCCGGGACGCCCCGCGAGCCGGCGCCCGCGACGCCACGGCGCGGGAGCTGCCGCCATGGTGCGGGAAGCTGCCTGCCGGGGGAATGACGCCCCGGGCCGCGGCGTTTGAAAAAGTGAGGTCCAACGCGAGGTTACGCGGCGCGCCTCGCATCGCTTCTCTGCTACACTCGGAGCCAATGAACGCAGTCACTTGCGCCCCGCCGTCACGGGCGTTCGGAGCCGCACCCATCAGCCCACGATCCAGCCGCAGCGGCTAGGTCTTTTCGTCTCGGAGCCTCCATGAGCACCACGGTCGCGGAAAAGGAACGCAGCGGCGAGCCGGTCGCGCCGCAGAAGCTGGAGGACGTCGTCATCCGCTTCGCGGGCGACTCGGGTGACGGCATCCAGCTCACCGGCACCCAGTTCAGCAACACCTCGGCACTCTTCGGCAACGACCTCTCGACGCTGCCCGACTTCCCGGCCGAGATCCGCGCCCCGCAGGGAACGCTGCCCGGCGTCTCGGCCTTCCAGGTGCGCATCGCCGACTACGACATCCACACCCCCGGCGACGCGCCGGACGTGCTGGTGGCGATGAACCCGGCGGCGCTCAAGAAGGAGCTCGAAGACCTCAAGGCGAACGGCGTCATCATCGTCAACACCGACGAGTTCAACGCCCGGAACCTCGCCCGCGCCGGCGACGCGAAGAGCCCGCTCGAGGACGGCAGCCTCGCCAAGTTCCGGGTGTTCCAGGTGGCGCTGGGGACGATGACCCGCCGCGCCCTCGAGGGGAGCGGGCTCGACAACAAGTCGCAGGAGCGCTGCAAGAATTTCTTCGCCCTGGGGATGGTCTACTGGCTCTTCTCGCGGCCGCTCGAGCCGACGGTCGACTACCTCAAGAAGAACTTCGCCAAGAAGCCGGAGCTCGCCGACGCCAACATCAAGGTGATGAAGGCGGGTTGGAACTTCTGCGACATCACCGGCCTCTTCCAGGTGCGCTACGAGGTGCCGCCGGCGGCGATGGAGGCGGGCATCTACCGGAACATCCACGGCAACTCGGCGCTCTCGCTGGGGCTCGTCGCCGCCAGCCGCCGGAGCGGCCTGCCGCTCTTCCTCGGCGCCTATCCGATCACCCCCGCCTCCGACGTCCTCCACCAGCTCTCCGGCTACAAGAGCTTCGGGGTCACCACCTTCCAGGCCGAGGACGAGATCGCCGCCATGTGCGCCGCGATCGGCGCCGCCTTCGGCGGCGCGCTCGCCGCGACGACGACCTCCGGGCCGGGGATCGCGCTCAAGTCCGAGGCGATGAACCTGGCGCTCACCGTCGAGCTGCCGGTCGTCATCTGCGACATCCAGCGCGGCGGCCCCTCGACCGGTCTGCCGACCAAGACCGAGCAGTCGGACCTCCTGCAGGTGATGTTCGGCAGGAACGGCGAGTCGCCGCTCCCCGTCATCGCCGCAGCCTCGCCCAAGGACTGTTTCGACGCCGCGATCGAGGCCTGCCGCATCGCCTTGAAGCACATGGTGCCGGTGGTGCTCCTCTCCGACGGCTACATCGCCAACGGCTCGGAGCCCTGGAAGCTGCCGCGGATCGAGGACCTCCCCGACCTGCGGCGCGAGTTCCGCACCGATCCCGAGGGCTTCACCCCCTACGTGCGCGACCCCGAGACGCTGGCCCGCGCCTGGGCGATCCCCGGCACCCCCGGGCTCGAGCACCGGATCGGCGGCATCGAGAAAGAGGACGTCACCGGCAACGTCTCCTACGACCCGCACAACCACGAGCACATGGTCCACCTGCGGGCGGACAAGGTGGCGCGGATCGCCGACGACGTCCCCGAGCTCGCCGTCCACGGCGACCCGCAAGGGGGCGATCTCCTGGTGCTCGGCTGGGGCTCGACGCTCGGCTCGATCACCGGCGCGGTCAACCTGGCGCGCAAGGACGGCCTCGCCGTCAGCCGCGCCCACCTGCGCTACCTGAACCCGTTCCCGCGGAACCTCGGCGAGGTCCTCGCCCGCTTCGAGCGGGTGCTGGTGCCGGAGATGAACCTGGGTCAGCTCGCCATGCTGCTGCGCGCCCGCTACTTGAAGGACGTCATCACCCTCTCCAAGGTGCAGGGCCGCCCGTTCGCCCGCCACGAGGTCTACGACGAGATCCACCGGATCCTGGAGCCCAAGCATGTCCACTGAAGCGCCCACCCTCACCAAGAAGGATTTCCAGAGCGACCAGGAGGTCCGCTGGTGCCCCGGCTGCGGCGACTACGCGATCCTCTCGGCGGTGCAGCAGGTCTTCCCCGAGCTGGGGATCCCGCGCGAGAAGTTCGTCGTGGTCTCGGGAATCGGCTGCTCGTCGCGCTTCCCCTATTACATGAACACCTACGGCTTCCACACCATCCACGGCCGCGCGCCGGCGGTGGCGACCGGCCTGAAGCTGGCGCGGCCGGACCTCGAGGTGTGGATCGCGACCGGCGACGGCGACGCGATGTCGATCGGCGGCAACCATCTGATCCACACCCTGCGGCGCAACGTCGGCGTCAAGATCCTGATGTTCAACAACCGCATCTACGGGCTGACCAAGGGGCAGTACTCGCCGACCTCCGAGCTCGGCAAGAAGACCAAGTCGACGCCCACGGGCTCGGTCGACTACCCGTTCAACCCGCTGTCGCTCGCCATCGGCTCGGGCGCCACCTTCATCGCGCGGAGCGTCGACATCTTCCAGCAGCACTTGAAGGAGACGCTGCGCCGCGCCGCCCGGCACCAGGGGACGGCCTTCGTCGAGATCTACCAGAACTGCAACATCTTCAACGACCACGCCTTCACCTACATGACCGAGAAGGAGGTGAAGGACGACGCCACCCTCTACCTCGAGCACGGCAAGCCCATGGTCTTCGGCAAGAACAGGGACAAGGGCATCCGCATGCGCGGCACCGAGATGGAGGTGATCGAGCTCGGCAAGGGTCTTTCCGCCGACGACTGCCTGGTGTGGGACGAGACGCTGGAGAACCCGGCGACCTCGTTCCTCGTCGCGCAGCTCCTGCCCCCGAAGTTCCCCACCCCGATCGGCGTGCTGCGCAGCGTCGACGAGCAGACCTACGAGTCGCGCGTCGTCGAGCAGATCGAGGCGGCGGTCGAGAAGAAGGGTCCCGGCAAGCTCGAGGAGCTCCTCTACTCGGGCGACCTGTGGACGGTCCACGCCGACCACTCGATCTCCTGAGCGCGCGGTCCTCTCGCGCAGAGACCGAGCGCCCGGCCATGGCCGACCTCCTGATCCTCGCCCACGGCGGGTCGTGGGAGATGCGCTTCCAGGTCTCCTCGCTCGCCGCCTCGGCGGCGGCCTCCGGTGCGCGAGTCGACGTCGCGCTCTTCTTCGGCGCCCTCGATGCCTGGGTGGGCGGCCGCTGGGACGACCTCGACCCCTCTCCGCCGCTCGCCGCCGCGCGCCTCGAGTCCCTCGCCATGCCGCCCCTGAGCTCGATGCTCGAGCCCGGCCGCGCCGACGGCTCGATCCATCTCTACGCCTGCAGCGCCTCGACGCGCCTCCTCGGCCTCGACCTCGCCCGCGTGCAGGCGGCGGTCGACGCCATCCTCGGCTGGCAGACCTTCTCGCGGATGATCGAGGAGTCGGAGAAGGTGGTGACGCTCTAAGCCCGTGCGCAGTGGGTCAGTTTGGTCCCGAGGACGGTCGCCTGGAAACTGACCCACTACCAGCCCGTGGAGGCGATAGCCGTGCCGGGGCCGTCCGGCATAGAATCGCCTTCGATCATGACCGAACGCCCCATCGTCTACGCCGCCCTGGCGGCCGCCTCGCTCCTCGCCCTCGCGCCGGCGGCCGCCCGCGCCGACATCAACCGCGCGACGAGCCCCGCCTGCGCCCAGGCCGGCGTGGCCGTCGAGGTGACCGGCGCCACGTCGCGGGGCGACGCCATCCTCGGCGAGGGCACCTGGAAGGCCCTCGGCGGCGCCGACGGCGTGACGCTCGAGGTCCACATCCACGGCGACCGCTACCACGTGGAGCACCAGAAGGGGGCCGCCGGCAGCTTCCGCTTCGATGGCGACTTCAAGCGCTGCGGCACCTTCATGTTCCGCGTCTACGCCTACCCGACGGTGCGCGAGGACGGCCGCGAGGTCGAGTGCCTGACCCGCTCCCGCACGGTGGGGAAGAAATTCACCCGCGACTGCGCGCCCACCGCCGAGATCGTGCGCTGCGCCTGGGAGTGCGCCGACGATCCCAAGCTCGGCTGTGCCGGCACCTGCACCGGCGCGGCGCGCGGCGGCGAGCAGACGCTGGTGGGGCTCTGGGGGGTCGACGACGCCGGCTACGACGCCGTCGCCGGCAGCCCCTACGGTCCGTGGATGGCCGTCGTCCGCTGCAAGCCTGGCGAACGGGTGAGCTTCAAGGTCCGCGACCACGGCGGCGCCGGCGCCTTCTCCGCCGTGGCCAGCAAGCCGTGCGGGACGGAGTGACGATGAGCCCGGCCGCCCGCTCCCGGTCTCTCGCCGGCTTCGCCGCCGCCCTCCTGCTCGCCGTGCAGGGGGCAGGGCAGGGGATGGCGTGGGCGGCGGTGGGCGGGGCGGACCGCGCGGCGACGGCGCTCTGCGCCAACGCGCGGGCGACCCTGCAGCTGACCGGCTTCCACGCCGACGAGCACGGGCGCTTCGAGGCGACCGGCACCTGGCAGACGAGCGGCTCCGGGGTCTACTTCGAGTTCCGCGTCGACGGCGACCGCTACGGCGCCGAGACACAGCAGGGCAGCGTGGGGCGGTGGCGCTATGCCGATGCCTTCGCGGAATGCGAGCCTCACACGGCGCGTGCGCACGTCTTCCCGATGGTGACGGTGGGCGGCCGCGACATCGCCTGCCTCGATCAGGACCAGTCGGTCGCCCACAACTTCGAGACCGACTGCCGCGCGGCGGTCGAGATCACAAGCTGCGTCTGGCGCTGCCAGCCCGGACAGGCGGCGGTCTGCACCGGCACCTGCACGGCGCGGGCGAGCGGCGATCCGATCGGCTACGCCGCCTTCTGGGGCATCAACGACGGCGGCTACACGCCGGGCGAGGGCGACAATCGCGGCCCCTGGACGCGGTCGGTCACCTGCTGCCCCGGCCAGCGGGTGAGCTTCAAGGTCCGCGACCATGCCGGTGCGGGGGCGTGGTCGAAGGTCGTCGAGGCGGTCTGCGGCAAGCCCTGAGCCATCGGCCATGCCCACCCGCTTCGTCGACGGGGAGAAGCCGGTCGTCCAGTTCGACCCTCAGCTCGAGGCGTCCCCGTTCGCCGTCTTCCGGCGCCTCCGCGAGGGGCAGCCGCCGCTCTTGATCGACGTGCGGCCGGAGCCGGGGCCGCTCACCCTGCGCGGCGCCATCCCCTATCCGGGTCCGGAGTGGTCGCCCCCGGCGGACGCCGACGTGGTCCTCTTCGACGACGACGGCGTCCTCGCCGTGGACGGCGCCCGCCACATGCAGGCCGCCGGGCACCCGCGCGTCAAGGCGCTCTTCGGCGGCCTGGACCTGTGGGAGTTTTCGCTCGATCCCGCGGTGGTGGGCGCGGAGACGTACCTCGAGCGGCGCAGCGGTTGAGAGGGGTCTCCGCCGATGATCTGAGGAGCGATTCCGTCTGTAGGGGCGGAGCTTGCCTCCGCCCTGGTCCGGAGCGCGTAGTTGAATCCGTGGTCTCCCACGGTTGCGGGCGGAGGCAAGCTCCGCCCCTACAGAACGGGTTCAGTCCCACGGGCAGCCAGTGCCGGTCTCATTGCGCTGCGTCCCTACGCCAGCTTCGCCCCGTGGTCGGCCCACACCAGGCCCGACATCACCTTGGGCAGGAAGCGGGTCGACTTCGGGGGCAGCATGTCGCCGTGGGAGATCGCCGCGGCGAAGGCCGCCGGCCGCATCGGCGGCAGCCAGATGCCGAGCGCCGCCTCGCCCGCCTCGACCGTCGAATAGAGCGCCTGCGGGTCGTTGCGGTAGATCACCGTGCCATCCGTCGAGGCGGCGGCGGGGAGGCCGAGCGCGGGGAAGAGCGCCTCGTGGAGGAGGAGCACGGGGAGGTCGCGGCCCCCCTCCGGGAGGGACGCAGGGGCCTGCGCCGGATCGAGGCGCCAGATCTCCGGCCTGCCGCCGGCCGGCCAGACGCCGAGCGCGGGCTGCGGCGCGGCGGCAACCGCCGCGGCGAGCTCCTTGCCGCCGCTCCCGGCGAACGGGATCCGCTCGGCGACGAGGCCGGCGGCGCGGCCGAGGTCCACCGGGTCCTTGAGCGCGCGGTGGATGGGGTCGATGGTCAACGCCGGCGAGGCGAGGCTGGTGACCACGGCGAGCTTGGCGGAGGCGGCGGTGCCGGCCGGCGCGCCGGTCTCGCCGGCGAAGCGCTGGGCCACCTTGTAGCGATGGTGGCCGTCGGCGATCGCCGACGGGTTGCCGTTCAAGACCGCCGTGTAGAGGGCGAGCCGCGCCGGATCGTCGACGCGATAGAGACGGTGGTGATGGCCGTCGGAGTCGACGTGGTCGACGAAGGGTTTCGCGCCGGCGAGGTCCGCGGCCAGCAGCTCCTCGAGCCGGCCGCCGTCCTCGGAGAGGAGGAGGATCGGCTCGAGGTCGACGTGGGTGGCGCGCAGGAGCGCCAGCCGGTCGGCGAGCGGCTTGTCCAAGGTCTGCTCGTGCGGGCGGATCACCCGCGGGTCGTCGATCCCGGCGAGACCGACGATCCCCAATCGCCGGCCGCCGCCGGCGAAATCGATGACGTAGGGGTAGAGCGCGGGCCTGGCATCGCGCGCCACGACCCCTTGGGCGAGCCAGCGCCCGTGGAGGTCGGCGGCGTGGCGGTACATGTCGAGCCCGTCCGCCGGCAGGGGCCGGGTCAGGTGGACGAACTGGTGCGGCGATTGAGCCTGGAAGCGGTCGCGGGTCGCGTTGTCGATCTGGTCGTAGGGCGGCGCAGCGAGCCGGCCGACCGCCGCGGGCTCGCCGGTGTAGTGAAGCCCCTCGAAAGCGAACAAGCGCATGAGAACCTCCGCTGGAACGGGCTATTGTATCCGAGCGAGGAGGGACCAGACCTCGCCGAAGACCGGGTGGAGGTCCGCCTCCAGCCCCTCTTCCAGGCGGCGGATGGCGGCCTCGAAGGCGCGCTCGCCCACCGGCGGGGGCGGCGGCCAGCGGAGGGTAACCCGGTTGATGCCGGGGCACAGGAGGGCTGGAGGGACTCTCAACCGAGCCGTCGTCCAGCGCACGCCGAGCTCGACGTCGCCCGCCGCCTTCCCGTTGACGAGCACCCTCGCCGCCGCGCGCCGCTCGGCGGCGCCCTCGTACGCCGGCAGGCGGGCTGTCAGCTCG
>Ga0307470_10000840_pt1 | contig 13022 bp, 13 predicted proteins | sample atmos_gasesAM3C__FD_204565 | JGI IMG/M metagenome (GOLD analysis project Ga0307470, IMG submission 204565) | Hardwood forest soil microbial communities from Morgan-Monroe State Forest, Indiana, United States - atmos_gasesAM3C_05 | ecosystem: Environmental > Terrestrial > Soil > Temperate forest... | reverse complement strand
ATAACCCGGCGTACCGCGCCAGCCGGCATCGTCCAGAGTGTGCGTGTCGGGGATCAGGGAAGGATCCGCCCGGTCCGCATCGCCCATCCAGACCCAGACCCATTTGAAGCGTTCGACCACCGGATATGCCCGCACCTTGGCGGCCGGCGGGATGAAGTCCTGCGAGGGAATCTCTATGCACTTGCCGGTCTTGTCGAACAGAAGTCCATGATACATGCAGCGGATGTTGTCGCCTTCTCGGCGTCCCATCGAGAGAGGGGCTGCGCGGTGACAGCAGCGATCGTCGAGCGCCACCACCCTGCCTGCGCCGTCGCGCCAGAACAGCAGCGGAACCCGGGTGATGGTCCGTGCCAGCATGCCCTCCGCGGCAATCTCGTGAGACCACGCCGCGACGTACCAGGTGTTCTTGAGGAATGTGGATCCAGTACTCATAGCGATGCCCCCTTCCGCCATCCAATGCCCCATCCGGCAGTCAGTTTACTCGTCCGCGCCTGCGTTTGGCGCATGCACCGACAGCGCGCCGATCAGTTCGTCCAGTGCCCGGTAGAAACTCACCGAAAACTCCATCCCGATCGCCTTTTCGATGTCGCGGTACGTGGCTTCGATCTGCGGGGCCATGCGGGCGGCAAGGGTGCGGCTGCGCGGTGCGAGCGAAACGCGCACCCGGCGTTGATCATGATCGAGGCGCTTGCGCCTGATGTAGCCGAGTTCCTCCATACGCGACAGCACCCCCGAGAGGCTGGGGCTCGAAATTCGGCACAGCTCGCCGATTTCGCGCGGCTCCAGCGGCCCGGTGTCGATCAGGGCGCGCACGATGCGCCATTGCTGTTCCGTGACGCCGTGCGCATTCAGAATGGGCCTGAACCGGGCGACCACGTGCTCGCGCGCCTGCAGCAGCAGCAAAGGCAGATTGCGGTGCCTCAATTTTCCCGATTCGCGCTTCAACCCCGTATCCCCGTGACGCCGCGTCGTCTCGACACGGCAATTTACACGGCGTCATATTACTAATATATTAGTGAATCTCGCTAGAAGCGAATCGCGAATTTCACATGGATGGGCAGATGCAGGCTGGCGCAGGCTGTTTCTCGATACCGTTCGACGTTCCGCCCTACCAATTGAGCGGCGCGGTGTACGGCACCCTGTTGAATCACCGCTCGGCGCTGGCGGCGCTCGGCGACGCGGTGAACCGGCCGCCCTATGACGCCCCGCCCGATGCTCCGGTGCTCTACATCAAACCGCGCAATACGCTGGCGGCGCCGGGCAGCGCCGTGAGGATTCCAGCCGGCATCCCGGAACTCGAGGTCGGCGCCTGCTTGGGGTTGGTCATCGGCCGCACGGCGTGCCGGGTGTCCGAGCAGCGGGCCTTGGATTACGTGGCCGGGTATCTCATCGTGGCCGACGTGAGCATTCCGCATCCGAGCTATCATCGCCCGGCCATTCGCTTCAAAGCCCGGGACGGATTTTGCCCGCTGGGGCCGGCGGTCACCGCGCGCGCCGCGGTCGCGAATCCCGACGCGCTGGCGATCCGCACCTATCTCGACGGCGTCTTGGTGCATAGCGCGAATACCGCCGATTCGATCCGGCCGGCGGCACGATTGCTGGCGGACGTCACCGATTTCATGACCTTGGCGCCGGGCGACGTGCTCGCACTGGGTGCCGCGGGGCCGGCGCCGCGCGTACGGTCGGGTCAGGCCGCGACGATCGAAATCGACGGATTGGGCAGCCTCAGCAATCCGTTCATGGACGCCGCATCATGATGCGTGCGCGTGTCGCATACGCAGGCGCCATTCACGAGGCCGTTCCGGCGCCGCCGTCGTCCCGGTCGCCCGCCGGCGAGATTTTGCGGCTCGCCGATGGCCGGATCGTGACCGAGGAGCAGGTGGTGTGGCTGCCGCCGTTCGAGCCCGGCACGGTGATCGCGCTCGGCCTCAACTACGCCGATCACGCCAAGGAACTGGCATTCAAGGTGCAGGAGGAACCCCTGGTATTTCTCAAAGGTCCAGGCACCTTGCTCGGTCATCGCGGCATGACGCGCCGGCCGACGGGCGTGAAATTCATGCATTACGAGTGCGAGCTGGCGGTGGTCATCGGGCGGCCGGCCAAGCGGGTTGCCCGCCCGCACGCCCTGGAGCACGTCGCGGGATATTGCATCGCCAACGACTATGCCGTGCGGGATTACCTCGAAAACTGGTACCGTCCCAACCTGCGCGCCAAGAATCGCGACGCCGCTACGGTCTTGGGTCCCTGGTTCGTGGACGCGGCCGATGTCGCCGATCCGGCGAACCTAGGTTTGCGCACCTTCGTCAACGGAAAGATGTCGCAGAGCGGCAATACTCGTGACCTGATTTTCGGCATTCCCTTTCTGATCGAGTATCTCAGCGGTTTCATGACATTGTCGCCGGGCGATGTGATTCTCACCGGTACGCCGGAAGGCGTGGTCAACGTGATGCCGGGCGACGTCGTCGCCTGCGAAATCGACGGCCTCGGCCGGCTGGTCAACACGATTGCGGCGGATGACGAATTCGGCCGTTGAGAGGCAAGGCATGCAAATCCAACACTTGATCAACGGCAGGCCGGTCCCCGGCGCGGACTACTTCGAGACCGTCGATCCCGCCACACAGGAAGTCCTGGCCGAGGTGGCGCGCGGCGGCGAGCGGGAAGCCGCCGCCGCCGTCGCGGCCGCCAAAGCCGCGTTTCCCGCGTGGGCCGGGAGGCCGCCGGCCGAGCGGGCGGCGCTGCTGCGCAAGCTGGGCGATCTGATCGCGAAGCATGTGCCGGAAATCGCCGCCACGGAAACGCGGGACACGGGCCAAGTCATCTCGCAAACCGCCAAGCAGTTGGTGCCGCGCTCCGCCGACAACTTCTACTACTTCGCGGAAATGTGCGTGCGGGTGGACGGTCATACCTATCCGACCGCGACGCATCTCAACTACACCTTGTTCCACCCGGTGGGCGTGTGTGCGTTGATCTCGCCCTGGAATGTGCCGTTCATGACCTCGACCTGGAAGGTCGCGCCGGCGCTCGCTTTCGGCAATACCGCGGTGCTCAAGATGAGCGAACTGTCGCCGCTGTCGGCGTCGCGCTTGGGCGAATTGGCGTTGGAGGCCGGTATTCCCGCGGGTGTCCTCAACATCGTGCACGGGCTGGGCGCGGAGGCGGGCGAGCCGTTGTGCCGGCATCCCGATGTGCGGGCCATTTCCTTCACCGGCTCGACGGCTACGGGAAATCGCATCGTGAGGGCCTCGGGCCTCAAGAAATATTCCATGGAATTGGGCGGCAAGAGCCCCTTCGTGGTGTTCGAGGATGCGGATCAATCGCGCGCACTGGACGCGGCGGTATTCATGGTTTTCTCCAACAACGGCGAACGCTGCACCGCGGGCTCGCGCATCCTGGTGCAGAAATCCATTTATCCCGGGTTCGTCCGCAAGTTCACCGAGCGCGCGCGGCGCATCGTGGTCGGCGATCCGCTCGACGACAAGACCATCATCGGGCCCATGATCAGCGCGAATCACCTGGAGAAGGTGCGCCGCTATATCGAGATGGGTCCCAAGGAGGGCGCGGCCTTGATGTGCGGCGGAGTCGACGCCCCGGCCTTGGCGGGACCCTTCAAACGGGGAAATTTCGTCATGCCCACCGTGTTCGCCGACGTCGACAATCGCATGCGTATCGCGCAGGAAGAGATTTTCGGTCCGGTCGCCTGCCTGATTGCATTCGAGGACGAGCCGGACGCGATCGCCAAGGCGAACGACATCGCCTATGGATTGAGCAGCTACGTCTGGAGCGAGAATCTCGGCCGGGCGCATCGGGTGGCGGCCGCCATCGAGGCCGGCATGTGTTTCGTGAACAGCCAGAACGTGCGCGATCTGCGGCAGCCCTTTGGCGGCACCAAAGCTTCAGGTGTAGGCCGTGAGGGCGGCACCTGGAGCTACGAGGTGTTCCTGGAGCCCAAGAACGTCTGCGTGAGTTTGGGCGCGCACCCCATTCCGCGTTGGGGCGATGTAACGTAGCCCGTACCGAACCATGAGCCTGTATCAAATGCAGAAGTTCTTGTTCGACATCAATCGCGACCGCGACCTGCAGCGGCAATTTCGCTCGGATGCACAGGGGGTCCTCGGCCGCTACGACCTCAGCGGCGAGGAGCGCCGCGCGCTCGAGGACGGAGATATCGGTTTGATCTACGTCCTGGGAGCGAATGGACAGCTGCTGATGCACTACGCCGCGTTTCTCGGCATGCCGTGGGCCGGCTACATTGCCGCGATGCGCGCCGGCGTCAGCCGCCACGGACCGGTTCGCGCCGGCGTTTACGCGATGACGACTGGATTGGATGAAAGGGTGGCGGACTCATGAGCCTGGTGTTCGCGGGCATCTGCAGTCATGCTCCCGGCATCACCGGCCGCGCGCACATGGCCGATAAAGCCCTCGTCGAGGAATTCTACCGCGCCTATCGCGGCATGGCCGCCGAACTCGCCGCCGCGAAGCCCGATGCGCTGATCGTGGTTGCCGCCGAGCACTTCGCCAATTTTTTCATGAACAACATGCCGGCATTCGCGATGGGCATGGCGGAGCGCTACGAAGGACCGATCGAAGATCCGGAGTGGCTGGGCATTCCCCGAAGCGTCGTTCCCGGCAATGCGCCGCTGTCGCAGCGCCTGATCCGCGAAATGATGCAGTCCGTGGATCTCGCGTACGCGGAGGAATGGAAGTTCGATCATGGCGTCATGGTGCCCTTGAGCTTTCTGACCCCCGGATACGATCTGCCGGTCATCCCCGTGAACATCAACTGCCAGGGTCCGCCGCTCGCGCCCTTGCATCGAGCATGGGCGCTGGGTGAGGCCCTGCGCCGCGCCGCCGATCTGGCGCCGGAACGCATCGCCCTGGTCGGCACCGGCGGCATCTCGCATTGGCCGGCGACACCGGATTCCGGAAGGATCAACGAGCCGTGGGACCGGGAATTCCTGCGGCGCTGGCAAATCAACGACAGGCAGGCGATGTTGTCCTATTCGGATGAGGCGACGTATCGGGATGCCGGCCAGGGAGGATTCGAGATTCGCACCTTCATCAGCATCGCGGCGGCGGCGCAGGGCCGGGGCCGGCTCGACTACTACCGGCCCATTCCGATTTTCGCGGTGGGCTGTACCGTCGCCACCATGACCATTGGTACTTGAGCCATGTCGCACATGACTTTGGAATACAGCGCAAATCTGCGGGGCGAAGGCCGCTTCGGCGAGCTGTGCCGCAAGCTCGCGCAATTCATGACGGCGCTGCGCATCGACGGTGCGGCCGTGTTTCCGCCGGGCGGCGTGCGCGTGCGCGCCATCGCGTGCGAAGAGTACTGCATCGCCGACGGCACGGCGGGCGACGCGGGGTTCGTGCATGCGGTCTTGAAAATCGGTGCGGGACGCGGCGACGCCGCCAAGCAAGCGACCTGTGCCGGCCTGTTCGAGATCATGAAGGAACATTTTGCGGTGCAGTTCACCAAGCAGGGCCTGGCGCTGTCGCTGGAGCTCAACGAATTCAGCGAGTCCGGCACCCTCAAGCACAACAACCTGCACGCGCGATTCAAGAAACCCTGACGAGCGTGCAGGAGCGGATTCATACATGCTTCCCACCGATACCATTCGATTGCTGGCCCGGCGTCTGTACGACGCGCGCAGGAGCCGGATCCAGCTGCGGCACTTTTCGACCGAGCACGGCGGCATGACCATCGAGGACGGATACGCCATTCAAAGCGAATGGGTCAGGTTGGAAATGGCGGATGGCCGCAGCATCAAAGGCCGCAAGATCGGCCTCACCTCGCGCGCCATGCAGCAGGCATCGCAAATCACGGAACCCGACTACGCGCCGCTGATGGACGATATGTTCTTCGCGGCAGGCAGCGACATTCCCTTCGAGCGATTCATCGCGCCGCGCGTGGAAGTGGAGCTGGCGTTCGTCTTGCGCACCGGCTTGAAGGGGCCCGGCGTGACGATCTTCGACGTCCTGCGAGCCGCCGACTATGTGACTCCGGCGCTCGAGATCATCGACGCGCGCATCGAGCAATTCGACCGCGACACCCGGGCGCCGCGCAAGGTGTTCGACACCATCGCGGACTTTGCCGCCAACGCGGGCATCGTCGTCGGCGGTCTGCCCGTCAAACCCGATGCGGTCGATCTGCGCTGGGTCGGCGCGTTGCTCTACAAGAATGCCGTGATCGAGGAGACCGGCCTCGCGGCGGCCGTGCTGAATCATCCCGCGGCGGGTGTCGCATGGCTGGCCAACAAGATTGCGCCCTACGGCGAAGGCTTGAAGCCGGGAGACATCATCCTGGGCGGTTCGTTCACGAGACCGACCAACGTTGCGCGAGGCGACGTGCTGCATGCCGATTATGGCCCTCTCGGCGGGGTGTCGATGCGTTTTGTCTGATCGCGGAGATTCGCCATGGAACTGCCGACCAATGTGTTCAAGCGCGCCCTGCGCCAGGGACGGCCGCAAATCGGGTTGTGGGTGGGCCTGGCCGACGCCTACGTCGCCGAACTCTTGGCGACCGTCGGCTTCGACTGCCTGGTGATCGATGCCGAGCACGCGCCCAACGATCCGCGCAGCGTTCTGCCGCAATTGCAGGCGATGGCGCCGTATCCGGTACATCCCATCGTGCGCCCGGTGAGCGCCGGCGTCGAGTCGATCAAGCAATATCTGGATATCGGCGCACAAACGCTCATCATCCCCATGGTCGAGACGCCGGAGCAGGCGCGGCAGATGGTGGCGGCGACGCGCTACCCGACACGGGGCGTGCGCGGGGTCGGCAGCGCCTTGGCGCGTGCCTCGCGCTGGAACCAGATCGACGACTATCTGCGGCGCAGCGACGATGAAATGTGCGTGTTCGTCCAAGTGGAGTCCGTCAACGCGTTGACCCATCTCGAGCGCATCGCCGCGGTGGACGGCGTCGACGGGGTCTTCTTCGGTCCGGCGGATTTGGCGGCGTCGATGGGTTTGCTCGGCAAGCCCTCCGATCCGGCGGTGCGGGACGCCATACTTCAGGGAATCGCGGCGGTCAAGAGAGCGGGTAAGGCGGCGGGCACGCTCACCTCGGACCGGCGCCTCGCGCGCGAGTATTTGCAGCACGGAGCGCTGTTGGTCGCCGTGGGGGTCGACACCTCGATCTTGGTCAAGGCGGCCGCGGAATTGGCCGCGGAGTTCACGGATGCATCCCGCGGCATTGCCACCGACGGGGTGTATTGACCGCGGAGCCTGCCTCAGGCCGCCAGGGCTTCGCGCACCAGGCCGATTTGCCGCTCTGCTTCCGACAGAATTGCGCTGCAATCTTCGGCTTTCACCGCAACGGTCAGGAATACGTTGACTCCTTCGGTCGCCACCGCGTGCGGTTCGGGTGCTTTCAAGGCGTCGGCGAGCATCAGACTCGCAATCAGCACGTCGGACAGCGCCGCTTCGTGTTTCCAGCGCCGTTCATGATCTTCTTGCTCGCCCACGGCGTCGCACATCTCTTCCTCGAAGCCCCAACTCTCGAGTACGGCTTTGCCGATCGATGCCTGCCAACCGATCAGCAGGTCGAGCCAGGAATGCTCGCTCCCGAGTCCCGTTGCCTGGGTGGCCGCCCGAGCCATGATGTAGAGGTTGCCGATGCCGTGCAGGAGACCGGTCAAGAAGGCCGCGTCCGCGTTCACCTTGGTGCGCTGGGCGACGATCCGGCAAATCGAGGCGACCGTGATGCTCCTGTTCCACAATTGGGTCATGGGCTGCGCAATCGACCGCAACGATGCTTCGTTCTTCATCTGCTGCATGGCATAGGACATCGCGGTCCCGTGGACCATTTGATGTCCGAGGCGGGTAATTGCGGACCGCAAGTCCGTCAGTCGCTTGCCCGACGTATTGAATGCCGCCGAATTCGCCGTCTGCAATACGCGCGCGGCCAGCCGCGGTTCGGCGCCGACGATGGTGACCACATGATCGGCGGTGGTCTTCGGATCGGCCAGAGCCGTGCTGATGCGGATGACCACATCGGGAAAGCAGGGCAAATCGATCGAACCCTCGGAGACCTCGGCGGCCAATTTTTGCAGAAACGCGAGCGCTGCCGCGCGCTCCTCCGGCGTCGACACGGAGCCGCCGGCGGGAACGGATTGCGTGCCGGACCGATATGTGGGAGGCGCTCCGGGTTCAGCCATAGGAATGCATTCGACGCTAGAAGGAATAACCCACGGACACGACCAATGCCTGCGGTCCGAAACTGATGTGAGTGGTGCGGATCACGCCCGCGGTATCGGCATTGAGCTTGGTTTTGACTTGTGAGATCGAGTAGGAAGCGTACATGTTCCAATGGTTGACGAGGTTGTACGCGAGGCCCACCGTGCCCACCGGCCCCACGGACGAGGTCAGCGAGAGCTTGGTCGGGCCGCCGCTGGCGGCGTTGCCCTGCGCGGTCGAATCCCGGTCGTAGAACGTGGTGTAATTGACGCCGGCGCCGATGTAGGGACGCCACTTCGAATTCTCATCGAGGAACATGTATTCGACCAGCAGGCTCGGCGCTATCCAACGGGCCGTCGCGATGACCTGGCCGTTGTAAGGCACCGAACCCAAGGTGGCGGGTCCCTTGCCCACGGTTTTCTGCAGCGGCGGGTAGCCGGCGGTCAGCTCCAGATCGAAGTGCGAGGACAGGCGCCGCACGTAGGCCAAATACACCGTGTTCACGTTGTTGGCGTCGATGTTGGCCCCCGGAGGTACGTAGGGGCCGGAAAGATCGTCTGCCTTCACGTGGTAGAAAACGGAATAAAGGCCGATGCGCGCGCTGTTGCTGGGAACGTCGTCGGCCGGCGCCGGCGCAGCGCAAAGCAGAGTCGTCGCTGCCGCCAACCTTAAGGCGATGCGCCTGCGGACGGTGAGTTTGGTCATGGCGACGATGAGTTTGGTCATGGCCGATCCTCTTAGAGTACGCCGAAGAAAGCGCGCGCGGCCGCCGCGCAGAAGGGTGCCACGGCACCGTGGTAGCCCTCCACGATGAGCTGCTGTGCCGCCGCCGGCGACAGTCCCCCGCCGGCCGCCGATTCGTAGTAGAGCAGTTGCGCCGCTTGGGCTTCCTGAAAGCCGGCCTGCAATGGCGCGAACGTGCCGCTGGGCGCAGCGTTCACATCGAGCACCGTGATGAGCCCGGCCTGAACCAGCGGACTCCAAAACGCCGCCATGGTCCCGGTGTTCACGGAGTAGAACACCGTCGGGTCCTGATCGCCGCCGCACAGCAGAGTGGGCGAGCTCGGCGCCCAGCTGCCGTTGCGCAAATCGTTCTTGTAAAACGCCAGGCGCAGAGGCTGCGCCGGCGGGGCGGCCGCGAGCGGCACGCCGGCGCTGGGTGCGGGCACCGCGCCGTCGGGGTTCGAGGCCGCGTCGAGCACGTAGGCCACGCGGTACGAATTGTTGAGCAGATAGGGCGATCCGAAGCCGGCCGCAAACAGCGGGGTTTGCGCCGTCGGAGGGAGCGGATAACCGGGACTGCCGGGCACGGACAACAGCGCCGTTAGTTCCGCAGACAGCAAGGCATTGCCGGGCACGGTCACCACCGGCGTGGTGCTGTCGAACAGCGCGGTCTGGGGCAGCAAACCCTTGGTGAAAATCGCATCGAGAGACATGTCGCTCGGCAGCAGCGTTTCGATGCCGGTCGCGTAGGTGGCGGAGTACAGATCGCTGGGTGCGGCGTAGAGATTCCCATAGGCCTTTTGATAGCTGGTGCTGACCAGCGGCGCGAATACGGTCGAGCCCAGGTCGACGTTGCCGAAGAACAGGGCGTCGCCGAAGGCCTCCATCGCATAGGGCCCGGACATGCCTGCAACTCCGCTGACGGTCGCGCCCGCGGCTTGCAGGGCGCGCTGGGTGGCCAGGGCCACATGTCCTCCCTGGGAGTAGCCGGTGACGAACAACTTGCCGCTGTCGGTGGTGGCCGAAGACAGCGTCTTGGGCAGCGCCGTGCGTGCCGCCGCCAATATGTCGAGCATTTCTCCGGACTGCTGCTCGGCATTCAGGTACGGGTGATAACCCAGCGTCGAGATGTCGTAGCCGGCGTAGTTCGGCGCCACCACGATATAGCCCTGCGCCGCGAACATGGCGGCGATCAACACGCCTTCCGTATTGGTGGTGTTGGTGATGTCGGCTATGTTGAGCGTCTTGTCGGTATTGGTCCCGTGCGCATACAGCACGATGGGTCGCGGCCCGGAGCAGGCCGGCGCCGACCCCGTGGGCACCATCAAAGCGCCGGACGACTCGGTAGTTTCGCCCGCGCCGCCGACGGTCCAGAACTTGACATAGTAGAAATCGACGCCGCAACTGGGGTTGCCCGTGATTTGCAATAGTTGCGCGCCGCTGTTGGTTCCGGCGAGTTCCGCCTGGAAGGTCGCGGCATTCAGCGAGGCAATCCGAAACGGCGGATTCTCCGCCAGTGTCCCATGATCGGTGGACGGAGCGACTGCCGAGGTCTGACTGCTCGATCCGCATGCGCACAGCAGTGCAGCACCCAGGGCCACACTCACCGGCGTCAGTAACTTGAACATGGCCGTCTCCCTGCTCCCCGCCAAGGGAAATAATTACGATCCCGGATCTGGTTCGTCGTTATTTTCCCGGCAATGCCAGGACCCGACGAAAAGAGTCTACGCCAACGAACATCGACAGGCATCCCCTTGACAGAGCGCCCTCATGTCTGCACGCGCTCCCCGCGCGCGCTCGATTGAACCGGCATCGAGGGCTCGCCGCCGCGTCCGGCCAGCCATGCGTGAATTTGGCTGACGATGGCGAGCGCAATGCCTTCCGGCGTCACCGCACCGATGTCGATCCCGACCGGTCCGCGCAGTCTGAATCTGAGTTCTTCCGCCACTGGGCCCAATTCTTGAGCGAGCCGGCTGCGCCGAGCCTCGGGACCCAGTAGTCCCACGTAGGCCGGGATTCCGGCATGCGCCAGCTCGCGCAAGTACGATGCGTCGGAGGGCAGGTGATGGCTCATCACCACGGCGGCATGACAGCGCTCGACGGCAATGGCTTCGCGCAACAGGTGCGGATCGCACTGCTTCACTTCGGCGCCGGGGAAATTTGCCGCCACCGCATAAGCCGGACGATGGTCGACGACCGACACTCGCCAACCCAGCGCGCGCGCGGCGCTCACCACCGGCTGCGCATCGGGACCCGCCCCGCAAATCAACACATGAGGAGGCGGCGCGAGAAACTGTACGAATGCCCGCGTGCGCCGCCCGCGTTCTTTCCAGTCCATGGCGCGCGACGCTGCTTGGCTGAGCGATTGCGCAGCGGCGTGCGTCAGGGCGGACGACAGCGGCGGCGCGGCGGCATGAGTACCGAGCGGCACATCCGCGGATTCGTGGACGCAAACCAGCGACGCCGATTGACCCTCCTGCGTGGCGCGCCCGGCGCTTGCGAGCGCCGCGGCCGCGGCACTGCCCGGACCTGCCGGCTCGAGCAGCACGCGCATCGCACCTTCGCATCCGGCACCGATGCCGAACAAAATATCGTCCGGGCCGCGCATGTCGTACTCGACGGCGCGCGGAACGCCGCTCTCCAGAACCTCCTGCGCGTGAAGCTTGAGATCCGCTTCGAGGCAGCCGCCGCTGAGAAGCCCCAAATAAGTGCCGTCGGCCATGATGAGCATGCGTGCGCCCGGCTTTCGATACGTCGAGCCCGCCGTGGCCACGACGGTCGCAAGTACGCGGGCAATCGGGGCGACGGGTGCGCGCTCCAGGAGCAATTCGAGGCTCGTGTCGAGCCGCACGTCGGAGCGGCCGGTTCGAAGCTGCTCGGGTCCAACGGCCCGACTCGCGGCCGGTGGTTTGATCGTTCCAATGTGCATGCCCGGCATTATCCTACAAGGATTGTGCGCCGCATACCGGTTCGTTCCTGCGGTATGAAACATACTGCGGGGACATCAGTCATTCCCGACCGCAATTATGTCGAATCGCCACCTACCTGCCCGCTGCACCCGGGCTGCCTGATCAATGTTCATGCGAGAACGGATTCGCTCGTGGCTCAATAGAATTTCGGTGTGGCCGGTCGCCGGCGGCGCATTGGTACCCGTCTACAAAGCCATCGTCGATCAGGCCAACGACGGCATCGTCATCGTGCACGCCGAATCCCAAACCGTGTTGTACGCCAATCCCGCGTTCTTGAGCCGCCTCGGCTACACGAGCGCCGAAGCACGGGCACTGTCGCTGCGCGACGTCTTCGCCGACGGCGCCGTGGCGTCCGACAGCGTGCTCACCCGCCTGCGCGGCGCGAATTCGCAAATGGCGCTGAACATGCAGCTGAGATGCAAGAACGGCTCCTTCATCGACATCGAAGTGCGATGCAATGCGCTCGATGCGGACGGGAGCGATGTCCTCGCATACGTGACGCACGACGTGTCCTTGCGCCGGAAGGCCGAGCAGCAGCTCATCGAGAACCAGCATCGCCTCGACCGCATGGCGCACCACGATCAGCTGACCGGGCTGCCGAACCGGCACTACCTGTCCGCCTTTCTGCCGGACGCCATCGCGGCGGCGCAAGCTGCGGGCACGATATTGGGTGTCGTGTTTCTCGATCTGGACCGGTTCAAGCACATCAACGACACGCGCGGTCACGAGACCGGCGACAAGCTGCTGCAAGAGGTGGCGACCAGGCTGCGGGCGGTGGTGCGCGACTCCGACGTGGTGATCCGGATGGGCGGCGACGAATTCGTCGTCGTGTTTTGCGACGTCAAGTCCAGCGACGAAGTGACGCTCGGCGCCGGCCGGATCATCGAAACTCTGAATCGGCCGATCGTCATCGATGAACATCCACTGCTGACCACGGGCAGCGTCGGCGTCAGCCTGTTTCCGCGGGACGGATCGAACATGGTCGAGCTCCTCAAGCATTCGGACACGGCGATGTACCAGGCGAAGGACCGCGGCCGGAACAACGTTCAAATGTTCAGCTCGGTGATGAACCGCAAGCTCAAGGCGAGGGTCGCCGTCGAGGCCTCGTTGCGGGAAGCGCTGCGCCTCAAGCAACTGGATGTGCATTATCAG
>Ga0307470_10000839_pt1 | contig 13024 bp, 1 predicted proteins | sample atmos_gasesAM3C__FD_204565 | JGI IMG/M metagenome (GOLD analysis project Ga0307470, IMG submission 204565) | Hardwood forest soil microbial communities from Morgan-Monroe State Forest, Indiana, United States - atmos_gasesAM3C_05 | ecosystem: Environmental > Terrestrial > Soil > Temperate forest... | reverse complement strand
TCGCCTCGGCGCTCGCCGCGGCGGCGGCGCGCTTCGGCGAGCCCGTGCGCGGCGTCTTCTGGACCGGCGGCGCCCTCGCCGGCGGCCTCCTCCAGCTGAAGACGCCGGAGGGGCTCGACGCCGCCCTCGCACCGCTGGCCCGCGGTGCCGAGGCGCTGCTCGCCGCGGTGGACGCCCTCCCCGAGCCGCCGGCCTTCGTCGTCCTGTCGTCGACGACGACCGCGGTGACCGGCGGCGTCGGCCAGCTCGAGATGGCGGCGGCGGGCTCGTTCCTCGAGGCCCTCGCCGGGCAACGCGCTCTGTCCGGCGGCGTCCCTACCCTCGCCATCCACTGGGACCCCTACCAGTGGGGCGGCTGGCTCGCCGCCGGGGTAGGAGGCGGGATGGCCAATCTGACGCCCGCGGAGCTCGCCCGCGCCCTCGCCGCGCACGGCGTCTCCGAGGAGCAGAGCGGCGCCGCCCTGGCGCGGCTGCTGTCCGGCGCGCTCCCCGGCGCTCCGGCGGTGGTCGTCACGACGCGCGATCTGCCCGCCCTCGTCGCCGAGGTCGACAGCGTCACCGCCGAGACCCTGCTGGCGCAGCTCGCCGGTCCCGCCGGCGGCGCCGAGCGGCCGGCCCTGGCGACGCCCTACGAGGCGCCGCGCGACGAGCTCGAGGAGCGCCTCGCCGGCATCTGGCAGAGCCTCTTCGGCATCGCGCCGATCGGCCGCGACGACAGCTTCCTGGAGCTCGGCGGCCACTCTCTGCTGGCGATCCAGATCGTCACCCAGGTGCGCGACCGTCTCGCGGTCGACCTGCCGGTGACCGCGCTCTTCGAGGCGCCGACGGTCGCCGCCCTTGCCAAGTCGGTGCGCAGGGCGCGCGGCGAGGACGACGCCGAGGACCTCGAGGCCCTCCTCGCGCTGGTCGAGGGGCTCTCGCCGGAGGAGGCCGCCGAGCGGCTGGCGGGGCTGGCGATCGGATGAGCCTCGCCGAGCGCCTGGGAGCCCTGACGCCGGAGCAGCGCGAGCTGTTCGAGGCGCTGCGCCGGAAACGGATGGCGCCGCCGCGCACGCCGCCGCCGGTGCGGTCCGTCTCCGGCCCGCTGGGGCTGGGGGACTGGCCGCTCTCCTTCGACCAGGAGCGCCTGTGGCGGCTCCACCAGGAGGATCCGGGGCTGATCTCCTGGAACGTCGACGCCGGGAGCTACGTCGACGGCGAGCTCGATCTGCCGGCCTTCCTCGCCGCCCTCCACGAGATGGTCCGCCGGCACGCCGCCTGGCGCACCACCTTCCCCGTCGTCGACGGCCGGCCGGTGCAGCGGGTGGTCGACTTCGTCGCCCCGGAGACGTCGTTCATCGACCTCGGCGCCCTGCCGCCGGAGCGCCGCGAGCGCGCCGGCCATCGGGCGATCTACGACCACACGCGCAACCCGTTCGACCTCGCGCGCGGCCCCCTCCTGCGCATGGCCCTGGTGCGGCTCGGCGAGCGCGAGCACCTCTATCTCGTGACCATCCACCACCTGGTGACCGACTGGATCACCTACCACATCCTCTTCCGCGACCTGATGCAGGACTATCTGGCGCGCCGCGCCGGCCGGCCGTCGCCGCTGCCGCCGCCGCCGCTCCAGTTCCCCGACTACGTCCTGTGGGAGCGCGAGTGGTGGCAGGGCGAGGCGCTGGCGGAGGAGGCGCGCTTCTGGCGCCAGGAGCTCGCCGGCTTCCCGCTCGCCCTCGACCTGCCGGCCGACCGCCCGCGCCCGCCGGTGCAGAGCCAGCGGGGCGGGCTCTACCGGGCGAGCGTCGGCGCCGCGCGCTCCGACCGCCTGCGCGCCCTCGCCCGCGCCGAGGGGGCGACGACGCTGATGGCGGTGCTCGCCGCCCTCTACGCCCTCGTTTGGCGCTCGACCGGACAGGAGAAGATGATCCTCGGTACCAACACCGCCAACCGCGCCCGGGCCGAGCTCGAGCCGGTCGTCGGCTTCTTCCTCACCCAGCTCCCCTTCGCCGGCGACGTCTCCGGCGACCCGACCTTCCGCGAGCTGCTGGCGCGCAGCCGGCGGACCGCCCTCTCCGCCTACGCCCACCAGAGCTTCCCCCTGGCCAAGCTGATCGAGGCGCTGGCGGACGAGGCGCCCGGGCTCGCCGCCGACCGCAGCCGCTACCCGGTGATCCAGGTGCTGCTGCTGATCCTCGAGGTGCCGCCGCCCCCGCCGCCCGGCGGCCTCGCCTTTCGGCCGGTGGTGCTCTACGACGGCAACTCCCGCTGGGACCTGATGTTCGGCCTCCACGACGACCACCGGACCGGGCTCGGCGGTCCGCTGGAGTACAATGCCGACCTCTTCGACCCCTCGACCGTCGGCCGCCTGCTCGAGCTGTTCTATCTCCTCCTCGCGGCGGCCGTCGACGACCCCGACCTGCCGCTCTCGGCGCTCCCCTTCCTCGGCGAGGTGGCGCGCTACCAGGCCCTCGTCGAGCTCGATGCGGGTGAGGAGCCGGCGGCGGAGATCTCAGCGCTCGCCGCGCGGTTTGCTCCCGTCCTGCGCGCGCTGGGCGCGGCGCCCGGGGCGAAGGTGGGGCTGCTGCTCGGCCCCTCGCCGCAGCGGGGCGCCCTGGCGCTCGCGGTGCGCGGGCTCGGCGGCCAGGCGGTCGCGATCGATCCCGCCGAGCCCGCGGTACGCCTCGCCGTGCTCCTCGCCGACGCCGGGCTCGCGCTCCTCGTCCACGGCGGGGCGCCGCCGCCAGAGCTCGCGGCGATCGGCGCCGTGCGGATCGACCTCGCCCGGCTCGCCGAGCGCATTCAGCCGGGGGAGGCGTTGTGAGCCCGGGCGACACGGGCGCGGGGCCGGCAGCGGGCCGGCTCGCCGAGCGCATCGCCTCGCTCACCGCCGAGCAGCGCGAGCTCTTCGAGCGCCTGCGGCAGAAGCGTCAGCGGGCGGCGCGCACCCTCAAGCCGCCGCCCATCCCGCGCGAGAGCGGTGCAACTGGCGAGGGCGACTGGCCGCTGTCGCTCGACCAGGAGCGCTTCTGGTTCATGGAGCAGCTCTACGCCAGCGAGGCGGGGCTCAACATCACGGCGGCGAGCCGCATGCGCGGGCCGCTCGCGGTGCCGGCGGTGGCGGCGGCGCTCGACGAGATCGTCCGCCGTCACGCCGCCTGGCGCACCACCTTCCCGGTCGCCGAGGGCAAGCCGGTGCAGCGGGTCGCCGCGGCGCGCGCGCAGCGCCTGGCGGTGATCGACCTCGCCGGCCTCCCCCCGGCGCGGCGCGAGCCGGAGGCCGAGCGGGTGGTGGGCGAGGAGACGGCGGCGTCGTTCGACCTCGAGCGCGGCCCGCTGGTGCGCGCGAGCCTCGTCCGGCTCGCCGCCGAGGACCACGTCTGCATCCTCACCGTCCACCACCTGGTGACCGACTGGATCTCCTTCCATATCGCCTGGGGCGAGCTCGCGGTCCTCTACGCGGCGCGCGCCGCCGGCCGGCTGGCGGCGCTCCCGGAGCCGCCGGTCCAGTACTCGGACTTCGCGCTCTGGCAGCGCCGTTGGCTCGCGGGCGAGGTGCTCGAGGAGCTGGTCTCCTGGTGGCGCGAGCGGCTCGCCGGCGTGCCGCCGACGCTCGAGCTGCCCACCGACCGGCCGCGCCCGGCGGTGGCGCGCCTGCGCGGCGGCCGGCAGCTCCTCGCCATTCCCCGCGAGCTGTCGGACGGCCTCCGCGCCCTCGGGCGCCGCGAGGGGGCGACGGTCTTCATGACCGTGCTGGCGGCGGTCGCCGCGCTGCTCGCGCGGGACGCCGAGCAGGAGCAGCTCATCCTCGGCGCCAACAACGCCAACCGCAACCGGCCGGAGATCGAGCCCGTCCTCGGCTGCTTCCTCACCCAGGTGCCGTTCGCCATCGACCTCACCGGCGATCCCACCGTCCGCGAGCTCCTGGCGCGGGTGCGGCAGTCGGCGCTCGACGCCTTCGGCCACCAGGACCTGCCCTTCGGCAAAGTGGTCGAGGCGATCGGCCTGGCGCGCGACGCCAGCCGCCAGCCGCTGATCCAGAACCTGGTCCAGGTGCTCGACGGCCAGTACTCGAAGACCCAGCTCGCCGGCGTCGCCTTCGAGGCGGTCGACTCCTACGACGGCCGTGCCCGGTACGACCTCATGCTGAGCCTCTTCGACTATCCGTCGGGGCTCTCCGGCTCGCTGGAGTACGACGCCGACCTCTTCGACGCGACGACCACCGCCCGCCGGATCGAGCGCCTCCTGCTCCAGGCCGCGGCGGCGGTGGCCGACCCGGAGCGGCGCCTGTCCACCCTGCCGGTCCTCTCCGCGGCGGCGGCGCACCAGGTGGCGACGGAGTGGAACGACACCGCGACGCCCGCCCCCGGCTGGACGGCGCCGCGGCGCTTCGCCGCGCAGGCGGCGGCGACGCCGGACGCCCTCGCCGTTGTTGCCTCCGGCGAGGCCCTCTCCTACCGCGATCTCGACCGCCGCGCCGTCGCCCTCGCCCGCCGGTTGCGCGGCCTCGGCGTCGGCCCCGAGACCCGGGTGGCGCTCCTCCTCGAGCGCACGGCCGACGTGCCGGTCGCCATCCTCGGCGTCTGGAAGGCGGGCGGCGCCTACCTGCCGCTCGACCCGGCGACGCCCTCCGAGCGGCTTGCCGATCTCCTCGCCGACGCCGCGCCAGCGGTCGTCGTCCACCATGGCCCGCTGCCGCTCGCGCTCGCGGAGGGAGTTTTCGACCTCGATCTCGATCTCGAGCGCGCGACAGCGGAGGAGGAGGGGAGCCCCTGGCCGGAGGTTCTCCCCGAGCACCTCGCCTGCCTGATCTACACCTCGGGGACGACGGGCATGCCCAAGGCGGTCCTGGTCGAGCACGGCAGCCTCGCCCGGGCGCTCGCCACCGTCGTCGACCGCTTGGTCCTGGGGCCGGGCGGCCGCGTGCCGCACCTCTCCCGCTACACCTTCGACGCCTCGTTCATGGACCTCGTGGCGCCGCTCGCCGCGGGCGCCGCGGTCGAGATCCTGCCGACCGAGGCGATCCTCGATCCCGAGCGCCTCCTGCCGGCGATCGAGCGCGCGACGGCGCTGTTCTCGGTGCCGGCCCTGCTGCGGCGGATCGCCCCCGCGGCCCGCGAGAGCGACCAGGCCATGGTGCGGGAGGGCGGGCCGTCGCGCTTCGCCGGCCTGCGGGCGATCGGCGCCGGGGCCGACGTGGTGTCGCCCGAGCTCCAGGCGGAGCTCCTCGCCACCTTCCCGGCCGCCGCGCTCGACGTGCTCTACGGGCCGACCGAGGCGACCGTCATCTGCGCCGCCCACCGGGTGGAGCGGGGCCGCCGGCCCGAGCGGGCGCTCGTCGGCCGCGCCCTCCCCGGGGTCGAGCTGCGGGTGGTCGACCGGCGCGGCGAGCCGGTCGCCATGGGCCTCCCCGGCGAGCTGTGGGTCGGCGGCCCCGGGGTCGCCCGCGGCTACCTCCGCCGCGACGAGCTCACCGCCGAGCGCTTCGTCGTCGCCGGCGGCCGTCGCTTCTACCGTACCGGCGACCTCGTGCGGCAGGTGCCCGCCGAGGGCGGCGCCCTGGAGTTCCTCGGCCGCACCGACCTGCAGGTCAAGGTGCGCGGCTTCCGCATCGAGCCGGGCGAGATCGAGGCGGCCCTCCTGGCGCATCCAGCCGTGCGCGAGGCGGTCGTCGTGGCGCGCGAAGGAGCGGACGGGGAGAAGCGGCTCGCCGCCTACGTCGTCTGGACGGAGGGTGGAGCGGCGGCCGAAGCGGCTGCCGAGACCTTGCGGGCCTTCCTGCGGGCGCGGCTGCCGGAGCACATGGTGCCGGCCTTCTTCGTGCGGCTGCCCGCGCTGCCCCTCTCGCCGCACGGCAAGGTGGACCGCGGCGCCCTGCCGGCGCCGGAGCCGGCGGCCGGGGAGCTCGCCGGCGAGGCCGCCCCCCGCGACGAGCGCGAGGAGCTGCTGGCCGGGATCTGGCGCGGCCTGCTGGGCCTCGAGCGGGTGGGTGTCCACGACAATTTCTTCCGGCTCGGCGGCGACTCGATCCTCTCCATCCAGATGGTGGCGCGTGCCCGCCGCGCCGGCCTCCTCCTCACCCCCCGGCAGCTCTTCGAGAACCAGACCATCGCCGAGCTGGCGGCGGTCGCCGGCGCCGCCGCGGGCGCTCCGGCCGCGGACGAGCAGGGGCCGGTCGCCGGCGAGGCGCCGCTCACGCCGATCCAGCGCCGCTTCCTCGCCGAGGGGCGGCGGCAGCCTCAGCGCTTCAACCAGGCGGTCCTCCTCGCCGCCCGCGAGCCGCTCGCCAAAACTGTGCTCGCTCGGGCGGTGGCGCAGCTCGCCTTCCATCACGACGCCCTCCGCCTGCGCTTCGCGTCGGAAGAGGGCGGCTGGCGGCAGTGGATCGCCGCCCCGGCGGCGGGCGATGCGACGCTCGTCGAGATCGACCTCGCGGCGCTCCCCGCCGAGCGCCGCGGGACGGCGCTCGAGGCGGCGGCGGAGCAGCTCCAGCACGGCCTCGACCTCGGCCGCGGGCCGCTCTTCACCGCCGCCCTCCTCTCCGGGGCCGCGGGCGGCGACCGCCTGCTCCTCACCGTCCACCACCTCGCCGTCGACGGCGTCTCCTGGCGGGTGCTGCTGGAGGACCTGACCGCCGCCTACCGGCAGCTCGCCGCCGGCGCTCCCGCCGAGCTGCCGGCGAAGACCACCTCCTGGAAGCGCTGGGCGGGGCTCCTGGACGAGCATGCCCGCTCCCCCGAGGTGGCGGCGGAGCTGCCCTTCTGGGAGGCGCTCCCTCGCGGCGTCCGGCCGCTGCCGTCGGACCTCGACGAAGGCGAAGCCGCAGCCCGGCCCGCCACAGTCACCGTCGATCTCGGCGAGGTGGAGACGCGGGCGCTCCTCAAGGAGGTCCCGGCGGTCTACCGCACCGAGGTCAACGACCTGCTGCTCGCGGCGCTCGCCCGCGCCTTCGCCGCCTGGACCGGCGACGACCTCCTGCTCGTCGACCTCGAGGGGCACGGGCGCGAGGAGATCGTGCCCGGCGTCGACCTCTCGCGCACCGTCGGCTGGTTCACCACGCTCTTCCCGGTCGCCCTGCCCGTACCGGCTCTGACTGCTTCGGGCGATGGGCGAGCGCTGATCCGCGCCGTCAAGGAGCGGCTCCGCGCGGTGCCCGGCCGCGGGCTGGGCTACGGCCTGCTGCGCTACCTCGGCGCGCCGGCCGCCCGCGAGCGGCTGGCCGCGCTCCCCGCGCCCGAGGTGTCGTTCAACTACCTGGGCCAGGTGGATCAGGCGCTGGGGGAGGGCGGTCCCTTCGCCTTCGCCCCGGAGACGGTCCGCGGCAGCGAGGGCGAGGCGCTCCCCCGCGGCCGGAGCCGGCGGCACGCCTTCGCGATCGACGCCCTGGTGCTCGGCGACCGCCTGCGGACGACGTGGACCTACGATCCGGGCCGCCATCTCGCGGCGACCGCCGAGCGGCTGGCGGCGGGCTTCCTGGCCGAGCTCGCGGCCCTCGTCGACCACTGCCGGTCGCCGGAGGCCGGCGGCTTCACCCCCTCCGACTTCCCCCTCGCTGGCCTCGACCAGGCCGCGTTCGACCGCCTGCTCGGCGTCGGCCGTGGAGCCGATCGCGGCGTCGAGGACCTCTACCCGCTGGCGCCCCTCCAGGAGGGCCTCCTCTTCCACAGCGTCTACACCGCCGGCGCCGAACTCTATGTCGAGCAGCTCACCGCCGAGCTCGAGGGCCCGCTCGACGCGGCCGCCTTCGCCGCCGCCTGGCGGCGCGTGGTCGAGCGGCACGGGGCGCTCCGCACCGCCTTCGTCTGGCAGGGGCTCGAGCGCCCGCTGCAGCTCGTGCGGCGGGAGGCCGAGCTGCCGTGGACGGTCGAGGACTGGCGGGGGCTTCCTGCACCGGCACTCGCGGCGCGCTGGCGACAGCTCGCCGACGCCGACCGGGCGCGCGGCTTCGACCTCGCGCGGCCGCCGCTGACGCGCCTGACCCTCGTCCGCACGGGGGAGGCGAGCCACCGGCTGCTGTGGAGCTTCCACCACCTGATCTTCGACGGCTGGTGCTTCTCGCTCCTCCTGGGCGACGTCTTCGCCTTCTACCAGGCGGCGGCCGGCCGCCGCGCGCCCCTTCTGCCGCCGCCGCCGCGCCCCTTCCGCGATTACGTCGCCTGGGTCGCCGGGCGCGATGGCGCCGAGGCCGAGGCCTACTGGCGGGACACGCTCCGCGGCTTCGCCGCGCCGACCCCGCTCCCCTTCGACCGCGCCGCCATTCCCGGAGACGACGGCGGCAGCCGCGCCGGCGACTACTTCGAGCGCACGCTCGCCCTCCCGGCGCCGCGGCTCGCCGCGCTCGAGGCCCTCGCCCAGTGGCTACAGGTGACCCTGAGCACACTGGTGCAGGGGGCATGGGCATTGCTCCTGGGGCGCTACGCGCAGGAGACGGACGTCGTCTTCGGCGCCGTGGTCTCCGGCCGCCCAGCGGAGCTCCCCGGCGTCGAGTCGATGGTCGGCCTCTTCATCAACACCCTGCCGGTGCGGGTGGAGATCCCGGCGGCGGAGCCGGCGAGCGCCTGGCTGGCGCGCCTCCAGGCCCAGCAGTTCCCCCTCCGCCAGCACGAGTGGACGCCGCTCGCCCGCGTCCAGGCGCTCGCCGAGACGCCAGCGGGGGAGCCCCTCTTCGCCAGCCTGCTCGCCTTCGAGAACTATCCTCTCGACCCGGCGGTCGCCGAGCGCCTGGGCGACCTGTCGGTCGGCGCCCTCGCCGTCGCCGAGCGCACCAACTACCCGCTCACCCTGACGGCGGTGGCGCGCGGCGGCCTCGACCTGCGGCTGACCGCCGACCGCCGCTTCGAGGCGACCACCGCCCAGCGCATCCTCGCCCACCTCGACCGTCTGCTGGGCGAGCTGGCCGCCGACCCCGCGCGGCCGCCCGGCGCGCTGCCGCTCCTCGCCGCGGCCGAGCGCCACCAGCTCGCGGTCGAGTGGAACGACACCGCGAGCGCCTACCCCGAGGCGTCGATCCCCGCCCTCTTCGCCGAGCAGGCGGCGCGCCGGCCCGCGGCGCCGGCGCTCCTCGCTGCCGGCTGCCGGCTGACCTACGGCGAGCTCGACGCGCGCGCCGGCGCCCTCGCCCGCGAGCTCGTCCGCCGGGGGGTGCGGCCGGGCGACCTCGTGGGGCTCTTCGCCGAGCGCTCACCGGCCCTGGTCGTCGCCATCCTCGCCGTCGCCAAGGCCGGCGCCGCCTACGTGCCGCTCGATCCGGCGTGTCCGCGCGAGCGCCTGGCGCGGATGCTCGCCGATCTCGCCGACCTCGCCGAGCCGCTGGTGCTGGTGCAGCCGGAGCTGGCGGACCGCCTGCCCGCCGGGGCCGCGCGCACGCTGGCGCTCGCCGAGCCGTCCATGCCGTCCGCCGCGGAGGGGACAGGCGAAGCGCCACTCCCGCTCACCGTCACCGCCGACGACCTCGCCTACGTCATCTACACCTCGGGCTCGACCGGGACGCCCAAGGGGGTCGCCGTACCCCATCGCGCCGTGGTGCGGCTGGTGCGCGAGACCGCCTACGCGGCGTTCGGGCCCGAGCAGGTCTTCCTGATGATGGCACCGGTCTCCTTCGACGCCTCGACCCTGGAGATCTGGGGGCCGCTCCTCAACGGCGGTTGTCTCGCCATCCTGCCGCCTGGCGAGGTGACGCTCGACGGCCTCGAGCGGGCGATCGCGGGCTTCGGGGTGACGACGCTCTGGCTGACCGCCGGGCTCTTCCACCTGATCGTGGACGAGCGCCCGGCGGCCCTCGCCCCTCTCGCCCAGCTCCTCGCCGGCGGCGACGTGCTCTCGCCGCCCCACGTCGCGCAGCTCGCCCGCGCGGCGCCCGCGCTGCGGCTCGTCAACGGCTACGGCCCCACCGAGAACACCACCTTCACCGCCTGCGAGCGGATCGCGGTCGAGCCGGACGCCGGCGAGGTCCCCTCCAGCATCCCCATCGGGCGGCCGATCGCCAACACCCGCATCCTCCTGCTCGGCCGCGACCTCGCGCCGGTGCCGATCGGCGTGCCGGGCGAGCTCTACGCCGGCGGCGCCGGCCTCGCCCGCGGCTACCTCGGTCGCCCCGAGCTGACGGCGGCGAGCTTCGTTCCCGCTCCTCTCGGCGAGCTACCCGGCGAGCGGCTCTACCGCACCGGCGACCTGGCCCGCCGGCTGCCGGACGGCCGGCTCGACTTCCTCGGCCGCGTCGACCGCCAGGTCAAGGTGCGCGGCTTCCGCATCGAGCCGGGGGAGATCGAGGCGGTCCTGGCCGCTCATCCGGCGGTGGGGGAGGCGGCGGTCGTGGCGCGGCCGGACAGCGCCGGCCGCGAGCTCCGGCTGGCGGCCTACTTCACGGCACGCGGCGCGCCGCCGGCGCTCGACGAGCTGCGCGGCTTCCTCGCCGCGCGCCTGCCCGCCCACATGGTCCCCGCCGACCTCGTGTGGCTCGACGCCCTACCGCTCTCGCCGACCGGCAAGGTCGACCGCGCCGCCCTGCCCGCCCCCGCCGACCCCGCCGCGGACGAGGCGGCGTCCGCGCCGCCGCGCACCGCCGCCGAGGAGGCCGTGGCGGCGGTCTGGCGCCAGGTCCTCGGACGCGAGCGGGTGAGCGCCGGCGACGGCTTCTTCCGCCTCGGCGGCGACTCGATCCTCTCCATCCAGGTCGTCGTGCGGCTGCGGCAGGCGGGCTGGGTGGTGACACCGCGCCAGATCTTCGAGGAGCCGACGCTTGCGGCGTTGGCGGCGGTGGCGACGCCGCTCGCCGCCGCCGAGTCGGAGCAGGGCGCCGTCGAGGGCGACGTGCCGCTGACGCCGGTCCAGCAGTATTTCTTCTCCGGCGACCCGGCCGATCCGCACCACTTCAACCAGAGTCTCCTGCTCGTTCCGCGCGAGCGGCTCGCGCCGGCGCCGCTCGCGCGCGCCCTCGCCGCCCTCGCCGCCCACCACGACGCCCTGCGGCTGCGCTTCACGGCGCCGGATGCCCCCCACGCGGCGGCTGCCGCGGGCTCCGGCTGGCGGGCCTGGAACGCCCCGCGCGAGCCGGGCTCACCGCTCGTCAACATCGACCTCGGGGCGCTGCCGGAGCCGCGCCGCGCCGCCGCGCTCACCGCGGCCGCCGCGGCGCTCCAGGCCGGCTTCGACCTCGCCCGCGGGCCCCTCATCCGCGCCGCCTGCTTCGTCGGGCTGGCGGACGCCGCCGAGCGCCTGCTCCTCGTCGCCCACCACCTGGTCGTCGACGGCGTCTCCTGGCGCATCCTGCTGGAGGACCTGGAGACCGCCTACGGCCAGGCCGCCGCCGGCTTGCCTCTCACCCTTCCGCCCAAGACCGCCTCCTGGAAGCGCTGGGCGGAGCGGCTCGCCGAGGAGGCGCGGTCGCCGGCGTCGCAGGCGGAGCTGCCCTACTGGCTCGCGGCGGCCGCCGGCGCGGGATCGCCGGCGGGAATCGCGCCGCTGCCGCGGGACCGCCCGGGCGCGGCAGCAGATCGGTCAGCCGGCGACGATCCCCTGCTCTCGACTCTTGCCGCGGTCGCCGTATCGCTGCCGCGGGCGGCGACGCGGGCGCTCCTCGAGGAGGCCCCAGCGGCCTACCGCACGCAGGTCAACGACCTCCTGCTCGCCGCCCTCGCTCAGGCGTTCGCCCGCTGGACGGCGGCGGCGACCGGCGAGACCCGTCTCCGCCTCGACCTCGAAGGGCACGGCCGCGAGGAGCTCGAGCCGGGCATCGACCTGTCGCGCACCGTGGGCTGGTTCACGGCCATCTTCCCGCTGGTGCTCGACGCGCCTGCCGACCCCTGGCCTGGCGCCGTGATCTGCGGGGTCAAGGAGGCGCTCCGCGCCGTGCCGCGCCAGGGCATCGGCTACGGCCTGCTGCGCTATCTCGGCGGCGGCGAGGGGGCGGCGCGGCTGGCGGCGGCCCCGGCCCCCGAGGTGGCCTTCAACTACCTGGGCCAGCTCGACGGCGCGCTCGGCGGGGCGGGACGTTGGACCCTGGCGCCGGAGCCCGCCGGCGCCGAGCAGAGCCCGCGGGCGCGGTCGCGTCATGCGATCGAGGTCAATGCCTGGGTGCTCGACGGCGAGCTGCGGCTGAGCTGGAGCTACAGCGCCGACCGCTACGAGGCGGCGACGATCGAGCGGCTGGCTGGCGACCACGTGGCGGCGCTCGCGGCGCTCGTCGCCCACTGTGTCGACCACGGCCCGGGGGCCGACGCCGGCGGCTTCACCCCCTCCGACTTCCCCCTGGCCGGCCTCGGCCAGGCGGCGCTCGACGCCCTCGCCGGCGTCGGGGCGGGACTCGACCGCGCGATCGAGGACCTCTATCCGCTGGCGCCGCTCCAGGAGGGCATGCTCTTCCAGGGCCTCTACGAGCCGGGCTCGGAGCTCTACTTCGAGCACCTCACTGCCGATCTCGACGGTCCGCTCGACGTCGCCGCCTTCGCCGGCGCCTGGCAGGCCGTGGTCGACCGCCATCCGGCGCTGCGCACCGCCTTCGCCTGGGAGGGTCAGAGCGCCGCGAACGGCGCGCCGCTGCCCTTGGCTCGGCCGCTGCAGGTGGTGCGGCGCGGGGTCGCGCTCCCCTGGACCTCGGAGGACTGGCGGCAGGCGCCGCCCGCGGAGCTTCCGGCGCGCTTCGCATCCTGGCTCGCCGCCGACCGCGCGCGCCCCTTCGACCTCGCGCGGGCGCCGCTCCAGCGCGCCGCCCTGCTGCGGCTTGGCGAGCGCCGGCACCGCTTCGTCTGGAGCTTCCACCACCTGCTGCTCGACGGCTGGTGCTTCTCGCCGATCTTCCGCGAGGTCTTCGCCCTCTACCAGGCGGCGGTCGCCGGCCGCCCGGCGAGCTTGCCCCCCGTTCGACCGTACCGCGACTTCATCGCCTGGGTGGCGCGGCAGGACGCCGCGGCGGCGGCGGCCTACTTCCGGCGCGCGCTCGCCGGCTTCGCCACCCCCACCCGCCTGCCGCTCGACCGGCCGGACCTCACGGCCGCCGCGCGGGACGCCGGCGAGCCGCGCGACGCGGAGCTGCGGCTGCCCGCCGGCCTGG
>Ga0307470_10000838_pt1 | contig 13028 bp, 11 predicted proteins | sample atmos_gasesAM3C__FD_204565 | JGI IMG/M metagenome (GOLD analysis project Ga0307470, IMG submission 204565) | Hardwood forest soil microbial communities from Morgan-Monroe State Forest, Indiana, United States - atmos_gasesAM3C_05 | ecosystem: Environmental > Terrestrial > Soil > Temperate forest... | reverse complement strand
GAGCACGATCCGCACGAGCCTTGCGTACACGCTGATCCATCGCGACGGCCCCGCGCTCGAGCCGGGCTCGCGCTCGTACGACCGCGCCTGGATCCGCGACGGCGCGCTGATGGCCTCGGTCCTCCTCCGCCTCGGCCACGCCGAGGAGGCCGAGCGGTTCGCGGAGTGGTTCGCGGCCTACCAGTACGACGACGGCAAGGTGCCCTGCTGCGTCGACCGCCGCGGCGCCGATCCGGTGCCGGAGAACGACAGCCACGGCGAGCTGATCTTCCTGGTCGCCGAGATCGAGCGCCTGACCCGCGACGAGCCCCTCGTCCGCCGCCTCTGGCCCCGCGTCGACGCCGCGGCGCGCTACCTCGGCCGGCTGTCGGGCGAGAACCACGGAGCGTTCGAGGGGCTGGTCACCGAGTCGATCAGCCACGAGGGCTACTCGGCGAAGCCGGAGCATTCCTTCTGGGACGACCTCTTCGCGCTGCGCGGGCTCGACGACGCCGCCTACCTCGCCGGCCGGCTCCATCTCGACGGGCGCCGCCGCGAGCTCGCCGAGCAGGCCGCGACCTTCCGCCGCGACCTCGAGACCGCCATCCGGCGCACCATCGCCCTGCACCACATCGACTTCGTCCCCGGCTCGGCGGAGCTCGGCGACTTCGACGCCACCTCGACGGCGATCGGCGTCTCGCCGCTGGAGCTCGCGGCCGTCTTCCCGCCGGCCGAGCTGGCGCGGACGTTCGACCGCTACCTCGCGTCGCTCGCGGCCCCCCGCGCGGACTACACGCCCTACGAGATGCGCCTCATCGCGGCGCTCGTGCGCCGCGGCGAGAAGGCGCGCGCGCTCCCCCTCTTCGACCGCTTCCTCGCCGACCGCCGCCCGGCGGCCTGGAACGAGTGGGCCGAGGTGGTGGGGACGGACGCGCGCCGGCCGCGCTTCGTCGGCGACATGCCCCACGCCTGGGTCGCCTCCGACTTCATCCGCTCCGTCCTCGACGCCCTCGCCTACGACCGCGGCGACGGCGCCCTCGTCGTCGGCGCGGGGGTGCCCCGCCGGTGGCTCGGCAACGGCACCCTCCACGTCGGCCCCCTGCCCACCTACAGCGGGCCGCTCGACCTCCGCATGCGCACGCGGGGCGACGGGATCGTCGTCGAGCTGGCCGGTAGCGCCCGTCCCGGGCTCCTGATCCTCCGCTCGCCCGACGACCGCCCGCTCCGCCTGGTGAGGATCGACGGCAAACCGGTGGAGCACGCCGAGCACGAGCTCGTCGTGCCGCGGCTCCCGGCGCGGGTGGAATTCGAGTACTGAGCGCGGACATTTCACCGCCAGCTCTTGCAGGAGACCCACTCCCGATTCCTGACCTCCGAGGAAGCGATGGGTCTCTGGGGAGGGAAATCCCCCAGCCCGGGTGAGGGCATTCCCCGCTACCGACCCCTCCTTTCACCCGCCATCGTACGGCTCGACGGGTCCGGAGATGGCGGAAGCGGCAAGCCCGCGAGCTCTGCCGGACCCCGCAGGAACACCCATAGGTAGAGGGAATGAAACCAGTACCGGCAGATGCTTGGTCTGGCTCCCAACAACATGTATGGTTTACGGTATAAAAGAACACTTTCGCTTATCGAAAGATCCGCATGCGATCGCCAGCACCGGGCCGATCGAGCGGAATAGTTTTGGCATGGAGCCGCGCAATTTCCATCGCTCTCGGGCCACCCGCCTGTGCCTCGCCGTGCTGGCTGCGGCGGCGTGGGCGGCGGTGGGGCAGGCGGCGACGGCCGCCTCCGTGAAGGAGGAACCGGACCAGGCGCTCGCGCGCCTCAACGCCCGTCTCGACCTGCACCCCGGCGACCTCGAGGCGCTGGCCGAGCGGGCCCGCGCCCTCGACGCGACAGGCCGGCCGGTGAGCGCCTTCGTCGACCGCCAGGAGATCTTGCGGCAGCGCCCCGGGGACGCCGACCTGGCACGCCTTGCCGCGTTCGACCTGGCCGCCGCGGGAGCGCCGCAGGCGGCAGCCGCTTTCCTCGCGCGGCATCCGGCGGCGCTCTCCGGCGAGGGCGGCGCCGCCCTCGCCCGGCGAATCGCGGGAGACGTCGCCGCCCGCCGCATCCGCTGGGGATGGGCCGAACCGGTGTTCGACCCCGCCGAGCAGCGCCATGAAGCCGCGGCGGCGATCGCCGCGCTCGAAGCGATGCACCGGCAGGACCCGGGGGACGCGCGCGCGACCGGCGACCTCCTCCTGGCCTACCGCCTGGCGGACCGCATGGAGGACGTCGCCGCTCTGTGGGAGAAGGCGGTGCGCCGCGAGGACGCCCCCTACTGGCTGCGCAACGCCGCCGCCGATGCCTACTTGGCGCTGCACCGGCCGGCGGAGGCGGAGGCGCTCTATCGCTCGTTCGCCGGCGAGCGGGCCGGCTCGCCGGAGCCCTGGCTCGGCATCGATTGGTCGGCGATCGAGCAGCGGCACTACGGCGACGCCGCGGCCGCTCTCGAGCGGCTGGCGAGGATCCCCGGCCAGGAGCTCACCGCGGAGGTCCAGAAGGGATGGCTGCTGCTCTTCCAGGACCGCACCGCCGCCGGGCAGGCGCACTTCGAGGCCCTGTTCGACCGCTATCCGGGCGATCGGCGGGTGCGCGAAGGGCTGGCCACCGCCTACCTCTGGCAGGGCTTGCCGCGGCGCGGCCTGCGGGCGGTCGAGGAGCTGCTCGCCCGCACCACCCTCGACGCCCCGCGCGTCGACAACCCCGCGGCGCGCATCGTCCGCGCCGGAGCGCTCTCGGCGGTCGGCGATCTCGCCGAGGCGCGGCGGCAGGCCGACGACCTGGCGGCGCTCTACCCGGAGAACGTCCACGCCCAGCGGCTGCGCCGCGACGTCCACACCCAGCTCGCCCCCGAGGTGCGGCTGGAGGGGCGCTACGACACCTCCGACCGCGGGCTCGGCGAGTCGTGGAGCCAGCTCGAGGTGAGCGTGCCGCTGGGCACCCGGACGCGGCTCGCCGCCGGCGGCTACGACAGCCGCTCCGCCGACCAGCGCTACGCGCGCGGCGACGTCAGGGACGCCTATCTCGGGCTGTCGCTGCGCCCCGAGCGCTGGCTGAGCCTCGGCGCCGAGGCGGCGTGGGACGTCAGTGGCAAGGACCTCGGGCGTGGTCCGGCGGTGGGTGCGCGGCTGGCTCTGCTGCCCGACGATCGCTGGCGTATCGACCTCGGCACCTCGCACGACGCCTGGCGTGACCTGCCGCTACGGGCGCGGGCGGCGGGGATCGTGGCCGACACCTATGACGCCGGGCTCTCCTACGCCGCCGGCACACGCTGGGACGCGCGCCTCGGCGGCGGGCGCTCCACGCTGAGCGACGACAACCAGCGCACCTGGGGGCTGGCCGCCGCGCACCTCCTCGTGCGGCAGGGGCCGGTCTATCGGGCGACCTTCGGGGCCGAGGTCTACGCCTCCGCGAACCGCCGCAGCGACGTCGTCTACTTCAGCCCGGCGCGCGACCGCAGCGCCTCGCTCACCCACCGCTCGGAGTGGGTGACGGCGAACGCCCCCGGCCATCGCCACTCCTTCTCGCTGCTCGCCAACCTCGGGATCTACGACCAGCAGGGGTTCGCCGCCGGCCCGGTGGGAGGCCTCTGGCTGGAGTCGGACTGGGACCTGTCCGGGCGGACGGTCCTGGTGGTGGGGGCGGGAGCGCGCAGTCAGCTCTACGACGGTTCCCGTGAGCTCGATCCAAAGTTCTACCTGACGGTACGGCGGAGGCTCTGATGCGCGTGCGGATCCTGGCTCTTCTCCTCCCCGCCCTCGCCGGCGGTCCGGTCGCAGCGGCGCCCCTGGGCCTCGCCTGGGGCGTGGTGGCGGAGCCCGCCACGGCGGGTGTGCTCACCCCCGGCCAGGTGGCCGAGCACCTGGAGTTTCTGCAGGCCCACGGCTGGCGGGCGGTGCGCAGCGGCGGTCCCGCCGGCGGTCTCTCCGGCGCCGACGGTCGAGAGCGCTCCGTCCTCTTGAGCTTCGACGACCCGGCGAGCGCGCTGCGCTACGTCGTGCCGCTGCTCGAGCTCTATCGGATGCCGGCGGTGGTCACCGTCGGTCCCTCCCAGGCGGTCGACCCCGCCGTCGCACCGGTCCTCAAAGGTCTCGCCGCCTCACCCTGGATCGAGCTGCTGCCCAGAGTCGAGGCGGAACCCGAGGAAGAGCGTGCGGCGGCCGTGCGGTGCATGGCCGGCGCCGTCGGCTCTGCCCGCCGGGAGGAGAAGCGCTTGTCTCGCCTGAGCCGGACCCTGGCGGCCCAGGTGGCCCGCCTGCGCGAGGTCACCGGCATGACGCCGACCGGCGTGGCGTGGGCTCCGGGCACCTGGAGCGGACCGGCCGAGGCGGTCGCGGCCAACCTGGGACTGACCCTCCAGATGCCTACCTTCACGGAGATGCCGCCGTCCCTCCTCCCGCCGCGCACCGCGCGCTACATGATGCCGCCGTGGGCCGGTATCTGGGCCCTGGTCCAGGCGGGCGCCCACTGGGATCCACGGGACCACCCGGTGCGCTTCATCGAGGTCGACGCCGCCTGGATCTGCGCCGGTGGCGATCCCCAGGCGCGGGTCGCCCGGGTCGTCGCGGTGGTACGGCGGCTCGGCCTCAACGGCGTGCGGCTTCTCCCCGGAGGACCGGCCGGCGCGTGGTTCGAGACCGCGGCCGCCCCGGTGCGCGGCGACGTCGTCGGCCCGCTCGCCCGCGCGTTGCGCGAAGCCGGCGTGCGCCGGGTGATCGCCGACCTCCCCGCCACCGGCGGCGACCCCGGCCGGGACGTCACCTTCGCCGCCGACCTCGCCCGTGCCGTCGACCTCGACGTCGCGGTTTTGCCTGCCGTTTTGCCTGCGACATCGCCTGGCGCCGCCAGGCCGCAAGACCGGCTCGGCGAGGCGGTGCGCGCCGTGCGTCCGGCGGTGCGGCTGGCGTGGCGCGACCAAGGGCACGCCGGAGAGCACGCCTTCGACCTCGCACCCGTCGCGCCGGGCCGGCAGTCTGCCCGCGGCATGACCGTGAGCTCCACCGCGGTGGCGGCAGCCGATGCCGAGGCCGCCGACCGCGCGGTTGCGGGCTGGGAATGGATCGGACTGCCGGTGGAGCTCGCGGAGGCCGGGCTCAGGATCTCGTTGCGCTCCCTCGCCGCGTTCGCCCTTCCGAGGTGATCCTCATGAGCCCGCTCTTCCAGTTCGTCTTTTTCTATCCCTTCTTCATGGCGCTGTTCTGGATCGTCGGCTCGCTGATCTTCTTCTGGCGGCAGGAACGCCACCACCACGAGCCGCCGGAGCTCGCGTCGTACCCGCAGGTCACCGTCCTCATCCCCTGCCACAATGAGCAGCTCACGATCGAGCAGGTGGTGCGCGCGGCGGCGGCGAGCCGCTATCCCAACCTCGACCTCCTGGTCGTCGACGACGCGAGCACCGATTCGAGCCCGGTCATTCTCCAGCGTCTGCTGCCGGAGCTCCCCAACCTGCGCCTGCTGAAGCTCGAGCGCAATCTCGGCAAGGCGAAGGCCTTGAAGCTCGGCGCCCTCGCCACCAAGGCCGAATACCTGATGTGCATCGACGCCGACGCCCTGCTCGACGAACGGGCGATCCACTGGATGGTCTTCGACCTCGAGCGGAGCCCGCGGGTGGCAGCGGTGACCGGCAATCCCCGGGTCCTCAACCGTACGACCCTGGTCGCGCGCATCCAGGTGGGAGAGTTCTCCGCCATCGTCGGGATGATCAAGCGCACCCAGCGCCTGCTCGGGAGGGTCTACACCGTCTCCGGCGTCTGCTCCTGCTTCCGCCGCCGCGCCGTCCACGGGGTCGGCTACTGGTCCTCCGACACCGTCACCGAGGACGTCGACATCAGCTGGAAGCTGCAGCTCGCCTACTGGGGCATCCTCTACGAGCCGCGCGCCGTGTGCTGGATCCTGGTGCCGGAGTCGCTGCGCGGGTTGTGGCACCAACGGGTGCGCTGGGCGCGCGGTGGCATCGAGGCGGCCCTGCGCTACCGCCGGGCGATCTTCCACTGGAACGGACGCCGGATGTGGCCGGTCTTCGGCGAGCTGATGGTCAGCACCGCCTGGTGCTACGCGGTGCTCCTCGTCCTGCTCGCCTGGATCCTCACCCAACTGGTGCCCGCGTGGATCCCCGCCGGGTTCCGGGTCGCCACCCTGCTGCCGGGCTGGAGCGGCAGCCTTCTCGCCGTCGTCTGTCTGCTTCAATTTCTGACCGGCCTCGCCCTCGATTCCCGCTACGAGAGCCGCCGTCTCGTCCAGCAGATCTTCTGGGCGATCTGGTACCCCGCGATCTACTGGGTGATCACCGCGGGGACGTCGGTGGTGGCACTGCCCGTCGCGCTGCGCCACCATGGGGGTGTCGGCCATGCCGTCTGGCAAAGCCCCGATCGCTGAATCGAGCACCATCGCCGCGCTGATGTCTCGGCAGTGGCCCCACCGGCGGCCGCTGCCCGCCGGGGTCATCTCGCTGCTCACCGTGGTGTGCTGGGCGGTCTGGATCTACCTGGTGCTGCCGTTGGTCAGCCTTTTGCTCTGGGCCCTCGGCGTACGGCTCTTCCTCGGGGAGCTCACGAAGGGCGGCTACGCCGGGCTGCGCACCTCCCTGGTCGCCTACTCGTCCGTCCTGCTCGTGCTGGTGAGCCTGCTCGCCCTCTGGATCCTCTGGAACGTGGTGCGCTATGGCGGTAGCCACGACCGGCGCACGGTCAAGCGGGCGGAGGTGACCGACCTGGAGATCCAGCAAGCGTTCCACCTTGACGACAGCCTCCTGGCCGTGTTGCGCGACGAGCGGCTCCTGCGCATCGACCTCGACAAGGACGACTGCGTGGTGGTGATTGCCGCCGCGCCCTCCGGGGAGGTGCGGCCAGCGGTCTCCGACTCTGAACGCCTGGCCGACCCTCAGCGGGCCGCTCCTCGGGAGCGCGGCAGCACGCGGTCAGGGTAGCGCGCCGCCAGCCAGGGGGCCAGGGCGTCGTGGAGGATCGCGCCCACCCGGTCCGCCCCCTGGTTCGTCAGGTGGAAGAAATCGTAAAAATAGGTGGAGTCCTTGGGCAGGGCGCGGGCGAGGTCGAGGGTCAGGGCGCCGCGCTCCCGTCCCACCTGCCGCGTCACGTCGTTGTAGCGCTCGAGCAGCCGCCAGGCGAGCGCGCCGTCGAGCCTCTCCCAGAGCTCCACTTCCAGGGGCCGGGTGTCGATCCCGGTGCGGGGGTCCACACCGCCGAGCAGGGAGGGCTGCGTGATCAGCACCGGCTCGATGCCGTGCTCGCGGTTCAAGGCGACGAGCCGGTCGAGGCGGTCGCGGAACGCTGCGAGCCGGGAATCCTGCGCCCGCCACAGGCGCTCCACCGCGGCCGGCGCAACGGGGTGGCGCGGGCGGTCGCGCAGCGCCACCGGCTTCGGCATCGCCCCGAGGTCTTCGAAGCGCTGGGTGCGCGCCCAACGGTACAAGTTGAGCAGGGTAGCGATCAGCTCGGAGTGGTCAGCGGCTGCCGCCCACGGGTTCTCTGCCACCCGGTCGAAGTCGCGCGGCTCGTCGGTGAACATGTCATTCAGGCCGACCAGGTAGAGGATCACTTTCGGGTGGAGCCGCACGAGCGCCTGGCGGGTGAGCAGCAGGTGCCCGAAGGTGCTGTGGCCGTCGAGGCCGGCGTTGTTGACCCATACCTTGCGCAGCTCCGGCTTGAGCCGCGCGGCGAGGCGCTCCGGCCAGGTCCGGCCGTCGCTCAGGTAAAAGCATTCGGTCGTGCTGCCCCCCACCGCCACCAGCGTCAGCCAGTCCGCGAAGTCGGCCGGCGGCTCGGGGCCGCGGAAACCCAGCGAGTTCTTGGTGTGGATGACGTGGGCGTCGATCTGGTCGGAGCGCGACCGCTGATCGGCCCGGATGTCGTAGACCTTGTTCGCCGGCAGCACCAGCGTGTTCCCCCGCATCCGGAAACCGAACGGATTGCGTGCCCGCAGCACGAGCTCGGCGCCGCCGAGCGCAAGACCGGTGCTGAGCAAGACGACGAGGAGCTTGAGCGCCGCCCGGCGCGGCGGAGGGGAGACCGAAGGCTGGACAGTTGGGTGCATCGGCAGCTTTCAGGCTGCGTCACGCGATTCCGAGATCGACGGGCTTGACACTGCGCTAGTAGAGTGCTAGCTTTCTGCTAGGAGGTAAGCACAATGAGCGCAAAGCAAATCAACGTCCGCTTTGAAGGTCCGGTCCTCGAGCAGCTTGAAAAGCTTGCAGAATCGACTGGCAAGAACGTCTCCACTGTGCTGCGGGAAGCGGTCAACACATCCTACTGGCTTAACGACCAGAAGGCACAGGGAAAGAAGATCTTGATCCAAGGAGAGGAAGACGAGCGTCCCATTCAGGTCATTCTCCGATGACCGCACCCGAGGTGAGGGAGAGCCTTGCGGTTGTCCCGGCGCCTCCTGGCGGGGGCGCAGATGTCGCGGTCAAGTGGGAGCCGGAAGATGTTGTCCGGCGGCGAGTCATGTACATCACTCTTGGCGTCTTTGCCGTGACGGTGATTATCGCCTGTATTACCGGCTTGTGGTTCGATAGACCGAACGTCGAGCACGTCCTCGCCCGCACTTCTCCCGAGGATCGGAAGCTAGCTCAGGAGTTGGAGGAGGCGCCATTTGACCACCTAAAACAGATATTGCAGATCTTGTTACCCGCGGAAACAGCCCTTCTAGGGTCCGCCACGGGATTCTACTTCGGCGCCAAGTCAAAATAGGCTGGGCGCGCTTCGTGGGCGACGCGCCCCACGCCTGGATCGCCTCCGACGCGCCACCTCATGGACCGGCTCAGCGGGGACCGAGACCGAGGCTCGGAGCGAGCGTGGAGACCGCCTTGTCGAGGCCGCCGGCGAGCGCCGGCTCTTGCGGGCGGAGACGCCGCGCCGCGGCGAACGCCTCCTCGGCGTGGGGGCGATCGCCGGCCTGGGCGAGCAGGAGGGCCTGCAGCAGCCGGGGCTCGAAGGCGTCGGGCCAGCGCCGGACGCTCTCCTGCAGCAGGGCCAACGCCTGCTGCCGCTGGCCCGCCCTGGCCATGGCGTACTCCAGCGTCGTGAACGGCTGGCTGTCGTTCGGCTCCTCGCGCAGAGCGCGCCGGAAGTGCAGCGTGGCGGCGGCGAACTCGCCGCGGTCGCGCTCGAAGTTGCCGACCTTCCAGAGCGAGTAGGCGTCCCAGGGGTCGAGCTCGAGCGCCCGCCGGAAGGCCGCCTCCGCGGCCGCCGGCTTGCCTTCGACGAGGTAGACGCGGGCCCGCTCCTCGAGGATGTAGGAGCTGGTCGGCTCGGCCTTCACCATCGCCGTCGCGAAGGTCTTCGGGTCGACGAAGATCGCGGCATAGCGCAGCGTGAGGAGAGCGAGAACGGCCGCCACCACGCCGAGGGTCGGCACCGTGGCCTTCCGCGGCAGGAGGACGAGGAGCGCCCACGGCAGGGCCAGCGACGGCGTGTAGAGATAGCGATCGACGACCATCCACTCGGGAAAGAGCGCCCAGAAGTTCATCACCGGCAGCAGCCAGACGACGAACCAGGCGACCGGGAGGAGGAGCTCGCGCCGCCGCTTGATCGCCAGGTAGGCGAGCACCGCGAGGACGGACAGCACCGCCGCCGAGAGGAGGATCGGCGGGTCGAACGGGCCCCAGATCGGCCGCTCGGGCCGGACGAACGAGAACCCGGTCGGCCAGAGCAGCAGGTGGACGTAGGTGACGAAGGCGAGCGGCAGGGAGGGAGCCGCCCGCGCGAAGCCGGGGGCCTCGGCCCACGGTCTGACGAGACCTCCCAGCACCGCCACGCGAACCGCCAGGTAGACGGCGGTCACCGCCGCGAACAGAACGGCCGCCCGCGCGAAGCGCCGCGACTCGGAGGGCGCGCTCTCGCGCTTCGCGAAGGCCCACACGGCGGCCATGGGGAAGAGCGCGATCGACACCTCCTTCGAGAGCAGGGCGAGCGCGAAGGCGGCGACGCTCACCGCGAGGGCTCTTCGCGGGTGTTCCTCGGCGCCGGGCGACAGCAGGGCGAGGAGAGCGACGAGCACGAAGAGCGCCGCCAGCTGCTCCTGGATCCCCGAGGCCCAGGCGACGGAGCTCACGTGGGCGGGGTGCAGTGCGAACACCAGGGCGCCCAGCAGCGAGGCCAACGGTGGAAAGCCGAGGCGGCGGAAGAACCGCGCCGCGAGCGCGGCGACCCCCGCCGCCAGCAGCACCGACGCCAGGTGCCAGCCGAACGTGCTCGGCCCGACCACCTGGTAGTAGAGGGTCGAGAGCGCCAGGAACAGCGGGCGATAGAAGCTCCCCTGCACCGTCGTCGACCCCTTGCGCACGGCCCCGATGTCGGTGACGAACCCCCGCGGGATGCTGCTCAGCGTCTGCAGCGACGGGCTGTTCTTGAACAGGAACACGTCGTCGAGCAGGAACTTGTAGCCGGTGGTGGACCAGTAGACCGCCAGCGTCGCGAACGCGGCGAGCAGCCACACCCAGCGCTCGGAGCCCGGAGCCGTGCGGGCCCGGCCGGCCGGCGGCGACGGCACCCCCACCCCGTCGGCTCTGCGCGACTGGCGCCGTCGCTGAGAGCGTTTCCCCACGGGACGGCATCCTAGACGAATTCGCGCCTGCCGCCGCCGCGGTCCATCGCGAAGAGCCGGTCGAGCGCTCGTCGCACGCGGACCGGCGAATAGGAGCTTCGCGGGACTACGAAGATGTAGATTGCGCTAGTTAAAGATAAGGTTTTTAAGCGCCGAGCCCCTTTACTCCTGCGGCCGCGCTGGTTACCATCGCCGCAATCGTCGGGAAAAATCGGGAACACAACGAGCGACCTCGACGCGGCGGTGCATCGATGCAGACGCGCGAACGATGGCTTTGGGCGATCCTCGGGGCCCTGTGGCTGGCGGCGATCGGCGCCGGCGCGCGGGTGCTCTGGTCGTACCAGTCGACGCCGGGCGAGCACGCCGCCGAGCGCCGCCTCTGGCCGGCGGCCAGCCGCCTGCCGCGCGACCCGGCGCGCCCGACGCTGGTGCTGGTGGCGCACCCGCACTGCGCCTGCACGCGCGCCAGCCTGGCGGAGCTCGCCGGCCTGATGCGGCGGCTCCGCGGCCGCGTGGCGGCGCGGGTGGTGTTCGTGCGGCCCGCGGGCCTGCCCGCGGGCTGGGAGAGGACCGACACCTGGCGCACGGCGCAGGGCATCCCGGAGGTCACGGTGTGGGCGGACCCCGGAGGCGTCGAGGCGGCGCGGTTCGGCGCACGGACCTCCGGCCAGGTCCTGCTCTATGGCCAGGATGGCCGCCTGCTCTTCAGCGGCGGCATCACGCCGATCCGCGGGCACGTCGGCGACAGCGCGGGGCAGGAGCGGATCGTCTCGCTGGTGACCACCGGCAGGGCGGATGCCGCGACCAGCAAGGTGTTCGGTTGCGCGCTCGGCACGGCCGCCGGCCGCGGGCCGGAGGGCAAAGGAGCCTGAGATGAACGTGCTGGACCTGGACGACGGAGCCGCGCGCGCGCTGCAGATCGCGGAGCGCGCGCGGGCGCTGTACGCGGAGCAGCGCCAGCGCGTGCTGCGGCGCGTCGACCGCATGTTCTTCGGCCTGATGGGCGGACAATGGGTGTTCGGCATCGTGGTCGCCCTCCTCTACTCCCCCTACGCCTGGGAGGGCAAGCAGCAGGCGATTCACCTGCACGTCTACCTCGCCGTCTTCCTGGGCGGCGCGCTGAGTCTCTTCCCCATGCTCCTCGCCTGGCGCCGGCCGGGCTGGGTGGTGACGCGCCAGGTCATCGCCGTGTCGCAGATGCTCTGGTCGGCGCTGCTCATCCACCTGACCGGCGGCCGCATCGAGACCCACTTCCACGTCTTCGGCTCGCTCGCCTTCCTCGCCTTCTACCTCGACTGGCGGGTCCTCGGCACGGCCTCGGCGGTGGTGCTCGTCGACCACCTGGCGCGCGGGCTGCTCTGGCCGGAGTCGGTCTACGGCATCGCCAACCCGGAGTGGTGGCGTTTCCTCGAGCACGGCTTCTGGGTGGCGTTCGAGGACGTCTTCCTCCTCATCGCCTGCCGCAACGGCATCCAGGACATGTGGCGGGGCGCGCGCCGCCAGGCCGAGGTCGAGGTGCTGCGGGAGAGCGACGAGCTGAAGACCTTCGCCCTGGAGATGGCCTTGGCGGAAGCCCGTAGCTGACGATCGAGAGCCCTGGTGATGAAATTGAGCCAGCTCGCCATCGATCGGGGCCAGGGCTACGTCCCGATGTCGCTCCCCGAGTTCTTCGCCCTGCCGCTGGTCGAGCGGATCCAGCTCATCCTGCGCCAGAAGATGCGCTTCTACGACGAGGGGGCGAACCTCATCCCGCTGCACGACGGGCTGCGGCTGCTTCGCGAGCAGGTGTCGGGCTGAGGTCGTCCATCGTCATCGCCCTGGCGTCGCCTGGTATCGCCTCGGCGCTCGATGACGGCTTGGACAAGGTCGAGCGGCTGCTGTCCGAGGCTGCGGCCCAGGGCGCGGAGATCGTGTGTTTTCCGGAGGCCTATCTCCCCGGCCTGCGGGGACAGGATTTCGAGGTATTCCCCTTCGCTCAGGCGCAGCAGGAACGGGCGCTCCAGGCCGTGGCGCAGTGGGCGCGAACCTACGCGGTGGCCGCCATTCTCGGGATGGAGAGGCTCACGACGGCGGGCCGGCAGATCGTCGCCGTCGTCATCGACGCCGGGGGCCGGATCCAGGGATACCAGACCAAAAACCAACTCGACCCGACCGAAGATCGGTTCTACGTGCCGGGAAACTCCCGGCGGCTCTTCGAGATCAACGGGATCAAGCTTGGCGTGGCGATCTGTCATGAGGGCTGGCGCTACCCCGAGACGGTGCGCTGGGCGGCGGTGCGGGGCGCCAAGATCGTCTTTCATCCCCACCACGCGGGGAGCGATCGAGAGGGCGTCCGCCTGACAGAGTGGGGCGCGGCCGGCGGGCCCTACTACGAGAAGGCGATGATGATGCGCAGCATCGAGAACACGATCTACTTTGCGAGCGTCAACTATGCCCTGCGCTTC
>Ga0307470_10000837_pt1 | contig 13032 bp, 13 predicted proteins | sample atmos_gasesAM3C__FD_204565 | JGI IMG/M metagenome (GOLD analysis project Ga0307470, IMG submission 204565) | Hardwood forest soil microbial communities from Morgan-Monroe State Forest, Indiana, United States - atmos_gasesAM3C_05 | ecosystem: Environmental > Terrestrial > Soil > Temperate forest... | reverse complement strand
ACGCTTGTTTCATGAGGGCAGCCTCCTGACGTCGTGTTGCTTTCGTCGGACCGTGAGCCCGAGCCAAGGTTGGCGATAGGATAGCATTTTCCTCGCCCATGCAGGAAAAAACGAATGGCGATGGGCACTTGGCCCGACCGGCGCGCCGCCGGTAACGGTCGCGGGGAGCGGGACGCCTAATCGTATGAGCTCAAGAAAGGAGGAGGTGATGCGAATCCGGCCAAGGCTGTGGACTCTGCCCCTGCCGGCCGTCGTCCTGCTGCTGGGAGGGTGCTGCAGCAAGCCCACCTTCACTCCCGGCTTCTGGAACGACGGCGGCCTGGTGCAGTTCCACAACAACTGTTACAACTACAGCAACGACCATCGGACCGACACCTTCGCCCAGCCCGGGCGACGCGCCGGCGCCATGTACGGCAGCCTGACCTGCGCGGCCGTCCTCGCCGCCGCCACGGCGGACGGCATCCCGCGGCTGCCGGCGGGCGGCTCGTGTCACTGGGGCCGCGACAAGATCGCGCTGGTGGTCGCCCCGGGCTGGGACTACCACTGGTACCGCCAGGACAAGAACGGGATGTGGACGCACAAGCCGGGCGGCACCCAGGCGACCAACCTCGACAACTCGTCCCACCCGATCTCCAACCCCGAGACCGCGGACCGCGGTCCCTACACCGACTTCTGCGGCTATTTCTGCTCGTGCTCGAGCGCGACGGAAGGGAGCGGCCATGAGAACATCAACTGATCGGCGGACCGCCGGCGCTCCCGCCGCGCCGCTCTTCGGGAATCGTGTGATCTACCTCGCCCTCCTCGCCTTCGCCCTCCTCGCCGCGAGCGGCTCGGCGAGCGATCCGCCCGCCGGTGCCCACGGCCTCACGGTGCAGGTGCTCCTCTACTCCGGCCGGCCCGATCCCCTCTTCACGATCACCGACGACGCCAGGATGGCCCAGCTCCGCCAGCTCCTCGGCCAGGCGGCGCCCGACCCCGCGGCGGGCGACCGCAAGACCGTCCTCCCCTCGATCCTCGGCTACAAGGGCATCCTGATCGACAACCCGGGCGGCCTCGGCGGCCTGCCGCACCGGATCGCCGTCTACCACGGCAACGTCGAGGTGCGTGACGGCGCCACCCGGTTCCTCACCGGCGGCGGCGCGCTCGAGGGCTTCCTGATCGACGAGGCGGTCCAGAGCAAGGCCCTCGACCCGCGGGCGGTCGAGCTCCTGCGAGCGGAGCGCGCGAAGCTTCGTTGAGCCGAGCCGGCGAAAGGGACCGCGGTCCGTGCGATCGGGAGGACGGTCCGGGTGAACGGGACCGCGGTCCGCTCGACGGGAACCGCGGTTCGGTCGAAGGGAACCGCGGTTGGCGCGAAAGGGACCGCGGTCCGCACGAACCGGAGGATGGTCCATGCAACGAAAACCGCGGTTCCTGCGAACGGGAGGACGGTCCGCGTGAACGGGACCACGCTTCCCCCGAAGGGAACCGCGGTTCGGTTGAACGGAACCGCGGTTCGCCTCAACGCGAGGACGGTCCAGTGAAGCGGAACCGCGGTTCCAGTCACGCGGACCGTCTACAATTTGCCGTGTTGCGGCGGCTGAATGCCGCGCTCCGGCGGCAGCTCTCGACGGTCTCCTCGCTGCCAGTTAGGATGCTTTCAAATACGAGGAGCCAGCCATGTCCTCCGCCCCTCTCCAGTCCGTCCGCGCCCTGATCGAACGCCTGAACGACGCCTGGCTCGCCGGCCGTTACGACGAGCTGGAGCCGCTCTTCCATCCTGCGGTCGTCGTCGTCGGCTCAGGCTTCGCCGGGCGGGTCGAGGGGCGCGCGGCCTGCATCCAAAGCTATTGCGATTTCGGCGCGGCGGCCAGGGTCGAGGCGTTCGAGCCGGGCGACCTGACGATCGAGGTCTGGGGCGCCACGGCGCTCGTCCAGTATCCGTTCGCCATCGGCTACGTGCTCGGCGAGACGCGCTACGACGAGAAAGGGCGCGAGCTCCTCGTGCTGGTCCAGGAAGCGGGGGAGTGGCAGGTCGCCTGGCGCACGCTCGTCATGGATGCCGCGGCACAGTAGACTAGGCCATACTTGGGATAGGGAGGCGCCGGTGAAGTACAAAATCGCACTGCATCACGACGAAGAAGGTTACAGCGCCTCGGTCCCCGGCCTTCCGGGCTGCTGGTCGGAAGGAGAGACGGAAGCCGAGACGCTCGCGAACATCGAAGATGCGATTCGCGAGTATTTGGCGGCTCGCGACGAGCTCTTGAGAGAGAGTGAGATCCGCGAGATCGAGGTCGCTGTCTGACGTGGGAAAGATCCCCGGGGTCAATCACTCCGACGCTGTGCGGGCGCTCGAGAAGGCGGGATTCCGCGTCGTACGGCAGGGAAAGCACGTCATCATGTCCGATGGCGCACGGATCGTCACCATTCCGCGACACAATCCGGTGAAGGCATTTACGATGGGCGGTATCGTGCGCGACGCAGGGCTGACCGTCGAAGAGTTCCGCAAGCTGCTGTAAACGACCCACACGTCTGCTACCTGGCCTCGGCGATCCTGAACCCAGGGCGTTGCCCTGGGCTGAGGGACGACGGCCCGTTGGGCCTTCCGTCTGATCACCTGCAGCCGCGCTTTGAGGGCCGAAGGCCCGGAGTTCCTCAGCCCAGGGCAACGCCCTGGGACCGTGGCGCCCTTGGACTGGGACCCTGGGACCGAGGGTCGCCTAGATCCCGGTCACCCGCACCACCTCCTCGAAGCTCGTCGTCCCCTCGGCGAGCTTCCTCAGGGCGGACTGGCGGAGGGTGCGCATGCCGTTCTTGACCGCTTCGCGCTTGATCTCGGGCGAGTCGGCGCCGCCGACGACGAGGGTCTTGATGGCGTCGTCGACGGGGAGGATCTCGAAGATGCCGGTGCGGCCGAGGTAGCCGGTGCCGCGGCACTCGTGGCAGCCGGCGCCCTCCTTGACCTTGACCCGCTTGCCGGCGGGCACCGCCAGGCGCAGCGTCGCCACCTCGTCGGCGATCAGGTGGCGCTCGGTCGAGCAGGCGGTGCAGATGCGGCGCAGCAGCCGCTGCGCCATGGCGCCCACCAGGGTCGAGCTGATCAGGAAGCGCTCCACCCCGAGGTCGACGAGGCGGGAGATCGACGAGGTGGAGTCGTTGGTGTGGAGGGTCGAGAAGACGAGGTGCCCGGTGAGCGCCGCCTGGATGGCGTACTGCGCCGTCTCGCCGTCGCGGATCTCGCCGACCATGATGACGTCGGGGTCCTGGCGCAGGATGTGGCGCAGCGCCGCGGCGAAGGTGATCCCCACCTTGGTCTGCACCGAGGTCTGGTTGAACTCCTCGTAGACCATCTCGATCGGGTCCTCGATGGTGGTCACGTTGAGCTCGCGGGTGGCGATGGTCTTGAGCGCGGAGTAGAGGGTGGTGGTCTTCCCCGAGCCGGTGGGGCCGGTCACCAGGATGATGCCGTGCGGCCGGGTGATGAAGTCGTTGAAGGTCTGCAGCTCGTCGGGGTAGAAGCCGAGCCCGGTCAGGTCCTGCATCAGGACTTCCGGATCGAAGATCCGCATCACCACCTTCTCGCCGAAGGCGACGGGGAGGGTGGAGACGCGCAGCTCGACGTCGCGGCCGTTCCGCGTCGCCTTGACCCGCCCGTCCTGCGGCCGCCGCTTCTCGGCGATGTCGAGGCGCGACATCGTCTTGATCCGCGAGGTGACCGCGGCGTGGACGATCTTGGGCATCGTCTGGATGTCGTGGAGGACGCCGTCGATGCGGAAGCGGATGAGGCTCTGGTCGCGCTTGGGCTCGATGTGGATGTCGCTCGCCCGGCTGTCGAAGGCGTGCTGGAGCATGAACTCGACCGCGTTGACCACGTGCTGGTCCGAGGACTCGATCTCGGACTCGCTCTTCATGCGGACGAGCTGCTCCAGGTTCCCCAGGTCGATCCCCGCCGAGAGGTCGCGCTCGGCCCGCTTGACCGAGTGGCGCAGGCCGTAGAACTCGGTGATCGCCTTCAGGATGTCGGGCTCGGAGGCGACCGCGAGGTCGAGCTCGCGGCCGGCGATGCGGCGGAAGGCGTCGATCCCCTCGATGTCGTAGGGGTTGGCGCAGGCGACTTTGAGGCGCCCGTTCCTCATCTCGAGGGGGATCATGCGGTGGCGCCGCGCGAACGGCCGCGAGACCTTGGACTCGATCAGGTCGGCGTTCAGGTTGAGCGAGTCGACCCGCACGAAGGGGAGGCCGGCGTCGGCGGCGATCGCCTGGGCGATCTCCTGCTCGCCGATGGTCCCCGCGTCCTGGAGGTCGGGCAGGCGCAGGCGCGTCACCAGCTCGTAGGCGATCGCCTTCTGCTCGTACGCGCCGTGCGAGCGCAGGCGGCTGGGGAGCTGCCGCGCCTCCTTCTTGATGCTCTCGCCGTGCTCCGCGCTGAGGTGACCGCGGCGCACCAGGATGTCGGCGACCAGCTCGGGGGTGAGGTTCATGCGCTCGGGCGACCCTGCGGCGTTGGTTCGAGACTAGGGAGATTTCCGGAAACCCAGGGAGACAGTCTAGCGTACCGCCCATGGCCATCGCTCCCGGCGCCCTCGCCCTCACCCTCGGCACCAGCTTCGCGTGGTCGGGGTTCGATTCGCTGCGCAAGGCGCTGGTCCGCGAGCTGGCCCCGACGCCCCTCCTCTTCCTGCTCACCCTCTCGTCGCTCCCGCTCCTCGCCCTCTGGGCGGTCCTCGACGGCCGGGTCGCCGCCGTCCCGCCCGGCTACCTCGCCCCCGCCGGCGCCTCGATCGCGCTCAACGTGGTCTCGAACCTCGCCTTCGTCGAGGCCCTCCGCCGCGCGCCGCTCTCGGCGGTGGTGCCGCTCCTCTCCCTCACCCCGGTCTTCGCCGCCCTCGTCGCCATCCCGCTCCTGGGCGAGCTGCCGACCCCGGCGACCGCCGCCGGCATCGCCCTGGTGGTCGGCGGCGCCCTCTGGCTCCAGCGGCCGCGCGGGGCGCCGGGCGGGCCCCCGGCGGCGCGGTTCCGCGACCCCGGCATGCTCCTCATGCTGCTCACGGCCTTCCTCTGGTCGCTCACCATCACCCTGGACAAGATGGCGGTCGAGCGGGCGAGCGCTCCGTTCCACGGTCTCTTCCTCAATGCCGGGGTGACGCTCGGCCTCCTCGCCGTCCTCGTCGCCCGGCGCCGCGTCCACGAGCTGGCGGGCGTCGCGCGGGCGCCCCGGCTCTTCCTCCTCGCCGTCGTCGTCAGCACCCTCGCCCTGGCACTGCAACTGCTTGCCATCCACCGGGTGTGGGTGAGCTTCGTCGAGACCCTCAAGCGGGGGATCGGCAACCTGATGGCGGTCGTCCTCGGCCGGCTCGCCTTCGGCGAGGCGTTGACGGCGGCGAAGCTCCTCGCCGTGACCCTCATGGCGGCCGGGGTGGCGCTGATCCTCTGGCCCTGATCCTCGAAAGGAGCCCCGATGCGATCCCCAGCCCGACGTCTCCTCCCGCCGCTCGCCCTGCTCGCCGGCCTCGCCGTCGTCGCCGGCTCGCCCGCCTGCGGCGCCGCGCGGCGGCCGGCCGGCACGCTGCCCCTCGAGCTCCTCCACCTGCCGCCGGGCTTCACGATCAGCCTCTTCGCGCGGGTGCCGGGAGCGCGCTCGCTGGCGATCTCGCCGCGCGGGATCGTCTACGTCGGCTCGCGCGAGGGCGACCGGGTGTACGCCGTCGTGCCGTCGCGCCAGGGCGGACGGCTCGAGCGCGGCGAGCGGGTGATCCCCATCGGCTCCGGGCTCGAGGAGCCCAACGGCGTCGCCTGGCGGGAGGGCGCGCTCTACGTCGCCGAGTCGACGCGGGTCGTCCGCTTCGACGGCATCGACGACCACCTCGACGACCCGCCGGTCCCGCGGGTCCTTGCGGCCACCTTCCCGCGCCAGGGCGGCCACGAGTGGAAGCTCGTCCGCTTCGGCCCCGACGGCCTCCTGTACGTGCCGGTCGGCGCGCCCTGCAACATCTGCGAGCCGAAGGACCCGCAGGGCGGCATCGCCCGCATGCGCCCCGACGGCAGCGGCCTCGAGACGTTCGCCCGCGGCGTCCGCAACAGCGTCGGCTTCGACTGGCAGCCGGGCACCAACGAGCTCTGGTTCACCGACAACGGCCGCGACTGGCTGGGCGACGACCGGCCGCCCGACGAGCTCAACCGCGCCCCCAAGGCCGGCCTCCATTTCGGCTATCCCTACTGCCACGGCGGCGACATCGCCGACCCGCAGTTCGGCGCCAAGCACCCGTGCAGCCAGTTCACCCCGCCGGCCCAGAAGCTCGGCGCCCACGTCGCCTCGCTGGGGATGCGCTTCTACACCGGCACGATGTTCCCGGCCGAGTACCGCAACCAGATCTTCATCGCCGAGCACGGCTCGTGGAACCGCAGCGAGCCGAGCGGCTACCGGGTGACGCTGGTCCGGGTCGACGGCGCGCGGGCGATCTCCTACCGGCCCTTCGCCGAGGGCTGGCTCGCCTCCGGCCGCGCCTGGGGGCGCCCCGTCGACGTGCAGGTCATGCCGGACGGCGCCCTCCTCGTCTCCGACGACCTCGCAGGCGCCATCTATCGCATCGCCTACGGCACGGCGCGGCGTCCCGCGGGCTAGCGCGCCCTCCGACCAGGTCGCCTAATTTCGCGCTCAAACGAGCGGATCACATGCGTCAACTTTTGTAGCAAGGCACGCGCAAACGTCGAATTGACGCCACTTTGCGCCGATCCGTCGCGCCGGCGGCGGCGATGTGGTCTACTGTGGTGGATTACGAATCGCGGCGGCCGATTTCCATGCAGGCACCGGGGGAAGAGGACAGCGGGCGAGGCTGGCTCCAGGGCCCGCGCGCCGCGGTAACGAATCCCTGGCGCCGCCGCCTGTGAGGGGCGTGATGGCTGAAGCTTCCTTCGTTCGCCCGGCCGACCCCGCTCGCGTCGACCGTCAAGATCATGTGCACATGCGTGGCGGCGCGGACTCTCTGGAGGACGGTCGCGCGCGGTATGGAGGAGAGACCATGGCGCCTGAAATGAACGCACCCGCAGTCGACGTCGCCCCGGCCGAGCCGTCCGTGGACCGCTCCGCCGAGATCCGGACGAAGCTCAAGCAGATCATCGCCGGCGTCGCCGGGCTCGACGCCGCCAAGATCGGTGACCACGACACCCTGCGCGAGGACCTCAACCTCGACTCGCTGTCGCTCCTCGAGATCGGCGTCGACGTCGATTTCACCTTCAAGCTCAATCTTCCCGACGAGCGCTACAAGGAGATCCAGGGCCTCGACGACCTGGTCGACCTGGTCGCCCGCCGGCTGGCCGACCCGACGCGGCCGGAGCCGGCTTGACCCGTACCCCCGGCCCGCTGTCCGACGGCCGGATCGTGGTCACCGGCATCGGCGCGGTGACCCCCGTGGGCACCGGCCGCGCCGAGCTGTGGGCGAGCCTGCTCGCCGGCCGCTCGGGCTTCTCGCCGGTCAGGACCTTCGACACCAGCCGGCACACCGTCCACCTCGGGGCGGAGATCCACGGCTTCCGCCCCGAGGACCACGTGCGGACCCTCCGAGCGACGCGGCTGGGGCGCGCCTCGCAGCTCGCCATCGCCGCCGCCCGCCTCGCCCTCGCCGACGCCGGCCTCGACGCCGAGCGGCTCGACGATCCCGAGCGGGCGGGGGTGTCGATGGGGACCACCTCCGGCGAGCCGCTCGAGATCGAGCGCTTCGACGACGCCGTCCTCGCCGGAGACCTCGAGCGGGTGGGGCCGGAGTTCATCGCCCTCTACCCCTGCCACGTGATCGCCGCCCACGTCGCCGCCGAGCTCGGCTTCGAGGGGGACAACAGCATGATCCCTGCCGCCTGCGCCGCCGGCAACTACGCCATCGCCCACGCCGTCGACGTGTTGCGGGGCGGCCGCGCGGACTTGATGCTCGCCGGTGGCGCCGACGCCTTCTCGCGCATCACCTACACCGGCTTCGCCCGCCTGGGGGCGATCGCCCCCGAGGTCTGCCAGCCGTTCGACAGGAACCGCAAGGGGATGATCCCCGGCGAGGGCGCCGGCGTCGTCGTGCTCGAGCCGCTGGCGCGGGCGCGCGCCCGCGGCGCCGTCATCTACGCCGAGGTGGCGGGCTACGGCCTCTCCTGCGACGCCCACCACATGACCGCCGCCCACCCCGAGGGCGACGGCTCGGCGCGGGCGATGCGTCGCGCCCTCGCGGAGAGCGGCCTCGAGCCGGCCGCGGTCGACTACATCAGCGCCCACGGCACCGGCACCCCCACCAACGACCGGCTGGAGACCATCGCCGTCAAGCGCGTCTTCGGCGACGCCGCCCGCCGCGTGCCGATCAGCTCGGTCAAGTCGATGCTCGGCCACACCATGGGCGCCGCCTCGGCGATCGAGGCCGCGGTCTGCGCGCTGGTGGTGGCCAACGACGTCATCCCGCCGACCATGAACCTGGTCGAGCCCGACCCCGAGTGCGACCTCGACTACGTCCCCAACGCCCCCCGCGAGCGGCGGGTCGCCGTCGCCATGAACAACGCCTATGCGTTCGGCGGCAACAACGCCTCGCTGATCCTCAAGAAGTGCGAGGCGGCGGTGTGAGCGAGATGAGCCGGGTGAGCCGGCGGGTGGTGATCACCGGCGCCGGCCTCCTCTCGTCGCTCGGCGACGACGCGGCCGCCCTCCACGCCGCGCTCGTCGCCGGGGAGAGCGGCATCCGCCCGATCACCATCTTCCCCACCGCGGGCCTCGGCTGCGTGCAGGGAGGCGAGATCCGCGATTTCGACGCCGCGGCCTACCTCGGCGCCGAGCGCAACGTCCGCCCGCTCGACCGCCTGAGCCGGCTGGTGGCGGCGGCGGCGGGCCGGGCGCTCGCCGGCGCCGGCTGGACGCCCGCCGATCTCGCGGGGCGTCCCGAGGGGCACGAGGTCGGCCTGGTCCTCGGCACCATGTTCTGCGGCCTCCGCACGATCGCCGAGTTCGACCGCCGCAACCTCACCCGCGGCCCCTCCTACGCCTCGCCGCTCGATTTCGCCAACACGGTGATCAACGCCGCCGCCGGCCAGACCGCGATCTGGCACGGCCTGACCGGCGTCAACTCGACCGTCGCCGGCGGCGCCGCCTCGGGGCTGCAGGCGATCGCCCAGGGGGCGGAGCTGATCCGCTCCGGCCGCGCCGACGCCGTCCTCGCCGGCGGCGCCGACGAGCTCTGCTTCGAGACCTTCTACGGCTTCTACCGCGCCGGACAGCTCTGCGGCTCGGTCCCCGCGACGAGCGGGGGCGGCGAGTTCCCCATCCCCTTCGACGCGCGGCGCAACGGCTTCGCCCTCGCCGAGGGCGCCGCCCTGGTGATGCTCGAGGAGGCCGATGCGGCGGCGGCGCGCGGCGCCCGCGTCCTCGCCGAGGTCCGCGGCCACGGCACGGCCTTCGACAGCTCGCGCGGCGAGGACGACGCGCGGGCGTCGCGGGCGGTCGCGCGGGCGATCGCCGCGGCGCTCGCCGACGCCGGGGTGGAGGCGGACGCCGTCGGCTTCGTCAGCGCCGCGGCCAACGGCAGCGTCCGCGGCGACCGCCACGAGGCGGCGGGGCTCGCCGCCGCGCTGGGGCCGCGCGCCGCCGGGGTCCCGGCCGAGGTCCCAGTAACGGCGATCAAATCGATGCTCGGCGAGTCGCTCGGCGCCGCGGCGGTGCTGCAGGTGATCGACGCGCTGGAGACCTGGCGCGACGGGCGCCTGCCCGGCATCCCCGGCCTCGAGCCGGAGCCGGGGCTGCCCCTGGCGCTCGCCGGCCACAGCCGGCGCGCCGGCGGCCTCGCCCTCGTCGACGCCCTGGGCTTCGACGGCGTCGCGGCGGCGCTCCTCCTCGGGCCGGGGGAGGAGGCGCGTTGAGCCCCGACCCGCCCGACGGTCCGAGGACCGGGGCGGCGCCGCGCGACGTCGAGCTGGTGCCGCGTCTCGAGGACGGCGGCTACTCGAAGGAAGCCATCGAGGCGCGGCGGCGCTGGCTCGCGGACCGGACCGGCGCCGCGCTCGCCCACGTCGGCGCCGGCTCGATCGCCGGCGAGGCGCTGCGCGGCAACGTCGAGAACCCGATCGGGGCGGCGCAGGTGCCGCTGGGGATCGCCGGGCCGCTGCGGGTCGACGGCGAGCACGCGCGGGGGAATTTCTATGTACCGCTGGCGACCACCGAGGGCGCGCTCGTGCGCTCCTACGAGCGCGGCATGGTGGCGCTCTCCCGCGCCGGCGGCGCCCGCGTGCGGCTGTGGCTGGACGAGAACCGGGTGGCGCCGGTCTTCCTCCTCGACGACGTCGGCGCGGCGCGGGAGTTCGCCCGCGAGGTCGCGGCCTGCTTCGCGGGCGTCCGCGCCGCCGCCGAGTCGACCACCCGCCACGGCCGGCTCCTGCGCCTCGAGACGCACCCGATCGGCCGCGAGGTGATCGTCAATTTCTGCTTCCACACCGCCGACGCCCAGGGGATGAACATGGCGGTCAAGGCGACCGACGCCGGCTGCCGCTACCTCGTCGCGCACACCCGCGCCCGGCGCTACTCGATCTTCAGCGGCTTCGACGCGGAGAAGCGGGCGGCCGGCACGCTCCTCGCCGGGGGCAAGGGGAAGAAGGCGACGGCGGGGGCGCTGCTGCCGGCAGCGCTCGTCCGCGCCTACCTGCACACCACCCCGGCGGCTCTGGCGGAGACCTGGCGCCTGACCGTCCTCGGCCACCTCCAGGCCGGCGCGATCGGCTACAACGGCCACTACGCCAACGGCCTCGCCGCCCTCTTCATCGCCTGCGGGCAGGACGTCGCCAACGTCGCCAACAGCGCGGTGGGGATCACCAGCTTCGAGGCCACCCCCGAGGGCGACCTCTATGCGAGCGTCACCCTCCCCTCGCTCTCGGTCGCCACGGTGGGCGGCGGCACCGGCCTGGGCACCGCCCGCGAGTGCCTGGAGATGCTCGGCTGCGCCGGGGCGGGCGGCGCCCCGAAGCTCGCCGAGATCGCCGCCGCGACCCTCCTCGCCGGCGAGCTCTCGATGGGCGCCGCCATCGCCTCCGGCGAATTCGTCGCCGCCCACGAGGCCTACGGCAGGAACCGTCCGGAGCCGACGGGGGCCGATCCCGCCGCTGGCGGCTCAGGATGACACGGCCGTTCCGCGGCCTGCGCGATCGCCCGCCGGCGCCGTCCTACGACGCGGTGGTCGTCGGCGCCGGGATCGGCGGGCTGATCGTCGCCAACCTGCTCGCCCAGGGCGGACTCGCGGTGCTCCTCGCCGAGCAGCACTACATGGTCGGCGGCTACTGCTCGACCTTCCGCCGCCGCGGCTTCACCTTCGACGCCGCCACCCACTTCTACCCCCTCCTCGGCAACCCCGAGACCCTGACCGGCCGGCTCCTCACCGAGCTCGGGGTGAGGACCGGCTGGGTGAAGATGGACCCGGTCGACACCTTCCACTTCCCCGACGGCACCCGCTTCGCCGTGCCCGCCGACTTCGACACCTACCTGGCGCGGCTCAAGGCCGGCTTCCCGCATCAGGCGGCGGCGCTCGACCGCTTCTTCGCCCGCGTGCGCGAGGCCTATCTCGGCGGCCTCCTCGTCTACTTCCGCGGGCGCGCGGTCGAGCACCTCGGCGCCCTCGCCGACCTGACCGTGCGACAGGTGCTCGACGAGACCTTCGGCGACCCCAGGCTCAAGCTGCTGCTGACCGCCGACTGCCCCCACTGGGGCTCGCCGCCAGGGCGCACGTCGTTCGTCTTCGACTCGATGCTGCGGCTGTCCTACTTCCTCGGCAACTACTACCCGCGGGGGGGCTCGCAGGCTTTCGCCGACGAGCTCGCCCGCTGCTTCGAGGCGCGCGGCGGCCACATCCTGATGAGCGCCCTGGTGGAGAAGATCGCGATCGAGGGCGGCGCCGCGCGCGGGGTCGAGCTCGAGGTGCGCCGCGGCCGCGCGGTGGCACGGCACCGGGTGAGGGCCGGGGTAGTGGTCTCGAACGCCGACCTGCTGCTGACCCTCGAGCGGCTGGTCGGCGCCGAGCACCTGCCGGCCGGCGCTCTCGAGGGCGTCCGCGCGCTGCGCCCCACCTTCCCCTGTTTCCTCGTCCACCTTGGCCTGCGCGGCGTGCCGCGCGCGGTGCTCGAGGAGGCGCAGGGCTACTATTGGGACTCCTGGGAGATGGACCGCGTGGGAATCGACGCGCTGCGCTGCAAGATCTTCGCCCCCACCCTCTACGAGCCGGCGATGGCGCCGCCGGACGGGCAGGTGGTCATCCTGCAGAAGGTCCAGGAGCTCGATCAGGAGGCGATCGCCGACTGGCCGGCCCACAAGCGGGCGGTCGAGGCGCTCGTCCTGGGTCATCTGGAGAGGCTGATCCCCGGGATCTCGGCGCGGATCGTCGTCGCGGCCAGCGCCTCGGCGCGGACGGCGGAGCGCTTTACCCTGAACCACCGCGGCGCCATGCTCGGCTGGGAGATGTCGCCCGACCAGCTCGGGGCGGGACGACCGGACGTGACCTCGCCCGTCCGCGACCTCTGGCTCGTCGGCCACTGGACGCGGCCGGGTGGCGGGGTGACGCCGGTCATCGTCTCGGCCCAGCGGGTGGCGCGGGCGATCCTGTCCGGACGTGGGGCGGGGAGCGGGTGGAGCGCCGTCGGCGCGGGAGCGCGCGGTGCCGCCTAGGACGGTCCTCGTCTCGCGCCGGGACAGCGCCGGCGCCGTCCTCGCCGAGCGGCTGGCGGCGAGCCCGGCCTGCCCGGCGCTCACGGTCCTCGAGCCGGGGTGGGTCGACGCCGCGTCCCTCGCCGGCGCCGGCCTCGTCGTCTATCGCCCGCCGCGCGGCGCCCGCGGGCTCGGCCCCGATCTCGCCGGCGCCGGCGCCGTCTTCGCCGCCTGCCGCGCCGCCGGCGTCGAGCGGGTGATCCTCGTCGCCAGCACGGCGGTCTGCGAGCCGAGCCACCAGAACGCCGGGATGACGGCCGAGCCGCGCGCGCTGACCTCTCCTACCCAGCGCCGCGCCCGCAACCGCGTGGCGCGGCGCTGGGCGGAGCTCGAGGCGCTCGCGGCGGCGT
>Ga0307470_10000836_pt1 | contig 13034 bp, 10 predicted proteins | sample atmos_gasesAM3C__FD_204565 | JGI IMG/M metagenome (GOLD analysis project Ga0307470, IMG submission 204565) | Hardwood forest soil microbial communities from Morgan-Monroe State Forest, Indiana, United States - atmos_gasesAM3C_05 | ecosystem: Environmental > Terrestrial > Soil > Temperate forest... | reverse complement strand
TCCGCTCGGTCCCCGAGGACGGCCGCCTGGAAGGGCGTGAAGGGAGGGCGGGGCCGAAGGCGGCCGCCCGCAGGGGACCGAGTGGAGCCGGCCGTCGCTGAGCCGGCGCCGGGGGGCCGCTGGATAGGGCGAGCGGTTGACACTCAAAATAACTAACCGTATATTTACTTTCATGGGGCGTCACCCGAAGGTAAGCCGCGAGCAGGTCCTCCGCGTCGCCCGCGCCGCCTTCGCCGAGCGCGGCTTCGAGGCGACGACGCTCGCCGCCATCGCGGCGCGGCTGGGGGTCAGCGCGGCGGCGCTCCTGCGCCACGCCCCCTCCAAGGAGGCGCTGTTCGCGGCGGCGATGCGCGCCGGCGAGGGGGAGATCCGGCCGCCGGTCGAGTTCCTGGTCGACCTCGCGGGCGACGAGGAACCGCTCGCGGTGCTCGAGCGCCTCGCCCTCGGGATGGTGCCGTTCCTCGAGCAGAAGCTCGACGAGACGGTGGCGAGCTGGATGCGGTCGAAGGTCGAGGTGAAAGGGATCGCGGACATCCCGCTCCCCTTCGACCCCCGCCAGGGTCCGACGCCGCCGCAGCGGGTGATCGCCCTCCTCGAGGAGTACCTGCGGCGCGCGGTCGCCGCCGGCCGGCTCACCCTCTCCGACCCGCGCGCCGCCGCCCTCGCCTACCTCGGAGCGCTCCACTCCTACGTGATGCTCCACCGCATGGTGCGGATCTTCGATCCGCCGCTCCCCCTCGACCGCTATCTCCGGACGCTCCTCGAGCTGTGGACCCGGGGCGCGATCACGCCCGTCCAGCCGGCGGCCGTCCGCCGCCCCACCGTCCAGCCGCCGCCCGTCCCGCGGCCGCGGGCTCGCCGCGGCGCCAAGGAAACGACCCGATGAAGACCCGCAGGATCGCCCTCGCCGTGCTGCTCCTCGCCGCCGCCGCGGCGGGTGGGATCTGGTACTTCGCGCACCGCGGCAAGGATCGGGCGCTCGTCCTCTCGGGGTCGATCGAGGAGCGGAGCGTCGAGGTCGGCTCGCTGGTCGGCGGCCGCATCGCCCGCGTGCACGTCGACGAGGGGGCGACGGTCCAGGCCGGCCAGCCGCTGGTGACCTTCGAGCCCGACCTCCTCGACCTCCAGATCACCCAGCAGCAAGCGCAGATCGCCGGCACGGAGGCCAACCTGGCGAAGGCGGTGAACGGGCCGCGCGGCGAGGAGGTGGCGCGGGCGCGCGTCGCCTGGCAGGCCGCCGAGACCGACCGCCGCCGCTTCGAGTCGCTGTGGAAGGCCGGCGTCGTCGCCAGGCAACAGTACGACACCGCGGCGGCCAAGGAGGCGGACCTCCGCCAGGCGCTCCTCGAGGCCGAGCGCGGCAACCGGCCGGAGGACGTCGCCGCCGCGCGGGCCGACCTCGAGCGCGAGCGCCAGCACCTCGCCTACCTCGTGCGCCAGCGCGACGAGCTGGTGGTCAAGGCGCCGGCCGGCGGCGTGATCGAGTCGATGGACCTGCGGCCCGGCGACCTCATCGCCGCCAACCAGGCCGTCGCCACCCTCCTCGAGCCGGACCAGATCTGGGTGCGGGTATTCGTCCCCGAGACGCAGATGGGCCTGGTGCGCATCGGCGAGGAGGCGGGGATCACCGTCGACACCTTCCCCCGCCGCCTCTTCCGCGGCAGGGTGGTCGAGATCCGCAGCCAGGGCGAGTACACGCCGCGCAACCTGCAGACCCTCGACCAGCGCAGCGACCAGGTCTTCGGCGTCAAGGTGCGGATCGATCCCGCGCCCGAGCTCAAGGCCGGCATGGCCGCCATCGTCCACCTGCAGGGCGCCCTCCCCGGCAACCCCCCGGAGAGCCGCCTGTGAGCCGCTGGTGAGCCGCTTGTGAGCGACACCACCGCCGCCCCGGCTCGGGAGACCGCGAGCGGGCCGCGCCCCGCGGAGACCGAGCTCGGTATCGAGGCGCGGGAGGTCACCCGCGACTTCGGCAAGGTGCGGGCGCTCGACCGCGTCTCGCTCCAGGTGCCGCGCGGCGAGATCTACGGCCTCCTGGGTCCCAACGGCTCGGGCAAGTCGACCCTCATCCGCATCCTCTGCGGCCTGCTGGCGCCGACCGCCGGGCGCGCCGCGGTCGACGGCCTCGACGTCGCCGGCAACGGCGAGGAGATCCGCCGCCGCATCGGCTACGTGCCGCAGAAGTTCTCGCTCTACGAGGACCTCTCGGTGGGCGAGAACCTCGACTTCTTCGCCGCCGTCTACGGCCTCGAGGGCGCGTTGCGCAAGGAGCGTCGCGACTGGGCGATCGACCTCACCAAGATCGGCCCCTACGTCGGGCGCCTCGCCGGGCAGCTCTCCGGCGGCTGGAAGCAGCGCCTGTCGCTCGCCGCGGCGATGATGCACCGGCCGCGGGTGCTCTTCCTGGACGAGCCCACGGCCGGCATCGACCCGGTCGCCCGGCGCGAGCTGTGGAACCTGCTCTTCGACCTCGCGGCCGAGCGGGTGACGCTCCTTGTCACCACCCACTACATGGACGAGGCGGAGCGCTGCGGCAAGGTCGGCTACCTCTACCTCTCCCACATGCTGGTCGAGGGCAAGCCCAACGAGCTGACCGGCCTCACCGCGGTGACCCCGCCGGGCACGCGGCGGGTGGTGGCGGAGTGCGAGCAGGGGGCGGCGGCGGTGATGGGCCGCACCCGGAGCCTGCCTTATGTGCAGGAGGTGACCATCTTCGGCAACGCCCTCCACCTGCTGGTCGACGCCGGCGTGACCGACGGCGAGGTCGCGCGCGACCTCGAGGCGGCGGCGCACGCGCCGGTCCGCGTCCACCCCATCGCCCCCACGCTCGAGGACGTCTTCGTGCGCCTCACCCACCTGCAGACGAACGGCGCCGCCGAGCAGGCGGGGAGGGCGCGATGAGGGGCTTCGCCGCCGTCCTGCGCAAAGAGGCGATCCAGATGATCCGCGACGCCGGGACGCTGCGCTTCGCCCTCATGGTCCCGGTCTTCCAGCTCATCCTCTTCGGGCTCATCGACACCAACGTCCGCCACGTGCCGACGGTGGTCTTCGACCAGAGCCGCACCGAGGCGAGCCGCGCGCTGGTCGCCGACTTCGTCAACACCAGCTACTTCGACGTCGTCGGCTTCGTGCCCTCGCGCAGCGCCCTACGCCGCGAGATCGTCGCCAACCACGCCGCGGTGGGGATCGAGATCCCGCCCGACTTCGCCCGCCGCCAGCTCTACGGCCAGGCCGCGGACTTCCTGGTGCTGATCGACGGCTCGGACTCGACGATCTCGGCGCAGACCCTGGGGGCCGCGAACGGCATCGCGCTCAACCGCTCGCTCGCCACCGTGCGCGACAGGATGGGGATCCGCGACCTGCCGCTCGAGGCGCGCCCCACCCTCCTCTTCAACCCCGACTCGCGGAGCGCCAACCTCTTGATCCCCGGCCTGGTCGCCATCCTGCTGACCTTCTCGGGGACGCTGCTCTCGGCCTACGCCATCGTGCGCGAGCGCGAGCGCGGCACGCTCGAGCAGCTCATGGTCACCCCCGCCTCGCCGCTCGCCGTCGTGCTGGGGAAGCTCCTGCCCTACCTGGTGCTGGCGTTCGTCCAGCTCCTCGTCGTCCTGGCGCTCATGCGCTTCGCCTTCGGCGTGCCCATCCACGGCAGCCTGCTGCTGCTCCTCGGGCTGTCGATCATCTACCTCTTCGCCCTGCTGTCGCTCGGCCTCCTGGTCTCCTCGCGCGCCAAGACCCAGATGGAGGCGACGCAGATCGCGCAGATGGTCCTCCTGCCGTCGATCATGCTCTCGGGCTACATTTTCCCGCTGTCGTCGCTGCCGACGCCGCTGCGCTGGCTGTCGCAGATCCTCCCCGCGACCCACTTCATCGCCATCTCGCGCGGCATCATCATCCGCGGCGCCTCCTTCATGGACCTCTGGCAGCCGGTCGTGGCGCTCCTCGCCATCGCCGCGGTGCTCGTCGCCGGCAGCGCGCGGGCGTTCCGCAAGACGATCTCGTAATGGATATGGCGCCTCTGTCAAGGACAGCGAAGCTTCGCGGAAAAAGGGGCTAAAGCAATCACGCGCTGCGAACGGTCTTGAGATCACGGTAGGAACGGCGAGCGGTACCATTCACTCCGAACTGGACGTCGGATCCCCGCAGCGGCTCTCCAGTTTGGTGGTTGACCTCAGAGGGCTGACGGCCTAGGCACGGACTGCGACCAGAGCGAGCAGGCCTTGCGCGGCGACGACAGAATTGGACTAGCTTTAGATGAGCTAAGCTAGGTCTGATGATCCTACCCACTGTCCTTCTTTCCCGGTATTTCTGCAGGCTGCTGCCAGTCCTTCAGCCTCCTGATGTTCTTCTTGCGCGGCGCAGCATCCCGCGGTGGTATTATGCTATTTAACGACAAGAAATATTATTTGTATGGATCTATGGAATAGCGGCTCATGACCTTCCCCATCCTTCTGGTTGCCGTGCTCGGTATCGTAGCCCTCGTCGTCCAGGGCGGCTCCTGCTTGCTGACTAAAGATAGACCTCTGTCTATCGGTTTTCTGGATATTCTGCTGGCCGGCGTCATTGCCTTCGCCCTGCTGTCGGTATCGTCGGGTCAACTAGTACTGGGTACGGAGTTCGGGCTCCTGATGGTCCAAAGCCCAGCAGCGTGTTGGCTACTCAGGCTCGCATTGGTCTGCGTCGCTGTTCTTCCCGCGCTCTGCTGGTGTCGAATCCGCGAATTGAACCACTGGCCTTCATATACTCGCTCCGCCATCGGCCTCGGCATGGTTATCGGGATCTGGTCTTCCACGCGCATTATTGCGTTGAAGCCGGATGACTTCGATCGGCTGACGGTGTATGGTTATGACGTTTGGTGGCCGCCTCTGATCTTATGGCTGGCGGTCTGTTTTGCGGGAGCGGTTTTGGCTCTCATAAAAGCACGGGGAGCTCTCCTATATACCGCTTTCGCCGCATCGCTCGTAGCGCTGTTGGGCAGGTTTGCTCTTGCCTTCGAGGACCTTGCCGATCCGCAGTCGAGATCCCTATGGACATATGCCGAACCCGCCGCTCTCGTGCTGGCTTGGTTCCTGATCGGCTACATGGCAATGCCAGGGTACGGTACCACGAAGCGTCTAATGAGCAAGATTGCAATCGGTCTTATTTTCGCTTTCGGAGTTCTGATCACCTTTACCAATCACTCCAGCTTGGCACGCGCCTCGCTGAATGTTCTGCTGATCTTGCCCGTTGCGCTGGGCGTACTTGCGTTTATCGCACTAATTGCACTGGAGAGAGCTCCCGGATCGGTTACTGATCCTACTTCGCCGAACGTAGTGAGCAAGATACATGGTCTTCTCAGAACGCTCCCCTTTGAACGTCTCGTAGGTGTAGTGCATGCACTCGCTCTACCGATCATCGCCTTCGGTCTTGCCGATATCTTCTCGGTCGGCTATCTAAACAAAGCCTTAGAGGTCACGGCGCTTTTCTGCTTCTGGCTGCTTTTCGCCGAGAAGTTAGCGGAAGGCACCCTCGACACACTCCCGCAGATCTTTAGAGATGGAGTGCTTCAGCTGGCCGCGGTGCGGCGGCTGCGGAGGATGGTTGCTGGCGCGGCCTCCTCTATACGGCGAGGAGCCGTGTCGGCGGTGAGATCTCTCGGCACGGGATCTGGCTGGTGGGTGACAGCCAAGGTGTTGCTGACCTCTATAACAGTGTTGCTCCTCCTGACGGTCGCCAGCGAACTAGATAGCTACCAATCGACGGTGGTGCAAGACTTTCAGTGGCTCGGCGACTCGAACTCCGCCGATAAAAGTGCTGCAACAGTGATCTCCGGAGGGCTCGTCAACGCGCTGGCGAGGATGCGCCGGGATCTGCGAACAGATCTTCTCCTCGCGGAGCGGAAATCCTCGGGCGAGCATCCTTCGGTTCTGCACCTGCTGCAAGCCGAATCCGATTCCAGTGGCTTGGGCGCCGCGATTCCCAAGGGAGAGGACATCGAGGTCGCACACATTAGAATACCCTTGACTTTCCTCGTCGGTCCAATCCAGCGTCTCGTGCGCTCAGTCATCGCCGTCCGCGTGGTTAGCGGGAGTGTGCAACGCACTCCAGACGGTCACTATGTTGCACTGGCCAACTCGAGTGCCGGCGAGAGTTGGCGAGTATCGAGCACTGACCTGCCATCGACGGTAATGCCGAAAGTGAGCGGCGCGGATCTGCTGTCGGGTGGGGATCGGTGCGACGTCAAAGAGAAACAACCGTTCAACGCGGTAGACGAGATGATAGAGCAGTTGGCTTTCGACATGGCCAGCAGCGATACTTCCTATATTGCCGCGGGCATGACAACGGACTGGTGTGCGTTCCGCTACTTCCGCGCTGGTTTGATTGATTGGCAGAGCTATCAGATGCAAGACGACAAGAGGGAATTGGAGACGGCTATAGAGATGTTCCGCCAGGCGCTGCATAGGGATCGAAAGTTTGCGCTCGCCTCCTATCGCCTGGGTCTTGCGCTGCAAAGATCGGAGCAACCGGGCGCGGCTATCGTCGCGTTTCACGAAAGCACAGCGGTCAACCCAGAGTTTCTGCAGGGTGAGCTCGCGGAGGCTTCAACTTTGTATAACTTTTCCTTTTATTATCCATCGCCCGCAACGTCATTCGGTCCACTCGCCCCAGAACCCAGGAGACGAGAGCAGGCTCTCAGTATCTGGACCGATCTGGTTGAGCTGCCTGCAGGCAAGATCGCCACTTCGGAGAGGCGTGAGGCGTACTACAACATCTGCTCGTACCTCATCGACGCAATGAGAAGTAGAGATTCGGAGCCTTCGGCACGCCAATTCTATGTTCCGTACTACTTCTGCAGTAAGGCTGCGAATACTTACTTCCGGCTTGCACCTAGCGAGCGCCAGAGTGCCGACCAGCGGGTGTTGCAATCGTCCGTCCTCGCCGGCATCGCCGTTTCTCTCGAGAGTCATCAAGCCGGGCGTAAGCCGCTGCCGACATCGCAGGCTTGGTCCTGCTTCTCGGATGCCTTTGAGGGGAGCGAGCTGCGTGAAGACGGCACGGTTCCCCGGTTATATTCCTGGGGATCGAAGAGATCTGGCGCGGCGCTACGGTACTTCCGTAACAGTCTGGAGTTGGTTGGTGACAATCCGCTCGTTCGCTGCGATGTCGCAAACGCGGCCGCATTCACAACGGGAGACCTGGGGCCGATGGTCAGGCTGTCATACGAGCCTAATAACCACTTCGCGGTGGCGTTGGACTACTCGCAGTTTGGCTACGAGGCGGCTCATGCGAGCGAAGGGAGGCTTGCCGATCATCAAGAAGAGGGGATGCGGGCAAGCGGCTACTATCGACGCGCCCTAGACGAGTTGGAGACAGCGATCGAGATGGACCACGTCTTCATCGGCGCAATGATCCAGTTTGCGAATACGTGTTGGCAATGGCAAGCCGACTGGCTCCTAGGTAGGACTTCAAAGCCTCCCGAGAGGAGGGTGGCTCTGAGGGCGGAAGAACACGCGCGAGAGGCTGTGAGACTGGCGCACATCAGGGGATCGGTCGAAGCGGAACTCGTAGCGCGCGAGGTGCTGGGAGAAGTTCTTCTTGGTCAGGGACGGTACGAGGAGGCAATCGACCGGCTCGAGGAAGCGCTCAAAAGTGCCGCCGCGACCGATCCGAAATGGGGAGGATTGGCGGAGACACGTTGGGACCTGGGGCAGGCCTACCTCTGCGCGGGCGCTGCAGGAAACGCCCGTGTGCAAGGCGAGTTTTCTGCCAAGGCGCTCGCGGCTTTCGACAACATCCGGACCGACGAGCTGAGACACGAGATGCGGCCGTTCCGTCACGAACGGGACGCGCTGGACGTGGTGCTGCGCGGCGCGACTTGCCCAGATCCTCCGGACCGGAAGCAAAGCGAACACACAGAATTCGTCATGCTACGACCGGCCCGTGATGCCGGTCCGGCCTGCGGCTGGTCAGGGGTCGTCGGCAGGATGGTGGATGGCGTAGCATCCGGCCTGGCGCCCGTCCTTCATGTCTGGGGAAATGGAGTGGACGATCGGGTGGCGCTTGGAGGCAATCCGAGCCGAGCCATTCAATTGCAAGCGGAGCCGCCGGCGAGACACAGGTACTACTTCGCCCAACTGGAGGATCAAAAGGAAAAAGAGCTCTCGCCGGTGCAGTCGTTCGACACCGCATCGAGTGCAGAAGCGGGTCGGTGCACTCGAAATCGGATCACATTGATGTTCTCGCATATGGGACGGGACATGATCAGTCAAGCCTCGGCTGCGATAAAGGCCAGCCTCATCAAGCGTAGGGGCATGCGTGCCGGCGCAGTCCCGACTCTGCCACACTCCATTCATCCCTGAAGTGCCGGTGCCGCGAGAGTCAAGGTTGCATGAATTCTTGAGGTAAATGCAAAGCTGCCCACGCCCGAACGGATCAACGTCGGCGGTAACCACGCGGCACGGCGCTTGCTCCTCCGGAGCGCATGGCCAGCCCGCCGCCGACCCGCGACCCGCGAGAGCCGATCGAGCACCCGCCCGAGAAGGAGCCGGAGGACTCGCCGGCGCGCGAGCCCGCGGTCCGCGAGCCGCCGGTCCGGCCGTTCAGCGAGCCGGGGCGTGACGACCCCAGCCCCGAGGGGCCGATCGAGGACCCCGACGTCCCCCCGCCCGGCCGCGAGCCGTCACGGCAGGATCCGCGCCTCGAGGACCCGCCGGAGGGCATGCCCGGCGCCCCGGTCGGCGAGCCGGAGCGGTTGCCCTGAGAGCTGAGAGGCGTCCGTCCTACGGCCGCGGGGTAACCCGCATGGAGCGCAGCGCCATCCGGGGTGAATCCACGGGGGCCGGCACGTCGCTCATGTCCCGGCTGGAGAGCCAGGCGCCCGCGACGTCGTAGACCGCCAGGAAGACGCAGAAGTAGAGCTGCCCCACCGACATCGTCGGCGTCGCCCAGGGGATCAGCACCAGCGAGACGACGAGCAGCCCGTGCGAGACCGCGAAGTCGCGCCGGGTCATCGGCGTCGGCGGCCGGTACTCCTCGCCGCGGGCGGCGAGGAGTACCTGGCGGAGGCCGAAGAACTCGCCGTACCCCATCCAGAAGAGCGCCCCGAAGTGGGCGACCCAGCAGAGGGCGAACAGGGCGACGATCGCCGCGAGACCGGCCGGCGAGGTGATCCGCCAGAGGACCTCCGGCAGCGGCCGCCAGGCGAAGCAGAGCCCGAAGAGCGCCAGCCCGAAGAGCAGGCAGTAGGTGGCCCGCTCGAGCAGGTGGGGGACGAGCCGGCGCATCCACCGCTTGACCCGCGTGCGGGCGAGGAGGCTGTGGCTGACGCAGAAGATCGTCAAGAGGACGGTGTCGACGGCGAAGGCCGCCACCGGGTCGCCGGGAACGCCCGAGTCGACCGTCTTGCCGACCCCGAACCGGTAGACCCAGAAGACGAAGTAGACGAGGCTCGCGAGGCCTACGACCTGGCTCGCGATCCCGTAGAGGAGGAGGAGCGGCTTCGGCTTCTTCATGGCCGTCGCGCCTCGCCTCATCCGGTCGCGCCGCGCAACGCCGTCACCTCGTCGAACACCTTCTTGGGCCGGTAGAAGACGAGCAGGCTCTTCCAGGTCGCCTCCCACCATCCCAGGGTGCGGTACGGGTAGCCGTGGCGGCGGCAGTAGGCCTCGACCACGCGGCTCATCTCCGGGTAGTAGACGTGGGGGACGCCGGGGAAGAGGTGGTGCTCGATCTGGAAGTCGACGCCGGCGCAGGCCAGGCGGCCGAGGAAGCGGGTGCGGAAGTTGACCGTCGTCGCGGTCTGGCGCAGCACGTAGTCGCTGGCGAGCTGGCTCTTGTCGAGGAAGACCGCGTCGGCGGGGAAGTGCGCCGGCGCGAAGGCGACGAACATCGCGTATCCCATCAGCGCGTTGCGCAGGGCGTAGAAGGCGAGGACGCGGCCGGGAGAGAAGAAGAGCATCGGCATCGCGATCCAGACGACGAGGTGCAGGGCGAGGACCCCCAGGTCGACCCAGTGGCGGGACCGGCGGCGCCGCGGATCGGCGAGGATCGGCAGCAGGTAGCGGTAGCCCTGGTACTCGGTGAAGAAGGTGTTGAGCGCCAGGACCAACGGGATGAGGATCCACTGGACGCGATAGAAGAGGCGGGCGAGCCCGCGGCTCTCCGCGAGCTCGCGCTCGTTCAAAGCGAAGAACGGCATCAGGTCGGCGTCGTCGTCGACCTCCATCACGTTCGGCGCCGGGTGGTGAACGACGCAGTGCTTGTTCCACCAGTAGCTGGCGGAGGTGCCGAAGAACAGGGTGTAGCCGAAGTAGGTCAGCGCCCGGTTGAGCTTCAGGGAACGGCAGGTGGCGTAGTGCGAGGAGGTATGGGTGTTGGTGGCGAGGCCGAGGCCGCCGTAGGTCGAGAGCAGGAGCGCGGCGGCGCGGACCAGCAGGTGGTCCACGGCGAGGAAGAGGGCGATCCCGCCCAAGTGCAGCGCCAGATGGACGCCCAGCTCGGTCAGCAGCCGGCCCTGGGCCTTCTCCAGCCAGCCATGCTCGCGCACGATCTGGGCCAGCTCCCGGTACGCCTCGCCGCCGGCGTCCGGCAGGCTCACGGCCTCTGCGGTCATCGCCGTTCCCTCCTCTACACGCGATGCAGCGGCATGGGCGCCGCGTAGTCCCTGGCGAAGAGCACCTGGTAGAGCGCCGCGTCGGAGGCGCGCGCCGCCGCGACCGCACCGCTCAGATAGTATTCCCACATCCGCTGGAAAGTCTCGTCATAGCGCTCGGGATCCAACCGGGAGCGGTGGGCGCGGAAGCTCTCCAGCCAGCGCGCCGCCGTGTAGCCGTAATGGCGGATCGTGTTCTCGACGTCGAGGATCGCCAGGCCGTGCCGCTCCAAGCCGCCGGCGATCTCCGACAGCCGCGGCTGGTTGGACGAAGGGAAGATGTACTTCTGGATGAAGGGATCGTGCTCGTTTTGGGCGGCGTTGGCGCCGATGGTGTGGACGAGCCCCAGCCCGTCGCGGGTCAACACCTCGGCGATCTTGGCGAAGTAGCGGCCGTACTCGCGGCGCGGCACGTGCTCCATCATGCCGACGCTGACCACCCGGTCGAACTCGGGGGCGACGTCGGTGAAGTCGGCGTACTCGATCCGCACCCGGTCGGCCAGGCCCTCGCGGGCGGCGACGGCCTGGCCGCGGGCGCAGTGGCGCCGGCTCAGGGTCACCCCGGTGGCGACGACGCCGTGGTGCCGGGCCGCGTGGACGAGCAGGCCGCCGAAGCCGCAGCCGATGTCGAGCAGGCGGTCGCCGGGGCGCAGCCGCAGCTTGCGACAGATGCGCTCGAGCTTGTTGCGCTGCAGGGTCTCGAGGTCGTCGCCGGGGTCCGCGGCGTAGCCGCACGAGTAGGTCAGGGTGGAGTCGAGGAAGGCCTCGAACAGGTCGTCGCCCAGGTCGTAGTGGCGCTGCACGTTGTGGGCCTTGCCGCGCAGCGCGTCCGCGAGGCGCAGCAGCCCGACCCGCAGCGCCGTCCAGGGACGCTCCTTGATCTTCTTGTCGAGCCGGTTGCGCAGGAGGATCTCGAGGAGCCGGTCGAGCGCGCCGTCGGCGACCGTGAAGTCGCCGGCCATGAACGACTCCCCGAGGCCGAGGCTGCCTGCGGCCAGGGCGCGGGTGAAGACGCGGGGGTTCGCCACCCGCACGGTCACCTCGGGGTCGCGACCGTCGGCCCCCTGGCCACGCCCGACGACGAAGTCGCGCCCGTCGACCTCGAAGCGGATCCGGGCGTCGGCGACGCCGCGATCCAGGATCCCCAGGAACAGCTCTTGGCTCATGTCCGACCGGCAAGCAACCCCGCGGCGGCCCGAGGTCGCACGGCGGATCCCATCCCTTCCCTAGCCGGTTTAGCGGTGAAGCGTATCACCGAATCGGAGCAGCAGCGCCGCCCAGTGGAAGCCGGCGCCGAAGGCGGTCAGCAGCACGACGTCGCCCGGCGCCACCCGCCCCTGGCCGCGCGCCTGCCAGAGCGCCACCGGGACCGAGGCCGAGCCGGTGTTGCCGAGGTCCTGGACGTTGGTGAACACCTTCTCTGCGGGCAGCTCGAGGGCGTCGGCGATCGCCTGGATGATCCGCAGGTTGGCCTGATGCGGCACGACGAGCGCCACGTCGTCCAGCGTGAGGCCGGCCTGGCGCAGCACCTCGCGCGACGCGGCGGTCATCCGCTTCACCGCCTCGCGGAAGACCTCGCCGCCCTGCATGGTGAGCCGGCGGTGCTCCCCGGCCCGGGCGCGCTCGAGGGTGAACGGCCGGCGGGTACCGCCGACCTCGCAGCCGAGAATGTCGGCGCGGCTGCCGTCGGTGCCGGCGGTCGCCGCCAGGATCGCCGCCGCGTCCGGGTGGGCGGCGACGACCGCGGCGCCGGCGGCATCGCCGAAGAGGACGCACGTCTCGCGGTCCTCCCAGTCCATCAGCCGCGACAGCAGCTCGACCCCGATCACCAGCACTTTGCGAGCGCTCCCCCCGATCCGCGCGCGGGCCACGTCGAGCCCGAGGACGAAGCCGGCGCAGCCGCTGCTGCCGAGGTCGAAGGCCGGGACCTCGCGGGCACCCAGCCGGTGCTGGACGAATGCCGCGGTGTCGGGCGAGTAGGCCTCGGGGGTGTCGGAGGCGACGATGATCTCGTCGACGTCGCGGGCGGTCAGGCCGGCATCGGCCAGGGCGACCCGGGCGGCGGCGGCGGCGAGATCGACGGTGGTCTCGTCGTCGGACGCGATCCGCCGCGACCGGATGCCGGTGCGCCGGGTGATCCACGCGTCGCTGGTGTCGAGGCGGAGCGCCCAGTCCTCGTTGGTCATCACCCGCGCCGGCAGGTAGCCGCCGAGGCCGAGCAGACCCACCGGGGGAGGGGACATCAGCCGGCAGATATCACGCCGCGAAAAGACGGTCAACCCGGGGCCGGCGCCCCAAATCCACCGCCTCGAGCGGTGGAGGCGTGCTGGGAGGGCGGAGGAGAGGCGCAAGAGCCAGCTTCGGCTGATCCGTCGAGCGTCAGAGCGCGGAGGAGGGTGAGAAC
>Ga0307470_10000835_pt1 | contig 13036 bp, 14 predicted proteins | sample atmos_gasesAM3C__FD_204565 | JGI IMG/M metagenome (GOLD analysis project Ga0307470, IMG submission 204565) | Hardwood forest soil microbial communities from Morgan-Monroe State Forest, Indiana, United States - atmos_gasesAM3C_05 | ecosystem: Environmental > Terrestrial > Soil > Temperate forest... | reverse complement strand
GTCCCCCGAATGCACGCCGGAGGATTTTGAAACCAGCGATTGTGTTTCCCTCGCCTAAAGCCGAGACGTGATCGGCGGGCAGAACGTAGCTTCCATGCGGCACCACCATCGGCAGATGGTCGGTCCTCCCCGCGACATGCGCGTGGATCGGCCCGACGTGCAGCTTGACCCGCGCGCCCAGGTGCGGGCGGCGGATGTGGAAGGCGCCGCCGGCGGCTTTGGAGTTCCGCGCCTCAGACAATGCCGCCGCGATGCTTTGGTCGCGCGGGTGACCGCTCGCTTCCATCTCGGCGATGTTCTTGCCGACCACGGCCCGACTGGTTCCGTGCGCGAGCGGCATCATGAGTAGCTCACCGTCACCACCATGCCCCCACCCGGATTGATCACGATGCCCAACGCAACGGGTATATTGAGGACATACACCCCAACATCTTGTGGGATCAATGCGACGAGGTTGGCGGTCGAGGTGACGAGGTTGGTGTCGAAGACCTGGCCCTCGGTCGAGCCGGCCGTGGTGACGCTGACGATGGCGACGCGGCCCGCGCCGGTCTTCACCAGGGTCGTCATCGAAATCTCGGGGGAGTTCTGCTTGCCGTTGATGTTGAGGATGGTCTCGGCGAGGTTGTTTACCGCCTGGGTGAGCTGCCGCCAGACGGTCAACTGGTCCGAAGGCGAGGTGCCGGCGGCGCCTTGGCCGATGGGGGTTATGGCAGGAGCGCGATTGGGCAGCATCAGTACCGTCCGTCAGGCTGATAGCGATAGCGCGGCAGGCCGATGCGCCAAAACGAGCCGAGGTCGTCGCTGGAGAGACCGATAGAGAGCAGCCGCGTCCTGATCCGGGGCGAGATGTACTGCGTCGCCTGGGTGAGCGAGTAGGGGCCGAAGACGGTCGGCGGATCGCCTGGATAGTCGGTGGCGTAGAAGGTCAGCTTGACCGTCGCACTCTGCGCGCCGCCAAAGTCGCCCCACCGCATGTCCGGCCAGACCTGGTCGACGAAGGTCTTGAAGTCCCCCTCGGCCAGGGCGAAGTAGCCGGTCTGCAGGGAGGGCAGCATGGCCTGTCCGTCGGCGTCGTTCGAGGTCTCGTGCTGGTAGAGCAGGAGCGCGTTCGGGTCCGCGCCGATGGGCGGTCCGAGGACGTTCTGGTCGACCCACGCCGAGCGCGCCAGGAGACCGTAATCCCAGAAGCCGATGGCGGCGTTGTACTTGACGTAGGCGTTGACCTCGCCGCCGCTGGAGAGCGTCGGGTAGAACCACTCGATCTCGTTGAAACGTGAGTTCACCGCGACGCGGATCTTGGAGAGGTTGGTCGTGTCGAGGTCTTGGAAGATCACGTCCCATAGCGGGCACGGAATCGGCACCACGCCCTCGCTGTTCAGCGCGTAGAACTGCGTCGGGCCCATCCAGAAGACGACGCCGTTGAGCGAGGCCGCGGCCTTGCGAGAAATGAGGCCGCAGCCGGTGCCGACCTCGTTGAAGCCGTAGACGAAGGGCGGCCCCAGGTAGTTCATCGACCAGAGGCCAATGTCGGTCCAAAGCAGACCCTGCTGCGGGCCCTGGATGCCGCCGACGATCTTGGAGCCCGTCGTCAGGCGGAACTGGCCGGCCTGGTTAATGACGAGGTCGTGCCACTGGTTGAAGTTGTTGACGTCGCACCAGCGGACCAGCAGCGGGTCCTGAATGCCGGTCTCGGTCGTTCCCCAGACCACGATCTGCCGCTGCGGCATGGCGATGAAGAAGCCGTCGTTGAGCGGCGGCGCGCCGTCGATGACGGTCGCGATCGGCTCGCCGGCTAGCGGGTCCCAGAAGTAGAGCGGCTGGAAGAGGGTGCCGTTGATCGGGCAGGCGATCAGCACCTCGCCGAAGTTACCCAGCGTCCAGTCGGTGGCGGCGATCGGCGTGCCGACGGCGGGCGTGATGGCCGTGCCGGTGCCGTAGCCGCCCAGGCCATAGCCGCCGATGCCGTAGCCGGTGCCGGGCGGCACGGCGCCCAGGCCGAACGAGTAGATGAACTGCGCGTTGCCGCCGTTGATGTAGCCGGACGTCGTCGCGGTCGCCTGCTGCGCGGCCAGGATGGTGAAGGTGTTGGTGTCGATGACGGTATCGACGAGATAGTTCCCGAACAGCGTGACGCCGCCGATGGTGGTCTGGACCAGCACCGGGTAGGTCGACCCGACCCCGTAGCCGTGGTTGGGCAGTACGACCGTGACCACGTTCGAGCCGCTGGTCGTCGCGAAGTGCGCCACCACCGCCGCGCTCGAGGTCGCGGGCGCCGGAAGCGGGTTGCCGAGGATGTCCGTCACCGTGATCTGGTAGGACGTGGCCCCGAGCTCGGTGCAGGCGTAGAGGCCGTAGAGGATCAGGCCGCCGACGGCGATATGGGTCTCGATGTAGACCGAGTCGAAGGACGTTATACCGGTGGTGATCGCGTCGGTCACCGTGACCACGGGACTGCCCTCAGTGGTCGAGGCCGCCGGCGGTGGGTCGTCGGTCGTGGAGGTGGGCGTGATGTTCTGGTTCACGCCGTTGGTGATCACGCCCAGCTGCGCCGAGGAGGTGATGTTCTGCGTGCCGTATGCGAGGTGCGGGACATCGTTGATGTCCTCCCACGCCGCCAGCGCGCGGACGGGCGCGGGCAGCGTCTGCGGGTAGAATCGCGTCCAGCCGCCCAGCTTCTGCGCTAGCACGAGGCCGCTGGTGTCCCACTGGTATCGGATGAGTTGGCTCGCCGAGAGCGCGACCTCGTTGAGCGTCGGCGTCCGGTTAACGTTGACGCCATCGGCGAGGCGCACGGCGCCGTGTGGCATCTAGCGCCCCTGCGTGGCCGCGACCGGCGTCGACATCGACGTCCAGGCCGATTCCTCAAACTTCTTCCGGTACTCCTCCTTCACCGCCGAGGCGAGCAGCGCCTGATACTGCGCTTCGTAGGTCATCGCCATCGCGGGATCGTCCGAGATCTTGCCGAAGTTCCGCTGGAACTCGGCGATATAGATCATGCTCGCCTGGAGGAGCAGGTCCGGCAGGTAGGTGCTGATGAAGGTCGTCGCCGATCCGGCCTGCGGCGCCGTGTTGAACTTGCCCAGGCTAGGCGCGCGGACCGTGCCGACGATCGATAGCGCGTAGGAGAGGTCGCTCGGCGGCCCGAAGAGGATGTTGTTCGAGACCGCGCCGCCCGTGGCCGCATCGCCGCCCAGCATGGCGAAGTAGCCTGGCGGTCCCGCCGACGCGGTCGGGCCGGCGACGTTCTGGATGAACTCCTTGGAGGTGTTCACCAGCGGCACGCCCTTGGCCAGGATCGTCTGCACCGTGACGAAGTCGTCGACACTGAGCGAGAGGACGCTCTGGTTGCTGGGGAGGGTGAAGGTCTTCGTCGTCTGCAGCGGTAGGAGGTCGCAATCTCGCTGAATCCTCAACTCGGCGTAGTTGAGCATCTGCGGGATGAGGCCCTGTGGCGGCGGGTCGGTGAACTGCGCCACGCCCGAGACGACCGCCGTCGCAGTCACCGCCAGGATGCCGATCTGGGTGATGTAGGCGTTGTAGGTGAGGGGCGTGGGTCCTGGGTTGGCCATCCTATCCCGCTGCCTCCAGCACCAGCTTCAGGTTCGTCTGCAGGCGCTCGTTGTCGGGCTCCTTCTCGACCGCGAGCCGTGCCTGCTCGCGCGCGACGCTCATCAGGCCGAGGTGCCAGGCCGAGATAGATGCGAGGTCGTGCGGCTGCGAGCCCCAGACGGCGGGATCGACCGTATAGACCCACTCCCGCTGCGTGATCCCGAGCGCCGTCATCGCCGCCCCGAAGCACTCCGCCCAGTAGCCGTGCCGGTAGCAGAGCATGGCGACCTCGCACCAGGGCTCGCGCGTGTCGGGCGCCTCGGCGCAGCCCTTGCGCGCCCACTTGAACGCCTCGCCAAGCTGCCCGAGTTCGGCCGCGCAGCGGGAGGCGACGCGCATGGCGTAGCACCTCTCGTTCGGCCAGTTGGCGTTGGGCATGGCGAGGTACTTCTCGCAGGCGGCGATGGAGTCCTCCCAGCGGCGGTGGAAGGAGAGTTCGCGGGCATAGTAGAAGGCGTTGCGCGGGTCGTGCGCGTCCTCGCGCACCGACATCTCGAGCAGGTCGAGGTACTGGCCGCGGCTCTTGGTCGGGTCCGGCTTGTGGACGACGAGCAGCATGTCGGTCTGCGCCCAGACCTCAGGGATGCGGCCATCGGGGACCACGATCTCGTGGCACGGGTGGTGCCAGCGGAAGCCATCGCGCCCGTGGACCTTCTCGTAGAAGAAGGCGATGCCCGCGCCCCAGTCGAACTTGTACCTCAGGTGGTTGGTCTCTCCGGGTATCCAGACGCGCTCCACCTCCTGCCGCCAGCCGGGCTGCAGCACCTCGTCGATGTCGAGGCTGAAGCAGACCTCCATGTCCGCCGGGATCAGCGCCATCGCGGTGTTGCGGGGGATGTCGAACCGCCAGGGCTTCACCCGGATATCGTGGACGACGACGTTCGGAAACTGCTTCGCGAGCTCCACCGTCCGGTCGGTCGAGCCGGTGTCGGCGATGAGGATCAGGTCGGCGTCGGCCGCGCTCTCGCAGAAGCGCTCGATGAATTTCTCCTCGTTCAGGGCGATAGCGTAGACGGCGATCTTCATGGCTCAGAACTCGAAGGCTGTGATGCTGACGTTTTGCAGTTCGACGGTCGTCGCGGCGCCGATGGCCTTGGCCGCCAAGTCGATCCAGTAGGTGGTCGACAGCGTAAGCCCGGTCACGACCGCGGCGAGCGAGAACGGGATGGCCCCGGTCAGGAGGCTGCTCTCGTATTCTTGGATCGCGCCGATCTGCGTCCCGACCAGCGAGGCGTTGCTGCCCGGTGGCGCGCCAGTGCCGTAGCTGATCTGGTACTCGATGCCGTGGCTCGCCTGCGGGATGATCGTCCCCGAGATGATGATGCAGACATTCCCCGACCCCGCAGGCGTCAGCGAGCCGGCGAGGCCCTGCATGGTGTAGGCGCCTGTGCTGCTGGGCGCTGACGGGTTGGCGACGACGGCCTGCTCGGAGTCGTTGGCCGAGGAACTGCCGGTCGGGCCGGTCGGCCCGTGCGTGCCGGTGGGACCGGTCGGGCCTGCGCCAGTAGGGCCTGTGGGACCGCCCGCGCCTGTTGGTCCGGTGGGCCCAGTCCCAGTCGGTCCCGTCGGGCCACCACCGCCGGTAGGACCAGTCGGTCCCGCGCCGGTCGGCCCCGTCGTTCCAGTCGGCCCTGTTGGCCCTATGGGCCCCCCACTTGGTCCGGTTGGGCCAACGCCGCCAGTCGGTCCAGTCGGTCCAGTCGGGCCCACAGGACCGCCGCTGGGACCGGTCGGTCCTGCACCGCCCGTGGCGCCCGTCGGGCCCGTCGGCCCAACCCCAGTCGGCCCAGTTGCGCCGCCGCTGCCCGTCGGTCCCGTTGCGCCGTGGCCGGTTGGGCCCGTTGGCCCGGTGCCGGAGGGCCCAGTTGGCCCCGTTGGCCCCTCGCCGCCCGTGGGGCCGCCAGACGGCCCTGGCGCGCCGGTCGGCCCCGTCGGGCCGGGATAGGTGGAAAGGGGCCCTGTGGGGCCTGTGGGGCCCGTGAGGATGCTGGCCAGTGCGCCTGTCGTGGTCCGCCGCGATATGCCAGCCTGCACGATCTCGAACTGCTCGGAGCCATCGAGCGAGATCGCGACCGGCATGTTCGGGATGGTCTCTTGATTGCTCATCAGGGCGCGATGCTCAGGACGCCGCCGTTGTTCCACAGGGCGTGGCTGGGCAGGCCCGCAGCGCTGGTCGGCAGCGGCGCCCGCGAGGCGCCGGACCGCGCAAAGATGAAGGTGTGCGTTCCATCGTTGCAGAAGACGGCGTGGAAGTCGCAGCCGTTGTTGCTCGCGCCAGGGAACAGGCCATCGCCGCCGGTGCCGGCGCCACCCACGATGCAAGTGTTGGTCTGGTTGGTGGAAAGCCCGGTCTGACTCGTACCCACCACGACCGTGCCGGTTGCGGCGGTGCCAGGGTTCTGCGGTCCCACGATTGTCGCCCTTGGCGCGGCCACCGTTCCAGCCCCAATCGCAATGGACTGCGTGCCGGTCGCGTTGGCCCCGTGCCCTACCGCGACGCCTTGGCTCGCTCCAGCTTGCGCCTCCCAGCCAACGACGACGTTCTCGTCTCCCGAGTCGGCGAAGGCGACATCCCCAATCACCACGGATTTGTTTCCGGCCACATCGGCGCTCTGGCCGATGACGACGTTGCTATTTTGCGTGGTTAGGCTGGAGCCAGCGTAGGCGCCTATCGTCACGTTCGAACCACCGCTCGTCATGCCGTTAGCGGCATTGGTGCCTATGGTGACGTTGGACGTTCCTGACGCGGTTGGAATATTGCCCGCACCGACGCCAAGAGTGACGTTTGCTGTTGCCGTTCCCGCGGTTTCGCCAACCAAGACTAGGATTTGGACGTTGAGATTGCCCTGCACGGCAACGGTGAACTCGGTTCCCGCCAATGGCAGCGTGGCCGACGGCATGGCCGAGATTTTCTCGGACGGGCCGGTCTCGACCAAGATGGCGTTTTGCAGTGGTCCGCCGCTTGGTCCGGTCGGCCCTGTCACCCCCGCGCCTGTTGGTCCGGTGGGCCCTGTCGGACCCGTAGGACCGGTCGGTCCGATGACGCCCTGGAGCCCAGTTGGCCCGGTGGGCCCCGTCGGCCCCGTCGGCCCCCCCGGCGTCCCAGGCGCGCCAGTCGGTCCAGTCGGCCCTGCCGGCGCTGGCCCTGTCGGCCCGGTCGGCCCGGTCGGCCCCGCCATGAAGATCACATGCGCGAGCCCGTCCGGGTAGATTTGCTGTATCTGGCCCATCAGCGTTGGATCCCCACAAGACAGGTCACCATCAACGTGTGCTCCTTGGCAAGCGAGTTCGCGCGCACACCGGGCGCGTAGGTCTGGTAGGTGAAGACCATCGGGTTGACGACGGTGACGCTGAAGAAGCCGCTAGCGGTGTTGTCGACCAAGTCCTCCACCGCAATCTGGTCGTTGTCGAGGAGGCCGTGCTGACGCGAGCACGTCACGGTGATGGTGTCGCTGCCGTCCGAGATGATCGAGACGAACGGGATGGGTGTGCCGTAATGGGTCGGGACACCGGCCACGATCTGCAGCGGCATGATCGCCGCCGGGTCCAGTTGGCCGGGGCGCCCGCGGACCTGCACCACGCGCTGCTGGCCATCCTCGAGGACGCGGATCGTGGAGGAGGGGATCGGCAGGCCGGTCACCGGGTCCGTCACCGTCGTCAGGCTGACCATGCGGTTGTCATTGGAGTCGTCGTAGAACGCCTCGACGAATGGCAACACCACCGGAATGGGGTCGGCCGGCACCACGATCGCGCGCAGCTGCTCCTGCGGTACGTCCCAGCACTCCTGGCAGACGAAGATGTAGGTCGGCATGAGCGCCGCGCCGCGCCACTCCTGCTGGTTGATCAAGTCCACTCTATTGTACCAAAACCCACATCTATTACATACGGAGTAAGCTTCCGGGTGTGCCGGATTGGTCCTTGCGCGACCTGATCTTGATGCGTAGCTCATGGCCTGAAATAAGCGCTCACAGAAGGCGCGATATAGGTGACGGCAGTTTCGACGTTCTGCGTGGAGGCGATCGCATACGCCTCGTCGGCATCGGCCTTGAGGCCCGCGAAGAGCGCCGGCGCCCAGATGCGCGCTAGACGCTGCGCGAGGCCGGTCACGAAGGCCTCGCTCCAGTAGTACGGAATCTCGACCTGCTGCTGGTTGGTGAAGTTGGCGTCCATCGCCTGGCGGACGCGGTAGTAGGAAGCCTGGCTGAACTCGCCGTTGGGGACCGGCCAGAACGTGATCGTGGGCGCGAGCAGGCGGTCGAACCAGAAGACCGTCGTCGCGCCCTGCTCGTTCGGGTTGGGATAGCTGGCGTACTCAGAGCGGCTGATCGGCAGGATCAGTCGGTTGATCGACGCATTGCCCTGGTTCTGGATGATGTAGGCGTCGAGGATGGCGACGGTGTTCGGCGGGACCGGGTAGGTTGCCTGGCCCTCGACGAGATCGATCGTCTGCAGGTCCACCGACCAGAGGTTCGGCGTCTGACCGCTCCAGCGGCCTAGCAGCAGGTTCGCCGCCATGCGGGCAGAGAACATATGTTCTTGGGTCAAACTCGATGGTCTGATGCCGCACATATGGAACGCCTGGAGACAAATCTCTCCAAGCGACGGTGCGAAGTTGAACTGGTCGCTCAGGCCGCTCATGCCGCCCCCTGCCGCGTGTCCTTGAGGTACGCCACCACGGCACCGCTAGCAAGCCACGCGCGCATCAGAGGCTCCCGTAGAGGCTGACGACGGAACCGTTCACAAAGTTACCGCCAGAAAGCAAAACCGTCACACCGTTGATGGCGGCCGTATTGGCCCACCATATTCCGCCAGATTCTGAGAACAAGTTGCCGATGTTAGCAAGGTTCTTGATGGCGCTTTGAGTTATCCCAGACTTGAAGAAGGTAGTTCCTCGATAGTCAAATACTGTTAACTCGGCACCACCGGAAGTAGACGCTGGAGCGTTCGCAGCAGGAATGTCGCCTATAGCAGCGCTACCTGATCCTAAACCAGAGACGTTTCCCAATGTAGTGCTGCCGTGCACTTGAATATAATAATAGTCATAGTTGGCACCGCTATCTCCGTTAAACCTAACCTGCACATTAACGTTGTTTGCGGATGCATCGCCACGTCCACGAACACGGACGATAAGGTCACGATAACTAGCCGAAATAGACGAGAAGGCTACAGTAGCCTGCGAGCCCGACGTGACGACTTCGGAGATAAGCTGGATTGCTGGTCCGGTCTGAAATGTCGGGTCCGTGCTCGCTCCGTTAGAGGTAAGGACTTGGCCCGAGGTACCGGAGGAAGTTGAAGTGACGACATTCGTCCCCTCACCGATCAGGACGCCGTGATTGGTCGGATTCGTCCCGCCCGTCTGAAGCGTGTTCGCGGGCGCTATGGTGAACTGCGTGTAGGTGAGGCTATCAGTGCCGATGGTTGTGACAGCCGAAGTCAGCACCCATTGGGTAGAGGCGTTCGCCGTGCCGTTGACCACCGGGATTGCGCCAGTGTTGTTTATGTCGCTAGGCTGGTCATAATCAAGCGCGCGGGTCAGAATCCACGCGAGACCCAAGGCGGCGAGTTGGCTGACGTAATACACGCCGTTCTGGAAGGCGCTGGCCTGGTTCTTGACTAGAATGCGGTCAAGCAGCGCGGGCGTGTAGCCATCCACCACGAGTGCCGTGTTGGTCACCCCGGCCGTCAGTGTCGCCCCGACGCCTGAGACGCCGTTATTGTAGGTCGGCGTGTTCGGCAAAACAGTCGCGGTCGCTGCTTGGACGGCGACCGCCGGATTCACGCCCGCGATGGCGTTAGCGATAGCCGTGGTGACGAAGGCGTCGGTCGCGACCTTGGTGGTATTATCGCCCGCGCTCTGCGTCGTTGCCGTCGTGCCGTTAGGGAGCGCGCCAGAGAAGCTGAGCACCATCGTCGCGGTCCCCGGGCTGGGGGTTACGACAATCGGCGCGGTCGCGGTGACGCTGACGGTGGCGACGGGGCCAGTGGGGCCTGTGGCGCCTACTGATCCAGTCGGACCAGTTGGTCCCCCCGCTCCAGCAGCACCCGTCGGGCCGGTAGGGCCACCACTACCGGTCGGTCCTGTTGGGCCGCCAGCTCCGGTGCTGCCGGTTGGACCTGTGGGGCCAGTGGCGCCCCCGGCGCCAGTCGGTCCTCCAGCCCCGGTTGGTCCCGTTGCGCCTGTCCCGCCCGTAGGGCCCGTGGGACCTGCCGCGCCTATAGTGCCGGTGGGTCCAGTCGGACCAGAGCCGGTCGGCCCAGTCGCTCCCCCAGCCCCAGTTGGCCCCGTCGGACCGCCCCCTCCAGTCGGCCCAGTCGGCCCAACCGCCCCGCTCGTCAGATACGGGTTGCCGGCGGGGTCAACCAGCACATCGCCGGTCTGGAGCTGCTGGTCGTTTACGGCGCCGCGGACGAGGGGTTTGCGGGGGGCCACGTCACTCAACCGCCCTCAGGGGCGCGGGGAAAATGGTTTGGCTAGGCATGCCAGGCCGGGATGAAGTGCGCGACACCGTTGATGGTGACGGCGAGCCACGTCTGCGGATTGCCGACATGGGGCGCGTTGGTGAGGGTTCCGGCCGCTGCGCCAGGCGTCGAGGTGGCGTTGGCGACGGAGAGAACGCCCGCCGTTCCGGTTCCATTGCCCGCGCCCATATCGAGCGTGATCCCGCCGCCGTTGTGATTGCCGGCTGTAGGAGCGCCGGCCGTGATCACGACCGCGCCACCGTCGCCGGCGGATGCCGCGCCGGCGGTGAGGCCTACCGCGCCACCGCCTGTCGTGCCCGCGCCGGCGGTGATCGTGGTCGAGCCCCCGGGGCCCGCCGAAGCATTTCCACCCAAGATCAGCACGGTCCCGCCGTGTGTGGTGCCCTCGCCGGCTTCGACCTGCGCCGGACCGCCGCTCCCGGCGACGTTATCGCCGCCGGCTAGATAAGCCTGCCCGCCACTCGCGCCCGCCTGAACGACGGCACTTCCGCTTCCGGGTCCGCCCTGAAGCGTCGCCTGGCCGCCGCCGCCTGCGGTTAGGGTGATGGTGGTGGACCCAGAGGTGGCTCCGGCCGAGATGGTGACATTGCCGTTGGTGGTCCCGAAGTCTATGTCCCCGACGGTCACATTGCCGTAGGGCGGCGCACCTCCTCCGCCACCGCCGCTCCCCGGACCGGTCGGCCCAGTTGGGCCGCTAGCGATAATCAAACCATCGCTCATTTCGGCACCGCGCTGGACTGCAGGAAGACGGTCGACACCGAGCCCGAGCCGCTGTTCAGCACCACTCGAGCGAACACGGGCGCGTAGGCGTAGTTGCTCTGGACGGTGCCCGTCGCGCCGACGAGGCCGGCGTCAGGGTGGTTGACCCATGCCAGCGAGGCTGGGTCGACCGGGTTCACGGGATCGTTGGGATCCTGCAGCGTCTGCTGGACGGTGAAGTTCACCGTGCCCGTGACGGTGCATTGGATCGAGATCGGAGACGGCGCCCAGTCATCGAACCGCACCCACGGCGAGGAGGCTCCGGGGGCGGCATTGGGTCCTACATTGACGGTGATCGGCCTCATACCGCGCTCCTCAAGGCAAAACGGCGGCCCTCAGACCGCCGCTCGCACGCCCCCGCTTGGTTGGTGTCCCTGCGGGCTATTCGAACTCCATCTCCTCCTTGCGCCCCGCCGGCGGCGTCCCGTGACGCGCGGTGGTGAAGGGCGAGGAGTCGGAACCGGTGCGCCCGCCATCCTTGCGCGGCTTGCGCCCGGCGTGGTGACGAGACTCGCCGTGGACGTGGCCGACGTGCTTGGCGTGCTTGAGCATGTGCGGGTGCTCATGGTGGACGTGGCCGCCATGTGCGCGCTTGGCGCGCCCGCCCTTCTTCTTCTCCTCGGCCTCTCGGTCGATGTTGGTCGCGTTGGTGCGGGCCTCGGGCTTGTCGCGTAGATCCATCTCGGCGTCGTTGACGCCGCCGGTCGCGCGGCGCTTGCGCGTCTTGCCGCCGTGCTTCTTGTGGACGTGCATGTGGACCTCGTGGTGAGGCCCGTGACCATGTTCGTCATGGTGCTCATGCTCGTGGTGGTGGCCCGCCTTATGGCCTTTCATCAGGGTCGCTCCTTTACGAGGCCAAGTTGACGCCTTGGAGATAGCGAACGAGGAAGGTCCCGATGCCATTTCCGGTGTTGTCCGAGGTGATGACGAGACGCACGTCTTTCGCGCCGACATTGTCCCAGTTGCCCATGCGCGTCGCGTCCGTGCCGGGCGTGATGGTAATCAGACCCGCCGTCGTCATGTCCTGATCGATGGCGTAGAAGCCGCCGGCGGTGTCGCTGACATCGAACACCTTTGCGGCGCCCGTCCAGGGCGTGGTGTTCATAATCTGCATGCCGGTGATCTGGCTCTGGGCCGGGATCACGATCGAGGTGGTGTAGATACCGTCGGCGTTAGGACCCGCCTGGGTGACCACCTCGACCTGCGCCATCTCCGCGTAGCCGACGTTGGCCGTGCCTTGCTGCTCGCCGACGCCCGCGAGGTTCCCCGTGCCGTCCGAGTGGACGACGTTACCGGCCAGCAGCGGACCCGTCGAGGTCGCGCCCGGCCAGATCGGGGAGCCGTTCGGGTTGGGGCTTTGGCCGCCGTTGACATCCATTACGAGTCTCCGCTCCTCAGAGCATGGACGTTCGAGGCGGCGTAGCTCTCGATGTACGCCGCAGCTGCGCGCAGCCGAACCGGATCATCGCCGAACTTGCCGAGGCCAGTATTGCAGGCGACGCACAGGAGGCCGCGGACCTGATCCGTTTTATGGTCATGGTCAACGGCGAGCGCCTTCACGGTGCCAGCGCGGATCTCGGTCTCTTCCTGGCGGCAGATGGCGCACTTGCCCCCTTGGGCGACGAGCATCTGGCCGTACTCGCGCAGTCCGATGCCGAAGGAGGTCTGAAGGTGCTTCTCCTTCCAGTAAAGCGGAAACTGCTCCCGATGGGCCTTTCCGTAGGCCGCCTTGTCGAACTCAGACACGACCTTGCGGCCGAGTTCTAGGTTATCGATGGCGATGTTCAGGGGGTCGGCATCCTTGAAGCCGATACGCGCTGGCGGCCATTCGCCGTAGTGAAGAAGCCAAGCGATCCGCTGGGCCGGAACAACGATGCCATGCAGGCGAATGTAGCGATAGGAGGTGGTCTTGCCGGCGACGCTTCGGCGCGTCGCCTTGACGGCGCCAGCCTCAGTGCCCGCCAGCACATTGCGCGCGGGCTTGATCTTCCACCATATTTGGCCCGTGTCGGGGTTATAGCCCAGCGCCTCGTTGACGGCATCGAAATCCAGCGGTTCATCAGACATGCTTTCAGTCTCCATCCTCGCATGAGCGCGAGGAGGAAGCCTTACCACGTTCTGATGTTCGACTGCAACCGTCATATCGCTGATGTGGCTCTCGGCCGGTTTCGTGAGGAAAATCAAGACG
>Ga0307470_10000834_pt1 | contig 13064 bp, 16 predicted proteins | sample atmos_gasesAM3C__FD_204565 | JGI IMG/M metagenome (GOLD analysis project Ga0307470, IMG submission 204565) | Hardwood forest soil microbial communities from Morgan-Monroe State Forest, Indiana, United States - atmos_gasesAM3C_05 | ecosystem: Environmental > Terrestrial > Soil > Temperate forest... | reverse complement strand
CGCCTATGCCGCGCAGTTTCCGGCGGAGGTGACGAAACTCGTGCTGATGGATGCTTTCCTCCCCGGCGTACCTGGTTGGGAAGAGGTTTACAACAACCCCGGCATATGGCATTTCCGCTTTAATGGGCCGACTCCCGAAGCGCTGGTTCAAGGCCGCGAGCGTACCTATTTTGACTATTTCTGGAATGACTTCGCAGCCGACAAGACTCATTCAATCCCGGAAGCCGATCGCAAAGCATATGCGGCAGCCTACGCGCGGCCGGGACGGATGCACGCTGGATGGGCCTACTTTGTTTCCTTCCTGCAGGCCGCTAAAGACTTTGCCCAACTTTCTCAGACCAAGCTGCCCATGCCGGTATTGACCATCGGCGGCGAGAAGTCGTTGGGAGAGGCGCTGGGGCAACAGGCCAAGCTGGTTGCGATAGACGCGACTGTTGTCGTGCTAAAGGACACTGGGCACTGGGTGCTAGAGGAGCGTCCGAAGGAAACTACCGAAGCGTTGCAAAAGTTTCTGTGGTCCGACTAACTCCCATTATTTCGAGTCCAAGAAGATTCCAGCTGGCGAGAAGAATTAATGATCAGATTCACGCCGGGGCTGCGATAGTTTTGCACGCGCGGATGAGCTGGTGCTAAACTCTGCGAAATGGCTGCCAAAAAGAAAACCAAGAAGAAGTCCGCGAAGACGAAGGAAACCGCCCGCAAGAAGGCAACACCAAAGAAGTCGGTGAAGCGTCCGACGAAGGTGGCGAAGAAGAAATCTGCTGGCAAGAAAGTGCAGAAACCGAAGGCCTCGGCTGGGAAACAGACTCGGAGGACAAGCGGGCGTTCTCGCGCTCAGGCGTTCTCACCCATGGGTCCGGGATCGCGCTCAGGCGAACAGTCGGGAGATTTGCAGGGCTTGTCCCGGCGGGAAGCCGCGGATTCGGAGAGCGTCGACGAATTGCTGGAGGAAGGAAATGCATTCGAGGCCGGCGCAGTGAGCGGCGTGGAAGACGCTGAGAACGCCGATGAACAGGAAGTTCGCACCCATGAAGTGCCAGAGGATGATGTGCCCGGCGAATATCTCGACAAAGATTAACGAAATCCGGGCACGTTTAAGGCACGAGAGAAATCGACAATGTGCTAAGGGTGTCTTGTTTAGAAATCCTGCTCCCAGTTTTTCGTAGTACTCCTGCCATCCAGCCAAGTCCGGAAGGGACCCTGCGTGTGCAGTGGGTCTCCGGCGCCTGGCTTATTTCCTTCCGGCAGCAGAGTAGTTTCTGCACTGTTGATTACAAGAATTTACTTATCGTCTACGACTCTTTGCGCAAGAAGCGCTTCCTCGAGCATCCATAGGGGGTAGCCTGGTGAGATTATTCACCGGCTCGCAAGGAGAACAATGAACAGTCGTGGTGTTTCCCCCAAGGTCGCTCCCCAGGTCACTATTCGCGTATCCGGAAAATTATTTCAGGGACATCTACCGTATCTGGAGCAACTGGTTCGGTCGGCAGCCGATTGCGGCCTGTGGCCCCAGCTGAATCTCTTGCACCTGGAGGAGTTGGACCGCGCGGCGTTGTTCTACCTGATCGATGGCGAAAACCGCGATTTCGGCGTCGTCTCCTGCCCCAGTTTCATCCGCGAGTGGATAGATCACGAGAGGGGCCAGGCCGCGGCATGAGGGCTGAGTTTGGTTACATATCGGTCTCTCGTCCGTCTAGGATTCGGGCGTTATGAGTTCAGAACCTTGGGTGGGTTCCTGTCCGCGAAACTTGTCGGGATTTCTTTGCGCTCGGCGGCAAAAGATTCTAACCGCAGAGGGCAAAGGAAGATCCGCAAAGGACGCAGAGAAAATCACGATCCTGATTGACGGTCTGGATTCACAACCACGGAGAACGCCGTGATCATCTCTCGCCGAGTGTGTGTGTTGATGGGACTCCTGACGCTGGCTGCTGCTGCTCAAACCGCCAAGGTGAACTCCGTGCTCGATATGCCGGAGTTTATTCGCGACTGGGAGGCCTCCAAGCAGTTCACGATCGACGTGGCGAACGCCATGCCTGCCGAGCTTTACAGTTTCAAGCCCAATCCGGAGGAAATGACTTTTGGCGAGCAGATGGTTCATATCGCAGTGGCGAACGTGTTCCGTTTCAACCAGATCACCGGGATGAAGCCGCCGTTTCCGCTTGATCTTGAGAAGGCGCCTGCGTCCGAAAAGCAAAATGTCTTGAAGTTGCTCGACCAATCGTTCGACTATGTGATCGCGGCGCTGCCTGCGATCACTCCGGAACAACTTCAGCGCACCTGGCACATTCCGTCTTGGAAGGGACGCACCGATCCTGACGGCCGCGCTATGATCGTAAATATGTTCGTTCACACGGCGCACCACCGCGCCCAGTGCGAGGTATATATGCGCGCCAAAGGGATTAAGCCGCCGGACTACACGTTTTGATGGGGCCAGTCCAGGAGACTGCGTAATCCTGATGGCGTCAGCGGATGGACAACACACTGCCGCCCCTGGATAATGTGCGCATTCCGACGGTTATGTCCGACGATTTCAAGAATCGAGTGCGAGTCCGGCTCTATCAGCTGTTTCTGGAGTTCGGCCGCTGCCCTTGCAAAGCGGAACTTGCGGCAGATCTTGGCTGCAGTGCCCCCGACATTGCTGAGGCCTACCACGAACTGGCCGCTGCTCACGCGCTGGTGCTTCAGCCCGCGAGCGGAGAAGTGCTTATGGCGAACCCTCTCTCTGCGGTTCCCACGCCGTTTGCGGTTGAGACCCAAGGACCCACAGGCCAGCGCACCTGGTACGGAAACTGCATCTGGGACGCGCTGGGTGTAATCGCTATGCTGAACAGCGACGGGAGTGTGCTTGCCTCGTGTGGGTGCTGCGGCGAGAGCATCACCGTGGGTGTTCACAACGGCGAAGTGTCATCCCATCCGCCGGGTGTGGTTCATTTCGCGCTTCCGGCACGGCGCTGGTGGGACGACATCGTTTTCAATTGAAAGACCATGCTCATCTTCCGGTCGGAAGATCACATTGATCGCTGGTGCAAGGCGTGGCGGCTCGAGCGTGGTGAGACGTTGAGCCTCGAACGGACCTGGCAGCTGGCAGACGCTTGGTATCGCGACCGCATGAGGGCCGACTGGCGGCGGCGCACGGTGGACGAAACGCACGAACTCTTCCGTTCGCTTGGCCTCACGACCGACTTCTGGCGGTTTTCCTGAACGATCTGGTTAGACATTCCGCTCCTAATGCTTCAGAATACTGAGTTTCATACTTCAGGAGCCTCATTGACCCCACCGATCCGCGCCAAGATCAGCGCTCTCGGCACCTATCTGCCGCCACGAGTTCTCACCAACGCCGACCTGGAAAAGATGGTCGACACCACCAACGAATGGATTATGGAACGCGTCGGGATCCGCGAGCGCCACATTGTTGATAAGGGCGTGGCCGCCAGCGACCTGGCGGTTGAGGCGGTGAAGAATTTGGTCGCGTCGCATCCCTTCGACTTGCAGGAGGTGGACCTGATCGTGGTGGGGACAGTGACTCCGGACATGATGTATCCGTCGACGGCGTGCCTGGTGCAGCATAAGTTGGGCATCGAGAATACGTGGGGCTTCGACGTTTCCGCCGGATGTTCGGGATTTCTCTATGCATTGAATACCGGGGTGAAGTTCATCGAGTCGGGGCAGTACAAGAAAGTGCTGGTCATCGGGTCGGACGTGAATTCCTCGATGACGGACTACACCGATCGCGCTGTCTGCATCATTTTTGGCGACGGGGCAGGCGCGGTGTTGCTCGAGCCTTCGGAGGATGGGGACGGCCTTGGCATCATCGATCATGTGGCGCAGATCGAGGGCATGGGCGGACAGTATCTTTTCATGCCGGGCGGGGGAAGTCTGAACCCGGCTACGCACGAGACGGTCGACAAGAAGATGCATTGCATTCATCAGGATGGCAAGAACGTCTTCAAGTATGCGGTGAAGAAAATGGCGGAGATGACCGAGCGCATCCTGGAGAAAAATAACCTGACTGGGAAAGATATCGATTGCTTCATCGCGCATCAGGCCAACCGGCGGATCATTACAGCGACCGCCGATCGGCTGGGGATGCCGATGGAGAAGGTCATCATCAACATCGATCGCTTTGGCAATACGACGGCGGGGACGATCCCCATCGCCATGCAAACGGCGGTGGAAGAAGGAAGATTAAAAAAGGGAGACCGCGTGCTGATCGCGACGGTGGGGGCTGGGTTCACTTCCGGGGCAACGCTGCTTAGGTGGGCGTTCTAGGGGCGGACATGGATCTTTTGCAGTCTCTCTTTCGGAGGTGTCATCCCGAACCCGGCGCAGTTCAGCCGGGTGAGGGATCTCGCGTGGATTAGCAGGACGCACTATCGGTCTGCGCGCGAGATCCTTCTCTCCGCCTGAAAAACGGCTCCGGTCAGGATGACGCCATAGAAACAGAGATTCTCGAAAGTCACGTTGCACGCCACCGAAGACGACGGTTAGACATTCTTCCCGCAATCCTTCAGAATAAATGAGCCTTCATTCAGAGGAGTTCTTGTTGACGAAACCGATCCGCGCCAAAATCAGCGCCCTGGGCACGTACGTGCCGCCTCGACTGCTCACCAACGCCGACCTGGAAAAAATGGTCGACACCAACAACGAGTGGATCATGGCGCGCGTCGGCATCCGCGAGCGCCACATCGCCGAGAAGGGCGTGGCCACCAGCGACCTCGCCGTCGAAGCCGCAAAGAACGCGTTGGCTCAGCGCGGGCTTGCCGCCACCGATATCGATGTCATCATTGTCGGCACGGTTACGCCCGACATGTTTTTTCCCTCGACCGCGTGTCTGGTGCAGGACAAGCTGGGCTCGAAGGGGGCATGGGGATTCGATCTCTCCGCGGCCTGCTCGGCCTTTCTCTATTCGGTGCAGGTCGGAGCGCAATTCATAGCGAGCGGCACGCACAAGCGGGTGCTGGTGATTGGCGCCGACGTAATGTCGTCGATTATCGATTACGCCGACCGTGCTACGTGCGTGATCTTCGGGGACGGTGCGGGTGCGGCGATTCTGGAGGCCGCGGAAGATGACTCGGTGGGGCTGATCGACTTTATTCACGAAGTGGATGGATCCGGCGGCCAGTTTCTCTACATGCCCGGCGGCGGCAGCCTGAACCCGACCAGCAAGGAAACGATTGAAAAGAGAATGCACTACGTCCAGCAGGATGGGCAGCAGGTCTTCAAGTTTGCCGTCCGCAAGCAGACGGAACTGTGCCAGAAGTTGCTGGAACGCAACGGGCTGAAAGGCACCGACATCGACGCATTTATTCCGCATCAGGCCAACCTGCGCATCATCAATGCCACGGCGGATCGGCTTGGTCTGCGCCCCGAGGCGGTGGTCGTAAATATTGAGCGCTACGGCAATACCACGGCGGGGACGATCCCGCTGGCGATGAATACGGCGCTCGAGCAAGGCAAGCTGAAGAAGGGCAGTCTGGTGATGCTGGCATCGGTGGGCGCCGGGTTTACGGTGGGCGCGACGTTGCTGAGATGGGCGTTCTGAAGGCGGATGACGGACCTGAGGCGTCAGACTCCAGACATCAGACCTCGGACCTCAGGCCTAGGCCTTACGACTCTGGGCGTTGGCGGTAAAAGTCGAGTTCAGGTTTGGGTCAGCCCATGACCTCCGTAACCTCTCCTTCGTGCATTTCGATAGCATGACTGTGGACTCCACTGCTATTGTTTTCGCACGTTCGCCCCACGTGGGGATGCCGGCGAGCGTGTAAGAAATGATTCGCTCTATCTGCTGCTGTCTTCTGCTGGCCTTGGGCTCGGTCGCACTGGCCGCCCAGCAGGCCGATCGACGCCAGGCCGATCCACGCGAGGGTAAGTTGCTGGTTCTTGAGCACATGTGGAATGAAGCTCAGGTGAACCGTGATTCGTCCGCGCTCGACGCTTTGGTTTCGAGCCGGTTTGTGAACACCGAGTACGACGGCGAAGTCAGCGACAAGCAGAAATTTCTTGCCGACATTAAAGACCCGCTTTTTAAACCCGCCGCCGCCAACATCCAGGACCTCAAGATGAACTTCTTCGGAGATACCGCGGTGATCACCGGCATCTATCACACTCAGGGCACGTATCAGGGCAAGCCTTATAACCACGTCGGACGGTTCACCGACACCTGGGTTCTGGACACGGGCAGGTGGCAGTGCGTGTCCAGTCATACCAGCTTGCTGAAGAAGTAAGCTGATCAGGTCTTAGGTCTTAGGTCTTAGGTCTTAGGCTTTAGGTCTTGGCAACCTGCAAGAATCCGTGACGGATGTTGGATTGTGGCGAAGACTTCTGCCCGCTGTGCTCTCCGATATAACCCATAAATTCTTTTTATGCAGGAAATCCGCGCCCGGGGCGGACACCGGTGATCTAATTCAACTTAGGTCTTGGGCCGAACACCCAAGATCTAACTACCTACCGCATGGATGCTGCTTCTCAACCTCGTGCCTGGAAGGTTCTGCTCGCCTTCGCCATCATCTATTTCGTCTGGGGCTCAACCTATCTGGCGATTCGGGTGGGGGTGCGCGAGGTTCCGCCATTTCTGCTTGCCGGCGTGCGCTTTCTGGTGGCCGGACTCGTGCTCTACGGATGGATGCGAGTGAAGGGTACACCTTCTCCGACTGCGCGCGAATGGGGTGCGGCCTCGTCGCTCGCGTTGCTGATTTTCGTTCTCGACTACGGACTGGTGTTCTGGGCGGAGCGGCTCGTGCCCTCGGGCATTACGGCCGTTATCATGGCGACGATCCCCGTGTTCATGACATTGGGGGAGATTATTTTCCTGCGGACTCAGCGCCTCACGATACGGCTGGGGCTCGCGCTTCTGGTGGGATTGACCGGCGTCGCCGTTCTTGTTGGATTCACTCTGGGTGGACACGCCATCAGCTTGGGCGAAGCTCCGGTGAACCTGGCCGGCGCATGTGCCTTGATCGTTGGGGCTATCAGCTGGTCGGTGGCAGCGTTACTGAGCCGCAGACTGCCGTCACCCGCCTCCAAAACCATGAGTTCTGGGGCACAGATGTTGGCGGGAGGCGTAATGCTCGTGTTCGCGGCCGGGCTGCTGGGAGAATTCCACGAGCTCCATGTACAGTCAGTTTCTTTGGAGGCTTGGCTCGCGCTCGTTTATTTGATCGTGGCCGGATCGATTGTTGCCTTCACGGCGTATGTTTGGCTCATTCACCACGAATCGCCAACCAAGGTGGGGACGTACGCGTATGTGAATCCGGTGGTCGCGGTTCTGCTGGGATATTTCCTGGGTGGAGAAGCGATTGGCCCGCGCACCATTGTGGGGACGCTGCTGGTGCTGGTGAGCGTGGTCGTGATTACGACTACACCGAAGAAGGTGGAACTCAGGCCGTCGGCTAAAGAAGGCACACTCGCCGAATCGTGATTGGGCTCGAGCCTCAGCGGAGGCGCAGGAAAACTGCGACGTAAGCCCGGACCCGGCTCAGCAGCGCCAGATCTGCTTTAGAGTGGAAGGCAACGGCGCGCGCTTCCCAATCCATGCTCTTGAGGTGATCCACCAGGACTGCCCCTTCCACCTGATCTACAACGACCGGAAGCGCGAAGGGATACGGTTTTCGAGTGCGGGTAAGAGGGCAGACGACCACCAGACCACTGGCGCGATTGTAGCCTTGATCGGTCAACACCAGCGCTGGGCGGCGATGAGCCTGTTCGCGTCCCGCTTGCGGATCGAAGTCGAGCCAGACGATATCTCCCGCATCTGGGACATAGCGGGCTACCATTCAATGATTTCCTTCCCTACATCCGGCCCCCAGTCGATCTCTTTGTGACGGTTCTTGGGAGTGATCTTCGCGACCAATTCTTCCAGGGTGGGAATTCTCTCTGCCGGGCGCAGTTCGACGTGCCCATCCACGGCTTCGATCACGATCGGGTCACCTTCTTGAAGCCGAGCTTGCTCGGCGACGGCCTTAGGAATACGAACCGCCAGACTGTTCCCCCATTTCGCTAGTTGTGCTTTTGGCATCAGGCGAACCTCTACTGTAGATACATAGTATACACGCTAGTATATACGCTGGGTAGACAATTTTAGTCGGTCTTCTCAGGGGTGTCCTTGCTCGAAAGAACTCTCGACCTACGGCCGCGTCATCCTCTCCGGCTTGACCCACTGATCAAATTCCTCGCCCGTGAGATATCCGAGCTTCAGCGCCGCTTCGCGCAGGCTGGAGTGCTCGACGTGCGCGGTGTGCGCGATCTGCGCGGCTTTGTCGTATCCCACTTTTGGGGCCAGCGCGGTGACCAGCATCAGTGAATTCTTGACGTACCAGTCCACCTTGGCGCGATCGACTTCGATGCCGTTGAGCATGTACTCGACGTAGCCGTGGCAGGCGTCGGTGATGAGCGTGACCGAGTGCAGGAAGTTGTAGATGATCACGGGTTTGAATACGTTGAGTTCGAAGTTTCCCTGTGATCCGGCGAAGCCGACGGCGGCGGTCGCACCGTGCACCTGGACGCAGACCATGGTCATGGCCTCGCATTGCGTGGGATTCACTTTGCCCGGCATGATGGACGATCCAGGCTCGTTCTCGGGGATCGACAACTCGCCGAGGCCGCAGCGTGGGCCAGAGGCCAGCCAACGAATGTCGTTGGAAATCTTCATCAGCGAGGCAGCGAGAGTTTCCATAGCGCCTTGCGCGAAAATGATTTCGTCGTGGGCGGAAAGCGCGGCGAACTTGTTGCCGTGGGAGCGGAAGGGAAGGCCGGTGAGTTCGGCGATCTTTTTCGCGGCGCGCTCCGCAAATTCGGGATGGGCATTCAATCCCGTGCCGACCGCGGTTCCTCCGATGGCGAGGTCGTAGAGGCCGCCCAGCGTCTGTTCCAGGCGATGGATGTCGCGCTCCAGCAGGCTGGCCCATCCGCCAAATTCCTGGCCGAAGGTGAGCGGCACGGCGTCCTGCAGATGAGTGCGGCCGATCTTGACTACGTTGTGAAATTCTTTGGCCTTGGCCTCAATCGCTTCACGCACGGTCTGGATCGCGGGAATGAGCGCGTTCTTTACCCGATCAGCTGCCGCGATGTGCATCGCTGCGGGGAACGTGTCGTTCGATGACTGCGACATGTTGACGTCATCGTTGGGGTGGATCGGCTTCTTGGATCCCATCTCGCCGCCTGCGATTTCGATGGCGCGGTTGGAGATGACTTCGTTGACGTTCATATTGGTCTGGGTACCGCTGCCGGTCTGCCAGATGCGCAGCGGGAACTGGTCGCTGAGCTTGCCGGCGATGACTTCGTCGGCGGCCTGTACGATGAGCTTGGCTTTGTCGGCCGGAAGCTTGCCCAGATCCTGATTGACCAGTGCGCAGGCTTTTTTGAGAATGCCGAAGGCGCGGATCAACTCCGGCGGCATGGTGTCGCGTCCGATGTTGAAATGCAGCAGCGAACGCTGCGTCTGCGCGCCCCAGTAAACATTCGCGGGGACTTCGATCTTTCCCATGCTGTCGGATTCGGTGCGGGTCTTTGTTCGCGTGGGATCGCTAGCAGTAAACATGAGGCTCCTGATCATGAGGGCAACGTTGGATTATATATCTGCCCGATGCTGCTGATGCCACGCGTGCTCGACCAGTTGTGGGAGCATTCCCGCTCCCACCCTTCGCAAAGCGCGCGACGGATTGGGACAGTTGTGGGTGAAGCTAAGGAAATCGAAGGCTGGGATCCGCCCACGTCTCTTCGCTGCGTTATCCGGGAAAGTATTAAGGCCAGTCCTGTGCGCCGTGATAGATACGAGAGATTTCAACGGCATTTTCTTTGACTTGGTAGACGGCGATGTAGGGAGGGAAAACCAATTCTCGGCGTCCGCTCATGCGTCCGGTGCGGCCACGGTGGGGAAATTGGCTCAATGTCTGGCAGCCATCATAGATGGCTTTCACCGTCTCGCGAGCGGCTGTGGGATTGTCCTTCTCGATGCGCTGAAATATGCGCTCCAGGTCTTCGACTGCGAGAGTTGACCAACGGACTTCTATCGGCATCCGGCATCAACGCTGGAAAAGCCGGTTGAGACGCTCTCCCACTTGCTCGTGTGTGAGGTATTCGCCGCGCTGCAAGGCCTCCTCGCCCTCCTTGACGGCTTCCATAAAGCGAGCTTCCTCTGCGAGATAGCGACTGATCGCCTCCTGCGCAAGCGCATCCGCATCCCGACCTCGATGGCTTGCGAGTTCCGCAAGCTGGTGCTGCTGTTCAGGCGTGAGATGTACTTCCATGGATGGAGTCTAAGGGCGCTACTTTGAGCTGTCAACGGGCGCGATCTCTGGACCGCCCTGCGTGCTAGAATCATCCGTTTCCGAGTTGCGTTCGAACCCCCGTTGCCTCGACCGACTCTGCAGTCAGTACCATGCCTGATTTTCTTGCCGCCGTAGAACTCGATACTCTCGCCAAGACCAGGGCCAAGGTTCGCCCTGATACTCGCACCGACGTGCTGGTCATTGGAGCCGGTCCTACGGGGCTGGCGTGCGCGATTGAAGCCCAGAAAATCGGACTTAAGGTCATCGTGCTCGACAAAGGCTGCCTGGTGAATTCACTCTTTCACTATCCCGCGGGCATGATTTTCTTCACCACGCCGGAACTGCTGGAGATCGGCGATATTCCGTTTACAACGGCCCTGCAGAAACCGACGCGCGAGGAGGCGCTCGAGTACTACCGCAAAGTCGCCGAGCACTATCACGTCGACCTCCGCCAATACGAGTGGGTCAAGACGGTGATGGGGGAAGACGGGGACTTCAGCATCACCGCGACCGACCGCGCAGGCCGGCCGCATGACTATCACACGAAGAAGGTCATCGTTTCGACCGGCTACTATGATTTGGCGAATCAGCTGGGCATTCCGGGCGAGGATCTTCCGAAAGTCTCGCACTACTACGGTCAGCCTCATCCTTATTACGACACCGAAGTACTGGTGATCGGCGGCAAGAACTCCGCTGCGATTGCCGCGCTCGATCTCTGGCGGCACGGGGCTCGGGTTACGCTGGTGCACCGCGAGGCGCAGCTTCACAGCCACGTGAAGTACTGGATCAAGCCCGATCTTGAGAATCGAATCAAAAACGGAGACATCGAAGCCTACTTCAAAAGTTCAGTGCAGGAGATTGGCGTCGACCACGTGGTGCTCAACACGCCGCGCGGCCCGGTCCGGTTGAAGAACGACTTTGTGCTCGCTTTGATCGGATACCATCCCGACTACGATTTTCTGCGCAGCATGGGCATCGAGCTGTCGGATCAGCAGTGCCGTCCGGTGTGCGATCCAGTGTCGCTCGAAAGCAATGTCCGTGGAATCTACGTCGCGGGTGTGATTGTCGCGGGATCGCGCACTAACGAAATCTTCATCGAAAACGGACGGTTCCACGGCCAGCAGATCGCTGCGGACTTGAAGAAAAACCTGCGGCCCGGTTCCCGGCAGGGCAGTCTCGCTCCCCAGGAATAGCTGCGGGCGAGGCAGACTCAATCATTAAACAAAACAAAACCTCGGGCAGGTTCGCCCGAGGTCTCGAGAAACAAACTACAAAGCGTTAGCCGCGCAGTTTGCGCCGGATCTGGGTAGCGATACCGAGCAGCCCAGTACCCATCAACATCAGGGATCCCGGTTCGGGGACGGCGGTTTTGCCGCCATCGAGGATGCCAGCTTCCGAGTTGGGCGTGATGTAGACGATCTTGCCGTCGCTATTCACGAGTTCGGCATAGAGCACCGTGCCCAGCGGAACGCCACTAGCGGTAATGCTCAGGCCGCCCGCGGGCAGTGTGCCAAGCACGGCGTAGCCATACGACAGATTGCAGGTTGTGCCGCAAAAGCCAAACGCCTGCATGGTGCTGATAATGGCTCCGGTGGAACCGTTCTCGAAAGCGCCCACGCTGCTGGTGAACGAAACGCCATTGACGCTGCCTTGGGGGGAGCCATTGGCGAAGGCAGCAAGAATGACGACCGTGTCCCCAACGCCTTTGCCGTTGGTCGTGGTGACGTTAAAGGTGTTGCTGTTGAGCAGAATTCCCACGGACTGGCCGCTGGCAACCCCGCCACCGACGTGCACGATGTCCGGCGTGGACTTGGAGCAGGTGTAGGAAGCGAAATCATTGCAGTTGTTGGCCAGAGCCGATCCGGAAAGGATCAATAGCAATGGAAGCGAAATTGTCAGAAGTCTCGAAGATAGGCGCATTTTTACGGGTACTCCTCCCAGCCTGATGTATGCACGGCGACTGCCATTGATCATTCTTCATGAGCATCAATTGTTGCGCTGTATCTAACTGCAAACACACGGCTTAATAGCCATTCTACCGGAGCCGCAAAACCCAGTATTCGCGGCGGTGAAAACAGTTGCAGTCTTTAGTCCCAGCTTTGCCCCAATCTCAGTTTCCCTGGTAGAGCCCAGAGCAGAGTTGCGATCGCGGTCTGCGCGGTTAAACTGGAAAACCGCATGGAACCTGAACCAGAGCGTGGAGTCCCATCTATCTCGGTGGCTTCTTACACCCGGCTGCTGCGAGGCAACCGCAATTTTCGGCGCCTTTGGATGGCACAAATCGTCAGTGAGGTGGGCGACTGGTTTTATACGCTGTCGATTTATACGCTGCTATTGCAGTTGACCGGGCGCGCCGGATCGGTGGCGCTGGCCCTGGCTCTGCAGGTTCTGCCGCAGACGTTTGTGGGGCCGACGGCGGGAATGGTGAACGACCGGTTGAAGCGTAAGCACGTCATGATCGCTGCCGACATGGTTCGTTTCGTGGTGGTGCTGGCGATGTTGTTCGTGCGCTCCCGCTCGATGGTGTGGCTGGTCTATCCCTTGCTGCTGGCGGAAACCACCATGGCTGCGTTCTTCGAACCGGCCCGCAGCGCGGTGATTCCAAACATCGCGGCCGACAGTGAAGTTCTGGTGGCTAACACGCTGTCTTCGGCGACGTGGTCAGTGAACCTATTGATTGGAGCGTCCGTCGGCGGAGTTGTCGCTGCGTTCTTCGGACGCGACACGGTCTTCGTCCTCAATGCGCTTTCGTTTCTCACGTCGGCGTTTCTGATCGGGGGAATGCATTTCGCCGAGCCT
>Ga0307470_10000833_pt1 | contig 13072 bp, 9 predicted proteins | sample atmos_gasesAM3C__FD_204565 | JGI IMG/M metagenome (GOLD analysis project Ga0307470, IMG submission 204565) | Hardwood forest soil microbial communities from Morgan-Monroe State Forest, Indiana, United States - atmos_gasesAM3C_05 | ecosystem: Environmental > Terrestrial > Soil > Temperate forest... | reverse complement strand
AGAAATCGACATGCGCCCCGGGCGTACTGCGGCGGCGGTTGATCAGTTCCGCCACCAGCTTGGTGAGCGAGCGGAATCGAAACGCGAATTTGAGGTCGCGGTTTTGCTCTTTGGCGACGACCTCGAACGGATTTGCGCCGAATTGCGCTTCCAGGCGTTCGAGATCGGTGCCGAAGATCGAGCGCAGCACGATTTCCAGGGTCAATTCGCTGGTCTCGTCGCCCAAATTGATCGCCTCGCCGCGCGCCGCCATCGCAGCCCAGCGCGCGGCGAATTTATCGTTGACTTCGCGGATCAACGCGCTGAATTGATCGATGACGCGGCGATGAAACGAGGGCTGCATCATGCGGCGCTGCCGGCGCCAGAAATCCCCCTCGCTGGTCATGATGCCGTTGCCGAGCAGGATCTTGACGCGATCCATCCCTTCACCCTTGGTGTAGTTGCGATGGTTCGAGAGCAACACCCGCTTGATGTCGTCGGGGTGATTGATGACGTAGTTATAGACGCCCCGGGCGGGTGCAAACACGCGATAAACGTCGCCGAACTCCGCGAAATAGCGGCGCAGCCGTGCCAACGACTCATCATTGCCGCCGAGATCGAAGCCTTCGGCGGGGCCGGGGGGCAATACTAGGGTTTGCATTGTCATATTGTAGCGTAGGCGCGGGAGCGGACACCCGGCTTGCGGAGCGCGGCGGCGTTCTCGACAATGCCGCTCGTGGAAGAAAAACCCGGTGGCGGCCTTCGCAATACGATTTACGAACAGCAGACCCGCTCCGGCCGGCGGCTGACCCGCGGCCGCCTGTTCCTGTACCGGATCCTGGTGCCGGTGGGTTTGTCCCTGTTGCGATGGGTGTGGCGCTGGTCGCGCGTCGTACGAGTCATGGGGGCCGGGCACATTGCGGCGGCGCTCGGGCGTGCGCCCTCGTTCATCCCGGTCTACTGGCATCAACACACGCTGTTCTGCGTCAAACACTTGCTGAGCGAGCGCGGTGCCGGCTTGAAATTGGGGTTTTTGATCTCGCCGTCGGTGGACGGTGAGATCGGTGCAATGATCGTGCGGAATTTGGGGGGCGAGGTGATTCGCGGCTCATCCTCGCATACCGGGGCGCGGGCGCTGCGCGATTACTATCAGGCGCTGGCGCACGAGGGCGTGTCCCCGGCGATCACGCCGGATGGTCCGCGAGGTCCGCCCTGGAAGTTCAAACCGGGAGCCGTCCTGTTGGCACAGCTGTCGGGGCGGCCCATGATCCCCTTGAGCTACGCGGCCTCGCGCGCCTGGAAAATCAAGTGGGATCGTTTCGTCATTCCTTGCCCACTGTCGAGAATCGTGATCGCGGTCGGCGAGCCGGTGTACGTCCCCAAAGGCTTGGATGCTGCGGGTCTTGCACGCATGCAGTCGGACATGGAGGGGCGTCTCAAGATGCTGTTCGAGGAGGCCGAAAGGGCGCTTGGTAGGGTTTCAGAGTAAGCCCTCACAATACAACCGCTTAGCTTGTATTCCTTACAACTTGTGCGAGAATCCAGGTGCAGGTGATACAGGCGATATCAAAGGAACTGTGTGCCGCATTCGGTTTTTCGTTTGGATCCGGTGGCAAACTGTTGATTCATAACCGCAACAATTCATCTGGGACCTTCGAAGGCGCATGGCAATAGCACCCAACGATCCCCGCCACCCAGACCTCACCGCCTCGGACATATTGTCGCCGCAGACGTGGCCGAAGCGGGGTATTCGTCCGGCGGTGGGCCTCGACGTGATCTGCACCAAGATCGCGGTCGATTTCCAATCGATGACAGCGGTAACGGCGCTCGAGGTCATTGGCGTCAATCTGGAGCTGCTGCGCGAGGCGACGCGTGCGGACACCGCCTTTCATATCCACCTCGACGCGGAGTCGGGACTGTTCAACGAAATTCAGGTGGCGCGCGGCATGCTCGCCACCGGCAACCCGGAACAGCTGCGCGGCCAGTCCTTGGATGCCTTCCCATGGCTGCAGTCGCGCCTGGCGCCGCTGCGGGTATCGGAGCTGCGCGACACCGCCAAGCCTCGCGGCGATCAGAGCGATGACGCCGCCGCGTGGATGCATCTCGGCATCGGATCGGTGCTGATCATCGGCTATTTCATCGAAGGCCGGGCGGCGGGGCTGCTCGGGATCGCCGGCGCGCAGCCGCGCGAGAACTGGGAAGTCCAGCTGCATCTCTTGATGAAGCTGGTCGGCGCCTGTCTCGCCACCGGTCTGGAGCGCATCCAGATCCAGCATCAGCTGCGCGATTTGGAAGAGCGCAACGAGCTGGCCTTGTACAGCGCGAACGACGGGCTGTGGGACTTCGACACCGTCAACAACCGCGTCTATCTCTCGCCGCGCTGGAAAGCGATGCTCGGCTACGACGAAGCCGAGGTCGGACAGGCGCCGGACTGGCGAACCCTGGTGCACTCGGACGATATGTCGCGCGTGCAGGCCGCCATCCGCGATCACGTGGCGGGGAAGACGCCGATTTTCGAGAGCCTGCACCGGATGCGTCACGCGACGGGCGAGTGGCGCTGGGTGATCAGCCGCGCCAAGGCCAAGGTGGACGACAAAGGCCGCTTGCTGCGCCTGGTCGGAGTCGAACTCGACATCACCGAGCGCAAGCTGTACGAGGAGGCGCTGTTTCGCGAGAAGGAGAGTGCGCAGATCACTCTGCAGAGCATCGGCGACGGCGTCATCACCACCGATGCCAAGGGAGTGATCGACTACGTGAATCCGGTCGCGGAGGCACTCACCGGGTGGCGTCTCGAGGACAGCCAGGGCCGGGCCATCGAGGAGATCTTCCGCGCCTTCCACGAGGAGACTTGCGAGCCGCTGGAGAATCCGCTGGCGGTGGCGATTCGGCGCACGCGTTCGATCAAATCGGTGCGGCCGATGCTGCTGATTCGGCGCGACGGCAACGAAATCTACGTCGAGAGCACCGCATCGCCGATACGCGACGGCAGCGGCGCGGTCTCGGGCGGAGTGCTGGTGTTCCACGACGTCAGCGAAGCGCGCGAACTGAACCGGCGGTTGAGCTATCACGCCAGCCACGACGTCCTCACCGGGCTGGTGAATCGCCGCGAGTTCGAGAACCGCATGGAACGGGCATTGAAGAGCGCCAAGGCGCGCGAGACCTCGTACGCGCTCTGCGTCCTCGATTTGGACCAGTTCAAGATCGTCAACGACACCTGCGGGCACAGCGCGGGCGACGCCCTGTTGGGTCAGGTGGGCGCGCTGCTGAAGTCCAAAGTCCGCTGGCGCGACACGCTCGCGCGTTTGGGCGGCGATGAATTCGGCATTCTGCTGGAAAGCTGCTCGCTGGATGAGGCCATGCGCACCGCGGAAGCGTTGCGCGAAGCGGTGCGCAACTTCAAGTTCACCTGGGAGGAGCGCACTTTTCGCCTGGGGGCCAGCATCGGCGTGGTGCCGATTTCCGCGGACAACGCCGACGTGGCGTCGGTGCTTTCCGCCGCGGACAGCGCTTGCCAGGCGGCCAAGGAGGCGGGCCGCAACCGCGTCCACAGCTTCGAAGAGAACGACATCGACCTGATGCGCCGGCGCCGCGAAATGCAGTGGGCGGCGCGCATCAACAATGCCTTGGAGGAGGGCCGCTTCGAGCTGTTCAGGCAGACGATCCTGCCCCTGCAGAAGAGCGAATCAGGCGCGCATTACGAGCTGCTGCTGCGCATGCGCGACGAAGCCGGCAAGATCGTCGCGCCGGATAACTTCATGACGGCTGCCGAGCGCTACGGCATCACGCCGAGCATCGACCGCTGGGTCATCGAAAACGCGTTCCGGTGGCTGGTCTCCGAGGCCGACGAACGCGAGAAATTGACCATGTGCTCGATCAATCTGTCGGGGCAGAGCCTGGGCGACGACAAGTTCCTGCCCTATGTCATCGATCAATTCCACCGCAGCGGCTTGGATGCCACCAAGATCTGCTTCGAAATCACCGAGACGGCGGCGATTGCGAGCTTCTCGCAGGCGAATCGCTTCATCCAGGCGCTGAAGGAATTGGGCTGCAAGTTCGCGCTCGACGATTTCGGCACCGGCCTGTCGTCGTTCGGTTATCTCAAGCACTTCCCGGTCGATTACTTGAAGATCGACGGCAGCTTCGTCAAGGAGATATTGCACGATCCCATCGACCGCGAGATGGTGCGTTCGATCAACGAGATCGGGCATCTGACCGGCAAGCAGACGATTGCCGAGTTTGCCGAGAACCAGGAGATCATCAACATGCTGCAGAGCCTGGGCGTGGACTACGCGCAAGGCTATGGCGTGTCGCAACCGCAGCGCGTGCTGAAGGCTGCCAACAGCGCCTGAGCATCTCGGGCCCTCCTTCGAGCGTTCGAGCGCTCTTGGGCAGTTTCGTTAAGGCTGGAACTCGAAGCGCATGGAAAGATCGATTGCGCGCACGTGCTTGGTGATGCTGCCGACGGAGATGAAGTCCACTCCCGTCGCGGCAATTTCGCGAATGGTGGCGGTGGTAATCCCGCCGGAGGCTTCCAGCTCGAGCGGGCGCTTGGCCGCGGCATTGAGGGCTACTGCCTCGCGCATCGCCTCGAGGGAGAACTCGTCGAGCATGGCAATATCGGCGCCGGCCTCGATCGCCTGCTGCAATTCCGGCAGATTTTCGACTTCGACCTCCACCGGGACTTGGGCGGAGCCCTGCCTGGCGGCGGCCACCGCCGCTGCGATCGAACCGGCGGCCATGATGTGATTTTCCTTGATGAGGATGCCGTCGAACAGGCCCATGCGGTGATTACGGCCGCCGCCGGCGCGCACCGCATATTTTTGCGCCGAGCGCAGGCCGGGTATGGTCTTGCGGGTGTCGAGCAGGCGGCAATTCGTGCCTTCGAGAAGCACCGCATAGGCATGCGCGGCCGTGGCGGTGCCGGAGAGCAGCTGCAAGAAATTGAGCGCCGTGCGCTCGCCCGTGAGCAGGGCGCGGGCGGGGCCCTCGAGGGTGAACAAGAGCTGATTGGCGGCGACCGAGTCGCCTTCGGCGACGCGCCACTCGAGCCGGACGCGTGCGTCGATGGCGGCGAAGCTGGCATCGACATAGGGTATGCCGCAGACGATGGCCGGCTCCCGCGTGATCACGGCAGCCCGGCCGGCCCGGTCCGCAGGAATCAGGGCGGCCGTCAAATCACCGCTGCCGATGTCCTCGGCCAGGGCGCGGGCAACCTGCTGCGGCAGGTCGGCGGGTACCGGCAACGATTTAGAACGGGAGTCCGTGCGAAGGTCCGATCATGCACATGAGCATGGGAATAGACAGCAAGAAGTTGATTCGCGAGGCATACAGAGCGACTTTGCGCGACGCCGCCTTCTGTTCGTCGGTCGCGGGCACGATTCCGAGGATCTTTTTCTGGTTGGGCCAAATGAGCGCCCAGACGTTGAACAGCATGATGGTCCCCAACCACGCGCCGATCCCCATGATGACGTTGGAGTCGGCAACCGGCGTCTGGAGCAGGCCAAAGGTAAAGGTGTCGATGAAGCGGCCATGGGTCTGGGACAGGAGCCACGCACCCATCAACCAGGTGGCGAGCGCCGACCAGCGAAACCACAACAGGGCGCGCGGTGCGACGTACTTGTTGATGCCGGCGCCGCCGGGGCCGCCCTTATCCGCGGCGGCGGCGGCCATGGCCGGCGTCTGCACCGCGTTGAAATAGTACAATAGCCCGATCCAGAACACCCCCGCGACGATGTGCAGCCAGCGCGCCAAGCTCATTTCGTTGAAGCCGAAGCCCCCGATCAGGCCGGCAATGAGCACCGCGAGCGCGAAGCCGATAATGAGAGGCCATTTGACAGTGGTTAACGGGTTCATGCGATTCCCCTTTTATTGATTAGGCCGGATCTTAGGCTCGCCCAAACGGCGGCAAGCACTGCCGCGCGGATCTTGCGCTGCGGCGGCCTGGAAGAATAGGGGACTAACCCCAATAATTCAACGATGTCCGGCGTTTCCTTCGTGTCCTGCCCTGGCGATTTTGCGTTTTGGAGGCACACGGGTACCGCCCGGGCTGCTATCGTAGCATCGAGGAAATGTGATCAATCTGGAGATTGTCGATTATGAACGCTATCGAACGGATCAAGACCCAGCTAACGGCCTCGCCCGTGGTCCTTTACATGAAAGGCACCCCCGATTTTCCGCAGTGCGGATTCTCGGCGCAGACAGTGGCTGCACTTCGAGCCTGCAAGGCGCAGTTCGCGCACGTGAATATATTCGAGGACCCGGAAGTGCGAGAGGCGCTGAAGACATATTCCAATTGGCCGACTTTTCCGCAGCTCTACGTCAACGGCGAATTAGTGGGCGGTTGCGACATTACGATCCAAATGTACAAGAGCGGCGAGCTCAAGCAGCTGCTGGCGGAAGCCGGGGCCGTACCGGCTTAGAGCGGACCGTAACCGGCCGGAGGCGGCGCGGATCGCTGCCTCTCGCGGGCGAGGGTCACGGGTCCACGATCGGGTTCGTGGGCTCGTCGGGCGGCGAGGGCTCGATCTCGAGCGGCCCCATCGCCGCCAGGCGCCGGCGGCTGGCGTCGAATACCCCCTGAAACTGATTGCACACCGTGCAGAAGAGATCGGCCGTGCGTTCGGCGTCATAGGCCGCGGAGTGCGCGGACGCGGTGTCCCATTCGAGGCCCGCCGCGAGCGTTGCGCGCATCAGCACCGTCTGGCCGAAGGCAACGCCGCCCAAGGTCGCCGTGTCGAAGCTCGAAAAGGGATGAAACGGATTGCGCTTGACCTGTGCGCGCGCCACGGCCGCGTTCAAGAAATTCAAATCGAAAAATGCGTTGTGTCCCACCAGCACCGCACGCGTGCAATCCGCGGCGCGTATTGCATTGCGGACTTCGCGGAAAATGCGCTGCAGCGCGTCCTCTTCCGGGATCGCCGGCCGCAGCGGATGATGGGGATCGATTCCGTTCACCGCCAGCGACGCTGCTTCCATATTGGCGCCGGGAAACGGCACGACGTGATAGCGGATGGTTTCGCCGCGCGTCAGAGTCCCGTCGCTGCGCATTTCGATGAATACCGCGGCGATTTCCAGCAACGCGTCGGTTTGCGAATTGAAGCCGCCGGTTTCGACGTCGATCACCACGGGCAAAAAGCCGCGGAAGCGCGTCGCGAAGGTGATCGGAGCGAGCTGCATCATGCGGGGTCGGCACCGGCGAGCCGCCAGGCGATCGGTTCGCCGCCCCGGTACGGCACCAGCGCGCCGTCGCCGAAATCATAGGTCTGAGGGGGAATCCAGGACTCCTTGACCAGAGTGATCGTGTCATCGTGGCGCGGCAGACCGTAGAAATCGGCGCCGAAATGACTGGCGAACGGTTCCAAACGGTCGAGGCGGCCGGCCGACTCGAATGCCTCGGCGTACAGCTCGATCGCGGCGTGAGCGGTGAACATGCCGGCGCAGCCGCAGGCATTCTCTTTGGCCGCCCGCTCGTGAGGCGCGCTGTCGGTGCCCAGGAAAAAGCGCGGATTACCGCTGGTGGCGGCGGCGAGCAGCGCCTGCCGGTCCTGCTCGCGCTTCAAAATCGGCAGGCAGTAGTAATGCGGCCTGATGCCGCCGGAAAAAATCGCGTTGCGGTTGTGCAGCAGGTGTTGCGGCGTGATGGTCGCGGCAACGCCATCCCTGGCGGCCGCGACGAAGTCGACCGCGCGCGCCGTCGTGATGTGCTCGAATACCACGCGTAGGCCGGGGAAGCGCTCGGTCAGCGGCTGCAGCACCGAATCGATGAAGTGAACTTCACGGTCGAATACGTCCACCTCGGGGTGCGGCGTTTCGCCGTGCACCAGCAGCGGCATGCCGATCTCCTCCATGCGCGCCAGAACCGAGGAGACCTTTGCGATATCGGTCACGCCGGCGTCGGAATGCGTGGTCGCGCCGGCGGGATACAGCTTGACGCCGCGGATGAACCCGCAAGCGCGCGCGCGATCGATCTCCTCCGGCGCCGTGGCATTCGTCAAATAGAGTGTGAGCAGCGGCTCGAAGCGCGTGTCGGACGGCAGCGCCGCCAGGATGCGGTCGCGATACGCGCGTGCCGATGCCGCGGTGGCGATCGGCGGCTTGAGGTTCGGCATCACGATGGCCCGCCCGAACCGCTCGGCGGTGAACTTCACGACCGCGGCGAGCGCGGCGCCGTCGCGCAGATGCACATGCCAGTCGTCGGGGCGGCGCAGCTGCAGGGTGTTCATCGGCGTGCGGCCGCGGGCATGCGCGCGGCCCGCCGTCCGGCGGCGGGGCGTCCGGCGGCGGGCACGGCTGCTGCCGGCGGCCATCCACGGCGCAGCAATTCGAGGGTGTAGCGCACGCCGAATCCGGTGATTTCCGTGGCGATGTGGCCAAGCCCGCCGTGGCGCGATCCGGCAGCGAGATCCAGGTGCAGCCAGGCGATTTCCTTGGGAACGAAACGGCTCAGGAAGCGCGCGGCCAAGATGTGATCGCCCTTGCCGTCGGCCGCGCACTGCATTATGTCGGCGACGCCGCTCTCGAGATCGGTGTCGTAGTCCGCGTCCATGGGGAAGCACCAGACGCGCTCGCCGCTGCTGGTTCCGGCGGATTCGATCGAATCGCGCGCCTCCGGCCGGTTGGTGAACGCGCCGCTGTAGCGTTCGGTGAGGGCATACACGCACGCGCCGGTGAGCGTCGCGTAGTCGATGATGGCGCGCGGCTTTCTTGCGGCCGCGAGGCTGAGCGCGTCCGCCAGCACCATGCGGCCCTCGGCGTCCGTGTGGATCACTTGAATGGTGGTGCCGTTGTGCGCGCGCACCACGTCCTGGGGTTTGTACGCCAGCGGGCCGATGCGGTTCTCAGTGATCGCCAACCAGCAATCGACCGCCAAGGGCGATCGCAGGGCATGCAGCGCGTACAGGCTCCCCACCGCGACGGCGCTGCCCTCCATGTCGGTGTGCATGTCCAGCATGCCCTTATGAGGCTTCAAGTTCGTCCCGCCGGTATCGAAACATATCCCCTTGCCCACCAGGCTCAATGCGGGAGCAGCGGCGCCGCGCGGCCGGTAAGACAGGTGGGCGATGCCGGCATCGCGCGTGCCGTTGCCGCAGGCGACCGCCAGAAACGCGCCCGCGCCCAGACGCTTGAGCTCGGGCTCGCCGTAGAACTTGAAGCGCAGCTTCAGCCGCCGCGAAATTTCCTGCAAAAGCCGGCGATAGCCGCGCGCGTCGAGGGTATTGGGCGGCAACGCAGTGAGCCAGCGCGCCAGATTATTCCCGGCGGCCGTCGCCAGCGCGAGATCGAGGTCGGGCAATTTTTTCCCCGGAGCAATGTCGATGCGCGCCAGGCGCTCGCGCGCCTTCGGCTTGCTCTTGAACGATGCGAAGCGGAACGCGGCCGCCTCGAGCGCCGCGATGGCGGCGCTCAAGGTCGCATTCGCCGCATCCTCGGGGCAGCCCTGCTGCCACAGCAGCAGCGATTGCGGCTCGCCGTCCAAGGCGCTGCGCGCGAGCTTGCCGGCCGCTTGCAGCCGCTCGAAGGTACTGGCTTCGTCGGCCAGGCATGCCACGATCAACAGCGTCTGCGCACGCGCGCCAACCCTCAGGTGAAAACAATCGCCGGCCTTGCGCACCTTCTGCGCGTACAGACCGCGCAGCACCGCGCCGTGCGGCAGGGCACGCCAGTCCGCCTCGCTCGGCGCGAGCGGCAGGAACACCAAGGCGCTGGAATAGCGGGCCAGCAGCGGCACGGTGATCCGTGCGCCGATTTGGCGCACAGGCACGAGCAGTTGGTCTAGGGCCAAGCGAGTGGGCATATCGTGAAACCGCAAGCCTATCCCTTGCTTGACCATGAAAAACCAAACCCCGAAGATAGCGCCGGCTGACAACGCAGTGGCAGTTAGCGCAACAGCGCTGTAACGTGCCGGCCATCTTAACAGGACACGTGGGCGTGTGCATTTTATGACTCAACATTCGCCGTTCGAAGACATCGATCCCGTCGAAACGCAGGAGTGGCTGGAATCGATCGATTCCGTCATGCGTGCGCAGGGCCCGGAACGCGCGCACTTTCTGCTGGAAAAGTTGGTTGACTTCACGCGCCGCTCCGGGGCGTACCTGCCGTTCAAGCCGAACACGGCCTACCTCAACACCATCTCCAAGGCACAGGAGCCCGATTATCCCGGCGATCGATCCTTGGAACGGCGCAACGAGGCCTATATTCGCTGGAATGCACTCGCCATGGTGGTGCAGGCCAATCGCTCCAACTCGGAATACGGCGGCCACATTGCTTCGTACGCGTCGGCTGCGACGCTCTATGAAGTCGGCTTCAATCATTTTTGGCGCGCTAGGAGCGCCGCGCATCCCGGAGACATGATCTTCGTGCAGGGACACTCGAGTCCCGGAATCTACGCGCGCGCTTATCTGGAAGGCCGCTTGGACGAGAGTCAGCTGCTGCGCTTCCGCCAGGAAGTCAAAGGCGACGGATTGTCGTCCTATCCTCATCCCTGGCTGATGCCTGACTTCTGGCAGTTTCCCACCGTATCGATGGGATTGGGTCCGATGACGGCGATTTTTCAAGCGCGCTTCGTGCGCTATCTCGAGCATCGCGGCATCGTGCCGCCGTCCGACCGCAAGGTGTGGGCATTTCTCGGCGACGGCGAAATGGACGAGCCGGAATCGATGGGCGCGCTGACCATGCCGGTGCGCGAGAAGCTCGACAACCTCATTTTCGTGATCAACTGCAATCTGCAGCGCCTCGACGGACCGGTGCGCGGCAACGGCAAGATCATTCAAGAACTCGAAGCGGCATTCCTGGGCGCAGGCTGGAACGTCATCAAAGTGCTGTGGGGCTCGCGCTGGGATCCGCTGCTCGAACGCGATCAAAAGGGCTTGCTCAAGCGCTTGATGGAAGAGTGCGTGGACGGCGAGTACCAGAACTTCAAATCCAAGGACGGCGCCTTCGTGCGCGAGCATTTCTTCGGCAAATACCCCGAGCTCAAGGAGATGGTCGCCAACATGTCGGATCAGGAGATTTGGTACCTGAATCGCGGCGGCCATGATCCGCAGAAGGTGTACGCGGCCTACGCCTCGGCCGTCGCCCACAAGGGTGCGCCCACGGTGATATTGGCGAAAACCGTCAAGGGATTCGGGATGGGCAAGGCCGGCGAAGGCTTGAACGTCGCGCACCAGCAGAAAAAGCTCGGCGACGAAGATCTCAAAGCGGTTCGCGATCGCTTCAATATTCAGATCACCGACGCGGAACTCGCTGGACTGACCTTCAGAAAGCCGGCCGAGGACAGCGAAGAACTGAGATACCTGCAGGAGCACCGCGCCGCTCTCGGCGGCTACCTGCCCGCGCGCAATTCCGCCGCGCCGCCCCTGGTTGTGCCGCCGCTGGAGGCTTTCAGCGCGCTGCTGGAGGGCACGGGCGAGCGGGAGATATCCACCACCATGGCGCTGGTGCGCATGCTCACCAGCTTGGTCAAGGACAAGAACATCGGCAAGCACATCGTGCCCATCGTCCCCGACGAGGCTCGGACCTTCGGCATGGAAGGCATGTTTCGCCAGGTTGGAATCTACTCGTCCGTCGGTCAGCTCTACACGCCGCAGGACGCCGAACAGCTGATGTTCTATCGCGAGGACAAGCAGGGTCAGATTCTCGAGGAAGGCATCAATGAGGCGGGCAGTTTGTGTTCCTGGCTCGCCGCCGCGACGGCGTACTCGAATCATGGCGTGAGCATGGTGCCTTTCTACATCTACTACTCGATGTTCGGATTCCAACGGGTCGGCGATTTCATTTGGGCGGCGGGCGACAGCCAGGCGCGCGGGTTTCTGGTCGGCGGCACCGCGGGGCGCACGACGCTCGCCGGCGAAGGATTGCAGCACCAGGATGGACATAGCCAGCTGGTCGCGACCACGGTGCCGAACTGCGTCGCCTACGATCCAACCTACGCCTACGAACTCGCGGTGATCGTGCAGGATGGCCTGCGGCGCATGTACCAGGAGCAGGAAAACATCTTTTACTACATCACCTGCATGAACGAAAACTACGCCCACCCGGCAATGCCGGCCGGCGTGGCGCAGGGCATCTTGAGCGGGATGTATCTGCTGCAGATCGGCGGCCGGGGCAAGGTGCGGGTGACGTTGTTCGGTTCCGGGACGATCTTGCGCGAGGTGCTGGCGGCCGCGGAGATTCTGGAGAAGACCTACGGCGTGCCGGCCGACGTCTACTCGGTCACCAGCTTCAGCGAGCTGCGCCGCAACGCGTTGAGCGTGGAACGCCGTAATCTGCTGCATCCGAACGAGCCGCGGCAGCAGACCTACATTCAGCAAGCCTTGGCGGATCGCGAGGGACCCTTCGTCGCTGCCACCGACTACATGAAAACCGTCGCGGATCAAATTCGGCAGTGGATACCCGGCCGCTACGCGGTGTTGGGTACCGACGGCTACGGCCGCAGCGACTCCCGCGCGGAACTGCGGCGATTCTTCGAAGTGGACCGGCACTACGTGGCGATCACCGCGCTCAAGGCGCTCGCCGACGAGGGTAAGATCGACAAGCAGACGGTGACCGATGCCATGCAGTCTTTCGGCATCGATCCGGAAAAACCCAATCCTCTGTCGGTCTAGGCGGTACCGTGACCAATCCAATTGAAGTTCTGGTTCCCGACATAGGCGGCTTCAAGGACGTCAGCGTCATCGATGTGCTGGTCAAGGACGGTCAACAGATCGAGAAAGAAGCGCCGCTGATCACGATCGAAACGGAAAAGGCCGCAATGGACGTGCCGGCCCCCATGTCCGGACGGATCACGCAGGTCAAGCTCAAACAGGGCGATAAGGTATCCGAAGGATCGGTGATCCTGTTGATCGAGCCGGCGGCGGCTGAGGCGGGCGCCGCGCGGGCTGCATCCGGCGCAGCCGCACCCGGCGCAATCCCGCCGGCAACGGCAACGGCAGCGGCAGCGCAGGCCCAGACCGGGGCCGGGGCTGGTGGTCCGACGCCCACCCCCACGCCGGCCGCGACGCCCGTTCCGGGGCCCACCGCCGCGTCTCCGCCTGCAGCTGCGCGGTCCGACGCCACGATCGACGAAACGGCATTTTCACGGGCCTACGCCAGCCCC
>Ga0307470_10000832_pt1 | contig 13099 bp, 12 predicted proteins | sample atmos_gasesAM3C__FD_204565 | JGI IMG/M metagenome (GOLD analysis project Ga0307470, IMG submission 204565) | Hardwood forest soil microbial communities from Morgan-Monroe State Forest, Indiana, United States - atmos_gasesAM3C_05 | ecosystem: Environmental > Terrestrial > Soil > Temperate forest... | reverse complement strand
TTGGAGTCTTGCCGGGTCGGCGGCGGGACGCCGCCGAGCCAGCCGGCGAGACGCCAGCGCTCCACCTACTTCCTGATCGTCTTCGCCAGGTACGCACGGATATGTTCGTGTGTCTCCGGCGCGGCCCAGATGGCGTCGATCTCGTCGGCCGAGGCAACGGCGATGTGGGAGGAATCGCGGAGATAGGGTTCGCGGAGCTGGCGCTTGGTCAGACGGAAGGCATCGCGCGGGATGGACGCTAGGGTTCGGGCGATGGCGTACGCGCGGCCGAGGAGGTCGGCCGCGGGGAGGATCTCATCGATGATGCCCATCGCATGGGCGGCATCGGCCTCGATGGTGCGCCCGAAGTAGATCATCGGCTGCAGGTGCTGGCGCGGCATGGCGAAACGGACGATGGCCAGAGCCATGGCCGGAAAGGGCACGCCGACGAGCATCTCCGGAACGCCGATGCGGCCGCCGCACATGAGGCGGTGATCACAGGCGAAGGCGAGGATGGCGCCGCCGGCGATGGCGTGGCCGTTGACCGCCGCCACGACCGGCTTGGGAAAGACGAAGAGGCCACGGAGCGCCGCATCGAGGGCCTCGACGAAGTGTTGGATGTAATCGTCGCCGGCGTTGATCATGCGCGGCAGATCGACCCCCGCGGAGAAGATCGAGCCGGTCCCGGTAAGGACGACGGCGCCGACGCCATCGTCCGCGGCCGCCTCTTCGAATGCGCTCTGCAGGGCCGCGCAAAGCTCCAGATCGAGAGCACTCGCTTTCCCATGAGCCATGCGGATGGTGAGGATGCCGTCGGTGATGTCTCGCTCGAGCATGGGGGGATGATAAATCCGTTGTCGGTTGGCGGTTGGCGGTCGTCGGAAGGATGAAGACGGAAGGATGAAGGATGAGGCGCGTCATCCTTCATCCTTCGTCCTTCATCCTTCAGACTCCCGACCGCCATCTGCGGATAAACTCCGACACATGAATCGACGCACATTCATCAGTGCCTCCACTGCTCTTGCCGCGCTGTCGAGAACGTCGTCGCTCTTCGGGCAGGCCGACGCTCCGCCGCCGGCATCCATCGCCGCCCTGACCTCCATGCGCGACCAGGCCAGGCCGATCACGAACGACGAGCGCCGCGCGCGGATCGAAAAGGCCAGGCGGCTCATGGCGGAGCACAAGATGGGCGCGCTGGTGCTGACCGGCGGGACCTCGCTGGTCTACTTCACGAATATCCGCTGGTCCGGCGGTGAACGCCTTTTCGCCTGCGTCATCCCCGTCAAAGGAGAGCCGTTCTTCGTCTGCCCGGCGTTCGAAGAGGATCGGGCCCGGGAACAGATCGCGCGCGGACCGTTCGGCAGCGGGAAGGCGGACGTGCGCACGTGGCAGGAGGATGAGAGTCCTTACGCGCTGGTGGCGCACGGTCTCACGGACCGCGGGCTGGCCACGGCGTCGATCGGGATCGAAGAGACGGCGAAGTTCGTCTGGAGCGAGGGAATTGCTTCCGCGGCCGCGCACGCCAGGGTGGTCAGCGGCACGCCCATCACCGCGGGCTGCCGCATGATCAAGGACGATCACGAGATCGAGCTGATGCAGTTGGCCAACAACGCCACGCTGAAGGTCTACCACGCGGTCTATCAGTCGCTCCAGCCGGGCATGACCCAGAACCAGGTCTCCGATCTGATCTCGCTGGCATACCGCCGCGTGGGATTCCGCGGGGACGCCAGCGTGCAGACCGGCCAGTACACCGCGCTTCCGCACGGCTCCACCACACCGCAGACCATCAGCGAGGGCACCATCATCATGGTCGACGACGGCTGCACGGTGGAGGGCTATCAGTCGGACATCACGCGCACGTTCGTGCTCGGCAAGGCCAGCGAGAAGATGAACCGGGTCTTCGGCATCGTCCGGCAGGCGCAGAACGCGGCGCTCAAAGCAGCCCGGCCGGGCGTCGCACTCGAGTCGATCGACGCAGCCGCGCGCGAGGTGATCGTCAACGCCGGCTACGGCCCCGGCTTCAAGTATTTCTCCCACCGCCTCGGCCACGGCATCGGCATGGATGGCCACGAGTGGCCGTACCTGGTGAAGAACAACATGTTCGGATGGAGCCGATCTCTGAAGGCGAAGCCGGGAATGTGCTTCAGCAACGAGCCTGGCATCTACATCCGCGGTGAATTCGGCGTGCGCCTCGAAGACGATATGCACATCACCGATGAGGGGGCGAAGCTGTTCACGCCGCAGTCGGAGTCGCTGGAGAAGCCGTTCTGATGCGGTTTCGGGGTCGCGGGGTTTCGGGGTCGCGGGGTTTCGGGGTCGCGGGGTCTCGGGGTCTCGGGGTTCCAAGGTTGCTGAGTTGCTGAGTGCAGGTCCGTAGAATTCAGCATCCAGGTGCTGAACCCACACATTGGCTTGTGCTTCTGGTCTGAAGGACTCACGCGGAGGCGCGGAGTGCGCGGAGAAAGAGGGTTCCTCGTCATCTCCTCCGCGTCTCCGCACCTCCGCGTGAGTTCAAGTCCTCGTTCAAGCGTCAACTGGACACGAGCTTCCGAAGACGGTACGAAGTTGCTGAGTTGCGAGATGGTTCCGCAGTCCAGGGCCGCGAGACCCCGAAACTCCGAGACCCCGAGACCCCGAGACCCCGAGATTCCGAGACCCCGAGACCCCGAGACCGCGAAACTCCGAGACCCCGAGACCCAGCAACTCAGCAACCCAGCAACCACCCCCCCACCCCACCCCCCCGTAACCTTTCCATCGGCGCAACGTCACAATGATATGCACCGCTATGCAATCGCCCTCTCCTTCCTCCTGAGCGTCGCCGCGACGTATGCGGCGACCGACATGACCGGTGTGGTCGTCGATGCCAACTCGTCACCGATCGCCGCGGCACACGTGTACGTCTACAAAGCGCTTCCGAAAACGGGCGCGAGCATCGTTTCCCCGTACAGCTACCGCGATTGCGGGAAGCATGTCCCGGTCGACGCGAAAGGATCGTTCGTCCTGAAGAACCTCGATCCGTCGCTGCGGTTCGATCTTCTCGCTGTCGCGGACGGCTACGAGCCGGCGTTCGCGAAACGGGTCGACCCGATCGACGGTCCAGTGAGCATCAAGCTCTCGCCGAGGCCAGCCTCGGATGCGAGCCGGCTGATCACGGGAGTGGTCGTCGATCCGAACGGCAAGCTGGTCGTCGGCGCCATCGTCGAGCCGAACGGATACCGGTTCGAGCGTTCAGCGCCCGACGGTCACTTCATCCGTTCGATCGCCTCGGGAAGAATCTCCGGTGTCGACAGGCTCTCGATCACGAATGCGAAGGGCGAGTTCGCGCTGCATGTCCCGGAGCCGAATGCGTCCCTCGACGTCCGAGTGACGGCGCGGTCTCTGGCGCCACGCATCGAGCGAAACCTCGTACCGGGCCAACCGCGAACGATTGAGCTGACCGAGGGGGCCACGATCAGCGGACATGTGTTGAAGAACGGCAAACCCGTCAAAGGAGCCCGCGTCGTGGTTCTGCAACGCGACCGCTCCAACAGCAATGACCTCGGCCGCTTCGAGATCGGCACCAACAACGACGGGTTCTTCCTGTTGCCCAACCTCGGTCCGAACGAGACCTACACCGTGGATGTGCACGATGAAAGCCTCGGAGACGACATCGTGGAAACCAAACAAGTGAAGGTCGGCGACACGAACACGATCACAGACCTGGGCACGCTGGCGGTCGTGCGGGGAGGCAGTCTGGTATCGAGTGTGCGGTAGCTGGCGGGGTTGCGGGGTCGCGCGGTTGCGGGGTCGCGCGGTTGCGATGTCTCGGGGTTGGGTATGCCCGCGAGACCGCGAACCTCCGCGACCCCGCAACCGTATCGTCACTCCTCTGCGAGCACGCCTACCAGAGCTTCCGAATCATTTTCTTGAACGGCGACTTGCCGGCCTCGGACACGAGTCGCGCCGCAGGAATGGTCGTTGCGATCCCGGCGAGCGCGAGCGTCAAGCCTGCACGACGCCGTGCGCGGTCGCTAAGGCTGCTACTCGCGAGCAGCGCCACCCCAGCTCCCAGAGCGGCCCGTGTGCCGACGACAAACAACAGTTGAGGCGTGGTCAGCAATCGTTGATTCATGGTCGTGTCTCCTGACATACGACCGTGCAATTCCCATGACGATCGTAGCTGGCTCAAGAGCCGCACGGCCGAAGGCGTTGGCTGCCTACTTCGGCCCTGCCCGCTGCGATTTCGCTACTTCTTCATTGAGCCGGCGCCTCTTGATCATGTCGGGCGGAAGCGGATCTGCCACGATCGTTATCGACTGTACGGTCTTTCCACGGCTTACCTTGAGCTGGACGCGATCGCCCTGGTGAATTCCGCTGAAGAAGTTCAACGTGTCGAGTTCGTCTTTGAAGGCGATTCTCTTGCCGTTGATGGCAGTGATGACGTCCTGTGTCTTCAAGCCTGCCCGGTCCGCGGGACCGCCAGGGGCGATCTGGCGCACGAAGAGCCAGACCATGCGGCCCGTCGATGGGTTGTTTGTTGCGTTGTATGTGTAGCCGAGTCCCAGCCATCCCGATGCGGGAACCGGTGCCGCGACCGTCGTTGCCATTGAGGACGATGCCGTCAACGCTGCCAGCAGAATGAACGTGTATTTCATTTCGAGTCTGTGCCGCCCATCGTGATCGTCTGCTCGTGACCAGCGGCTACGCGGGCAGACTGGCAGGCGCCATCCAGCCTCGACGCGGAACAAATCGTGTAGACGCCCGGCGCGATCGGGACCTGGATGCCGTCGTCGACCATACCGCGACGCCCGTCGGGTGACGGCAGTCCCAGCAACGAAGTGATCGAGAGGAAGGCCTGTCCGTCCAATGTGACAAATGGCCATCCCGTGCCGCGCGGCACGATATGGAGCGACGCCGAGGCAGTGCCGAGGATGATCCGTTGCATCTCCGGACTCTGAGGATCCAATTGACGAAGAGTCACCGGGAATCCTGCGGCAACGATGACTGCAAGAAGACTCTGGGTGTCCTGTGGAATCTGGAGCGAAAACGATCCGGCCGGGTCGCTGATCGCTTGCCGCCTGCGCGCACCGGCGGCACGATACCGAACGACGGCTCCGGCGACGGGAGCTCCGTCTTCGGAAAGTAGCTGGCAATTCACGTCCACGAACTCCTGCAACAGAATCTGAGCGATTGCGGGATCGTCTTCGGCAGCCAGATAGGAAACTTCGTCGCTTTCCGCCGCTCGCGCAATGGCCAGGAGACTTACAGGACCCGGTTCGAGGCCATTTACCTCGAACGATCCGTCCGGGAGCACCAGCGCGTTGCCGATCAACTTGTTGTTTCGAAGAACCATCACATTCGCCTTCGCGGGCTCTCCGGCCTTGTTGGTCACGCGTCCCTTCGCCTTGCCGCCGGGCAATGCCACATCAACGGTCGCAACAGCTTGTTCCGAGGTGCGCTTGACGTCGACGGGGACATCGTTCACGTAGAACGTCATTTTCGGGTCGAGAGCCTTGACTCGCCATCGGCCCTGGTGCGAGAGAATCCCGTCAAACCTGCCGGCCGCATCTGACTTGAGCGTTATTTCGGACGAGCTCTCGTCATCCCTGAACTCGAGGCTTGATTCGAATGGGACGGTGCCCAGCTTGACCACGCCGCGGACGCGAACCTTGATGATTTTAAGAAACTGAGGCGCGGCATCGACGCTCGCCTCAACCGTTTCCCTGCGAAAGACGTTGCCCTGCCGATCGGACACGGACAAGACGTACTTGCCCGCGTGCAGCGCATCGTTGCGCCATTCACCCGAGAACGACGCTGCCGATTCAGCGACCGGCTTGTCCGGAGCAACGTCGGCAGCACTGTCGAGGCGCACGTGCCATGGCTCCTCTTCCGTCGACAGGGGTGGAGTGATGAAGACGTCGACGACGGCAGCCCGGGTAAGTTGAAGCGGCTTGTCTAGAAATGACTCACGTCCCTCTTCCACCCGAATCGACTTCACCTCGGCCGGTAGCCATCCAGGGCGCGAGACGATGAGGTGATACACGCCTTTCGGCACCGCGGTGAACTGAAAGAGGCCTCCGCTGGATCCCTTCACCACAACGCGCCGAGGACTGGTCTTGCGGGCAGGCGATGAGGAGGCCGGCTCGGTAATGAGCTCGACCACTGTTTCCTCATGGCGGCCGCGCGGCATTGCGATCGTTCCGGCGACAGACGCACCGGGCTCGAGCCGGATCGCGCCGAAGTCCTTCTCTTGATCGGCAGACAGGTTCACATTGCGGGCGTACCACGGCGCGTGGCGATCGACCGACAGGCGGAGATGAAAGCTGGTCGCCGGCGCGCGGCAACTCCAACGGGCGTTCGCGACGGAGCAGTTCTCCGAAAATCGCGGCGCACTGTGCTCATCACCTTCTCCGGTCAGCCGGATTTCCGCTCGGAGAGCGCCGGAGAGATCGCCAGTACCGGAATCGATCGTTCCATGAATGGCAGCAGCGGGCCAGACGGGAAGCGTGCTCGAAACGCCTCCGTCGACCGTGACGTCAGGAGCCCAGCATCGTGATGACTCCACCGTGAGCTCCCAGCGGCCGGCCGGCAAGTTCATGCCGTCGTGCGCCTGCGTCAGGGTCGCAAATGGGGAATCGAGCGTCCTGCACACCGCGCCGGCGCACAACTGGCGGGATTTCACACCGCCATCGCAGGAATTGAGCTCGATGCCATGACCGACCACGTGCACGGCTCCAGCCGCGTAGAGTGACGGCGTAAGAAGCAGCGCCACCACCACAACGGTGCATACCGGCTTCATACGGCCGGAATCACACGTAGTAGCAGAACGTCGACCGGCAGAATGTGGTGCATTCACCGGCGCCGTTGCAATTCCACACCGTGGTGCACGCGACCAGATCCCCGAGGCCACCCTGCGGGAGGGGCGCGTAGCAATAGTCGTTCTCGTCGTCGAGGCTGAAACAGTAGAAGTTTGAGCACCCGCTCGAAATGCCGAAGGACATGGAGCTGACCAGAATGAGTATTGCAAACAGGAAGGTAACGCGACGGAACATACCATCCTCCTTCTTGAATGCCTTGATGTTAGACAGGGTGCGAAGCAGAGTCAACAGTTATGCATTGCCGCAGTGAAATCAGTGAGAGCACGAGCGCACCCTCAAAATCACCGATGACGACCGCTACCCACAGCATATTCGGGACATGCGAGGGTGGTGGTCAGGCGCGAAACGTTCAGACATGGCGCAACCGCCCGCCCTCGGACGGGTCGCGTCAGCATGCATACCGCGCACTCCCGGCTGGGGATTCTTCGCGTCGCTCAGAATGACAATTGAGCCTATGTGTCGATCTGCGCACGCTGCAGCGCGCCGGAGTAGTCGACATAGATCGACTTCCATTCGCTGAAGACGTCGATGCCGGCGATGCCCGCTTCGCGATGGCCGTTGCCGGTCTGCTTCGTACCGCCGAACGGCAGGTGGACCTCCGCACCGATCGTCGGCGCGTTGACGTAGAAGATCCCGGTGTACATGTCGCGCATGGCCACGAAGGCCTTGTTGATGTCGCGGGTGTAGATCGATGACGACAGACCGTACTTCACGCCGTTCCCGATGCTGACCGCCTCTTCCAGCGAATCGCATCGCATCACCGCCGTGACCGGCCCGAAGATCTCCTCCTGGGCGATGCGCATGTCCGGCGTGACGTTGGCGAAGACGGTTGGCTGGTGGAAGTGGCCCTTGCCGTAGCCTCCGTCGGTCAGCGTCGCGCCGCCGGCCGTGACGGTGGCTCCTTCGTCCTTGCCGATCTTCACGTATTTGGCAATGGTGGCGATCTGGGACGCAGAGATATTCGGCCCCATGTCGACCTGAGGATCGAGGCCGTTGCCGACGCGCAACGCGCGTGCGCGCGCCGAGAGTTTCTCGACGAATTCAGCATAGATTTTCTGATGCGCCACGATGCGCGACGCCGCCGTGCAGCGCTGCCCGGCCGTACCGAAGGCGCCCCACAGCGCGCCGTCAACGGCGAGGTCGACGTCGGCGTCATCCATCACCAGGATGACATTCTTGCCGCCCATCTCCAGGTGGACATGCTTGAACTGCGGCGCGCAGGCGATGGAGATCTCGCGGCCGACGTCGGTCGATCCGGTGAACGAGATCACCGCCACCTTGGGATGCGTCAACATCGGCTCGCCGACCGCTTTTCCGCCGCCGGTGACGACGTTGAATACTCCCTTGGGCAGCCCGGCCTCCTCGAAAGCCTCGGCGAGCATCACCACCGACAGCGGCGTCTGCGAGGCAGGCTTGATCACGACCGTGTTGCCGCAGATCAGCGCCGCCATCGACTTCCAGGCCGGGATGGCGATCGGGAAGTTCCACGGCGTGATGAGCCCTGCCACGCCGAGGGGCATGCGCACCGCCATATTGAACTTGTTCGGAAGCTCGGAAGGCGTCGTCACGCCGTGCAGACGACGCCCTTCGCCCGCCATCAGGAAGGCCATGTCGATCGCTTCCTGCACGTCGCCGCGAGTCTCCTGGAGCACCTTCCCCATCTCACGCGTCATCTCCCGGGAGATCGCTTCCTTGTCACGCTTGAGAATGTTGCCGACGGCATAGAGGTAATCGGCGCGCAGCGGCGCCGGCGTGAGCCGCCACGGGTGAAAGGCCCGGTCCGCGGCGTCGACCGCCGCGTTCAAATCATCGGCATTCGACTCCTGAAACGTTCCGATGAGGTCATCGTCATCAGCCGGGTTCCTGTTCTCGAACGACTTGCCGCTCGATGACACAACCCACTGGCCGTCGATGTAGTTTTTGTAGCCGCGCGTCTCGCGCAGACCGTTGGTGGACATGTTGCCTCCGGTGTTGGGTGACTGAGTTGCTGGGTTTCTGAGTTGCTGGTCGTGGTCGCGGGGTCTCGGGTTGCGGGGTCTCGCGGTTGTAGCGCGGTCACGGCTCCGAGACCACGAGACCCCGAAAACTGCGAAACTATTTCTTCGCCGCTTCCGCGGTCGCGGCCGGTTTCGCCGACCCCATATCCACTGAACCGCGGAACCGCGCGCCTTCGGCAACGACGATCTTCGGCGCTTTGATGTTCCCGTCGACGGTGGCGCTGGCGACCAGCTCGACCCGGTCATCGGCGGAGATGTCACCGGTCAGCTTTCCTTCGACGGTCACGTTCTTCGCGTGTACGGTGGCCTCGACGCGGGCCTTCGTACCGATGCGAAGCTCGCCGCTGAGATTGATCTTGCCGCGAATCGTGCCCTCGATCAGGACCGGTTCCGAGCCGCTGATGGTCCCGTCGATGGTCACGTTTGGACCGAAAAATGTGCCGTTGTTCGCGATCTGCGGCTCCGCGCCGCGGGGTTGAGGAATCGTTTCTTTCGATGAGAAAAGCGCCATGGGGGGCGAAGCATAGCAGAGGTCCAGCGGGCCTCCGGCGCTCCACGGAAGCGCTGTACGTCACGAATCGGTAGCGCCCAGGAGAGGGGGGTGCGTACGCGGGAGTGCTGCATTACACTGCGCCCCGCCATTCAACGCCTGATGAATCGGGGCGTAAGGTGCCCGGAGGGAGTCCTAAGCGTGAGACGTTTTGCTGTGATACTAACGATTGCTGCCTTGGCAGCGTGCAAAGGCAGTGGCAACAAGAACGAACAATACCGGACAGAGAAAGTAGACCGCGGCGTCGTCACCATGACCGTGACCGCGACGGGCACGCTGTCCGCCGTCACGACCGTCCAGGTCGGAAGCCAGGTGTCGGGCGTCATCGCGCGCCTCTACGTCGACTTCAACAGCCGCGTCAAGAACGGCCAGCTCCTGGCCGAGCTCGATCCCACACCGTTTCAGCAGACCGTGGAGCAGCGTCAGGCCGACCTCACCAAGTCGCGCGTCGACGCCGCCAATGCCAGGATCAGCTACGACCGCATGTCGCGCCTGGCCAAGGCCGGCCTATCGCCGCAGGCGGACCTCGACTCGGCGAAGGCCGCCTATGACGGGGCCAACGCACAAGTCCAGCAATCGACGGCCGCTCTTGCCCAGGCGCTGACGAACCTGAAGTACGCGAAGATCATCTCGCCGATCGACGGCATCGTCGTCGACCGGCAATACGACGTCGGGCAGACGGTCGCGGCATCGTTTCAAGCCCCCACCCTCTTCTCCATCGCCCAGGACCTGACCAAGATGCAGGTGCAGGCTGACGTCGACCAGTCCGACATCGGCCGCGTCGCCATTGGACAGACGGCCCGATTCACCGTCGATTCCTATCCCGATCAGGAGTTCCGCGGCCGCATCTCGCAGATCCGGCTCAACGCCACTGTCACGCAGAACGTCGTCACCTACCCGGTCATCATCGAAGTACCGAACCCGGACGAGAAACTTCGCCCGAAGATGACCGCCAACGTCACGATCGACGTGGCCACTGTTCAGGATGTGCTTCGTATCGCGAACTCCGCGCTCCGGTTCAAGCCTGACATCGCCGTGGCGGGCGCGCCGGCTCCAGCCAGCGCGACATCCACGACGACATCCACGGCCGGCGCGGCCGGCGGCAACCCGCAGTCCGGCACGACCTCCGGCGGACCGAGTCCGGAACAGCGCGCCGCCCGCCGCAACGCGCAGACAGACACAACGTCCGGCGGGCCAAGTCCGGAACAGCGGGCAGCCCGCATGGGCAATCGCATGCGCGGAGTCGGCGGCGCCGCCGGCGCGCTGGGCGGACCGCCGCCAACACGTCATCGTCCGCAGACGGTCTACGTCCTCGGCGCCGACAACAAGCTCAAAGCGGCCGAAATCCGAACCGGCATCACAGACGGTCACTACACACAGGTCGTCTCGGGCGATCTGAAAGTCGGCGACAACGTAGTCGTCGGCCTGGCCACATCCAAGGTCGACACGAATCCTCCCCCCGGCAGCAGCAACCCGATGGGCGGACGGACCGGCGGCGGCGCCAGAGGTGGGCGGTAGTGCCGAAAAAGGTCATCGAGATCCACGGCCTCACCAAGATCTACTCGATGGGCGAGGTCGAAGTCCGCGCGCTCGCGGGCGTCGACCTCCTCGTCGATGAAGGCGAGTTCCTGGCCGTCATGGGCCCTTCCGGCTCGGGCAAGTCGACGCTGATGAACATCCTCGGCTGCCTCGACCGGCCCACTGCCGGGTCATACCAGCTCGACGGCGTCGACGTCTCTACGCTCAATCGCGACCAGCGGGCGGTCATACGCAACGCCAAGATCGGCTTCGTTTTCCAGAGCTTCAACCTGCTATCCCGCACCTCGGCGGCCGAGAACGTCGAACTGCCGCTCATCTACGGCGATCTCGGCTGGTCCCGTCAGAAGCGCCGTAAGGCAGCAATGGACGCCCTCGAGCGCGTCGGCCTCAAGGGGCGCGAGCACAGCCATTCCTCGCAACTCTCCGGCGGTCAGCAGCAGCGCGTGGCCATCGCCCGCGCGCTGGTGACTGATCCGGCCATGCTCCTGGCCGACGAGCCGACCGGAAACCTCGACTCGCGGACCTCCGAGGAGATCATGGGCATCTTTCAATCACTCAACGACAGCGGCAAGACGGTCGTGCTCATCACCCACGAGCCGGACATCGCCCAGCACGCAAAGCGCGTCGTCACCGTGCGCGACGGCGTGATCCAGCACGACGAAACGGTCCAGCAGCGCCGCGTCGACAGCCGCGGCATCGCACCGCCTGTCGCTCCCGTCGTCGCGGAGGCAACCCCATGAAAAGCTCTCTGATGCGCATCAGCAACATCACGTTCGTCGGGCTGCGGGCCATCGCCCGCAACAAGATGCGCTCGTTCCTCACCGCCCTGGGCATCATCATCGGCGTCGGATGCGTGATCGCCGTCGTGGCCATTGGCAACGGCGCCACCAAATCGGTCGAGGCCACGATCAACTCCCTCGGCACGAACTACATCATGCTCTTTCCCGGCGCCACCACGTCGAGCGGCGCGCGCATGTTCACCGGCAACTCCACGCTCACCGCCGACGACGCCGACGCCATCAAAGCGGAATGCCCGTCTGTCGCCTACGTCGCGCCGACCGTGCGCGCCACGGCTCAGATCGTTGCCGGAGAGCTGAACTGGGGAACCTCGATTCAAGGCGTGAGCGTCGACTACCCGCTCATCCGCTCCTGGAACGTATCGGACGGTACCTTCTTCACCGACCAGGACGTGAAGAGCGCCTCGAAGGTCTGCGTCCTGGGCACCACCGTGGCCGAAAACCTCTTTCCCGAGGGCCAGGCCGTCGGCCAGATCGTCCGCATCAAAAACGTCCCTTTCAAAGTCACAGGCGTTCTCGAGAAAAAGGGCGGCAACATGATGGGCCAGGACCAGGACGACACCGTCATCGCCCCCTATACGACGGTCATGAAGCGCCTCTCCGGGAAAACCAAGATCGACATGCTGCAGATCTCCGCGATCTCGGCCGACCAGGTGCAGGAAGCGATGAAAGAGATCGAAAGCGTCCTCCGTCAGCGCCATCGCATTCCGCCCAGCGGCGACTCCGATTTTCAGATGCGCTCGCAGGAAGAGATCGCCCAGGCCCAGACGCAGCAGACCGGAATCCTGCGCATGCTGCTCCTCTGCATCGCCGCGATCTCGCTGCTCGTCGGCGGCATCGGCATCATGAACATCATGCTGGTGTCGGTCACCGAGCGGACGCGTGAGATCGGCATCCGCATGGCCATCGGCGCCAAGGGACGGCACGTATTGCTGCAGTTCCTGTTCGAGGCCGTGACGCTGGCCATCGTCGGAGGAGCGCTCGGCATCGCCCTCGGCGTCGGCGCATCGCTGGCCGTCAAACACTTCCTGCAATGGCCGATCGTGGTGACGCCGACCTCAGTCGCTCTCTCGTTCGGAGTGGCCGCCTTCGTCGGCATCTTCTTCGGTTACTACCCCGCCCGCAAAGCCGCCAAGCTCGACCCGATCGACGCGCTGCGATACGAATAAGGAAACGTAGGTCGGACTCTCTAGTCCGACCGGAGCTTGGCAGAGCGGTAATTGATCACCGCTTGTCGTTGAGCCGCGCAAGAACGTAGGTCGGACTCTCAGTCCGACCCGAGCTCGGCAGAGCGGTAATTGATAACCCCCATTACTTCAGTACCGCGCAAGAACGAACGTCGGACTGACAGTCCGACCCGAGCTCGGGAGAGCGGTAATT
>Ga0307470_10000831_pt1 | contig 13110 bp, 8 predicted proteins | sample atmos_gasesAM3C__FD_204565 | JGI IMG/M metagenome (GOLD analysis project Ga0307470, IMG submission 204565) | Hardwood forest soil microbial communities from Morgan-Monroe State Forest, Indiana, United States - atmos_gasesAM3C_05 | ecosystem: Environmental > Terrestrial > Soil > Temperate forest... | reverse complement strand
CCACATCGGCCTCTTCATGCTCGCCAGCCCCGAGGACGACGCGCTGCGCCACTCGGTGCTCGGGCTCGCCGTCAGCACCGCGATCGCCGTGCTGCTGCTGGCGTCCGCCTCGCTCTTCGACGGCTTGGCCCAGGGCGCGCTATGGGCGCTCGCCCTGCTGCTCGACATGGGCGGGCCCTACCTCTTCGGCTCGGAAGGATGGAAGCTCGTCCCCGGCCACTTCGCCGAGCGCCACGGCCTGATCGTGATCATCGCGCTCGGCGAGTCGATCGTCGCGATCGGAGTCGCCGCCGCCGGTGCGCTCACCCTCGGCATCGGCACCGCGGCGGTGCTCGGCGTCGCTCTGGCTGCGGCACTGTGGTGGACCTACTTCGACATCGTCGCGATCGTCTCCGGCCGCCGCCTCGTCGATGCCGAGCCTGGTCGGGTGCAGAACGAGATGGCGCGGGACTCCTACTCCTACCTGCACCTGCTGATGGTTGCGGGGATCGTCCTCGTCGCGCTCGGCCTGAAGAAGACGATCGGCCACTTCGACGACCACCTGGACGCCGTTCCCGCCTTCGCCCTGCTCGGCGGCATCGCGATCTACCTGCTCGGCATGGTTGCCTTCCGCTACCGGCACGTTCACACGATCAACCGCCAGCGCCTGCTGCTGGCGGTGGTCCTGTTGATCCTCGTTCCGGTTGCGACCGAGGTACCCGCGCTGATCGCGCTGATCATCGCCAACCTGCTGCTCTGGGCGATGATCGCCTACGAGACCCGCATGTACGGGGAGAACCGCCACCAGGTTCGTCGCCCTGGCACGGCGGAGGCTTGAGGCAAAGCACATCGCCGTTTTGGCCAGCTGGCCAGTCGCACCCTAGAATCCGGAACATGAGCGAGCGGGAGGTCAGGGTCGCGGTGATCGGCGCCGGCATGTCGGGGATCGGCGCGGCGATCCACATGCGCCGCGCCGGGGTCGACGACTTCGTCGTGCTCGAGCGGGGCGGCGAGCCGGGCGGGACCTGGCGCGACAACACCTATCCGGGCTGCGCCTGTGACGTTCCGACCGCGCTCTACTCCTACTCCTTCGCGCCGAAACCCGACTGGAGCAGGGCCTTCGCCCCGCAGGAGGAGATCCGCCGCTACCTGCTCGACGTCGCCAGCGAGCACGGGGTGGCCGACCGGATCCGCTGCAACGCCGACGTCCTCGCCGCCGAGTGGGACGAGGGACGGCAGCGCTGGCTGGTCGAGACCAGCGCCGGCAAGTACGCGGCGCAGGTGCTCGTCTCGGCGACGGGGCCCTGGAGCGAGCCGGTCATCCCCGACATCCCCGGGCTTGACAGCTTCGAGGGCAAGGTCTTCCACTCCTCGCGCTGGGACCACGAGCATCCGCTCGACGGCGCAAGGGTCGCCGCGATCGGCAGCGGCGCCTCGGCGGTCCAGTTCGTGCCGGAGATCCAGCCGCGGGTCGAGCGGCTGACCGTCTTCCAGCGCACGGCGCACTGGGTCCTACCCAAGCCCGACCGGCCGCTCAGCTCCCGAGCCCATGCGATCTTCCGTCGCTATCCCGCCGCCCAGCGTGCCCTGCGCGGCGGCATCTACGGTGCCAGCGAGGCGCTCGGGGTGGCGACCCGCAACCCGCGGCTGCTGGCACCGCTGCAGGCGGCCGGTCGGCGCCACCTACGGCGCTCGGTCCCCGACCCCGAGCTGCGCCGTGCCCTGACCCCGAACTACACGATCGGCTGCAAGCGGCTGCTCTTCTCCAACGAGTGGTATCCGGCGCTGAGCCAGCCCAACGTCGACGTAGTCCCCCATGCCGTCGAGGAGGTGCGGCCGCACGGGGTCGTCGGTGCCGACGGGGTCGAGCGAGAGGTCGACACGATCGTCCTTGGCACCGGCTTCACGATCACCGACCTGCCGATCGCCGCCCGGGTCCGCGGGCACGAAGGACGCAGCCTCGATGAGGCCTGGGGAGGAAGCCCGACCGGCTACCTCGGCAGTGTCGTCCACGGCTTCCCCAACTTCTTTGTGCTGCTCGGCCCCAACGTCGGCAACGGGCACTCCTCGGCGATCCTGCTCTCTGAGACCCAGATCGGCTTCATGGTCGAGGCGCTGCGGACGATGTCGCGTCACGGCCTCGCCAGCGTCGACGTCCGCGCCGAGACCCAGCAGCGCTTCAACGCCGAGGTCCAGTCCCGCCTCAGCGGCACGGTCTGGAACGCCGGCGGCTGCCAGAGCTACTACCTGGACACGAACGGGCGCAACAGCACGATGTTCCCCGGCTCGACCTTCGAGCTGCGCCGCCGCCTCGGCCGCTTCGAGCTCGGCGACTACGCTGCCCGCATCGCCGAACCGGAGCCGGCCACGGTCTGATGGGCTTCGCCGAGAAGGGGCGAGCGCGGTTGATCCGAGCAGCCGAGCCCCTCGTCAACCCTCCGTCGGAGATCGACGAGGGCGAGTTGCGGGCGGCGGTCGCCGGCAAGACCGCGCTGGTCACCGGCGCTTCCTATGGCCTCGGCGAGGCCACCGCCCGCCGGCTCGGAGCTGCCGGCGCCACTGTCCTGCTCACCGCGCGCTCAGAGGAGCGGCTGGAGCAGATCGCGGCCGAGATCCAGGCGGCAGGCGGCAACGCCCATGTCCAAGTCGCCGACATGACCGACACCGAGAGCGTCGAGGCGCTCGCCGAGTGGGCGATGTCGACGTACGGACACGTCGACATCGTGGTCAGCAACGCCGGCAAGTCGATCCGCCGCTCGGTCGAGCTCTCCTACGACCGCTTCCACGACTTCGAGCGCACGATCGGGATCAACTACCTGGGGCCGGTGCGCCTGCTGCTGGCGCTCTTGCCCTCGATGCGGGCTCGCGGCGAAGGGCACATCGTCAACGTCTCGACGATCGGTGCGCGAATCGCACCGGGACCTCGCTGGGGTGCCTACCAGGCCTCGAAGAGCGCCTTCGACATCTGGTTGCGCAGCGTCGCGCCGGAGCTGCGTGGCGACGGCGTCACCGCGACCTCCGTCTACATGGCGCTGATCCACACGCGGATGAGCGCCCCGACCCCGATCTACCGCCACGTGCCGGGGCAGACGCCAGAGCAGGCGGCGGCGACGATCTGCCGAGCGATCGTGCACCGACCCCGCTCGATCGCCCCCTGGTGGTCACCGGTAGCCGATGTGGCTACCACCGTGGCACGAACGCCCTGGGAGGCGGCGAGCGGGCTGCTCTTCCGCTTCACCAAGGACACCGCTGCCGCGCGCGGCGGCAAGAGATCTGACAGTGGCATGGACGAGGCGGAGCAGGGACCAGACCTGCTCTTCAACGCGCGGCTGGGACGGCGCGCGATCGGCGCGCTGCGGAGCGCCGGCGGGCTCGCCCCGGTGCCCCCGTCCCGCCTGCCGACCGCCGTGCGGGCGCTGCGGATGGGGCTCGGGCCGGCGGCCATCGTGACCTTTGGCGCGGCCCGCCACCCCGACCGCGCCGCGGTCGCCGACGATCGCGGCGAGGTCTCCTACGCGGAGCTCGATCGCCGCGGCGCCGCGATCGCCGGGGGCCTGCGAGACGAGCTCGGGGTCGGGCCCGGCATGCCGCTGGCAGTGATGTGCCGTAACCATCGCGGCTTCGTCGAGGCGATCGTCGCCGGCTCGCGATTAGGCGCCGATCTGCTTTTGCTCGGCACCGACTTCCCCGCCCTGCAGCTGGCCAAGGTGCTGGAGCGCGAGCGTCCTGCCGCGGTCGTCCACGACGAGGAGTTCGAGCCGCTCTTCGAGGGTTCCGGATTCGCTGGCGCACGCATCGCCGCCTGGCACGACGGAGAGCAGACCGGGCCGACTCTCGACGGGTTCGCCGCCGGCCCGGTTGCCAAGCTCGCTCGGCCGGCCGAGCGCGGCCGTCTGGTGATCCTCACCTCGGGCACGACCGGCGTCCCCAAGTCCGCGCCGCGCAACCCGGAGCTGAGCGCGGCGCTCGGACCGGTGGCGACGATCTTCTCCAACATCCCGCTGCGCGCCGGCGAGCCGATCCTGATCGCGCCGCCCGCCTTCCACGGCTTCGGGCTCGCCTTCCTCATGCTTGGCCTGATGCTCGGCACGACCGTCGTCCTGCGGCGGCGCTTCGAGCCGGAGGAGACGCTGGCGGCGATCGAGCGGCACCGGGCAGGGGCGTTGATCGCCGTGCCGGTAATGCTCGACCGGATCCTGCGCTGCCCGCCGGCGACTCGCGAGCGCTACGACACCTCTTCGCTGCGGGCCGTGGTCTCGGGCGCCTCGGCGCTCTCGGCCTCGACCTCGACCGGGATCACGGAGACCTTTGGCGATGTCCTCTACAACCTCTATGGCTCGACCGAGACCGGCTTTGCTGCAATCGCCGGACCGGCGGACCTGCGTGCCGCTCCGGGCACCGTCGGCCGACCCCCACTGGGGACGACGCTGAAGGTCCTCGATGCGGAGCGTCGCGAGGCCGCCCCAGGCGAGGTCGGCCACGTCTTCATCGGCGGCCGCCTCGTCTTCGACGGCTACTCGGGCGACGAGGCGCCCAAGGAGACGGTCGGTGGGCTGATGAACACCGGGGACCTGGGCCACCTCGACGCCGAGGGACGGCTGCTGATCGACGGGCGCGAGGACGACATGGTCGTCTCCGGCGGCGAGAACGTCTTCCCGCAGGAGGTCAGCGACGTGCTCGGCCGCCACCCGGCGGTCGCCGACGTCGCCGTGATCGGCGTCGACGACGAGGAGTTCGGCCAACGCCTGCGCGCCTATGTCGTCGCAGCCGCCGGGGCCGACCCCACCCCGGAGGAGCTGCGCCTCCATGTCAAGCAGCATCTGCCCCGCTTCCAGGTCCCCCGCGACGTCGTCTTCGTCGAGGAGATCCCGCGCACCGCGACCGGCAAGGTCCGCGCCCGCGCTCTCGACACGAACGCCTGAGCTAGCTCCGCCGGCGGCGCGGCCCGGCTGGGTGCTCGAACTCCTGCATCACGCCGGCGATCGCGAAGCAGAGGGCGCCGGTCAAGGTTCCCCAGTTCGCCAAGCCAACCGCCAGCTCGTCGCCGCTCGAGGGACGGACGAACGAGGCGACCGCGGAGGCCATGAAGAGGACCGAGCCGAGCTGGTTGACGGCGACGATCCACCAGCCGAGGTCGCGACGGCGCCAGAAGCGCCGCCAGCCACCGGCGATCCCGACCATCGCAAGGTGGCCCGAGATGAGGAAGAGCAGGCAGCCGACGATGTCGGGTGACCAGACGAGCCGGTCCTCGGTCGAAGCGCTGAGGCCCTCGATGAACGAGTCGACGAGGTTGATCGCAAAGACGAGCGTGCCGGTGAAGAGAACCGCGGCGCTGAGCCAGGCCAGCCGTTCCGGCTCGCGCGACCACCAGCGCCAGCGGCGCGGCGCCAGCCCGCCCGGCTCCTCGGGCTCGTTGACGACCTGGACCAGCGAGGCGTAGCCACCGCTGCTGAAGAAGACGCCGCCGACCAGGTAGACGGACAGGTACAGGCGCGGAGCGGCGCCCGCCTGCGCCAGGCCGGCGCCGATCGCGAACAGCGAGCCGCCGATGACGAACGCCGTCGCCGCGACGGCGTTGGTGAGCCTAAGGAGAGACGAAAGTCGCTGGGTCGGGGCCGATCCGCTGGCCGACGTCGAGGGCACCGAGCTCGATCATGTCATCTTCGCTCAGCTCGAAGTCGAAGAGCGCGAAGTTCTCCTTGATCCGCGCCGGCGTCACCGATTTGGGGATGACGACGTTGCCGAGCTGGAGGTGCCAGCGCAGGATCACCTGCGCTGGCGTCCTGTCGTGGCGGGCGGCCACCGCGGCGGTGGTCTCGTTGACGAGCAGCTCCCCCTGCGCCAGCGGGCTCCAAGCCTCGGTTGCGATGCCGTGCTCCAGGTGCCAGGCGCGCAGCTCGGCCTGCGGGAGGTGGGGATGGAGCTCGATCTGGTTGACCGTCGGCTGCACACTCGCCTCCCGCTCGAGCATCTCCAGATCCTCTACGCGGAAGTTGGAGACGCCGATCGTGCGCGAGCGGCCCTCCCCGTAGATCCGTTCGAAGGCGCGCCAGGTATCGAGAGCGCGGCCCTCGGTCGGCACCGGCCAGTGGATCAGGTAGAGGTCGACGTACTCGAAGCCAAGGCGGGCGAGGCTCTTCTCCAAGGCGCCCAGGGTCGTCTCGTAGCCCTGCTGCGAGTTCCACAGCTTGGTCGTGACGAAGATCTCCTCGCGGGGAATGCCAGAGGCGGCGATCGCGGCGCCCACGCCACGCTCGTTGCGGTAGGCGGCGGCGGTGTCGATGTGGCGATAGCCGACGTCCAGGGCCTCCTCGACCGCCCGCTGGGTGTCTTCGGGCGGCACCTGGAAGACCCCGAAGCCGAGCTGGGGAATCTCGACCCCGTCGTGAAGCGTCACCGAAGGGATGGAGGTCGCTTGGGTCATCTCCTGCTCCGTTCCTCGTTTGGACTGGGCAACCGCGACAGGCGGCTACCCGGCAGGAACACCGATTATGCCTGAGCGATGGCGTTAGCTGGTCGCGAGCCCGATGGCCAGCAGCGGAAAGCCCGCCATCAGGCCGAGGTAGGCGCCGATCGCGACTCCGGTCAGCGTCCGGGTCGTGCGCGATTTGACGCCGGCGATGAAGCCGACGAGCACGCAGAAAGCTGAGATTCCAAAGCCGATCCAGAAGACGTCGGGCATGAGCGCGGGCGAGACTATCGGAACCACCCGCCGATGGGAGGATTTGGGCTGGGCGTAGCAAACGCCACAGGCATGGAACGGCCTGCTGGCGGCAATAGAACCCTGGTCCTCGCGGCGATGACCCTCGCCGTCTCGATCCTGATTCTCGAATGGCCGTGGCCTTCGTCGTGGCGCTGATCTGGATGCCATCCGGCAAGGCGCCCGAACTCGACGCCTGAGCCACGGCCAGGTACGTTGGGTGGGATGGCCCGCCGGCTGGCATTCGCTTGCGCGACGATCGCGCTGCTCTGCCTCGTCAGCCCCGGGGCCGCGCTCGCGGGGAAAGAAGTCGATGACGGGCCGACCGCTGCCCGGCGCCTGGTCGAGGCCTACACGCCGCGGCTGATGCTGCGCGACCGCGACGAAATCTGCGACATCGACGGGGAGCAGTACGAGGCGACCACGGTCGGCACCGTGCTGGGAAACCCGAAGGTGACGCTGACCACGGCCGACGACGCCGGCGACGAAGAGCTCCTCAAACGGGCACCGACCGCCGCCGACATCGCCGAGCTCGGCGAACCGCACCACCTCAACATCCCCGGCGATCCCCTCGGCGACACCTGCGAGTACGCCAGGGACTTCGCCAAGCTGAAGCGCGAAGGCAAGGCGCCGGCCGTCACCTACGCCCACATCGCCCGCGAGGCGGGGCGGCCCGGGCTCGCCGTCCAGTACTGGTTCTTCTGGTACTTCAACGAGTTCAACGACCTCCACGAGGGCGATTGGGAGGGGATGCAGGTCGTCTTCGAATCCTCCGACGTGCGCCAGGCGCTGAGGGAAGGGCCGAGCGAAGTCGGCCTCTTCCAGCACGGCGGCGGCGAGAAGGCCGACTGGACCGACGGCAAGGTCGAGAAGGACGGCACGCACCCGGTCGTCTACCCGGCTGCCGGCTCGCACGCGACCTTCTACGAGGCGGCGGTCTACGTCGAGAACGGGCGCAAGGGCTCGGGGGTCGGCTGCGACGACACCAGCGCGCCGCTGCACCAGCTGGTCGTGCAGCCGATCCAGGTGCCCACCAATCCCGGCCCAAACAGCCGCTTCAGCTGGCTCACCTACGAGGGCCGCTGGGGCGAGTGGGAGAAGAGCTTCAACAACGGCCCGACCGGCCCCAACACCAAGGACCGCTGGCTCGCGCCGATGACCTGGATGGAAGAAATCCGCTCGACCAGCCCGCGGCTGCCGGCGGGCTCGGTGGCTGGGCCGACCGTGACCAAGGCGTTCTGCGGCACGGTCGCCGAGGTCACCTCCTTCCTCAACCACACCCAGGACTCGCCCTGGATCCTGGTCCTGGTGCCGATCCTGCTGCTGCTGCTGTTCGGCCTGATCGCCTGGCGCACCCGCTGGCTGCCGCTCGACCTGGACAACCTGCGCCGCACCCGTGCCTTCGGCCAGCTGCTCTTCTCCTCCGCCGGGCTGTACTTCCGCCACTGGCGCGTCTTCGCCCTGATCGGACTGACCGCGATCCCAATCGTCGGCGGCTTCAACGCGCTCACCTGGCTGCTGACCGGCGACCCCGGCCGCCGGCTCGACGAGGAGGCTGGGCTCAACGGCCTGCACGTGGCGCTGGGCGAAGTGCTGAGCGGGATCGGCGGGCCGATCGCCTCGGCCCTGATCGCCGCGGTGGTGATCGTCGCCGTGCGCGAAGTCGCGGAGAGCGGCGAGGCGAGCTTCGTCGGCGCCTACCGCGGGATGTGGCAGCGCTTCCGGCGCGTCGTCGGCGCCCAGCTGTTGGCGACGCTGGGGGTGTTCCTGATGCTGATCACGGTCGTCGGCATCCCCTTCGCCGCCTGGAAGTACGTCGGCTGGCTCTTCCTCCAGCAGCAGATCCTCTTCGAGGACAAGCCACTGCGCGAGGCGTTCCGCGGCAGCTCGGAGTTGGTCCGCGGCCGTTGGTGGTACACGTTGCGGGTCGCCGCCGTCTTCTGGCTGATCGGCCTCGTCACCGGCCCCGCGCTCGGCTTCGCGCTGATCTTCGCCGACCTCTCGCTGTTCCTGATCAACGCGATCGGCGCGCTCGTCTTCGCCCTGCTCGTCCCCTACATCGCGATCGGCCGCACGCTGCTCTACTTCGATCTGCAGGCCGAAGCGGAGAAGGCGCCGGCGAAGCGCTGGCGCGAGCTGCTGCCCGGGCGCAAGCAGCCAGCCGAGGCAGCGCCCGAGCCCGCCCGGTAGCTTTCGCGAGCGTGAAGCTGCTCGCCTTCAGCGACCTGCACCGCGATCTTGGCCAGGCCGCCAAGCTGGTCGAGATGTCGGCCGAAGCGGACGTCGTAGTCGGCGCGGGCGACTTCGCCTCGGTCCACGAGGGTCTCGGGGAGACGATCGGCGCCCTGGCGGCGATCGAGAAGCCGACCGTGCTGGTTCCCGGCAACAACGAGACCGAGGACGCCCTGCGCGAGGCCGCGTCCGGCTGGAGCGCCGCGACCGTGCTGCACGGAAGCGGCACCGCGATCGACGGCACCGAGTTCTACGGCCTCGGCGCCGGCATCCCGATCACGCCCTGGGACTGGAGCTTCGACCTCGACGACGAGTCGGCGGCCGAGAAGCTCGCCCCCTGCCCCGAAGGAGCGGTCATGGTCCTCCACTCCCCACCGCAAGGCCACTGCGACTCCAGCGGCAACGGCGACCACTTCGGCAGCAAGGCCCTGCTCCAGGCGATCGAGCAAAGGCGACCCCGCCTGGTGGTCTGCGGCCACATCCACGAGTCCTGGGGCTGCCAGAGCCAGATCGGCGAGACGCCGGTCCGCAACCTCGGCCCCGCGGGCACCTGGCTCGAGGTCTAGCGCTACGCCTGCTGTCCCGCCGCTTCCGCTTCCGGTCCACCGCCTGGGGTCGACTGGGCAGCAGCCTCCACCGCCGCGCGAGCGTTGACCCGCCCGTAGCCGTAGTTCGGGCTGTGCCCGGCCCCGTCGTACTCGCCGGGGCTCGCATCGATCTGATCGCACGATTCCCGCAGCAGATCGCGAACCTCTTCCCATTTCAAGGCGGGGTTGCTGGAGAGCATCAAGGCGACGACGCCGGCAACACCCGGACAAGCGCTGGAGGTGCCGCCGAACGAGTTGGTGTAGTCGCCCCGCAGGTCGCCCAGGCTCAGATCGCCCGGGTTGTAGCCGACGCGCCCGGTCCGGTCGGTGGTCCAGATCCCCGGCGTCAGCGAGGGTTCGCCGTGGTTGCTCGGAAAGCAGCACCAAACCGCTTTGCCGAAGTCGCTGTAGGCCGACTTCTTGCTTTCGTCGTTGCAGGCTGCGACAGCGATCACCCCGCCGCAGCTCGCGTAGCCGTCGTTGTCGACGCTCTCGTTGCCGTTGCCGGCCGCCCAGGTGATCACGCAGCCCTTTCCTTCCCGACCGGAGGTGAGCGCGAACTCGATCGCCAAGCGGGTGGAGTCTGGAAGCGGGGCGACCGCGTTGTGCGCCGGATCGTTGGGTTTGAACCAGACGCCGTCGGCCGGGCCCCAGCTGCACGAGATCACGTCAGCCCCGTGCTCCGCTGCCCAGACGAACGCGTCGGCCTCGTCCTGGGAGCCCAAGCCGGAGGCGAGCCTCAACGGCATCAGCTGAGCCTTCGGCGCAACCCCGCTGGCGCCGTCGCCGCCGTCGGCGCAGGCCACGCCCGCACAGGCGGTGCCATGGTTGGCTCGGGCTGCCGGCCGGGGGTCGTCCCCCCGCGGCGAGGTGAGCGACTGCGGCGCGACGATCTTGCCGCCCGCCGAGAGCTCGATGTGGTCGATGTCGACCCCGTTGTCGACGATCGCGACCACGGCCCCGTCCCCTTCACTTAGCTCCCACGCCGATTCGACGTTGGCGTGGGATTGGACGGTCACACCGTCGATCTCCCGCTCGCCTAGGTGCCACTGCTGCGGGAACGCCGCGTTCCAACTGACCTCGCGAATCAGCTCTGGATGGCACAGCTCCACGTCGGAGCGCTCGAGCAGCGCGGCGGCGCTATCGAACACCCCCTGCCCGGTGCCTTCGGGCGCGGAGGCGAAGAACGCGTTGCCGGCGTAGGACAGGGTGCGCTTCACCTGCAGCCCGAGCTCTGAGAACGCCTTCTCGCAGGTGCTCCCGTCGACTTCGTCCCCGAACTTCACGAAGATGTTCTCCGTGTAGATCACCGGTGCGCCGAACTCATCGCGCAGGCCTCGCCCGGCGAACTGAACCTCCGGATCGGCGTGAATCGTCTCCGACAGCCGCTTGGACTCCCCCTTCGGCGCCGCATACACGCCCACACCGCTTGCCGGGACTCCGAACAGCGGGTCGAGCTCGGTCTGCGCCAGCCGAGTGCTGCCCGCGAGCTGCGAGAGGTCGTCCTGGGCACCACGGCGGTGCGTGCGTACGACAACCAGATCCTCTTCGTCGACGAGTTGCCGCTCCTCGCCCTCCGAGCCACCGAAACGAAACGAAGCCATTGTGCGCCCCTCCTGATTTGACCAAGCCGTTTTTCACACCATAGATCGGGCTACCTTAACTACTCATCTAGATTTGACAAGTGATGTTCACATCGATTTCACGAACTCGTTCCGGCACAATCGGGGTGTGGACCTCCCCACGGTCATCCGTTCCGCCCCGAAGACCCTCGAGCTCGGTGGGGACCCCGCCGCGACCTTTCACCTGGACGAGGATCTGATCGCGATCCACGGCGATGCTCCGGGGCCCGCCGTTGCGGTGTTCAAGGGCGAGAACCTCACTGTCGCTTCCGCCGACTCGGTGTCGCGAGCAAACGAGGTGGAGCTCGGCGGCCCGGTCTACCGCGGATCTGGGGGCGGGTTGGCGGTTCCTACCGGCCGCGTGCTCGTGCGCCTCGGCCCCGGCGAGGACGCCCAAGCTCACTCGGCGGCGTTTTCCGGCGCCGGCTTCCAGCTCGAGGAAGCCCTTCGATACGCGCCCGAGGCTGCCTGGGTGAAGCCGCTCCGCGGTGGAACCCCCGAGGCCTTGAGTGGGCTCGAGAGGCTGCGGGCAATCCCGGCAGTCGAGCACGTCGAGCCCCAGGTGCTAACCGAGGCAGCACGCCGCCCCGCCGGTTGAGTCGCTGTCGCCAGGAGCATGCCTCCGGCACCTTTCCTCTGGCCGGGGTTCGCCAGTCGCCGTGCCCGAAGCGGACGTCGGGCAGGGTGCGGCTGAGCCAGGAGGGCATCGACCAGGCAGCCTGACCGGCGAGCCGCAGGAACACCGGCAGCAAGAGCAGGCGGACCGGGAAGGTGTCGAGCAGGACGGCGACGCCGAGGATCACCCCCATCTCCTTCGGTGGCAGCGGTCCCGAGAGGGCGAAGGTGAAGAAGACCGCGACCATCACCGCGCCGGCGGAGAGAACGACGCGCCCCGAGCGCGCCAGTCCGCCGACCATCGCCTCCTTCGCGTCTCCCGTCCGCTCCCATTGTTCCCGTGCCGAGGAGAGCAGAAAGACGGTGTAGTCCATCGCGATCGCGAAGATCATCGCGAAGAAGAAGATCGGCCCCCAGGCGTCGAGAAAGCCCTGCGATTCAAAGCCGAGCAGGCCGCTCAGGTGACCGTCCTGAAAGATCAGCTTGGCGACCCCGAAGGCAGCGGCGGTCGAGAGCAGGTTGGCGAGCACCGCGATCGCCGCCACCAGCGGCGCCTGGAAGGCGATCAGCAGCAACAGGAACCCGAGCCCGACGACGAACCCGATCGCCAGCGGCGCCCTCGCCGCCAGCGCCGACTCGAGGTCGTGGTTCTCGGCGGCGGCACCGCCAACCAAAGCGGCCGGGGGCAGCGTGTCCCGCAGCCGCTCGACCGTGTCGCCGAAGTCGGCGGTCGCGGCGGCGCTGGTCGGCATCGCGGCGATCAGGACCGCATCGCCTGCACCGGCAACGGGGTCAGCGACGGAAGCAATACCGGGGTCGTCTTCCAGCCCCTCCACCACCGCCGTACGGATCGAGTGCGGCGCGGTGACTTGCAACGTCGCCGCCGCGCCCGCGCCGAAGGCGGCGCTGAGGTGCCGGTGGCCGACTCGCGAGGAGTCGCCCTTGGGGACGACCTTGATCGAGGGCATTCCCGTCTTCAGGCTGAGGGCCGGGAGGGCGAGGCCGACGAGGAGGACCAGGGCGACGCCGCCGAACAGGAATGGGCGCCGCCACAGCAGCTCCCCCCAGCGAGCGAGCCGCGCCGAGCCGCGATCGCCGCTGCCGGCCCAGGGCAGGGACAGCCCGTCGACCCTGGGCCCGAGCTTGGCCAGCACCGCCGGCAGCAACGTCAGCGTCGCCGCCAGCACGAACAGGACCGAGACCATGATCCCCAGCGAGACCGAGCGGAAGGCGGGGCTGGGGACAAGCAGCACCGCCGAGATCGAGACGAGCACGGTGAGGGCCGAGAAAAGGACCGCCTTACCGGCACTGTCCATCGTCTCGGCAACCGCCTCGATCGCGGTGCGCTCGCCGGCGAGCGCACCGCGGAAGCGCA
>Ga0307470_10000830_pt1 | contig 13192 bp, 14 predicted proteins | sample atmos_gasesAM3C__FD_204565 | JGI IMG/M metagenome (GOLD analysis project Ga0307470, IMG submission 204565) | Hardwood forest soil microbial communities from Morgan-Monroe State Forest, Indiana, United States - atmos_gasesAM3C_05 | ecosystem: Environmental > Terrestrial > Soil > Temperate forest... | reverse complement strand
GGCTGCGGCTCGCGGAGAACGACGCTCACCAGGCGGAAGGATGCGGCCGCAAGGCGCTCGCGCTCGCGAGCGGAGATCGCGCCACGCAGGCGCAGTCCGGCCGGCTGCTGGCCGACGCACTGCGAGCCCAGTCGCGCAATCAGGAAGCACGCGACGTCGAGAATCAGCCGTTCATGAAATAACCCGCAGGTTTGCTGCCGAGCGCGCCACCTCATGAAGGTCGCCGAGCACCGAGACCGTCGTCGGCCAACGGCCGGCGCCTTGTCCGCGCAATCGAATGACCTTTCCCGTCGTCAGTTCGATTTCCACGCGGTTTTCAGCACCTCGAGCTTGGCCGAGGAAGCTGTCTCGAAGCGGCACCTCAGGTTTGATCGATGCCGCGACGCCGATCGGCGTAAGTCGGGCGCGCGCCATCAGCTTATATCCCGCAGGATCGCCGACGATGGTATCGATGCCGCGGGTAGGAATGCTTTCGGGCGCCAAACATTGCTGAAACGCCGCCTCGATCATCAGGATTAACTTGTCCGCCGAATCGCGTCCCGATAGATCTCGGATTGGGTTCTCCTCGGCAAAGCCCGCGGACTGCGCCATGGCGACGGCGGCGCAACGCGTGGCACCGTTCTCCCAGGCGTCGAGCACAACTCCGCAGGTGCCGTTGACGATACCGCGGATCTCGCGCACCGGCGTCTTACAGGCGGCGAGCGTCTCCAACACCGGCACGGCGCCGCCGACTGCGGCGGAATACCAGAGGCGGCGGCCGTCGCCTCGGGTGAACGCCGCCAATGCCGCTCCGTGTGCCGCCACCGCGGCTTTGTTCGCCGTAATGACGAATTTCCCGGCTTGCAGTGCCGCCGCGATCAAACGATAGGCGCTTTCAACACCTCCAATGCAGACAATGACGACATCCACCGATTCGGCCAGCGCCAGCGACGGATCGGCCGAAACGCGATCCACGCCCGCATATTTATCGACGTCTCTGACGATGACCTGGGCAACCTCGAATCGCTCGGGATAGCGCTTCACCGACTCATAGACGCCGCGGCCTACGACCCCACATCCGACAATCGCGATGCGCAGCGCTGCCGTGCTGCCTAGCCTTGGGGCCCACTCGTCAACGGCTCGTCCTACGGCCGTGCCGGCATTCTCGTTCGGTCTGCCGACGTCGAACGCGAGAGCGCGGGATTGCGCGAACGACAGCGCTTTCGGCTGGATCAATGGGCCTGCGACTTCCGTCGCCGTCGACCACGAGAGTGCAGCGAACCGCCGCGCCGTCGTCAGACGCGCCGGGTCGGACTCGAAAACGCCCGGCACATCTTTGATCAGGCGGCAATTGCCGCCAAGTTCAGCGGCCAGAAACAACGCCGACAAATCCGATCCGCCCCGGCCGAATAGGGCGGTCGTGCCGTTGACGTCGATTCCATAGAAGCCGGGGAGCACCAAAATCGGATAGTCGAGCCATAGTCTGCGTAAGGCCGATTCATCGACACTGAAGGGTGCGCTTTCCAGGATCGAACCCTTGGCGATCAACCCAATTTCGCGAGGTTCGACCATGCGTGAAGGCATTCCGTTGCGGCGAAGAGATCCGAGCAGCAGGGCCGCCGTTTTCTGTTCCCCGGTTGAGACATACGCGGCGGTCGCTTCACCGCACTCGAGATCGGCAACACCCGACAGCTCGCCGAGCAGCTGGTCGGTGACGCCTTCGAACGCCGACACCACGGCCAAAATATGGCTTCCCGCGCGCCAACGGCGGTAGATTTCATCGACTGCAACGGGAAGATCGGCCGCCGAACGCAGCACCGAACTACCAAACTTCAACACCTCGACGACGGACATAACGCACCTCAGGTTTAAGGCGCTCATCGATCGTCGAGCTTGCGGGATTGGCCGGCGGTCATCGCCGGCGATTCGCTTTAGCTGAATTTATAACGCGCCCGCAAGCTGAGGATCAAATTGGCGCGATGAAATGATATCGGGGCGATGGCCGGACGTCAATGCGTTGAAAAGGACTCCTCCTCCTTCACGGTCAATGCTTTCACGGGCAATGCAATGCCGCGATACGCAGCGGATCCCGCGTTCACTTCTCAAAGCCCCTTCGGTAACTTCGGCGGCTTGGCATTCACCACCGCATCGTCCGGTGCTGGAATCGTGGCACCGCCGTTGGCTGTCAGCGCCGTCAATGGCTGTGCATTCGGTCCTCCCCAAGGCCCGGGCGCCTGCACCGAAGGTGCCGGGTTGGGCACCGGCGGCTGCACGATGGTGCTGCCCAGAGGCGGCGGAGCAGGGCGAGCCAGCTTGGCGTCGACGCGTCCCGCCAATGAGGCGGAGCTGTCCACCCGGGGAATGCCGAATGGCGCAAGTCCGAACAGATCGATCACCGTCTTGGGGATCACCGCATGGGAGTGCCAGTTGGCGTCGATCCCCTGCTTGACTTGACCGCCGAACATCAGCATCGGGATCCGTGTACCGCCGATGAGCTGGTAGCCTCCCGGATGCAGCGCATCGACCACCGTTTCCGCATTCGGCGTCGACACATGGTCGGCGTAGCCGCCCCAGTCGTCCCAGGTCAGAATAAATACAGTGTCCGCCCAGCCGCCTGCCTTGACCACGGCGTCCACCCGCTGCCACGACAGGTTTTGACCTTCGGTCACGTACTGAGGATTCGCGCTCTGATCCGGCGCATGCTCGTCGTAGCCCGCGGGACTCCACACGAAGCAGAAATCGGGCAGCGTGCCCTTGGCGGCCAATGAAGTGAATGCGTCGTTGGAGGGCTGAGTGGAGGTATGGATATTCTTGCGGCTCGTCGGGTCCGCCAATTCTTGGTAGAAGTTCACGGGATAAAGGTCCGTTCCCGTAAACGCACCCCAGGTGTGCCCGCCGGCCTCCACATGTTTGAAGATGGTGGGCAGGTCCCACACGGGAGAAGCCGAGGCGGGCGGGTTGCGCAGCGTCGGCGTCTGGCCGCCGACGGCGAGCATGTGGCCCGGCGTCGAATTGGTCCCGAGTCCGAAGTGGTAGTCGCAATAGGTGAACTGCTTCGCGAGCCAACTGTAGAACGGCAGGACGACATCGTTGTCGATCTGCAGCGCCGTCGGTGCGTAGTCACCCATCTTGTAGTGCACCCAGGCATTTCGATCGTGCGGGGGATCGGGCAACGGAGGCGACGTGAGCAAATGGCCGCGGTTCTGAATATTGGCGCCCCAGGAAGCCAGGGTGGGAAAGTAGAAGTCAGGAGTCTTGTTCTCCTGCATCAGGATCACGACGCGTACCATGGCGATGAGATCTCCGCGGGTAAGGCTGTCGTCAAATGGCATCCGCGAGGGTGAAACCCTGGCGCATCAGCGGCATTGAACGCAGCCGCACGCCGGTGGCCGAAAAAAGGGCGTTCGCCACTGCGGGCGCCACCGGAGGAACAGCCTCTTCGCCGACTCCGCCGACCGCAGCGTCGGATGGCAGGATCGCAACCTCGATTGCCGGGGTCTGTGCGAGCGTGAGCAATGGATAGCTGTCGAAATTCTTTTGCAGGACGGCGCCATCCTTGAGTGTAATCTCGCCGAGCAGCGCGCCGCTCAAGCCGAAAATGATGCCTCCTTCCATTTGTGCCACGACCGTATCGGGATTGAACGCAATGCCGCAATCCACCACGCAGTAGACGCGATGCAGCCTGACCGCCCGCTGCGGACTGACCTCGAGTTCGACGACTTGGGCCACAATCGAGCCATTGGCCGCGTTCAGGGCGAAACCGCGATGCCGCCCGGCGGCGGCCGGCCGGTCCCAAGCGGCAAGTGAGGCCAGTTTTTCCACGACGGCCAATTCGCGCGGCCGCTCGCGCAACAGAAGCCGGCGATAGGCTAGGGGATCGGTCTTGGCCGCCGCGGCCATTTCATCGAGAAAACATTCGAGGCCGAAGACGCTGGCCTGCGATCCCACCGAACGCATCCAGGTCAACGGCACCCCGAGGTCGGTCGACGCCAAGGAAATCTTTTGCGCCGGCAGGGCATAAGGCAGATCCCTCGCGTTGGCAAGGCCGGCTTCTTCGATTTCCTCCTGGGGCGCGCCGTTGCGCCGTTCGATGCTGTAATCCATGATCGAGGGACAAGCCGCTGTGAAGGAAAACGCGGTCGGACGGCCATGTGTGTCGAGGCCCGCCGTGAGTTGGATGACGGCCATTGGGCGGAAGTAGCCGCGCGATGTGTCTTCTTCGCGGGACCAAATCAATTTGACCGGCTGCTCGACATGACGCGCGATCTTGGCCGCTTGAATGGCATAGTCGACCTCGGTGCGCCGCCCGAAGCCCCCGCCCACCGTGGTGGTGTGCACCGTGACCTTCTCGCGCGGCAGGCCAAGAAGTTCCGCCACCACGTCGCGGACCATCGACTGGTATTGCGTGGGGACCCATAACTCCGCCCCATGCGGCGTGACGTGAGCGGTCGCATTCATCGGCTCCATCGGCGCGTGCGCTAGAAATGGCGCTTCATAGAGAGCCTCGAGGTGTGCGGTAGCGGCGGCCATCCCGGCGCTGTGCGCGGCGAGCACCTCAGCCGTGTGTGCACCCTCCGGGAGAAACAGATGCTGCGGCGACTCCACAGCCCGCCGCAGCGAGGCGGACTGTGCGCCGCTATCGGCGGCCTTGCGCTCTCCCGCTTGCCAAATCGGGTGCAATTGCGCGAGGGCTTGCTTGGCGGGCCAGTAGCCGCCGGCGATCACCGCGACCGAGTCTTCCAGCGCCAGCACCTTCTTGACGCCGGGCATCTTCTCCGCGGCGCTGGTGTCGACCGATACGAGCTTGCCGCCAAACATCGGGCATTGCGCAATGGTCGCGACGAGCATGCCGGGACGTTTGACATCGACGCCATAGACGGCGCTGCCATCGATTTTTGCGGGAATGTCGAAGCGAGCGGTTGCTCGGCCCAAGCGGCGCCAGTCGGCGCGCGCCCTGGGTTCGATGTCTTGCGGCACGGGCAGCGATGCCGCCGTCGGCGCCAACGCAGCGTAGGACGACGTTCGGCCGCCGCTATGGCGCACGACGCCATTGTCCGCGCTGCATTCGGTCTCGGCCACCGTCCATCTTTGCGCTGCCGCTCTCAGCAGCAACACTCTCACCGTCGCCGCGATCTTGCGCATGCTGCGATCCATGTCGCGGCTCGACAGACTGCCCCAGGTCGCATAATAGGCAGCACCGATCCCATAACCCAGAGTATTGCCATGGTCCATGAAGGGCTCGGTCACCGGCGCCATTTCCACGGTGACCGAGTCGGGGGCAAGCGCCAACTCCTCGGCGACGATCATCGCCAGCGAGGTCAGCGCGCCCTGTCCCAATTCGGTGGTGCGAGAATAAACCGTGACCGCGCCATCCGGCGCAATGCGGATCCAACCATTGAGAAGAACTGCCGTGGCTGCCGCCGGCGGCTGCGCGCCCGCGCGCATGTAGAAGAGAACCGACCCGCCGGCAGCCACAGCCGCGCCAATGAAACCGCGCCGCGAGAGAGCCAATGCCCGATTCACCGTGTGCTTCCGACTTGACTGCTCGCCCGCAAAATGGCGCGCTTCACCCGGGGATAGGTTCCGCAGCGGCATAGATTGGTCATGGTGGAATTGATGTCTTCCTCGCTCGGCCGCGGTTTGTCGCGCAACAGGGCCGCCGCCGCCATCAACATGCCGGATTGACAATAGCCGCATTGCGGCACCTGCTCGGCGATCCATGCCTGTTGCAGCGGGTGCGAACGGTCGACCGACAAGCCTTCGATGGTCGTGATGTGGGCGCCGGCCACGGCACTGATCGGCACCACACAGGAGCGTACTGACCGCCCGACGAGGTGGACGGTGCAAGCGCCGCACAGTCCTGCGCCGCATCCGAACTTGGTGCCCGTCAAACCGAGACTGTCACGCAAGACCCATAAAAGCGGGGTGTCTCCACCGACGACGACAGTTTCCTGCCGGCCGTTGATGGTCAAGGAGTAACTCAAAGCGTCCAGCCTCCGCGAAAACAGCAGGAAGTTATCGTGCCATCATCGACGCTTTTGAATGGTTGTCAATCCGCAGGAAGGGGCGCGCCCCGGCGACTGCTAATGGTCGTCGTGCCGATCGTGATCATGACCGTGATCGTGGTCGTGACCGTGGCCATGGCCATGATCGTCGTCTCGATCGTGCTTGTGATCGTCTCGATCATGCCCGTGATTGCGGGGTACGTAGCCCGGCTCGTATTCCGCCGATCGTACGAAATATACCGGCCGGTTGCAGGCGTTGTACTCTCGGCAATGCTTGCGCCAATTCTTCGCATGGCCCGGCGGCACGTGCAGGTAGACGGGCGGCGGCGGGGCTGCCTGCGGTTCGATCAACATGGGTTGCGCATAGACCACGGGCGGCGGAGCGGTGTTGCCGAGTTGAACTTGACCATAGACGCCGGGTGCCACCTGCCCCGACAACATGACATTGATGCCTAGATCTCCGGCGCGGACCATGCCGGCACCGGCAAGCGAGACTGCCGCTATCGACCCCATGAACAATAGACGCATATGCAATCCTTGAGTTGATCGGCGTGAAAATCAACGCCGCAAAAATTTATCGTTTCATCGACAGCGTGATGCCGCTGTGCATGATCCCGGGCGTCATCTTGCTGGGTAGTGCCGATCGATTCAAGACAACCAACCGTCGTGGATTGCCGACAGGATTGGTCCGCGCGCCATCAATCGGAGAAACTGTGAACCAGTGCCGCTTTGCAGATCGCGACACGCAGACGCGCGGGCATGCGCAGACGAATCACCGCAGCTGGCTGTCCTTGCTCCCGCGGCGGTTGTATCCGGCGAATTTGGCATTGTCGCGGTCAAGAACGTCCTGACAGGAAACGCACAGGCGAACGCCGCTGAACGCAGCTCTTCGTGCCTCCGGAATCTCGTTTCCGCATTCAGCGCAGTGAGTCAACGACGGCCCCTGCGGCAACCGACTTTGCACGCGGCTGATCCCGTCTTTTACCGTCGCGTCGATTTGGTCTTGCACCGCACCGTCGCCCGCCCAACCTGTCGCCACGATCCACTCCTACTTATATGTCAGCCCTGCTGGCAGCCACCAGTTATATAGACTCGGATCGAGTATTTGCAAGTGAGGACGACGCCGCCCTGACCGGCCTTTGTTATTATAAACATCATCATATTGTCTACATAATCGATTGATTAATATACATAATATATCAGTCAGAGATCTCACTCCGTGCCCCGCCGCCGGCCGGCCCGGACATCGGAGAATGGCGCGCTCACTGCACCCTCCCAGGGCATCCCGGGCGTATTCAAGAGTAAGGCCTGAATTGCACGCCGCCCCTCAATCGTCCGGAGAACCGCCTATGAAGATTCGCGCCGCCAATTTCGCACTCGTCTGCCTCCTACTGCCCAGTCTGGGCGCGGCTCGAGACGCGAAACTGAATCTGCCTGATTTTGGACCTCTTGCAAATAAAGCAACGGAATCGGTGAATCTCAGCCTGAGCCCGTGGCTGCTGCGCATCGCGGCGGCGTGTATCGACGACACGGATGCGGACAGCGCGGCGACCAAGAAGCTCCTTGCCGGCATCAAGTCGATCGAAATTCGCAACTTCCGCTTCGCCGCCGACTTCGCGTATTCGGCGGCGGATATCGATGCCGTCAGATTGCAGCTTGCGGCACCCGGTTGGACCCGGCTGGTGCAGGCCCGCAATCGCAAGAGCAACGAGAATGTGGACATGTACATTTTGGTCGAGAATGACCGGGCCAACGGCTTTGCGTTGATTTCCAGCGAACCAAGGGAGTTCACGATCATCAACATCGTCGGCTCAATCGGAGTTGAAGACCTGCCGAAGCTCGAGAATCACCTGCATTTGCCCAAATTCGATATCGGGCAGGCTCGTTTGGTGATGTGACGGGCGGCGAGGCGCTTGCGTATCCTGTTCGCTTTGCTGGGGACACGCTCACGTTGAATGAGGCGGCACCGGGTTTTTCGGACGAGCAGCTGGGCAAGGCACGCGCCGGCGAGGCTGCGGCGCTCGCGTCGCTGATTCAGGCACATCAGCGATCCGTCTACAGCCTGGCGCTGCGAATGCTGGGTACCCGCGATCTCGCGGAGGACTTGACGCAGGACGTCTTCATGCAACTGAGCAGCAACCTCAAATCCATCGAGTCGAACACGCACCTCAAGTTTTGGCTGCGCAAGGTGACCTCTCATCGGGCCATCGATCAGCTGCGTCGGCGCGCCCGAATCGAGACGATGCCCCTGGATGAGGAAATTACGCCATCGAGCACGGTGGACCACGGCGATCCGCTGCTGCAACGACATTTGCGGCTGCTGCTGTTGAACTTGAGTCCGCCGGCGCGGGCCGTGCTGTTGCTGCGCTATCAAGAAGATCTCGATCCGATCGACATTGCCAAAACCCTGGATATGCCGATCAACACGGTAAAGAGCCATCTGAAGCGATCCTTGGAAATATTGAGGCAGGAGACCCCGAACCCGGCACCTGTTCGCTGCGAGGGCAAATCGACATGAACGAGAAATTGGAATCCCGGCTGCGTGCCGCCTTGCGCCCCGTGGCTCCCCGCGATGAGTTCACGCGGGACCTCATTGCGCGCGTCGCCGCGGATCGACGTTCATCGTTCGATGCGCGGAGCGCTCATGGTAGACGCCCCAGGGCAAGGGGATGGTGGCTGTCGGCGGGCATGGCCGCATCGCTGCTCGTTGCCGCCGGCATCCAGCACCGGCTGCAGGAGCGGCATGAGAGGGAGCGGGGACTCGAAGCGCGGCGAGAGGTGATCGAGGCATTGCGTGTGACCAGCCAGAAGCTGAATCTGGTCTACGAAGTGATCAAGAATCAATCGTCTTCGCCGGCCGATGATAAGCCGGGCGTTTAATGCAATGAGGAATTGGCTATGAGAAGTTGCAGCTTGCGCATTTTCCTGGCCTTGTTGGCGCCCACTCTGGCATGGGCCGCACCCAATCCACGCTTGGCGCTGCCGGAATTTGCCGCATTGGCGCAGAAAGCCACCGAGTCCGTGACCATCACTCTAGATGCTGCACTATTGGCGATCGCCGGCCGTTTCTTGGACGGCAACGATCCGCAGGATGCGGCGGCCAAGGAAGTACTCAAGGGCCTGCAGGGAATCTATGTCAGAAGCTACACGTTCGACAAAGACTCGGCATACCAACAAGCCGACATCGACGCGGTCAGGAATCAGCTGTCGGCACCCGGTTGGAGTCGCTTGGTGGAGACTCGAAGCCGCAAGTCGCAGGCAAATATCGATATCTATATCATGGTGACGAACGATCAAGCGACCGGTCTTGCTCTGATAGCCAGCGAGCCGCGGCAGTTTACAATCGTGAACATCGTCGGTGCGATCGATCTCGACAAGCTGCACAAGCTGGAAGGCCAATTCGGCGTGCCCAAGCTCGATATCGACTTGCCGAAGACAGCGTCGCCCAATACCAAGAAATAGCGGTGGGGCGGGGCGGCACTTGCACTCGTTACACGGCGTGCTGCTGCAGGCCCTCGACCAAGGCATCGAACGTGGCCCGGCAGCGCGGGCTGTTGCGCAGGTCTTCGTGCATGGTGATCCAGGTCTCCAAGGACAGTGAGAATTGCTTTGGCAGGATCCGCGCGATCGCCGTATCGCACCGGGCGATTGCCACCTGGCAGGCGCCGATGCCGGCACCGGCGCGGATTAGGGCCAGCTGAGCCAAATCGCTGTCCGTCGCGACCTTCAACCTGGCAGGCCACTGGGATGCGGACGGCTCACAGATGGCCAAGTCGATCAGCCGCGTGGTCAAGCGCCGTACGGGGCGTGAGCCGCGGATCACCGGGTTTCCATGGTGGCTGTTGTCGCTGGCCTCGCCCTTCGTCGAGACGTTTCGCGAAATGCGGGAAATGCGCTACCTCTGGCGCCAGCCGGTGCAGATGGGGAACGCTCGGTTGACCGCAGTGTTGGGGCGCGAGCCTCATACTCCGCTCGACGAGGCGGTCGAAGCGACGCTCGTCGGGTTAGGGTGCTTGGAGGCGCCCCCGGCTAGAGCTCTGGGGTAGGGCGTCCCGTCCCGATGCGCGTACCCCGCCTCTCCCTTCAAGAAGCGCAGATCGATATCCGGATACTCTCCCTCGTCCTCGGCGATCCCGCGCGATCCGACCTCGATGAGGACGGCATCTTGCGACGAACGATTCTGCAAGTGATGTCCGTCTTTAAGCCCCGCCTTGAACCCGGCACAATCGCCGCTTCGGAGGACTTCTTCACCCGTGTCGGTCACCAGCACCACCTCGCCTTCGAGGACATACACAAACTCATCCTCGGCGGAATGCCAGTGGCGCTGACTCGACCAACAACTGGGGGGCAGGCGCAACAGATTCACCCCGAAGTCGGTGAGTCCGGCCGCGTCACCCAAGCGCTGACGGGCCCGAGTTGCGCACGGTGCATGAAAAGGCGCCGGATATCCTGAACCGGTGACGATGGGCACCGCGTTGAGATCAATTCGCTTGGCCATGAAGATCCTCCGGGTATCGGTGACACGATACTCGCACACCGAATACTCGCGCACAAAGACTCGATACAGTTATCATCTTGTGGTCCCAGCAATCGCAGAGGCATCGATACGGGTAGCATCAATGCAACGGGAGAGCACACGGCCGCAGGCGCCGGCCTTATATTCGCAGCCCAGCTGGCGGTTGCGGTGACTGCGCACGCGTCGGCGCCGGTGACTGCACCGTTTGGGTCGTGGGCTTCACCCTTGAGTGCGGAAGCGTTGGCCGCGGGCGGCATTAGTTTCGGCGACCTACGCGCCGTCAACGGCACGCTTTACTGGACCGAAAGCGTTCCCGCCGCCGGCGGCAATATCGTGCTCTACAGCTCGCAGGGAGGCGCAGAAGCCGCTGCGGTGACCCCGCAAAGCACGAACGTGCGCACGCGCGTGCATGAAATGGGCGGCGCTCCCTACGTGACAGCCGGCGACACGGTGTTCTACAGTCAATTTTCCGATCAAAAGCTGTACGCGACGAACAGCCGCGGTGATGCGGCTCCGCTGACGCCGGCCGGTTATCGCTACGCCGATTGCACACCGATGCCATCCACGGATGGCTCGGTTGCCGCATTGATCTGCGTACGCGAAGATCACACGGATCCCGCTCATGTGCGCAACACCCTGGTACGTTTGCCGCTGCCCGCCGGCGGCGCCGGCGAGGTGCTGTACAGCGGCAGCGATTTCGTGGCCTATCCGAGGCTCAGTCCCGATGGGCGGCATCTGGCGTTCATCAGCTGGGATCATCCCAACATGCCTTGGGATGCGACCACGCTCAAGGTGGCGGAAATGACCCCGCAAGGTTTGAAAGCCGCAGTCACGGTGGCCGGCGGACCCTCGGAATCCGTGCTCGAGCCGCAGTGGGACAGCGATGGAACGCTCTACTTCATTTCTGATCGCAGCGACTACTGGAATCTGTATGCCAGGCGCGCAGATGGCGTGCACGCCGTGTGGCCGCGAGCCGCCGAGTTCGCCCAGCCCCTGTGGTCGCTCGGTCAGGCCAACTACGTTCTCCTGGGGGATGGCCGCGCAGTGGCGCGCTTCGGAGAACGAGGCATTGATCGGCTGGCGGTGATCGATCTCAGACGCGGAACGGCGCGCATACTCGACTTGCCGTATGTGGAATTCTCCGAACTGACCCGGCTGGATGGCCACAGCATCGCTGCGATTACGGGTTCGACGGATCAAGCTCCGGCAATCGTGCGCATCGACATTGCAGACGGCAAAACCACCCAATTCCGCAGCGGCGGCGTGCTGCCGCTGACGCCGGCGGATATTTCGACGGCGACCCCCATCGAATTTCCCAGTGCGCGCGGACGCACCGCCTACGCGTTCTACTATGCGCCGAAAAACTCCGGCTTCAAGGGACCTGCAGGTGCGCTGCCGCCGCTGGTGACGCTGGTGCATGGCGGCCCTACCGGACAGGCTTCACCGGCACGGCGTTCCACGGTTCAATTCTGGACGGCCCGGGGATTTGCCGTGGTCGATGTCAACTACGGCGGGAGTTCTGGATACGGGCGCACATACCGGCAAGCATTGAAAGGCAATTGGGGAGTCGTCGATGCGGAGGATGTGATTGCCGCTGTCCGATACCTGGTGTCGACCCAGCGGGCCGACCCCAATCGCATCGCCATCAGCGGCGGTAGTGCGGGTGGCTATACCGTACTCGTTGCCCTGAGCACCAGCGATGTGTTTCGCGCCGGCGCGGATCATTTCGGGATTTCGGACATGACGGCCCTGGCGCGGGATACTCATAAATTCGAGAGCCGCTACATCGACTCCTTGATCGGGCCCCTGCCTCAGGCGCAGTCGATTTACGATGAACGGTCGCCGTTGAATCATCTCGATGGGTTCAAGGCGCCGCTCATCATCTTTCAAGGCGCGGAGGATCCCATCGTGCCGCCGAATCAATCAGCGCTCATCGCGACGGCGCTGCGTGCGCGCAAAGTACCGTTGGCCTACATCGTGTATCCGGGCGAGGGTCATGGCTTTCGCAAGCCGGAAAACATCATCAATTCTCTGCAGTCTGAATTGTCCTTCTACGGACAGGTATTCGGCTTTACGCCGGCGGATCGGCTGCCGAAACTAACGATCGAGGGTTTGCCGCCCGCCACTTGAACCGCGGCCGCATGCGGCGCGTAGGCACGGTTGTGAGAATGACCCCTCCTCGGGGAGGATGGTGAGGGCCGAGACAATCAGGCATAACGGCGCGAGGTACCCATAGAACAAAGTCCCGAAGTGACAATTTTCCGGCGACGTCCATGAAGCTGACTTGGGCTGCAGGCATCTGCGCGATGCTGATCACGTTGGGATGGCAGCGTCCGGCGCTCGCCGCCGATACGCTGCTCGTTCACGGTCACATCTATACGGGAAATCCGCGGGCGCCGTGGGCCTCGGCTCTGTCCGTCAGCGGACCGCGTATCGAGGCCGTCGGCACGGATGCGGCCATCCTGCAGCGGCGCGCTAGCCGGGCCCAGGTGATCGATCTGCACGGGCAAACCGTCATTCCCGGAATCGTCGATTCGCACACCCACGTGCTCTATGGCGCCTACGAGCTGCATGGTGTGAACCTGTCCACCCCGGAATCCAGCGTCACGCCGGAACAACCGGATCTTCTGGTCGAACGTCTGAAGGCCTATGCCGCGACCCATCCGCAGGACGCCGTTCTCTTCGGCCGCGC
>Ga0307470_10000828_pt1 | contig 13211 bp, 13 predicted proteins | sample atmos_gasesAM3C__FD_204565 | JGI IMG/M metagenome (GOLD analysis project Ga0307470, IMG submission 204565) | Hardwood forest soil microbial communities from Morgan-Monroe State Forest, Indiana, United States - atmos_gasesAM3C_05 | ecosystem: Environmental > Terrestrial > Soil > Temperate forest... | reverse complement strand
CCCGTAGTTCTGTTTCGGGTGTGCGTTTTGATTCTGACATAATAGCATACCGCGGAGGCGCGTAGACGCTGATACACAAACAAATTTATCCACTCTCCGCTTAACCGCGACTCCGCGTGAGGTCGAGTCGTTCGCTTCAGAGCGACTGGACACGTTCCGGGAACCTGTACCAATTGACAGATCATCTTTAGCAACCCAGCAACTTTGCAACCCGCAACCGCGCGACCCCGCAACCGCGAATTACAATGCCCCATGCGCGTTCTCGCAATCCTCGCACTGGAGGTTCTCATGTCCGCTACGCTCACTGCCGCCACCACGCTCGACCAGCGCATCGACGATGCCGCGAAGAAGGTCGAATCGAAGGTCATCGAATGCCGCCGGGACATTCACCAGCATCCCGAGCTCGGTAACCGGGAGACGCGCACCTCGAAACTGGTCGCGGACCGGTTGCGCGCGCTCGGCATCGAGGTGAAAACGCCGGTCGCGCACACCGGCGTCATCGGCATCCTTCGCGGCGGCCGTCCGGGACGCGTGGTGGCCCTGCGCGCAGACATGGACGCGCTGCCGGTCGTCGAGCAGGTCGACGTGCCGTTCAAGTCGACCGTGCGGACGACATTCAACGGTCATGATGTCGGCGTCATGCACGCCTGCGGGCACGACGCGCACGTGGCCGTCCTCCTAGGCGTGGCCGAGGTTCTGGCCGGCATTCGCGACGAGATCCCCGGCACGGTGAAGTTCCTCTTCCAGCCCGCCGAGGAGGGAGCCCCGGAAGGTGAGGAAGGCGGAGCGAAGCTGATGGTGAAGGAGGGCGCTCTCGACAATCCGAAAGTCGACGCCGTCTTCGGCCTGCACGTCACCTCGCGCTATCCGGTCGGCGAGATCGCCTACCGCCCGGGATCGATGATGGCCGCCGTCGATTCGTTCAAGATCATCGTTCACGGCAGGCAGACGCACGGCGCGTATCCGTGGCTGGGCGTCGATCCCATCGTTGTGGCATCACAGATCGTGCTGGGATTGCAGACCATCCCCAGCCGTCAGGTCGACTCGTCGCTGGCTCCGTCGATCGTCACGGTCGGCGCGATTCACGGCGGCGTACGCAACAACATCATCCCCGACGACGTGGAGATGATCGGCACGATCCGCTCGCTCGACGCCAAAATGCGCGACGACATTCACGCGCGCATCAAACGGACGGCGGAAGACATCGCCAAAAGCGGCGGCGCCACTGCGACGGTGACGATCGACGAGGGCTATCCGATCACCTACAACGATCCTGCGATCACCGAACAGATGGCGCCGACCCTGCGCCGCGTGGCCGGAGCCGGCAACGTGGAAGTCGTCAACGCCGTCCTCGGCGCCGAGGACTTCTCCTTCTTCCAGCAGAAAGTGCCGGGACTCTTCTTCTGGCTGGGGACGCGGCCGAAAGACAAGACCGCCGAGGAAGCGGCCTCGAATCACTCGCCGCTGTTCTACGTCGATGAGAGCGGGTTGGAGTTAGGGGTGCGGGCGATGGCGCACGTGGCGGTGGATTACCTGTCGCAGTAGTCTGCCGCGGATGATCATTTTTCACCACGGAGGCACAGAGAACACGGAGGCACTACCGGTGTTCTTTGTGTCTCTGTGGTTAGTTACTTCGGCGCCATCTGCTGTACCCGCGTCCAGTAATCCGCACCGCTGAGCCACTGCCCGCCGTCGATGACCAGCGCTTCGCCGGTGACGTAGGAGGCGTAGTCGGAGAGGAGGTAGGAGGCGGCGTTGGCGACCTCTTCGAGCGTGGCGAAGCGACGCAGGGGGATGGTCTTGCGGATCCCTTCCTCGATCATCTCGTTCGGGAAGAGGCGTTTCGAGGCGCCCTCGGTGTGTACGGGGCCCGGAGCGATGGCGTTGACGCGGATCTTGTGGCGCGCCCATTCCACGGCCAGCGTCTGGGTCATGGCCAGGACGCCCGCTTTGGCGCTGGCGGAGTGGACCACGCCCGGCGCGCCGGTCCAGGCGTAGTTGGCGATGATGTTGAGAATCGTGCCTCGCTTCGCCGCGATCATCCGTTTGCCGACGGCGCTGGAGCAGTAGAACGTGCCGTTGAGGACGATGCCGATCACCGAGTTCCAGCCGTTGACCGAGAGCTGATCGGCCGGTGAGATGAAGTTCCCGGCGGCGTTGTTGACCAGAAAGTCGATGCGTCCATGGTCGGCATGAACCTTGGCGGCCATGGCCTCGACCGCCTCGGCGTCGCGGACATCGAGTGCGACGAAGCCGGCGGCGTTCTCTCGTCCCGTCTCGCTACGCAATGGTTCGACCGCTGGCCCGAGGTGCTCCTCGCTCCGGCTGGCGACGATGACGGTGGCGCCGAGCTTTGCCAGCTCGCGGGCGATGGCGAAGCCGATCCCGGTCCCGCCGCCGGTGATGATGCCGACACGATTTTCGAAGGTTTTTTCAGGAAGCATGCGGCGGGGATGATATGTCAGCGATCGAGAAATGCTTCGATCAGCGAAACTACTTCCGGAAGATCAATCTTCACGGTCTTCCACAGCGTTACGAGGTTGGTATCACGATAGCCGTGAAAGAGGCGATTTCTCATTCCCATCATCGCGGTCCAGTCGAGACCGATAGCCGCCTTTGTAGGAGCCGAAAGACCACGTGCCGCTTCGCCGATGATGCCGATCCGATACGCTACTGCATCCTGGCGGAGTTGATCAGAGTCGAACCGCTCCTCCGTAGTTCCCCGTACGTACGAAATCGCAAGTCGAGCCGACTCCAGGATGTCGGTCAGGAGTCCCGCGTCTTCAGAGTTCAAGCGCCACCGCACTCGAAAGGATTGACTCGCGCCGGAAGCGATTCAGGCTTCGCTCGACTCCAGGACGCTCGCACAGGTCAACAGGCCGTCCGAAAATCTCGGACAGCTCATCCTCCATGTGAACGAGGCTGAAAAGCGTCCACGGCGCATCCTTCTCGAACGTCACCATCACATCCACATCGCTCTCGGGACCGAAGTCCTCCCGCACGACGCTGCCGAAGAGAGAAAACTCCGTGATCTTCCACCTGCGGCAGAAGTCGCGGAGCTTTTCCTTGTCGTAGTCGATGGCGATGTGGGACATCGGCTTCAAGTTTACGCTGATCCGTGGCACTGATTCAGTCGATGGTGCCGAGGTGAGCATTCAAGGCACTTAAGAGCGGCGGCAGATCGTCCTGAACGATCGTCCAGACGCGTGCGAGAGCGATGCGTTGGTAATCATGTACAAGCACATTGCGTAGGCCGACAGCCTCGCTCCATGCGATCCCTGGGAGGGCGGCTCTCGTGTCTGTCGATACGCGGTTTGCGGCTTCGCCGATTACCGTCAGGCAGCGGATCACAGCATGCTGCATCGTTCGATCGGTCAGGAATGATTCGCGACCTACGCGGCGCGCAATGCCGACCGCATCACTAGCGTGAACACGCATATCTTCAAGATAGCCAAGGTCACGCGACGTCAAGCATCACCGCCGAGGAGAGGATCGCGCGCTTGCGGAAGCGATTGTCGCTGTGCTCGACGGCGTCGCGCTCCACGAGATCGACGCGCCGCTTGAAGAGCGACTCGAGCTCCCGCTGCATCGTGAGCCAATTCGCCAGCCTCCACGGAGCATCGGCGGCGAACGTCACCATCACATCCACATCGCTCTCCGGACCGAAATCCTCCCGCACCACGCTGCCGAAGAGAGAAAACTCCGTGATCTTCCACCGGCGGCAGAAGTCGCGGAGCTTTTCCTTGTCGTAGTCGATGGCGATGTGGGGCATTCGACAATCAGTTTACGCTGGTCCGGGTTGTAGCGATCGGCGCTGGACCTGCCGGCGAGCCGCCGGCGCTACGCCTCGTGCGGCTTCAACGCGCGAAGCGCAATCAACCGACAACCGACAACGCGCCGAAGGCGCAGTTACGCCGCGTTTCCGTGGCACTTCTTGTACTTCTTGCCGCTGCCGCACCAGCAGGGGTCGTTGCGGCCGATCTTTGGCTCTTTGCGCTGCACCTGCGCCGGGCCGGAGGAGCCGCCGGAGCCGGAGAAGACCATCGGGGGGGCCTTCGGCTTCTGCGGGGGCATGGCGCGCTGCACCCGCTGCACGTCCTCGCGATCGCCCTCGCGCTCCACAACCACCTCCGTCTTCCAGAGGTACTTCACCACCCGGTCCTGGATCAGCTCCATCATCTCCTGGAAGATCTCGAACGACTCTTTCTTGTACTCGATGAGCGGATCGCGCTGGCCGTAGCCGCGCAGGCCGATGCCTTCCTTGAGGTGATCGACATTCAGCAGATGATCCTTCCAGAGCTGATCGATCACCTGCAGCAGGATGTACTTCTCGTGCAGGCGCATCATCTCCGGGCCGATCGACGCTTCCTTCTGCTCGTAGCGCCGGTTCACCGCCTCGATCACGGCATCTTTCACCGCCGCGCGCGGCATCGAGGTCAGATTGACCTCCGCCGCCCTCAGATCGATGCCGAAGAAGTCGTAGAGCTCCGCGTTCAGCTCCGCCTCGTTCGGCAGCTCGCGGGCGTCGTCGGGGATGTGCGTCTCGGTCAGGTAATCGACGATCTCGTCGGCCGCGTTGAGGATGTAGTCCTTCCCCTCGCGGCCGTCCAGGATCGAGCGGCGCAGCGTGTAGACCGCCTCACGCTGCTTGTTCATCACATCGTCGTATTCGAGCAGATGCTTGCGGGCCTCGAAGTTGCGTCCCTCCACCTGCTTCTGGGCGCGCTCGATCGAGCGGGTCACCATCCCGTGCTCGATCGGGACGCCTTCCTCCATGCCCAGCTTCTCCATCCAGTTCATCAGGCGCTCACCGCCGAAGATGCGCATCAGATCGTCTTCGAGCGAAAGGTAGAACCGCGACGCGCCCGGATCGCCCTGGCGTCCTGACCGGCCGCGGAGCTGGTTGTCGATCCGCCGCGATTCATGGCGCTCGGTGCCGACGATGTAAAGGCCGCCCAGGTTGACCACGTCATCGTGATCGGTCTTCCACTGCTCGGCGATCTCTTCCTCCACGCGCTTCCGCTCGGCCGGGTCGGCCACATCCTTGTTCTTCTGCGCCGCGGCGAACTCCGGATTGCCGCCGAGGAGGATGTCCGTGCCGCGGCCAGCCATGTTCGTGGCGATCGTGACCGCGCCTTTGCGTCCGGCCTGAGCGACGATTTCTGCTTCCTTCTCGTGGTATTTGGCGTTGAGGACGACGTGCGGCACGCCTTTGCGCTTCAGCGCCGAGGACAGCGCTTCCGACTTCTCGATCGAGATCGTGCCGACCAGCGCCGGCTGGCCTTTCTCGTTGAGAACCTTGATCTCATCGACGATGGCGTTGAACTTCTCGCGCTCCGTGCGATAGACCAGATCCGCCTGGTCCTTGCGCACCATCTGCCGGTTCGGCGGGATGACCACCACCTCGAGGTTGTAGATCTTGTCGAACTCCGCGGCCTCGGTGTCCGCGGTGCCGGTCATGCCGGCCAGCTTCTCGTACATGCGGAAGAGGTTCTGAAACGTGATCGTGGCCAGGGTCTGGTTCTCCGCCTCGATCTTCACGCCCTCCTTCGCCTCGACGGCCTGGTGAAGCCCGTCGCTCCAGCGGCGGCCGGGCATCAGGCGTCCCGTGAACTCATCGACGATGAGGACCTCGCCGTCTTTGACCACGTACTCGACGTCGAGCTTGTACAGGGTGTGCGCGCGGAGGGCCTGCTGCACCGCGTGCAGCGTATCCATATTGTCCGGATCGTAGAGATTGTTCACGCCGAGGAGTTTCTCGGCGTGCAGCACGCCCTCCTCGGTGAGCACGGCGGTGTGCTGCTTCTCATCGACCTGGTAATCCTTCTCCTTGACCAGTTTCGGGACGATGCGATCGACGGAGTAGTACTTGTCCGGCCGCTCCTCGGAAGGGCCGCTGATGATGAGCGGGGTGCGGGCCTCGTCGATGAGGATCGAGTCCACCTCGTCGACGATGGCGTAGACATGATCGCGCTGCACCATCGCTTCGAGCTCGAACTTCATGTTGTCGCGGAGGTAATCGAAGCCGAACTCGTTGTTGGTGCCGTAGGTGACGTCGCAGCGATAGGCCTCCTGCCGCTCCCGGTCGCCGTAGTGGTTCTGGATGACGCCGACGGTCAGGCCGAGGAACTTGTAGAGGCGGCCCATCCACTCCGAGTCGCGTCGGGCCAGATAGTCGTTCACGGTGACGAGATGAACGCCGCGGCCGGTGAGAGCGTTCAGGTAGACCGGCAGGGTGGCCACCAGCGTCTTTCCTTCGCCGGTCTTCATCTCGGAGATCTTGCCGCGGTGAAGGACGATGCCGCCCATGAGTTGCACGTCGAAGTGCCGCATGTTGAGGATGCGCTTGCCGCCTTCGCGGGCGACGGCGAAGGCCTCGGGGAGAATTTCGTCGAGCGCTGCCTGCAGGTCTTCCTTCGCCGTGCGGACCACGACTTCGTCTCGTGGGATCTCTTTCTTCGCCGTCTCGAGCGCTTCCACGGCGGGACGGAGGCGCTCCCGGAACTCCTCTGTCTTTCCGCGCAACTCGGCATCACTAAGAACGCTGATCTCAGGCTCGAGTGCGTTGATCTGCGCGACGATGGGCAGCATCTTCTTGACGTCGCGCTCGTGCTTCGAACCGAAAATGGTTGTGAGTACTTTATTGATCATGGTGATTTCCTTCCCAGCAACAAACAAACCGCGAGCGAGAGGGGCTCAGCAGTTGGTTGCGGGGGCGCGGGGCGTTGCGGCGCCGGTGAGCGGCGCTTCGATGCGGGCGGGGGCGCTGTCGATGACACGGGGAGTGGTCGACTCGGAGCGGGCATGATGGAGCGTGCTTCGGGGCGAAGCGATCGACTGCTCGCTGGTCATGACCCCGCACTCGGCCGCCACTCTGGCAAGCCCGGGCCTTGCGACCGGCGCTTCGGTCGTTCCGGAGATCGCGCCGAGGGCGATTGCGAGCAGTAGGTAAAGGTTCATACGAGCGGGCGCAAGGGTATCAAAACGAATTGAACGCTACGGCATTCCGGGGAAAGCGGGCGGCGCAGCATTGCCAGTTTCTGGTCTGCCGGAGGCACCGCGCGGCGTTCGCCCGGGCCCGCGCGCACTTCCTCCGGCCGATCGCGAGGTCCGTTTCGACGGGCGCATGGTTGGTTTTGAACCATGCACGCTGCGTTTTGAAGCTCGCATGGTTGGTTTTGAACCATGAATGGTCTGTTTCGAAGCATTCATGGTTGGTTTGGTAACCATGAATGGTCCGTTTCGGAGCATTCATGCTCGGTTTTGAACCATGAATGCTCTGTTTCGAAGCATTCATGGTCGGTTTGGGACCATGAATGGTCCGTTTCGAAGCATTGATGCTCGGTTTTGAACCATGAATGGTCCATTTCGAAGCATTCATGGTTGGTTTGGAACCATGCACGCTCCGTTTTGGAAGGCGGGCTATTTCACCAGCTCTTTTAACCGGCTCAGGCTCATATACGTCTGATGGCCGAGGAAGATGACCAGACCGAAATAGGCGATGGCGATGAAGACGCGCTGCGCGATCGTGACGTCGTAGAACGATTTGTCGTCCTTTTCACGGACGATCGACAGATAAACCTGGAAGGCGACCAGCAGGACGATGACCAGCATGAGCGGATTCGGCTGTTTCACGACCTTGTAGACCAGCACTCCGCCGCCGAACACCCACATCCATTTCGTAACGGCTGCCGAGATCCGGCCTCCGTCGAGCATACCGATCGGCAGCAGGTTGATCAGATTCACGACGAAGCCGGCGGCGGCGATGCCGAGATACAACGGCTGGTCTGTCCACTTGTAGACCTGAAGCACCACCAGCGATGCGAATGTGCCGGCGATCGGGCCTGCCAGTCCGATCTGGGCGTCGTCGTATGCGGACCGCGGCTGGTCCTTCAGCGTCACCGCCCCACCGATGAAGGGAATGAAGACCAGCAGGCCTGCGCGCAGCCCTTTGGCGCGGATGACCACGGCATGGCCGATCTCGTGGATGAGGATGATGCCGACGAAGCCGAGGACCAGAGGGAGTGGCGCCCTCGTGGCCATGGCCCAGATCGAGAGTCCCATCGAAACGCCGGCGACGGAAAACTGCATGAGTCCGAAGCCTTCGAAGGGATTGACGGCGTATCCGCGGAAGAAGTCGAAGACGACGAGGACCAGCGCCTTCAGTTTGATCAGGACGAAGCCGATGGTGATGGCGGCGCCGGAGAGAAATTTCGCTAGCGGATGGCGCTTTGGCCGGTCGTCGTCGGGCCCTGGCGGAAGCGCCTCGCGATCGATCGGGCTGTCGGGGGTGACCGCGCCGGAATCCATTGAAGAGTCGGGCGATAGAACGCCCGGCCGGGTGCTATATTCCGCGCCGTGACCGTGCCGTCCGTCGACGATTTGCGGCGCGATCTGCGGGAGCGCGGCTACCTCTCGCACGCCATCGAGCGGTGGTTCGCGCACGACCCTTTTACCGCTGGGCGGTCCTCCCGCGCCTTCTGGCTCGAGCTGGCCACGGTTGCGGCCAAAGCCGCCCTCCTGGTGGCCCTCTTCGCGATCGTTCCCCTCGTGGCCATCATGCTCTTTCGGAACCATCCACTCTCCGCCGGCGAGACCTTGCTCATGTCTCTGCTGTATGGAGTGACAGGATTCGCGATTTCGTTTCTTTTGCTGGTCGCGATCGCCCTGATTCTCAAACTTCGGCCGGCGCTTGCAATCGACACGCCGCGCGGCCTGCTGGCCATTTCCTTCGCCGCCGCGGCGCTGCTGGCGGCCCCGATCGCGCTCTGGTGGGTCCGCTTTCCGGCGACTCCGTCATGGCCGGAACTGCTGACCGGCATCGCGGCCGTGGCGGCGTTCTTTCTCATCGCCACCATCGCCATCTCCGCGGCCCTGCTGTCCTTCTCGATCTACGAGTTGCAGCGCATCCCGGCCATCCACCAGAAGCCGCGCGGCGTGCCGATGACCATCGCGGCGGCGATCCTGATCGCGTTCCTCTTCCTGCCCACGTTCCTTGCGCAGGATAGTCGCACCTCGGAGCCTCCACTCCAGGTGGTAACGACGTGGATGCCGTACGTCGTGACGTTGATCGGGGTGGACGGGTTGACCTACGAGCTGGGACGCGATCGGTTGTCCCGCCTCGGCGTTTTCTCGACGATCGCTCCGATCGCCCCGATGCCGGGCGCCTCGGCCACAGAGCGCTGGGCGTCGGTCGGCACCGGTGTACCGACCGCTATCCACGGCGTGCGCGCGGTCGACGGCGTTCGCTTTCGCGGCGGCCGCCATCTTCTCCAGTCAGTCTCGCCGGTCGATTTCGTACTGCGCGACGTCGCCGAGGCCGTGCGATTGGCCGCCCGTGAACCGCTTCCGCCGACGGTGCGGAGGCGCGACTACGTGTGGGAGATCTTCGCAGCGCGTTCCGTGCCGGCGCTTTCGGTGAACTGGTGGACGACAGACGACGTCCAAGGCGGCACGCTCGACGAAATCAGCCAGAAGTCGGTCTTCGCCGCGGCCAGTACGCCTCGGGTGAGCGCCGAGTTCGACGCCACGCGTGTCGACGGCGTCGCTTCGGAGCGCCTCTTTTCCGAGAGTCAGCGCGAGCATCCGCGTTTCGCGACCGTCTACCTGCCGGCGCTCGACATCATCCTCAACCGGCTGCCGCTCGATCCGCCAACGCAGCTTGCCGCGTCCGTGCGTGCACTCGAGAACCTCGATCGAACGATCGCCCAGACGGGCGGAGAGGTAATCCTGGTCGGTCTGCCGGGCGATGGGCAAAGCGGCCATGGCGTCATCGCCTTCAAGCTTCCGGCCGGGCTTCCGATGACGCGGGCGCCCGGCTCCGCCTTCGATGTTGCCCCCACACTCTGCGCTCTCCTCGGGTTTCCGCCATCGGAGGAGATGCCCGGACGCAGCGTGATCGGAAACATGACGCGCATCGCAACCTACGGCCCGCGAATCAACACCGCGGCGCCGGCCAAAGTGAATGAGGAGTATTACGAAAATCTGAAATCGTTGGGATACATACGATGAGAAAACTTGCACTAGCAGCAGCGTTGTTTTTCATTTCGACAGTTGCCTTTGCGCAGCATGTGATGCGCTTCGAGGATCTCGCCGCCATTCACCGCATCGGCGGGCCACAGCTCTCGCCGGACGGAAAGTGGCTGGCATACGACGTCTCCACGCCCGACCTCACGGCGAACAAGAGCTTCAGCGGCGTCTACCTCATGCCGTCGGCGGGCGGGGAGCCGAAGCTGATCAGCGATGTCAAACATCAGGACAACGGGCCGGTCTGGTCGCTGGACGGGAAGACCATCGCGTACGTCTCCAATCGTGACGGCGCCGCGCCTCAGATCTACCTCTACGACGTCGCCGCGGGCACGTCGCGGAAGGTGAGCGATCTCGCCGGCGGCGCGGGCAGCGTGAGATGGATACCGGACAGTTCGGGCCTGCTGGCCGCCTCCGACATCTATCCCGACTGCGGTGTCGATCCGGACTGCATCAAGAACAAGACAGCGGCCGAGGCGGCGAAGCCGACCAAAGCGCGCGTCCTCACTACCTTGCTCTATCGCCACTGGAAGGCATGGCAGGAACCGACCCGCAGCCACATCATCTACGTCCCGCTCGGCGGCGGCGCGCCGCGCGACCTCACGCCTGGCAAGTTCGACGCTCCACCCTTCTCCGTTGGTGGTGGCGACGAGTTCGACGTCTCGCCCGACGGCAAGGAGCTCGTCTTCGCGCAGGACCCGTCCGAGCATCCGGAGCTCTCCACCAGCTCCGATCTCTTCATCGTCCCGATCGCCGGCGGCGCGGCGAAACGAATCACCACCCGCGCCGGCGCCGACACCTCGCCGCGCTATTCGCCCGACGGCCGCTGGATCGCGTACCGCTCGCAGGCGCGCGCCGGTTACGAGTCCGACCTCTGGGAGCTCTGGCTCTACGACCGCCAGGCCGGCACCTCGCACCGCGTCGGCGCCGATTTCGACGATTGGGTCGAGTCGATCACCTGGTCGCCCGATTCGAAATCGATGTTCGTCATCGCTCCGAAGCAGGGCCGTGACGTGCTGTACGAGGTATCGCTCGATGGCAAGTTTGTGCCGATCGACGGCTACGGCTCGACGAGCGCCGTGGCCATTTCGAACAACGGCCAGACGCTCTACTGCGCGCGCTCGGGTCTGACCGGACCGACCGAGATTTACGCCGTCAACAAGCGCACGAACGCGGTAGTGCGCCTCACTCATGAAAACGATGCGTTGCTCACGAGCCTGCGAATCGGAATGATGCACGACGTCTACTGGACCGGCGCCGACAACGCGCACATCCAGGGTTTTCTCATGACGCCGCCGGGCTTCGACGCCACAAAGAAGTATCCGGCCATCGTGCTGATTCACGGCGGGCCGCAAGGCGCATGGAGCGATTCCTGGTCGTATCGCTGGAACCCGGAGATGTTTGCCGCGCGGGGCTACGTGGTGCTGATGCCGAATCCGCGAGGCTCGAGCGGTTTCGGGCAGAAGTTCGTCGAGGAGATCTCCGGCGACTGGGGCGGCAAGGCCTACGTCGACATCATGAACGGCGTGGACATGCTCGCCGCGCTCCCGTACGTCGATGGTTCGCGCATCGGCGCTGCCGGCGGCTCCTATGGCGGCTACATGGTCGACTGGATCCTCGGACACACGGATCGCTTCAAGGCCCTGGTCTCGCACGCCGGCGTCTACGATCTGAAGTCCGAGTACGGCGTAACCGAGGAGCTGTGGTTCCCGGAGTGGGAGTTCAAGGGCAATCCGTGGGACAACCCCGAGCTGTACCAGCGCTGGTCGCCGGACAACTTCGTGAAGAACTTCAAGACGCCCACCCTGGTTACCCACGGCGAGATCGATTTCCGGGTGCCGATCAATCAGGGGCTGGAGCTTTTCACGGCGCTTCAGAGGCGCGGCATCCCCTCGAAAATGGTGTATTTCCCGGACGAAGGGCACTGGATTCTGAAGCCGCAGAATTCGAAGCTGTGGTACCAGACGGTTGGCGACTGGTTCGACCAGTGGTTAAAATAAATCCAGTCGCTGTAAGCGGATTGATCCTTGCATCGTCGATTAACGAATAGGAGGAGAACCCATGAAACTACATCGTCTCGTCATCGCCCTTCTCATCGTCACCGCAATCGCCTCGGGGTTCGTGGCAGGGCGCGCCAGCGCCGATCAGCCACACATGCAGGCAGCACTCGAACATCTGCGTCTGGCGCGCATCGAGCTGGATAAGGCCGACCGCGACAAGGGCGGCCATCGCGAAGCCGCGATGAAGTTGACCAGAGAAGCGATCGACGAAGTCGAGCGCGGCATCAACTTCGATCGCCGCCACTAGCGGGCCGGTACGGCCGGCGGCAGGGAACGTTCTGCCGCGCAGGCTCTTGTCGGGAATTGAAACGCCTGCCGTGCGCATCCGCGCGGCAGGCGTTTTTGACAGCGTCGGCTCGCGTTGCGTTACGCGCGTCCGGTGCCTGACGCCGGAACGTTGCTCCCGGTACCGCCGCCAGAGCCGCCTTCGCCCGGTCCGAGAGCGGGACGGGCCACCGTGGAGGTGATGCCGACCGCCTCGGCGTACTTCAGGTATGTGTCGATCGAAGCGATGACGACGCGTGCTTCAACCGTGATCAGGTCGATGCCGACGAGCGAGATCCTGACCCATGCGTCGACGACGATGCCTTTGTCGAGGATCCGGTCGAGTACGTCGATGAGACTTGTGCCGCCTGGTGCGCGTTCGACTGCCATGACTTACCTGCCTTTCCTCTCGTCTGTTTTGGATTGCGAAGCCCGCGGAAGCGCCCGTGTCTCGAGCTTCGCTTCGAGCTCGTTCACGCGTGCCTTCAACGCGTCGTACTCTTCGTTGCTGACGGCATTCGGTGCCGCTGAATAGAACCGATCGGAGCGCCACCAGTTGATGCCGATGGCTTCCGCTTTGTCGATCGAGCAGATGACCAGGCGAAGCTGGATGGTCAGGAGCTCGACGTTTGCGAGTGAGACTTTGATATCTCCCGCCACCACCAGTCCCTTGTCGAGGATCTTGTCGAGGATGTCGACAAGGCCCTGCGGCTGTCTCGGCTCGATCGGCATTCCCGGGGAACAGTAGCCGGGGCGCGCGGGCGCGTCAAGAAAAGGAAGCGAGCGGAGCGCGGGGGGGGGGGGGGGGGGGGGGGGGGCGGCGGGGGCCGGCGGGGAGGCGGGGGAGGTGGGGTGGGTGGC
>Ga0307470_10000827_pt1 | contig 13218 bp, 12 predicted proteins | sample atmos_gasesAM3C__FD_204565 | JGI IMG/M metagenome (GOLD analysis project Ga0307470, IMG submission 204565) | Hardwood forest soil microbial communities from Morgan-Monroe State Forest, Indiana, United States - atmos_gasesAM3C_05 | ecosystem: Environmental > Terrestrial > Soil > Temperate forest... | reverse complement strand
GGCGGGGTCCGCGGCATCCTTGTTCACCGGCAGGAAATAGGGTTCATCGGCGATGATGCAGGCATCATCCACGTAGGCGCGCACTGCGGCGTCATCGTGCGAGGCCTGCGCCGCCCCGGCCGGCGGCGCATTCAGCAAGCATAGACAGAGTGCGCCTGCGGCCCATTGCGCCAAACCTACATTCATTTGGCCGTTCCGCCCGGCGCAGTGCCTGCGGTCGTCAACAATCCATTGAGCCGGTTCAGGATGAGCTCCCACTCTCGCTTCTGCGACGGATCGGTCAGGGCGGAGATATTGGCGGCTACCTGGTCGCGCGCCAGATCTCCGAATCTCTTCAGCATGACTCCGGCTTCCAGCACGTCGTCGCCCATGCACGCGTCTGCGTTGAACCACCAGACGGTGAGCGTCCCGCCGCCCTTGCGGTCTCTCATTCCGCATCGCTGCGGCGGCGCATCGCCGCGCCAGAAAATACGAAAAATATCGTTGATGGCGCCCGAATTGGCGGCAAAATAGCTGTGCCCGAGGATGTCGGCCGGAACGGCCGACATGTCGATGGTGTCGAGACCGGCCAGCTTGACGATGACGTCGCCGGCGGTGCCGGCGCGCGGCGCGCCATGGACAAATTGCGAATAATGAAGCGCGCGGTCGTTGCCGGAGGCGTACAGAGTGACGCGTTCGGCGGCGCCGCGCAGCGATTCGATCGCGTCGATGAAGTAGTCGCGATCCACATCCGGCGCGGTGAACACCATCTGCCCGAAGATGTGTTGGCGCTTGTCGGGTGCTCGTTTGGCCAGATAGGTTTGCATCGCTTCGATCAATGCGCGGTTGCCCATGCTGTGGGCAAGTACATGGATGCGTTGCGCGCCGGATTGGGCCACCACGGTCTCGAGGAAGTCGGCCATCTTCCGGCCGCTGATGCCGACCGCGGCTTCGTCGGCGGCATAGGAGACCACGCTGCCCTGCGACGGCCAGCTGTAGAGAATCGGCGTACCGTCGAAATCCAGGTCGTAGGCCATCTGCGCGGCGCGGCGCGCCGCGTCCTCGAAGGTATTGTTGAATCCGTGCACGAAGATGAAGAGGTCCTGGGAGGGTGAGTCCTTGACCTGTTGGCGCAGGGCGCGCGCGAAGTCATCTTTCGCCAACGGCGTGATCTGATCGAGCAGCACGTAGCTGCGCCTCATGGAGGCCTCGTTCATGACGAACGTGTATTCGGCCCAGCGCGGCTGGGTCTCGAGCTCCGCTTCTTTGTGGATCCGCGGGATCGTGACATTCAGATAACCGTATTGAAGTTCGCCGCGCTCCTTGCCGTAGAACAGCGCGGGTTTGACGTTCCCGGTGGGCGCCCTATTGGTGCCGTAAAAGACCCGAACGGTCGCGAAGCCCTGCTGGTTTTGCCGGTAGCGGCGATCGGCTCCGGCGATTCCGCCCGGAATTCCCGGCAATCCCCGGTCGTGGGCCGGAGGCGGCGGAGACAGAGCGGGCGGCGGCGACCATGCCTGCACCTGGGCGTCGATGCGTGTGACGCCGGCCGCGTCGCCGCCGGCGCGGTAGATTTCCCGCAGTTTATGCAGCGTGGCCAACACATTTTCATGATGCTCGCCGTACGCCTGCCGCTCGATATCGAGGATTCGCTGCTCGAGCGCGGCGGCTTCCGCATAATGCTTGTCCTTCAATTTCAAGTCCGCCAGGGCGCTGAGCACCGCAACGAGGTCCGGGTGATCGGGGCCGAGCACGGACTCCTGCGCCGCCAGGGCGCGCGCGTAGTACTCGGCGGCCGGCCCATCCTCGCCCGCCTGCGCCGCGAAATCGCCCAAATTACGCAGCAGTTCGATGACACCTTGCTTGTCGCCGCCGTCCTCGGTGAGCTTCACCGCATCGTTGCCGTACTTGAGCGCCTGCGGGACTTTGTTGGCGGCTTTGGCGGCTTCGAGATTCTGATAGGCCCGGAGCACGTCGGCCGATTGTGCCAGGACCATCGCCGGAACCGTCAGCGCGAGGGCGCAGGCGAGCGTTTTCATCCAGCGGAGGGCCGCGTTGCGGCGCAGGCGCAGGGGCAGGGGCAGGGGCAGGGGCAGCGGGAACACCCGGAAGATTCCAAGCTCAATCATTATGTTCTTCGCCGTAATGCAACGCGTGTTCGCATCGGGTGCGTATGTAAGGCTTTCGACTCTACCCCAAGATTTGACGGTCCGCTCGCCGGCAATACGGTAGGCGCCGCCGCCCCGGGGGCCGTCGCCCCGGGTCTCCAAATCGGCTTCTGGTGCGGATGCCGGGTGTACAATCGACGAAGAGTGAGCCATCACCCTTGGGGATGCAGCGTGGGTTATTGCGGACGTATGCTTTCGCCGGCAGCGCTGCTGCTATGCGCGATGATCTGTCACCCCGCCGCTGCACGAAATGTGGCCTTGCTGGTCGCGGTGGGGCAGTTCAGCGACCCGCAGCTGAAGACTGTCCAACTCCTCGGGCCCGCGATCGATATCGATTCGATGCAACGGGCGCTCACCGAGCGCTGGGGTTTCCAGCCCGGCGATGTGGTTGCCTTGCGCGACCAAGAGGCCACCCGCGAACATATTCTGGATCAAATCGCCGCCCTGGAGCAGCGCAGCGCGCCGGGCGACACCGTGCTCATTTATTTCAGCGGGCACGGAACCAGCGCCAACGACAACAACAATAGCTACGATCTACCTTACGCGACCGGCGCCTGGGTGCCCTACGACTTGGATTACAGCTCAACGGCAGCCGCCGCGCGCACCCTGATCGTGGGCCGGCGAGATCTCGTGCCGCGGCTCAAGCGCCTCGACCAGGGCGGACGCTGGGTGGTCGTCGTCTCCGACAGCTGCTATTCGGGCCAGGTGGTACGTTCTTTCGGCCAAGCCTTCAGCCGCTCGCGCTTTCTGCCGATGAATATGCGGGATTTGGGAGTGGCTCACGCCGACGCCGCCGTGAGCGCGCGCCCGCAGCCGCCTCCCTATCCCTATCAGCATGTGGTGCTGCTCTCCGGCGCCAGCGACAGCGAGACGGGGGCGGACATTTCCACCTTGCAGGCCTTGCAGCAGGCGCCGACCTTGGACGGCAAGTTTCACGGTGCCTTCACCGATGCGTTTTTGCGGCTGCTGGACGGGCAGTTGCTGTCCGGGGCATTCAACTATGCGCAGGGCCGCGAGGCTTTGAACACTTTCCTGGAGCACCGCAACTTCGCTCAGCACCCGCAGTTGCTGCCCGGGATCGCCGAAGATCCGCAAGACGTGGGGTCCCGTCCGTTTCTGGGGATGACTTTACCGGCCCGGCCCAACACGGTTGCCGCGGTGCCGGCCGCGCGCGATGCGGCGTTGCATCTCGAGTTCGAGTCGGTCTCGGCGCCGCTCAAAACCAAGATCACCGGCCTGACGGGGATTGCGGTCGTCGAGCGGGAGGGTGACCTCACCGTGCGACAACGCGGCGACCAGGTACAGCTCCTCGGGCCGGCGGGGGACCCCATCGTCACCGTGCCGGCCGGCGATCCGAATCTGATCAAACGCATTGCAGCGCAGGCGTGGCTCAACCGGGTATTGCCGGCGGGCGGCGGCAGCCTCGGGCTGCGCGCCGAAACGGATCCCGGCAGCCGCGGGAATACCTACGTGCAATGCGAAAGCTTCGTCTTCGAGGTGCGATTGCAAAAGCCCGCCTACATCATGTTGCTCGATCTGGACAGCGCGGGCAATTTGACGGTGCTCTATCCCACGCGCGCTTCGGAACGGCAGATCGTGCCCGGCGGAGCGCCGCGGGCGATTCCCGGCGCCGATCCGAAGCAGCACATCCTGGTGACGGCACCGTTCGGATCCGATCAGGTGGCGGTGTTGGCATTCGAGCGCTTGCCCGACTTTTTCGCGGATTTGACCGGTGTGCAGCCCTTTGCCGCCGACGGGAGCCGTGCCGATGCGCTCGCCAAGGGCCTCGAACGCATTGCCGGCGCGGTCAGCGTTCAGCAGATCGCCGTGCACACCTATCCCGCCACCGGCAAGGTTTTTTGTGGTTCTTGATTCCCTGGGGCAAGCCCTGGCGGCGCACAAATGAGCATTCGCCGACGGCGCGTGCTCCTGGGCGGTGTCGCGATCATGTGCCTGGCTGCGGCGGGCCGATTGTGCGCGCAGTCGACCGCTTTCGGCGCACCCACACTGCCGTCGAATCACGCCCTCATCATCACCGTCTCTGAGTATCAGCGCAGCCCGCTCCCCGGCGTGTTGACCGATCGCAAGCTCGCCAATGAATTGGCACGGCGCTTCGGGGTGCCGGCGCAGAATATCGTCGAGCTGTCGGAGCAAAGGGTCACCCGCGAGGGGCTCAAGGAGACGTTGGCGAGCATGAACCGCAGCATCATGCCCGGCGACAAACTCTACGTGTACTTCTCCGGACACGGCGCCCGCTTCTTCAGCAAAGCCTCGGGACAGTGCATGGAAAGCATCGTGATGCAGGATATGCACGTGGTCACGAATACAGAATTCGCCGGCATGCTCAAGCCGCTCAGCGCCAAGACCGATAAGACCATCGTCATGCTCGATTCCTGCCACTCGGGAGGAGTGGCGCAGGCGGCAGGCTCGCGCGATCTCGCGTCCGGAACGGAACGGCGCGCAAAATACCTTCCCGACGCGTCGAGCCCGCAGTGCTCGCTGGCGGTGAACGACCGCAGTTTTTCTCAAGTTAGCGGCGCCGACCTCGATACCACCGACAACAATCTGGTGATTCTCGCCGCCGCCAGGAATAACGAGGTCGCCTGGGATACCTCCAAGGGAGGTGCACTGACCTACAACTTCGGACAGTGCCTCGACGGCGGCGCCGCGGATTCCGATCATAGCGGCTCGATTTCCATGAGGGAGCTCACCGCCTGCGTCCAGGCGCGGCTCGACAAAACCCAGGAGGAGTCGGCGCGCCAGCACGCGACGCTCGCGGGCAACGCCGCACTGGTTCCCGCCTTCGTCGGCTCGAGTTCGAGCGGGGCCGGGCGCGCGGCCGCCGATCCCTTGGCGACGTTGAACGACATCTACAATCAGCGCGACGATCGATGGCTGGTGCAGGCGAGCGTCGGACAACCGACGCTCAAGATCGGCAGCAATCTCGCGATGTCGATTCGCTCGGGGCGCGACGGATTCGTGTACATGTTCTATCAGGGCACCCAACCCGGCAGCTTTTATCTGCTGTTTCCGAATCAGCTCGATTCGAACAATGCGATCGCGGCGAACCAAGAGCTCGAACTGCCGCGTCGGGACTGGAACGTGACGGCGCTCGGCCCCCGCGGCACCGATCACGTGATGGTGATGGTCGCCGCGACCCAGCGGGATTTCTCGGCTTTGACGCTCCCCGCCGAATACGTCAGTGCGGCAGGACCCTTCGAAAGGATTCGGCCGACGGCCCAGGCCGTCGCGCGCATCAGCCAAATCGCGACCTTGTCCGCCGCCGCCGGCAAGGCGGCGTGCCAGAACACCGGCGGCAAGCGCGATCTCGGAGCGGCGCAGGTATGCTCCAATGTGTTCGGCGCCAGCCTGGTGAGCGTCGAGGAAACCGACTAGCTATCGCGGCGGCAGGGGCAATGGCGGCTCGAGCCCCGCGATCTGATGCGCGAGCGGCGCTGCGACTCCCAGACGATCCGCCGTTGCGGCCGACATGAGCGCACTCTTGGTGAACGGGTTGACGACCGCTTGACCGCCGCTCAGGAGCTGCTTCGCAAGCGCGCCGCTCAGATATCGGTACACCGGCGTCGGGAACAGAGCTTGCGTCACCAGGCCTGCAAATTGCGTGGGATCGGCCCCAGCCGCTTGGACCACCGTGAGTGCATCGCGAAGACTCTCGACCACACAGGCCATCAAAAAACTGGCGGCCGCTTTGACCACATTGGCGGTGGCCGGGTCGCTGCCGACCACGTCGACGCGGCCGAGCACCCCGAGAGCGGGGCGGCACCGGTCGATCACGGCGCCGTCGCCCGCCGCGGCAATGTAGAGTTTTCCCGATTGCGCGGCTTCCGGCGGGCCAAATACCGGAGCGGAAACATAGGATTGTCCGCATTGGCGATGAGCGGCGGCCAGGCGCGCCGCCATGGTGTCGCTGATCGTGCTCATGCCGGCATGTATGAGTCCGGCATGCCCTAGGGTGAGAAACCGCCCATCCGGCCAAAACAGCTGTTCGATGGCCTCGTCGTCGGAAACCATGCTGATGAGCAAATCCACGTTGCAGGCCTGCTCCGGCGTGTCGGCGACTTGCACGCCCTCATGGCGCAGAGCCTCGGCGCGGCTGCGGGTCCGATTGAAACCGATCACGCGGAATCCAGCTTGTGCGAGACGCCGTGCCATCGGCTGTCCCATGCTTCCCAAGCCTACGATTCCGAGGCGCATCGCCTATTTCTGCTGTTCCAACGGGTAGGTGCGCGGAGGGTCCGTGCTGGGTGCGGCACTGTTCGGCGCCTGCGCTGCCGATGCCGCCGGCATGTCGGCCTGGGGCGCCGGCGAACCGCGCATCGCCGTGTGAGTCGCTTGCGCCAAGCGTTCCAGGAAACGCTGCGCCGTGGCGGGCGCGGCCGGCGACTGTCCCGAGAATATCTCGGTGGCCGTCACACCGCTTTTGCCGTACAGCGCGGCATTCGCCGGCCGGTCGATCGAGATGACGCTTCCGTCGAGCGCGATCCCGCCGAATAGTCCGCGGGTCCGCGCATAGGAATAGATCTCCGCATGGAAACTCATGTCGGTCGCCGCCGAGCCTTGCCGGCCCACCGGTCCGGTAGCAACCGACGCGTCCGCGCCCAAGGTGAGCTTGCCCCCGGCAACACCTTCGATGCCGGCCTTGGTGGTGAACACGAGAACGATGTCGGAGGACTGCGCGCCGGCTTGAAAGCCCCAGCTGCCGCCGGTCAGCGAGACGAAGGTCGGATTACTCCATGGGGAATTCAGTTTGTCGCGCACCACCAGCACTCCCCTGCCGTGGCGGCCGCCGAATATGAAGGCCACCTTGGTGACGTCGGGTATCACCGCGATTCCATAGGCACGGGAGAGCAGCGCATCGGGTATCTGCTGATCCGGCATCGCCTGCACCTCTTGCAGCACTTCGGTTGCCGTGAGCAGCCGTCCCTCCTCGCGGGCGCCCGCATGTACCGCACTGATTGCCGCGACGGTGAGAATTGAAGAGAGGAACAGCGTAGAAGCGATTTGTTTTCTAATTGACATCAAGACTCCTAAGGTCGGCGTATCACGCCATCATAGCGGGGCGGACCCCGTGCCGATCGGATAGTTCCTCAAGCTTACCGCGTGTCAGGCACGGCGAGAACCCGCGCCGCATCGGCGTCGCGGTGATGCGCGCGGTAGTATTCGACCAGCCGAGCGCTTGCCTGCTGTGTTGCGGGGTGCTGTGGGCCCACCGAAGTCAGCAGTTTGGAGCGCGCCGCGAGCAGCATGGGCTCGCCCTCCATGGCCCTGTCGCGTTGGATCAGCGCCCAGCCCAAGCTCGCCTCGCTGCGCGCAGTACGCCAGCTTTCAGCGCCCGCCAGACCCACGGTCATGTCCAACGCCTCCCGCAGTTCCGCTTCGGCGGCGGCCAGGGACTCACGCCGGAGCAGCACTTCACCGAGCACCTGATGAGTGGAGGCGACGTACAGATGCCGCGCGGGCAGCGACGACGCGTACACCGCAAGGGCTCGGCGGGCGTCCGCTTCGGCGGTTGGCAGATCATTGGCCTTCAAGTACAGATTGGCCAGTGCGTCGAGGTAGTATCCGCTCAGGTAGTGGTTCGGGCCGAGCCGGTCCTGGGTGATTTTCAATGCGGTCTGAGTCGCCGCAATGGCACGGGGGGTGTCGCCCTCGCGATCGTAGAGAGTGCCCAAATCGGCTTCGGTCGCAACGATGCGCGAGTTGTCGGCTCCGAACACGGTGCGTTCGATTTGCAAGGCTTCGTTCAGCACTTGCTCGGCTTCCGCGTATTTCCCGCGTTGGGTGAGTATGGAGCCCAGGGTCGCCAAGGCGACCGCATTGTCGGGATGGTTGCGGCTGACCGTCTCCTGGAAAATACTCAGCGCTTCGCGCTCATAATGCTCGGCCAGAGGGTAATCGCTCTTCCAAACCGCCGCGTCGGCGAGGCCGTTCAACGTCGCGGCCACCTGCAGATTCCGGCTGCCGATCGCGCTTCGATAGATATCGAGGGCTTTACCGAGTAATTGGGAAGCGCGGTCAGGATCGCTCTTGGCGTCCAGCGCGAAGTTGCCGAATTGCACCAAGATATCCGCGGTCTCGATGGACCGAGATTCTCCGCCGCGTTCCGACAAGTCGACGGCCTGCTGCAAATCCGCTTCCGCCGAAATCAGATGACCGGCATCGGTGAGCGCGCGCGCCAAATTCGCCAGGGCCACGGCAACATGGCCGTTGTCGAGCGGGCGTTCCTCGCGGCGAATCGCGACCGCCTGCTCGAACAGCGGGATCGCCCGCTCGCTCAGCCCTTGGCGTCGATAGGCGAGGCCGATGCTCTCGAGCAGCTGCGCGCGTACCTCCGGCTGCAGGCTCACGTTACCCGAGATTTTTTCGGCGCCTCGATCGAGCAGATCCTTGGCAGTGGGTTCTTTGCCCTGAGCCTTGAAGGGATCGGCCTGGGAGAACACGTCCACCAGGAACGCAGACACCTGCTGAGCTCGGTCGCGCTCTTGGGCGGTCGCGTCTCGCGCCATTTCGATTCGATGATTCTGCCAGAACGTGACACCCGCGAAGAGCGCGAGGCCCAGGAAAGCGGCGGCGACGCCCGCCACCGGCAACACATTCCGCCGTAGGAACTTGGCGGTGTTGTAGCGCCAATCACCGTGCCGGGCGAGTACCGGCTGGCCGAGGAGATGCCGATTCAGATCGTCCGCCAGCGCCTCCACCGACGGGTAGCGCCGGTCCGGCTCCTTGCGCATCGCCATCGCCACGATCGCGTCCAAATCGCCGCTCAAGCGGGCGCGCAGGCGCTGCGGCGAGAGTCCGCGGCGGTCGGAGATGCGGCTGCGGTCGGCATCCTTCTCGCCGTTCAATCTGGCGATGACCATTTGGCTCGGCCGTGCCGGATCGTCCATGCAAATGGCACGCTCCAGCTGAAGCTGGCTGTAGCTCAGCAGACGATAGGGAGAACGGCCGGTCAGCAGCTGATACAACAGCACGCCGAGCGAGTAGATGTCCGTGGCCGTGGTAATCGGACGGCCAAGCACTTGCTCGGGCGCGGCGTTTTCGGGCGTCAGGATCCGCTCCTGCAGCCGAGTCACCGGCAAGGTATGCGAAAGGCTCTCCGGAGCGAGCAGCTTGGCGATGCCGAAATCCAGCAGCTTCGGCGTGCCGTCGACCGTGACGAAGATATTGGAAGACTTGATGTCCCTGTGCACCACCAGATTGCGGTGCGCATACTGAACTGCCGCGCACACTTTCACGAACAGTTCCAAGCGCTCGCGGACGAACAGCGTGCGGCTGTCGCAATAAGAGTCGATGGACTCGCCGTCGACGTGCTCCATCACGAGGTACGGCGTTCCGTCCTCGAGATCGCCGCTGTCGATCAGGCGCGCTATCGATGGGTGGTCGAGGGTCGCAAGGATGTGCCGCTCGCTGTGCAATCGGCTGCGCAGCCGAGGATGCAGCGTTGCGTGCTGCAAGACCTTGATGGCGACGGTTTGTTGATATTGAGAGTCGTCGCGCTCGCCGCGGTACACGACGCTCATGCCGCCGTGTCCGAGAATGGACACGACGCGATACGGGCCGATGCGCGTGCCGATCAGCCGATCCTGGTGATCCTCCAGCAGCGATTCCGCGGCTTCGCCGATCGCGTGCAGCAGCGCGTCCTCGCGCCTTGCATCGGAGTTGAGCAAGGATTCGACGGAAGAGCGCAGCTCCGCGTCGCCGCCGCAGACGCTCGCCAAGCGCGCCGCACGGTCGCCGGCGCCTTCGTCTGCCAGTTGCTCGAACAGCGACTGGATCTCGAGCCAGCGTGCGCGCGGAATCATGCCGGCCGGGTGCCGCCGATTTCGTTGAGCAGCCAGGCGCGCGCGAGCCGGATATCGCGATGCACGGTCGCGGCCGACGTGCCGACCGCCGCGGCGATCTGGTCATACGTGAGGCCGCCGAAATAGTGCAGCTCGATGACCTGGGCCAAGCGCGGTTCGAGCTGCTGCAGGCCCTCGAGGGCGTCATCGAGCGCGACGACGTCGAAATCCATCGGCGGCGGAGCCTCGCCGGCAACCTCCGCAACGAGATCTCGGGCGTCGACGTTGCGCTTGATCCGCGAGCGCGATTTTGCGTGGTCGACCAGCACACGGCGCATGAGGCGCGATGCCAGCGCGAAAAAATGTCCGCGATCCTGCAAGGCCACGTTGGCCTGAATCAACCGCAGGAACGCCTCGTGCACCACCGCCGTGGCTTGCAGGGTGTGGCTGCCTCGCTCCGCGCGCATGTAGTTGCGCGCCAGCCGGCGCAGTTCGTCGTACACCAGCGGTGTCAGACGATCCAGCGCCTGCGGATGGCCCGATCGCCACTCGGTCAGAAGCTGCGTGAAATTAGCCGGGACCTGCATCGTCGTTTCTCACCCCCACAGAAAACTCTCGCCCGCAGGATCAGGCTTTCCCCTAAGCATACATTGTCACGGATTGGTGAGGGAATTCCCGTCGCCGTGTCGCTGTTACCTGTGCGGGGAGCCGTATCACCGTGTCCCGCATTGCCGCACTCAACAACCCATTTGGAGCATTCATTATGAAGATCAGTGTAATCGCTTTGGTCGCCGGCTGCGCCGTAGCCAGTTCCGCATTTGCGTTGACGGACTCCCCGCCGTCCAACCCGCCGCATGTCGCCGTGATGGACTCCCCGCCGTCCAACCCGCCGCATGCCGCCGTGATGGACTCCCCGCCGTCCAACCCGCCGCATGCCGCCGTGATGGACTCCCCGCCGTCCAACCCGCCGCATGTCGCCGTGATGGACTCCCCGCCGTCCAACCCGCCGCATGTCGCCGTGATGGACTCCCCGCCGTCCAATCCGCCGCATCAGATCTAGCGAACAGGAGGGTTGAGGTATGTATCGTCGAAAAGTGACGGTGGCGGCCGTAGCGCTGTTCGCCATCGGCGTCGCGTTTGCAGCCCAACCGACATCCCTGCGGGCGGATTGGGGTCAACGCATGCCCAAACAGGGGATGCCCTGGGTTCCCGGCACGAACGCCCTGATGCCGGCCGACGAGCCGATCGCCCGGGTGTTGTCGCCTCCGCGATAGGGCGCCCGGGCGCGGCCGCCCTGAGAGGCTCCGTGACGACGGAGCCTCTGCTCGGCGCGCGTGAGGTAAGCTTGGCGCCATGACCAAACGGGTGTCGCTTGCCTAATATCCTTGTCATTGCTCATCGCGGGGCCAGCGGAGAGCGGCCGGAGCACACGATCGAGTCCTATCGGCGGGCGATCGAGCAGGGCGCCGACTACATCGAGCCCGATCTGGTGATGACACGAGACGGAGTGCTCATCGCGCGGCATGAGAACGAGATCGGCGGAACCACGGATGTTGCACGGCATCCGGAGTTCGCGGCGCGGCGCCGCACTCAAATCATCGACGGCGAAACCATGACCGGTTGGTTCACGGAAGATTTCACCATCGCCGAGATCAAGACCTTGCGCGCGCGGGAACGCCTGCCCGAATTGCGGCCGCAGAACTGTGCCTTCGACGGACGGTTCACCGTTCCCACCTTCGATGAAATCATGGAGCTGGCGACCGACGCCAATCGGCGACGCGGCGGCGCCGCAAAGATCGGCGTCTATCCGGAAACCAAGCATCCGGCGCATTTCGCCGCAATCGGACTGCCCCAGGAACAGGGTGTTCTCGATACCCTGCAGCGGCACGGCTATGCCGCGGACGGCAGTCCGGTGTTCATTCAGTCGTTCGACCCGCGCAATCTGCGGCAGCTGCGCGGCATGACCTCATTGCCCTTGGTGCAGCTGCTGGAACACGAACTGGGCGACCTGGGTGAGATCGCAAAATACGCCGATGCGATCGGCGTTGCGAAAGTTCTGGCCACGCCCGAAGGCGTACGCGCGGCGCACGCGGCGAATCTCAAGGTCCACGTGTGGACTTTTCGGGCGGAGAACGAGTTTCTGCCCGACGAGCTCAAGGCCGGCAACTCGCCGGCGGCGCATGGCGATCTGGACGCCGAAATCCGGCGGTTCCTGAGCCGCGGCATCGACGGCTTTTTCGTGGATTTCCCCGCGGCCGGAGTGCGGGTGCGGGACGCCTATATTTCGGGGGTCCAGGCCGTACACCAACCGCTGACCGAGACCAGCTTGCCGGGGAAGAGACCGCAAGGACGGTAGTTATCGCCGGCGCTTCCCTGCAGCTGCAGGCAGTTCTCGCAATTCGATCCTTTCACATAGGCCGGGTATTTCTTGATGTCGACTTGGGCGGCGTTTTCGACGTAGCCCACCGCGGTCGCGGCCGGGTCTTTCACGTCGAGCCGTGCCGGCTGCGCGCTGCGCGCCCGATCCCAGGGCAGAGCGGCCGACAGGCCTGCGGCCAAACTCAAATGCTCGACGACTTTGCGGCGCGTTATTTTCATCTGCTCAATATGCAGAAAAACCGCGGCGGAGTCACCCCTGAAATTCGCCCCAGCCGCAATTTGTTATGCTGAAAACTTTTGGAAGCTCCGTGCCTAGGATATCGCTGCTGATTCGCCTGGCGCAGGCCGTGTTTGTCGCGGCTGTAATCTTTACATTCTACAGCGCCGTGGTACCCCCCAAACACGCCGTCCAATTGGTCCCGTGGGACAAGGCCGAACACTTCATCGCCTTCTATGCCCTGAGCGGACTGGGAGCGGCAGCTTTTCCCAGGCGCCGGCTGTGGATCATCGGCGCGCTATTGTCCGCGTTCGGCGCGCTCATCGAAATCGTCCAAGGTCTTCCCGCCGTACACAGGGACCGGGACTTTTGGGATTGGGTGGCGGACACCATCGCCGTGATCGCGGCGATGTCGCCCATGCTGCTCGTGCAGTGGCGCGCACTGGCGCGCTCGAGTCAGAAGAACAGCGACACGTAGACCTGATACACCATGGCATTGAAGCTGTATAGCGGCTCGGTGCCGACTGCGTAGCCGTTGGCGATGGAATACGCCTTGATGTTTCTGAAGTCGCTGTATTTGAATTGGATGCGGCTCACGTCGAAGGTGGTGGTCGCGCGCTTGAAGATCAGGAAGCCTTCCGGCGCGAACGCCCAGGTCATCTTCGCGTCGATG
>Ga0307470_10000826_pt1 | contig 13219 bp, 13 predicted proteins | sample atmos_gasesAM3C__FD_204565 | JGI IMG/M metagenome (GOLD analysis project Ga0307470, IMG submission 204565) | Hardwood forest soil microbial communities from Morgan-Monroe State Forest, Indiana, United States - atmos_gasesAM3C_05 | ecosystem: Environmental > Terrestrial > Soil > Temperate forest... | reverse complement strand
GCCGTTTGACGTGACGACATAGCTTCCCGATCCGGCGTAAAATACGACGAAGAAGGCGATCAAGCCGAGGACGCCGGCAATCGAAGCGAGCGTAATAAGAACGGTTTTCGTGTTCATATCTATATATTCTACTATTTCGGGGAAAATTTCGCACCAAATTAAAAATCCCGCAGATAGTGCGGAATTTTTAAGCGAATATTATTTTCGCGGGTGCGGTTATTCGGCCGCTTGGTCTGCCTCGCGTTTTTTCTCTTTTGCTTTTTCTTTATTGCTCACCGAATGACTGTCCACTTCGTAGCTCGTGTTCTGTGCCTCGAAAAAATTCACGAGTTCGAATACGTCCGTTGCGCCCGACATCCACTTTGCCGGATTTTTTACGCCGTAGTGCGCACCGATGCCGAGCTCTTCGAGGCGGCGGTCGGCGACGTATTGCACATATTGATTCACGTAGTCGGCATTCAGGCCGAGGATGCCGCGCGGGAATAAATCTTTGTTGTATTCGGTTTCGAGGTCAACGCCTTCGACGACGATCGCTTTGATCTCGTCGGCAAATTCCTTCGTGAGGATTTCGGCATTTTCTTCGAGGATGTTGTGAATTAAATTGATGCCGAACTTCAAGTGCAGCGACTCGTCGCGGATCACCCAATTGATCATCGATCCGAAGTTGCGAAGCTGGTTCCTCTGGCGGAACGAGAGCACCACCATGAAGCCGCTGTAGAACCAGATGCCTTCCATGACGAGGTTCGTCGCGACGAGGTTGCGGATGAAATCTTTTTTGCCTTCGGCGTTCGTCACGTCGAGCGTGTCTTCCGTCATCCTCTTTAAATAGCGGTTGATGTACGCCTCCTTCGCTTTCATCGAGGGCGTTTCGAGGTGGAGATTGAAAACGTTCGTGCGGTCGAAGGGGAATGTTTCAAGGACGTATTCAAACGCGACGCAGTGGTTTGCCTCTTCCCACATTTGCTTTGCAAGGTAAAGGTGGCATTCCGGCGATTTTAAATACGGGTAAATGCCGAGTGCGATCGAGCGATTCACGATGAGTTCGCCGGGATTGAAGAACTACATGAGGAATTTCACCGCGTGGCGTTCGTCGTCGGTCATTTTTTCCCAGTCGTACAAATCTTCTTTAAGCGCGATTTCGTGCGGAAACCACGTGTTGCGAACCGCCTGCTGATAGAGGTCGTACGCCCACTGATATTGAATGGGGTGAAGGTTTGTGTCTTCGGGTGAAGGTTTTCCAATAAGCATCGTAGTAGTGGAATCTTATAATTAATTAACCGTCACTGGCAACTGTCGCAAATCAGATTTTCCTGAGGATCCGAAGGGGCCATGATTTTATACTTCGATGACCCTGCCGTTTTCGGTGATTCTTCTTCGTCGTTATCGTGGTTCATCGCCCGTGCGGGGGATGATGAGGGCATCGGCGCGGGCGCGCTCGTTTGTTGCGCGACGACGGGATTTGGTGTGAAGGACGCAACCGCTTCCACGATTTTCGGTTTCGCCATCGGAGCGACCGCCATCTCCGCTTCTTTTGCTTTCGGCATGACCGACTCCGCGGTCACCGATTTTTCCGCAGCCGCTTCCATGATCGCCGCGAATCCGCGTTTGCCCATTGATGCGGCCTTGTTTACGTGCACCGTGCTCTGCTCCGCCGTGTGTCGCGGCTTCATGTGGAGGTAGTACGTCGACTTCAATCCTTTTTCCCACGCGGTCTTGTAAATTTCCATCGTCTCGCCGATGTCGCGCGTTTCAAGATACATGTTGCGCGAGAGCGACTGGTCGATCCACTTCTGCGCGCGCGCCGCGACTTCGATGAATGCGTACGGCGACGTGCTGAACGAAGTTTTATAAATGTCTTTGATGTGCTGGGGGATGCCGCCGATTGACGCGATGTCGCCCTGTTTTTCGATGATCTGATCTTTTACTTTTTCCCAGAGGCCCATGTTCTTCAAATCGTTCGCGAGGTTGTGGTTGAGGTCGAGATATTTTCCGGAAATTTTGTTTCGCGAGAAAACCTGCGCGAAGCGGGGATCGATGCCGGGCGTCGTTCCTGCGAGGAGTCCGATGTTTGCGTTCGGCGCGGTGGCCATGAGCGTCGCGTTGCGGATTCCTTTTTTCACTTTTTCGCGCAATCCGTCCCAGTTCAGTCCTTTGTATTTGCTTCCTTTCGAAACCGTGAGTTCCATGCCGCGGTCTTTTTCGAGCGTCTTGATCGAGTCCATCGGCACCATGCCTTTTGACCAGCCGGAACCTTTGAAGTGTTTGTAACTGCCGCGCTCCGCTGCGAGGTTTGCGCTTTCATCGATCGCGACGTAGCTCACGAATTCGAAAACGCGGTCAGCAAAGTCCCATGCGTGTTCGCTGTCATACGACATGCCGAGCTGTTCGAGCATGTCGGCGAAGCCCATCATGCCAAGGCCGATCGCCCGGTTTTCCTGGTCGCTGCGGGTCGCTTCTTCGATCGGCAAAACGTTGATGTCGATGAGATTGTCGAGCTGGCGGACGGCGTAACGGACGCTTTCTTCGAGGTTTTCCCAGTCTACCTGCTTGTGGTTGATGTGGGTTGCGAGGTTAAGCGAGGCCAAATTGCAGACGGCGATGTTGTTTTTGTCCTGAGGAAGGCAGATTTCCGTGCAAAGGTTCGACATGTGGATCGTGCCCGTGTTGTTGTTCAACGCGCGGAGGTTGATCGTATCTTTCCAGGTGAGCCAGGGGTGCGATGTCGTCTGAAGGGCGATGAGGATCTGGCGGTACTGCTCTTCGGCGGGAACTTTTTTCGTGACGCGGAGTTTTCCTTCTTCTGCCATTTTTGCGTACTCGTTGTAGCGCTTGCTGAATGCTTCGCCGTAGAGTTCAACGAGATCCGGCGTTTCCTTCGGGTCGAACATGTACCACATTTCGTTGTTTTCCACGCGGCGCATGAATTCATCCGAGATGAAGACGGCGGTGTCGGCCGTGCGCATGCGCATGTAGTCGTCGCCCGCGTTGTGTTTCCAGTCGATGAATTCCGGGAAGTCGACGTGCCAGTTTTCCATGTAGAAGCAGAGCGCGCCTTTTTTCTTTCCGCCGCGCTGAATCGCGCGGATCGCGGTGTCGATGATTTTCGCGAACGGCGTCGGGCCGGATGAAACGGTGTTATTGGAAGAGAGCGGGGAGCCGGTCGCGCGAAGTTTTGTCACCGATGCGCCGATGCCGCCGGTCGCTTTCGAAATTTTGATGACGTCGGAAACCGATTTTGCGATGTGATCGATGTCGTCTTCGATCTGCAAAAGGAAACAGTTCGAAAGACTCGGCTTCGTCGTTCCCGCGCCGATGTTCGTCGAACCGCCGGCGATGTATTCGTGGCGCGACATTTTTTCGTAAAACCGTTTTGCCCAGAGCGTCGGATTTTTTTCGTTGTACGAGAGTCCCATCGCGACGCGCATGAAAAAGTATTGCGGCGTTTCTGCGGGCTCCTGATTTTTTCCTTTGATCGTGTAACGGTTCAGAAGCGTCGAGAGTCCTGCATAGACGAAGAGTTCGTCGCGGGAGAGGTCGAGCACTTTCGAAAGTTCTTTGAGGTCGAACTTTTCCGTCATCTGCGGATCGAGTAATTTTCCTTCAACGCCTTTCTTTATCCACGCCGGAAAAAGATCGCGGTGTTTTTTATTTAAAATTTCCGCGCTGTCGTCATATTCGCCGACGACTTTGCGGTAAATCGTTTTCAAAAGAAGCCGCGTCGCAACTTTATCGTACACAATGTCCTCTTTAATGTTCTGCACGGCGGCGTTGATCGTCGCTTGGTCCATTTCCTCCGTCGTGATTCCGTCATAAAGGGTGAGCCGGGTCTCGGTCGCGATCTGCGTGACCATGCTGATCGGGTCGGGGAGCCCTTCGCAGGCGCGTTCGATGGATCGGTTGATCCGATCGGCGTTAAATGGTTCGCGCGTCCCGTCGCGCTTGGTGATAGTGAGTTCCATGGTGAGGTTTTTGTTAGTTTATGACGTTAACGATGGTTATTAATAGAGGGAACATTCATGAGGGGCAGCGGAATCGGGATCCGGCCGCCCGGTTTTCTCTTTTTAATTTGAAGATAATTTCTTGTCATGGTTCTTAGGGTGGTGCCTCAAGTGCCGCTTTCGGCGTAGAGAAATTCTAGCACCTCTTTTTTCTTTTAAACCCTCTGCTGTGGATAAAAATTGGACATGATTTTTAAAAAATGTCGCGATAGCCTGCGTCGGTTTTTCGCTTCCTCATAAAACGGCGGGAGAGCGATTTTTTTAAAATTTATTTCACTTTCCGGCTCCCTCTGCCCCAAAATCAAAGCTAAAAAGGGAGGGGGGGCAACGGCTCATGAGCTTGGCCGGGATGACCTGTTTGAAAATTTTTGAAGCCTTTATTTCCTTGCCGCCCTTTTTATGAAAGAAATAATCACCGGATCGGCTTTTTAAGTAAAAATGGCCAAAGCAGAGGATGTCGTATTGACTTCGTTCGGGGTTTTTTCTGCAATATGGCTTTTTGCTTCCGCCATCGCCGGTTTTCCAAAAAATCGGGAATGGGAGCCTCTTGACGGTTTTGAAAAGCATCCTTTTTAACCTTAATTTAATGATCGTCGGCGTATGATGGGGCGATGACGAAAATAAAAAAACCAGAAGGGGCGGAAGGTAGAAAGTTTTTTTCGGCGCGACACGCGGCGGTCGTCGTCGTTGTGCTCGTTCTCATTGGCACGGCGTTTTTTATTTCAAAACGAGTGCGTAATGCCGCGAACGATGGTATTCTCGCGCTCAAAGAATCGGCCGGGGACGTTTTTTCTTCCGCAATTTCCGGCGATACGACGAAAAATTTCGTGTTAGACGAAGGCGGCATGTCTTCTGACACTCCTATTGCTCAATCATCGTCTGCCATATCGTCCACCGTTCCGCCGGAGGCCTCGGATCAATCCGCGTCTCCTGAAAGTGCGGAATTTTCCGCTCAAACGAGCGGCGAAGAAAATAATATTTCCGCGAATCAGTCTTCCGCGCCGCCTGCCGCGGGCGCGCCATCATGCTCTTTTCCGTCATCGACTTCCGCGCCGGTTTCTGCATCTCTCGGAAAAATAATTTTAAATGAAATCGCGTGGATGGGTTCGCCTGCTGCGCCGGGCGAGACGGCGAGTGATGCCGGAAAAGAAGAATGGATCGAATTAAAGAATATTTCTTCTTTGAGCATTCCGCTTTCCGGATGGCAGGTGCTCGATGCTTCGGGAAAAGTAAAAATTATTTTTGGCGATGAAGATGCCCTTTCTTCTGGAAGTTTTTTTATTCTCTTCCGCGCGTCGTCGAGTTTCGCAACGGCAAACGCTCCCGCTACTGTTTTGAAGAAAAATTATTCAGGAGGACTCGTGAACGCCGGCGATGACATTGCCATCATGAATTCATCGTGCGACGTCTCCGATGTTATTTTTGCCTCCGGTGGTTGGCCCGGAGGAAATAATACGACGAAGCAAACGCTCGAACGCGATGCGGACGGGGCGGCGTGGCACGCGAGCGTTGCTCCCGGCGGAACTCCCGGCAAAGAAAATTCAGTTCCGCTGATTGCCCCGACATCTTCCTCCTCCTCTGCGTCAGTTTCGCCATCGCCCATTTCATCTTCATCGTCGGTAGTCACTTCTGTCCCGCCCGTTTTTTATGATGCGACGATCGCGTTTTCGGGCGATGGCAGCGGAACGATTGATGCCGGAGAAAATGCATTGCATTGCGCGGCGACGTGCACGGGAACCTATTCATCGGGCACTATCCTTTCTTTCGCGCCGCATGCGGCAAGCGGATCCATTTTCGTCGGATGGGCGAGTCCTTGTTATGGTGCAACGGTGTGCTCGATTACCCTTAATGCCAGAGCGTTTCTTATCGCAACGTTCCGGAGAATCAATGTAGTCGCGGTTCCTTCTTCACCGCCGGCCGCCACGGGCGATTCCGATACTCAAAGTAATTCAACGAATTCTTCTTCGACGCCCGCGCCTTTGCCTCAGCCGTCTTCGCCATCCCATCTTTTAATTGCCGCGCTTCAGATTGCCGGTGCCTCGTCGACCAATGATTTTATACGGATTTTTAATCCCACCGCAGAAACCGTTGATTTAAGCGGCTGGAAACTGCGCAAAAGGGCGAAAACCGGTTCAGAAGACTCGATCCGCCAATTTTCCTCAGGGTCTGCGATTGCCCCCGGCCATTATTTCGTTTGGGCAAACTCGGAAAATGATTTTTCGGACAGCGTAAATGCCGACGCATCAAGCACCGCATCGCTCGCCGTCGATAATAGTGTTGCACTTCTCAATGCGAGCGGCACTGTCCTCGATGCCGTAGCGTGGGGAACGGGAGCAAATCATTCGTTGAAGGCGATCCTTATCCGACAGATCCGGCGGCAAATCAAATCTTAACGCGGAAGATAATCGCGGGCAGTTTGGTTGATACCGATGACAACGCATTGGATTTTGTTTTGCAGTAATAAAAAATGGCTGCGTGATGCAGTGCTCTCTGCGTCATAGATAGTCATATATAATAGAAGGATGAAGATTGTTGCCGTGCTTCACGACATCCGCAGCCTCCACAACGTCGGATCGGTGTTTCGCACCGCAGATGGCGCCGGCGTGGAAAAAATATATCTTTGCGGCATAACGCCCGCGCCGTTCGATCGCCTTAAAAATCTCCGGCAGGATTTCGCAAAGGTTGCGCTTGGTGCGGAAGAATATATTCCGTGGGAATCGATAAAGACAACGCGTGCGGCGATCAAGAAACTAAAAGAGGAGGGGTATTCGATTTTTGCGATAGAACAATCAAGGCGCTCGGTGCCGTTTTATAAAGCAAGAATAAAAAAATATTCGAAGATCGCGCTTGTGCTTGGAAACGAAGTGAAAGGTCTTCCGTCGTCGCTTCTTTCGCTTGCGGATGAAACACTCGAGATTCCCATGTTGGGAAAGAAAGAATCGCTGAACGTCGCCGTTGCGTTCGGCGTGGTGGCGTTCGGGCTGCGGGCGCGTGAGCGGGCGGCGTAAGAAAACTTTTTGCCGCAGTGATAGTATATAAAGTATGCGAGGTTCAAAGATCATGATAACCATTCTTGTCGGCATCGTAATCGCATTCGTCGTCATCGCCGGACTTTATTTCGGTATTTTGCGCCGCGCGAACCCGCCGCTCAGGAGCGGCGAGGCAAAAATCGGCACCGCGGTTTTTAATATCGAAGTCGTGTCGACGACGATTGAGCAGGCGCGTGGGCTTTCGTTTCGGGCGAGTCTGCCGGAAACGAGCGGCATGCTCTTTACGTTCGGAACGCCCGGCATCCAGAATTTCTGGATGAAAGACATGAATTTTCCGATAGACATTATTTGGATCGCGAACGGCAAGGTTGTCGGCTTCGCCGAGAACGCAATGCCGATGCCGGACGTCGCTCTTTGGAATCTCAAAATATACAGCTCTCCGGACGGCACTGATTCGGTGATTGAGGTAAATGCCGGAACGGTGGCAAAAGATAATATAAAGGTAGGGGATTCTGTGCGGGTTGGTATATAATAGAGGAAAGGCGTATTTAAATTAATCTTTTTATAATAATCATGGCAAAGCGCGTTGCGATTAACGGTTTCGGCAGGATCGGTCGGTTGTTTTTCCGGCAGGCGTTTGATCGGTCGGATTTAGAAATAGTGGCATTAAACGATCTTGGCGATGTTGAGAATCTTGCGTACCTCTTGAAATATGACACGGTCTACGGCCGCTACGATAAAGAAATTGAAGCCGATATTCCGAACGGTATCTTGAAAGTCGGCGGCAAGGAAATAAAATTCCTTCAGGTGAAAGATCCGACGCAGCTTCCTTGGAAAGATTTGAATATCGATATCGTCATCGAGTCCACGGGTTTTTTCGATGAATATGAAAAAGCGAAGGTGCATATTGCGGCAGGCGCAAAGCGGGTGGTGATCACGGCGCCGGCACGCGACGAAGACGGCCCGGAAGGAAAGACGGTTTTGATGGGGGTAAACGAAGATGATTTGAAAACATGCGTCGTCACTTCGAATGGATCTTGCACCACGAATTCTTCTTCGCCGGTCATCCAGGTACTCTCCGAGAACCCCGGCATTGTGAAAGCCATGCTTTCCACGGTTCACTCATACACGGCGACACAGAGTATTGTTGATAGTCCTATTCGGGGAGGAAAAGATTATCGTCGCGGCCGCGCTGCGGCGGAAAATATTTCGCCGTCCACTACGGGCGCCGCTATTGCCGTCACCCGCGCGATTCCTTCCCTTAAGGGGATGTTTGACGGTATTGCATTCCGCGTACCGAGCATCACCGGTTCGATTTCAGATATCACGTTTGTTGCAAAGCGGAAAACGAGCGTTGAGGAAATTAATAAACTTTTGACTGACGCGGCGAACTCTGATCGCTGGAAAGGAATTCTTAAAGTTACTCATGACCAGCTTGTCTCGAAGGATATTGTTGGAGAACCCTATGGCGCGATCGTCGATCTTGGATTTACGAAAGTGATCGATGGCGATCTCGTAAAAGTGCTTTCGTGGTATGACAACGAAGCGGGGTATGTTTCCACGCTCATCAAACATGTTGAGAAAGCGGCGCAATTGCTCTAGGGATTTTTTTCCGACCTGCCCCGAAAAAATCGCAAGCGCGCCGAATGATATAATGAAGACATGACAATTTATCTCGGCGCCGATCATGGCGGATTTGCATTAAAAGAAAAGCTGATTGCGGACTTAAAGGGAAAAGGGCACGAAGTAGTCGATGTGGGAAATCGCGAATATGACAAGGGAGACGATTTCCCTGACTTCGCCCAAGCGGTTGCCAAGGGAATGAGCGGATCTTCGGCGGATAGCCGCGGCATTTTACTTTGTCGTTCGGGAGTTGGTATGGACATTGTGGCAAATCGATACAAGGGGATTCGCTCGGTTCTCGGTATTTCGCCGGAGCATGTCGCACGTTCAAGGCATGATGAAGATACGAATGTGCTTTGCATTGCCGGAGATTTTACCGCCGAAGACGACATCCCTAAAATGGTGGACGCATTTCTTTCGACCCCTTTCGCACCGGAAGAGCGGTATCTGAGGAGACTGAAAAAAATTGACGATATCAATTAATAACCGGTCAAATGTACGTCATTCCGGTCATAAACTGCAAAGATATCGAGTGCGTCCAAAAGAAAGTCGCGCTCGCGAAAACGTTTTTGGAGCCGCAGCATTTTATTCACATCGACGTGACGGACGGTCTCTTCGCGCCAAAAGTCTGGAATGATTCCGAGGGATGGAAGAAATTGAGTCCGCCTTTCGCCGCCGAAGTGCATTTAATGATGGAGCGCCCCGAAGATTATTTGGGCGGCTGGGTATCGGCGGGGGTGAAGCGGTGCATCGTTCACGTGGAGTCACTTACCAAAGAGTCTTTCCATGAAATGAATGATCTTTGCGAGCGGAACGGCGTCGAGCTGATGCTCTCGTCGAATCCGGATACAACGATTGAAGAGATTGAGCCATATATCCAGCACTTTGCTTTTTTTCAAGTGCTCGCCGTCCGCCCCGGCCCGGCGGGACAGCCGTTTATGGATTCCGTGCTCGAAAAAATACGATTTTTGAGGGAACAGATGCCCGATGCTACAATTGAAGTTGACGGCGGGATGAATCCCGCGACGGCGCGGCTTGCCGAAGCCGCCGGCGCCGACACAATCGTTTCCGATAATTACATTTTTTCGGGCGCCGATCCGAAAGCTGCCTATGAAGAACTTAAAGCAATTAGATAGAACCAAGCAATTATAGTAATGGAACCATTGACCGAAAAAAAATTGAAGCATCTCGAGCTCATGGCCGAGCGCATCCGCGAGGACATCATTAAGATGGTCTCGGGTGCGGGATCGGGCCACATCGCAGGGCCCCTCGGCATGGCGGATATTCTCGCCGCGTTCTATTTTCATATTTTGAACCATGATCCGAAGCATCCCGACTGGCCGGATCGCGACCGCTTTGTACTTTCGAACGGGCACACATGCCCCGTGCAATACGCCGCGCTCGCGCATGCCGGATATTTTCCGGTCGAAGAATTGAAAACGTTGCGGAAGCTTGGCACCCGGTTGCAGGGCCACCCGCATCGCACCATTCTTCCCGGCGTCGAAACGACGTCCGGTCCTTTGGGTTCGGGCATTTCGCAGGCTTCGGGGATCGCTCTCGCCGGCCGCCTCGATAAAAAGAAATTTCAGGTCTACTGCATGACCTCCGACGGCGAACATCAGGAAGGAAACACATGGGAGGCGATCATGCTTGCGGGCAAATATCGGTTGAGTAATCTTACGGTCATCGTCGACCGTAATAATATCCAGATCGATGGTTTTACGGAAAACATCATGCCGCTCGAACCGTTCCGCGCGAAGTATGAATCGTTCGGCTGGCATGTTCTTGAAATTGACGGCCATAATTTTGAAGAGATCGTCGCGGCGGCGAACGAAGCGAAGGCGATTTACGAAAAACCGACTGTAATTCTTGCGCACACGATTCCGGGAAAGGGAATTGATTTCATGGAAAACGATTACCTCTGGCACTCGAAAACATTCAAGCCCGGAGAGGCGGAAAAAGCTTTGAGCGAATTGCGGACATTGCGCGGCAGAATCGAATCGGAACATCAATAGAAATCTAACGTCATATATAGTATGGATACACCAACCACAACAAATACCATGCCAAAAAGCTCTCCGCGGGACGTTTTTATGTACCTTTTGGCCACGATAACCCTGTATTTTTCGGCCTTTAGCGTTATCGACCTCCTGTTTGGCTATATTAATGTGGGATTTCCGGACGCCCTGAATCCTTATTACGATGCCGGCGGCGCCATCCGATGGTCGCTCGCGCTTTTCATCATTATTTTTCCGGTATATTTTTGGGTCTCACGATTCCTTTTTAAGGACATCACCGCAGACAGCGGTAAGCGGGAATTACGCATCAGAAAATGGCTTTTGTATCTCACCTTATTCCTCGCGGCACTTCTTATTATCGGCGATCTCGTCGTTCTCATTTTCAATTTTTTGCAAGGAGAGATCACGATGCGGTTTTTTCTGAAGATTCTATCCGTTCTTGCCGTCGCGGGAGCAATCTTCTGGTATTACCTTTATGATCTTCGCCGAGCCGCCGGAGAATTTTCGACGAAGGCAAGATGGTTTGTCCGCAGCGTGCTCGTTGTTTGGTTGGTGGTTATCATTGCAGGATTTTTCGTTGCGGGGTCGCCTTTCAAACAGCGCTCCGTTCGTTTTGACTCTGCAAAGGTGAGTGATCTGCAAAATATTCAGGGCCAGATCATTAATTATTGGCAGCAAAAAAGTGCGTTGCCTAAGACGCTCGCCAATTTGAACGATTCCATTTCCGGTTTCGCGGTGCCGAAAGATTCGCAAACGGGTGCCGACTACGAATATCGGACAACCGGCACGCTTTCATTTGAGCTGTGCGCTACATTCAATCTTCCGTCGGCAGCGGGCCAGATTAACGGAGCCGTTCCCGTGTACGATCCTTATAATGGCAGGAATGAAAATTGGATGCACGATGCGGGCCATCAGTGTTTCGAACGGACGATCGATCCGCAGATTTACCGTCCGGTTCCAGTCAAATAATCCGGATATATGAAAAAAGAATTATTAATCGGCATCGCATTGATTCTTGTTGCTGTGGGTTGCGCCGCGTTATTATTTGTTTCCCGCATTGCGGTGCCGGCGTCTCCCGTGATGCAGGGATGTACGCTTGAAGCAAAAATTTGTCCCGACGGAACGGCGGTCGGCCGTACCGGTCCAAATTGTGAGTTCGCTGCGTGTCCGATGCCAACTTCGACCGCGCCCGGCGCGGAAGGAAAATCCTGCGGAGGCATCGCCGCATTTCCCTGTCCTAATGGGTATGTATGCAAATTGGATGGGACATTTCCTGATGCGGGCGGTCACTGCACGGCGGCTACGGGCATCGTAAGTGGAAAGGCCACCATTGCTCCCGTATGTCCGGTTGAGCGTCCCGGAGTGATGTGCGCCGCGCCATCCGCAGCATACACTTCGCGGCAAATTATTGTTTATGACGAAAGCGGTCAGGACGTTATAACCACCCGCCAATTCAATGGCGACGGAACTTATTCCATAGTCCTTCCCGAAGGGGATTATGTGATCGATATCGGGAAGAATGGCATTGATAGAAGCGACCAGCTTCCAAAATCAATTCATATTGCCGCGCATGAAACGACCACGGTTGATTTCAATATTGATATCGGCATTCGGTAAATATGCACTCTTTGTGTAAAATAATTACATGCTTAACCCCGAAGCGAAATTAAATCCGAAAATTTTCGAAGACGATATTGAAACCGCCCCGACCCGCGACGGGTACGGAACCGGGCTCGTGCTTGCGGGAGAAAATGATAAGAATGTCGTCGCGTTATGCGCGGATTTAACCGAGTCGACGCGGACTGAAGCATTCGCCAAAAAATTTCCTGACCGTTACTTCGAAATCGGCGTCGCCGAGCAGAATATGGCGACGGTTGCCGCGGGCCTCGGCGTCACGGGAAAGATTCCGTTCATCGCTTCGTATGCCACGTTTTCTCCCGGCCGGAGCTGGGAACAGATCCGTACGACGATTGCTTACAACGACGCGAATGCAAAAATCGCGGGCCATCATGCCGGAATTTCCGTCGGCCCCGACGGCGCGACGCACCAGGCCACGGAAGATGTCGCGATTATGCGGGCGATGCCGAATATGAAGGTGTTTGTGCCGTGCGATTCTGTCGAGGGCGAAAAAGCGACCCTCGCGGCCGCGCAACTTTGGGGTCCGGTATACCTTCGCTTCCAGCGCGAAAAAACGCCGATCATGACCACAAAAGATACGCCCTACGCGCCTGGCAAAGGACTTGTCATGTGGCAGTCGAAAAAGCCGGAGGTTCTCATTATCGGTATGGGCGCCATCCTTTATAACGGCTTGCTCGCCGCACGCGACCTCGAAAAAGAAAAAATTGGTTCGATCGTTTTAAATATTCACACGGTAAAACCACTCGACGAAAAAAAGATCGCGGAGCTCGCGAAAAAGGCGGGTGCCGTCATTTCAATCGAAGAGCATCAGGTGCAGGGCGGCCTTGGCGGCGCCGTCGCGGAAACGCTCGCGCGATATTGTCCGGTGCCGATGGAGTTCATTGGCATGCAGGATACGTTTGGTGAATCCGGCGCGCCCGCAGAACTGATTGAAAAATTTAAGATGACGTCG
>Ga0307470_10000825_pt1 | contig 13238 bp, 11 predicted proteins | sample atmos_gasesAM3C__FD_204565 | JGI IMG/M metagenome (GOLD analysis project Ga0307470, IMG submission 204565) | Hardwood forest soil microbial communities from Morgan-Monroe State Forest, Indiana, United States - atmos_gasesAM3C_05 | ecosystem: Environmental > Terrestrial > Soil > Temperate forest... | reverse complement strand
TCTCCCAAGCTCGGTCGGACTGAGAGTCCGTAGAACGTAGGTCGGACTCTCCAGTCCGACCGGAGCTTGCGCAGGAGTCGACTGAAGCCGTTTCTCAATTACCAGATCTCCCAAGCTCGGGTCGGACTGAGAGTCCGACCTACGTTAGTCCCACGGCACTCTCGTCGACGCAGACCAAGGTTGCTCGCAAAAAGCGCTCGCACCACTGTCTTGGCTGTTCAGGCGATCACTTCACGCCGTTTCGCAGTTCCTGAAAGTGCGCCGCCTTGATGGTGGTCGTATTGAGCGTGATGGTCGGGTCTGTGTAGGTCAGCGCGGAAAGGGAGAGGTTGCTGCGTGCGGGGTTGAGAGCGGCTCGCAACTCGTCGACGTGGATCTTCTTCACGATGACGCCGGACGGCGAGACGTCGGTATACGACCCGCCGCCGAGGCCGGCGAGAGCTCGTACCGCGTCGATGGCAGTTCGGAGCTGTGTCAGATGGACACCCTTGATGAGGGTTGTATTCGTGACCAGCGGGTCGTCGGTGAAGATGACCGTCGTGGCCAGATCGCCGTTGCTGAACACTGACTTGTTCGACCCCGCGTCGATCGATTTCACTTTGTAGATATAGGCGTGGCTGGCCACTGCCGTGCTATCGGTGAACGGCGAGGCGGAGGGACATGCGGGCGTGGGATTGCCACATACCGCGGTGAACGTACTGTTGTTGCTCGATCGCGACACTTCATAGGTGACGGCGTTGGCGGCGGCTGTCCAGGTCACCTGAACGCTGGTCGTACTGGTGGCTGTGGCCAGGACATTCGTCGGCGGCTGGATGGTGCCGGTGGTGATGGTCACCGTCTTGCTGTCCGTCACGCCGCAGCCGTTGGTATTGTAGAGGTTCGCCCGCAGCACGACGCTGCCGGATGCGCCGGCGGTGTAGGTGACGGAGGATCCCGTCGTAGAGCCAGGGATCGTGCCTCCGGTGATCGTCCAGAAGTAGGTGACGGAGCCGCCGTTCACCGGAGTTACCGAGGCGACGTTGCCTGTCGAATTCGCCACTACGCTCGACGAGCCGGAGATGCTGGACATCGAGAACGTGCCGACGGCTGTGACGATGTTCACGCCGCCCGCCATGGGACCTGCCGCGTTGAGCATGTAGTCGTCGAGCTCGTGGTGGCTGACCTCGCTGGCCTGCCCGAATGTATACCGGCTCTGCTGCGGAATCGGGGCGAGCTCATGGCAGTAGCTCATGATCGTGCCCTTTTCCGTAGGAGCGGAGGCAGTTCCCGTGGCACACCCGCCTTCTGTCGTGTCACACGCGTCGACAAAAAGCTGCGTGGGGTGGTTCGTGCCTGCGGCTTCAAGTGCTGAAATAGCCACGCAGTGCGTATGGTGGCCGGCCAGGTTGTGGCCGAGCTCGTGTGCGTATTCCTCCAGCGGCCAGTAGGTTTGCGTGCCGCTTGGCGTGCCGTCACCTGGCATCCCATACTGAATACCGTTGTTCGTTGCGTTCGGGTCTGGGACAGTGCCAATGCCTTGAAATCCGAAGAGGTTACCGATACCGCCAGCCCACGCGTATGCGCCGCCCCAGTGCCCTGACCCGCTGTCAAAAAAGTCACCGCCGCAAACGACGCCCTCCCACGCAACGCCTTGCGCAACGCTCTTGCCGCTCAGCATTATGACCGCCGAGCGCTTAAGCGACGCGTGGTTGGCGTGGTAGTAATCTCCCAGCTCGAACAGGCCGTTAACCGAGTCCGTCGCAGACCATTGATCCGTGCCAGGGCCGCCGGTGTAGATGTGCACGTTCTGCTGGACGAGGTTCGTATGGATATCGCGGTTGTAGATCGTCGAGACCGCACCGCTCAGATTCGTGATGTAGTTCGTTGCCGTCGTGACGTTGTTGCCGGCATTGGCATAGAACTCGTCGTCGGTCTCCACCTCGACAGCGATGGAGTAAGACTGCGTGCCGCTGATACCCAGCGCGGTCACGGCATGTCCACTGGCGTCGGTCCCGGCCACAACCCTCTTGTTCGCGGACGGAAACGCAGGCAGTTTTTCGACAGCGCACGCCCAAGTCTGGCCAGCCATCGACAGCGCATCGCCGTCATCCATCGCCGTGAGGTAATAGTCGTAGTCGCCGCCGGCCGGATCGTTCCCGATGTCGGCGTGCGCGTGAACGGCCGGTCTGCGCCGGGATGCATCCACCGCGAACCTGCCGTCGCGCGTGGCGATCAATCCCGAAATGGCTCTCGTCGTGCCGTCGATCGAGAAGTAGGCGAACGATTCCAGATCGCCGTTGACCAGTCCTCGGAAGAATCGCATCGGAGGGGGATCGAGATACTGGACGCTCTTCCCGTCGCTGACGATGACCTTCCCTCCCGGGGCCCAGACCTGAAACTCCTCGAGCTCGATCGTGGCGGTGCCGCGCGCGTACAGCGGCACGTTCGACAGCACGATCTTCCGGGCCATGACCTGACCGCGCAACGGGGCCAGCACATCGTCATTGATCTTGCTGACGGTCGCGGCCGCCAACGGCGTTGCCAGAGCGGCGACAACCACAAAGGTCGCCACGAATCGATGAAACCGCGATGACTGCCTCATCTGTACTCCTCGTCAACCAGACCGGGCGATGGAATCATAGCGAATAAGTTTAGTGTAACGCGGAAACGGCTCGTACATTCCGGCCGGTTGCCGACGCATTGCGCAAAAGAAAGGATCAAGCGACGATGGCGGCCGAGCCTTGGGCAACCTACGCTGCCGGCCGTGCCGGCTGGTAGGGAAATGCCGGCCAAACGCCTCTCCTAGATATGTTCCAAAAAAATGCGGCTCATCAGCAGTTTCTGGAGTCGCTCCTCGTGCGCCTCGGCGGTGTGGCCGGGACAGTCCACGAGCAGCGCGGCGAGGACCTCTATCTCACGGCGGCACACAACATCCCCCCTCCGGTCGTGGCCATCGTCGCCCACGTCGCCCATGGCAAGGGGATGGCCGGCGTGGCGCAGGTGAAGAAGCAACCTGTGCAGACCTGCAACTTGCAGACGGACGACAGCGGCACGGTCAAGCCGGGTGCGAAGGCGGTCGGGGCGAAGGCCGCGATCGCCCTTCCGGTGCTCGACCACGCCGGCGAGGTACGGGCGGTCGTCGGCGTGGCCTGGGATTCCGAGGGCGACCTCGGGCCGGAGCTGGAGCAGTCGATGATGCAACTGGCGGCAGCGCTGCCAACGTAGGTCGGACTCTCTAGTCCGACCGGAGCTTGGGAGATTGGTAATCGGTGCACGCCGGTAGGTAGCGACCGCGCAAGCGCCGGTCGGACTGAGAGTCCGACCTACGTCAGTCCGACCGGAGCTTGGGAGATTGGTAATCGTTAGACGCTTGTAGGTAACGACCGCGCGAGCGCCGGTCGGACTGAGAGTCCGACCTACTCAGTCCGACCGGAGCTTGGGAGATCGGTAATCGTTAGACGCTTGTAGGTAACGACCGCGCAAGCGCCGGTCGGACTGAGAGTCAGACCTACGTCAGTCCGACCGGAGCTTGGGAGATTGGTAATCGTTAGACGCTTGTAGGTAACGACCGCGCAAGCGCCAGTCGGACTGAGAGTCCGACCTACGTGTCACGGGCGAGCCGGCAGCGCTCCTTCCTCGTGGCTCCATTCGTGCAGTTTGATCAGGGAAACATGACTATCTTCAGAGCGTCAGCTCTCCCCCTCCTCCTCATCCTCGCGCTCGCCACCACCGCCCAGGCGCGTGTCGTCAGGCACAAAACGGTGGCGCCTGCTTTCACGGTTGAAGCCGCCAATGACGCAACGAAGAGGCCGCTGCTGACCTCCAAGAGCAAGTCCGGCTCAGCAATTCTCAGGGCGCAGATCCTTCTCGATCGTGCGCACTATTCACCCGGCGAGATCGACGGCCGATACGGCAGCAACATGCGGCTGGCGGTCACGGCTTTCAATCAGTCGAGAGGGATTCCGGGAGGGGCGAACGTCGTCGCGGCAACATGGGATGCGCTCGACAAGGACACTGCCCCCGTCATCGTGCCCTACACGATCGCAGCAGCCGATGTCGCCGGTCCGTTCGTTCCGATCCCGCCTGAGACGGCGGACAAGGCCAAGCTCACGGCGCTCGGATATCAGTCGGTCGCCGAGGAGCTCGGGGAGAGGTTTCACGTCAGCCCGGGACTGCTGCAAACGCTCAATCACGGTGTCGCGCTCGACAAGGCCGGCGCGATCATTCAGGTGCCCAATGTGGAACGGCCGCCGCTGCCGAAGACGGCCGGGATGAGCATCCGCGTCAGTGAGAGCCGGACCACCGTGGAGGCGATCGATGCCACCGGCGCCGTGCTGGCCAGCTACCCGGCCACAATCGGCAGCGTCCATGACCCGCTCCCGATCGGAAAGTGGAAGATCAACGGCGTCGAGTGGGATCCGGCCTTCCACTACAACCCCGACCTCTTCTGGGACAAGGAGGGGGGCGACAAGAAGGAAAAACTCCCGCCCGGACCGAACAACCCCGTCGGCGTGGTCTGGATCGATCTGTCGAAGCCGCACTACGGGATCCACGGCACACCCGAGCCGTCGCTGATCGGCAAGACCACGTCGCACGGCTGCATCCGCCTGACGAACTGGGACGCCCGCGAGCTGGCCACGATGGTGACGCCGGGAATGCCCGCGATACTGGAGAAATGAGACCGATCAAGAGGATGGCATTCACGTTCACCGCGCTGTGCGTGGCGGGACTGGCGTGGATCGCCGCGGGGACGACACCGGACCGGAACGCGCCGCAAACGCCGGCCCGCCCGGCAACGCAGACGTACGTCATACCCGGGACGTCGATCATCCTTCCGGAAAGTGCTCCCCGCCCGCTGGCGATGCCGGTGGCCGGCGTCGACCCGAGCAGCATCCGCGACAACTTCGACGAGATGCGCGGCGGCGACACGCGGCGGCACGACGCGCTCGACATCCTGGCCCCGCGCGGAACGAATGTCCTGGCGGCCGACGATGGGACGGTGAAGAAGCTCTTCACCAGCGTAGCGGGCGGCCTGACCGTCTACGAGTTCGATCCGGACGCGCGGTACTGCTACTACTACGCCCACCTCGACGCCTACGCGCCCGGCCTTCACGAGGGACAGGTGCTGCACCGCGGCGATCTGGTCGGCTATGTCGGCACGACCGGCAACGCCCCGAAGGACACGCCCCATCTCCACTTCGCCGTGATCCGCCTCGATCCGGACAAGCGATGGTGGACGGGCACGGCGATCAATCCCTATCCGCTGCTGTACAAGGCGCGGTGATCCGCAGATGGACGAAAAGCCCATCCGCAGATGACGCAGATTAGACGCAGATTCAAGACGGTTTTATCTGTGTACATCTGCGACATCTGCGGATGGGCTTTTCGTCCCTAATGCACCCCGTGCATCCGCAGCAGCATCTGCCAGAGCGCCTGGCCTCCGCCGAAGACGAGCACCGCGCCGATGACGACGATGATCAGAATCACGATGTACGACGATCTCTTACTCATACGCGAGTGCCTCCCTGACAGCGAGTCGAGCGGAACGCCGCGCGGGATAGAAGCTGCTCAGCGCGGCGAGAACTAGAACGAGCAGCAGCCAGGCGGCGACGGCCGCCGGCGAGAGGAAGAAATCGAGTGCGCTGCGGATGAACATCTGTCCGGTCGCGGCATCGAGCGCGAACGTGATCGGGATCGACACGATCACGGCGACGCACCAGCTCAGCACAGCCATGACCACCCCCTCGAAGACGACGTAGCGGGCGATGATGCGCGGCGTGGCGCCGATAGCGCTGAGGATGCCGATCTCGCGCGTTCGCTCGAAGACGTTGAGCGTCAGCGTCGAGGTCAGGCCTAATCCGCCGACGAGCACGACCAACAGCGCGGCGAAGATCAACGCGGTCTTGATGATCACGAGATGGTCAGCGAACGATTTGCGCGAATCGCTGAGGGCCTGGATGCCGGCTACCCCGATGCCAGCGCGATCGAGCGCCTGCTCGATCGCCTTCGACGCCGCGATCTGGCCGGCCACGTCGTGCTGTCGCGAGACGATGCGCACGCTGCGCGTCTGATCGGGCGGCTGGCCGGTGGCTCCGAGAATCGTTCGCCGCGGCGCGTAGACCGTCGGACGAGGATTCAGTTCCTTGACGATGCCGACGATGCGCCAGCGGACGATGCGCCCGCTTATAAGCAGCGGAATCTCGCCGCCGAGGTGAAGGGACGGATCGAGCGACAACACGGACTGATTGATGACAGCGCCCGCATCGTCGCCGAGCGTCAGCCACCGGCCGGCAATGAGCAACGGTGCGAGCAGCTTCGTGTTCGCATCCGGACCGACGAGGCTGACGCTCGATTCCCCCATCGTCGCCCCCCCATCGGTCCAGTACTCGGCGTGTAAGACGTCCGGCGAAGTGGCAAGGGCCTGCGCAACATCCGCGATCGGATAGGGATGCGGGAAGACGGCCTGGACATCGTATCGCCGCGCACGCCCATCGGCGTCGAGCGTCCGCGTCCATGCCGCGGAGACGTTCAACGCCGCGATGAAGGCCGCGCCGCCAGCAGCGAGCGTGGCCACGGTCAGGATCAGCCGTCCTCGGCGATGAAACGTCGTCCGCAACGACAGCATCAACGGCCGCGGCAGCCACTGAATCCGCGCCAGCCACCGATCGAACCGCCGCGCGCCGAATGGCCGCCGCCCGATGTCGTTGCTGAATGCTTCGTGGATGCTGATGCGCGACGCGCGATAGACTGGCCCGAAGGAAACCAGCAACGGGATGAGGATTCCCGCGGCAACCTCGGCGGCGATGATCCAGAGCGGCGGTGTAGCGTCGGCAATCGTCGCGTTCAACATGCTGGCGCAGAAGCGGGCGTAGGCGCGCCCGGCGGAGATTCCGAGGGGGATGCCGATGCAGAGAGCGCCCGCGGCGAGGATCGCCACCTGGCCGAGGTAGAGCGCGGCGATCTGGCGCGTCGAGGCGCCGAGCGTTTTCATCACGCCGGCCTGCCGAAGCTGTTCGCTGAGCAGCGCATGGATCATGTTGGCCACAAGCACGGCGCTGAGCGCGAAAGTGAGCGCACCGAACGCGCCAAGGAGGAAGAGAAACGTGTCCATCTGCGCCGCGTGCGGATGCCGGCCGGGAGTGGGGACGTCGATGCGCGTGAAGGTGCGGCCGATCGACTGTGACACGCGCTTGGCGACTTCGCGGATGTGATGCTCGTCGAGACGGTCGCCGGTCACGATGATGCGCAACTGCTCCGATTGATCCGCAGATGTCGCAGATAAACGCAGATGTTGATTTCGCCCATCTGCGTTCATCTGCGTCATCTGCGGGTCAAAGCTTTTGGATACGAAACCCGCCACGGCATGCTCCATCCACCCCGGCGCGAGGCCGGCGGCGTGGACGGTTCCGGCGATGCGCAACGGCCGCTCGCCATGATCGACGGTGCGCATGACCACGCGGTCGCCGATGGCCGCGCGGGCGACGGAGAGCGACGATCTCTCGATCAACGTCTCATCGTCGCCCGGCGGCCAGGCGCCGGAATCGCGCGTAAAGCGATCGATGCGAATGTCGCGGAAATCGCGGACGACGAAGAGCGTCAGCGGAACCCATTGATCCTCCCCTACCCGCAGGCGTCCATGAATGACCGGCCGCGCCTCGGCATCGCTGACGCCGGGAACACGGCGCACGGCGTCGATCAGCGCATCGTCCGCGGCGCCGTCCACCGACAGAATCGCCGACGCCGGCCGAGTGTCGCTGTACGTCGTCTTCAGCTCGCGCGTCAGGATCGAATACGACGTCAGGATCATGCTGACGCCGAACGCGCCCGCGGCCATGGCCACGACGGCCAGCGCCGTGCGGAGCGGTGTCTCGGCAATGTCGCGGAGAACTTTCCGCCAACGCGCCGCGATCACGCCACGCACCCGTCGACGATGGTCACCGTGCGACTGACAGACGACGCCGCCTGGTCGTGCGTCACCACCAGCAGTGTCTTGCCGTCCGCTGCCAGCTCGCCGAAGAGGCGGAAGATGGCCGCGCTCGTCTCCGAATCGAGATTGCCCGTCGGCTCGTCGGCGAGGATGACCGGCGGATCATTCGCCAGCGCGCGAGCGATGGCCACGCGCTGCTGCTGCCCGCCGGAAAGCGCCGAGGGAAGCTTGTCCGCCTGATCGGAAACACTGACGCGGTCGAGCAGCTCCATCGCGCGACTGCGCCGCTGACCGGCCGGCCGCATCCCGCAGAAATCCATCGGCAGCATCACGTTCTCTGCAACGGTCAGCGTGGGCAGCAGTTGGAAGAACTGGAAGACGAATCCGACCGTGCGCCCGCGCCACAGCGCCAAGTCGTTGTGCGTCAGCCCGTGGATGGCCGCTCCGCCGACGGTCAGCGAGCCGGAGGAAGGGCGGTCGATCCCGCCGACCATGTTCAGCAGCGTCGACTTCCCGCTGCCGGACTTGCCGACGATCGCGACGAACTCGCCGGCTGCAATCTCCAGGTCGATTTTGCGAAGGGCGGGGAATGCTCCGGCGGGTGTGTCGTAGGTCTTGGTGAGACCGCGTAGATGGATCATGCGGCGCAGGGTGCGCTGACCGTTCTGAACAAAGGTTGAATGAGTTGTTCAGGTGGTGTTCAGGTTGGGGGTGCTATTGGTCTCGGGGTCTCGGGGTCTCGGGGTCTCGGGGTCTCGGGGTCTCGGGGTCTCGGGGTCTCGGGGTTGCCAGGTTGCCCCGTTGCCGAGTTGCCACCAGCTTGCTGAATCGCAGGCATAGACAAGAGTGTCGCTGAGAAGAAACGTGCACGTACACTGATCCGCGGCAACTCGGCAACCTGGCAACCCAGCAACCTAGCAACCCCGAGACCGCGCAACCTCGATACCCCGCAACCGCACATGCGCATCCTCATCGCCGAAGACGAACCCGCCCTCGCCCGCCAACTCGAAGCCGCGCTGACCGATGCCGGCTACGCCGTCGACTGCGCGTTTGACGGCGAACGTGCCGATTTCCTCGGCTCGACCGAGCACTACGACGCCATCGTCCTCGACCTCGGCCTGCCGAAAGTCGACGGGCTGACGGTGCTCCGCCGCTGGCGCGAAACCGGCCTCGGCGTCCCCGTGCTCGTGCTGACCGCGCGCGATAGCTGGCACGAGAAGGTCCGCGGCATCGATGGCGGCGCGGACGATTACGTGGCCAAGCCCTTTCAGATGGAGGAGGTGCTGGCCCGACTGCGCGCGCTGATCCGCCGCGCCAGCGGACAGGTCACCAGCGAGCTTCGCAGCGGTGCGGTCGTTCTCGATCCCCGCAACGCCCGCGTCACCCGCGACGGCGCTCCCGTGAAATTGACCAGCCACGAATTCCGCGTGCTGTCGTACCTCATGCACCACAGCGGCCGCGTCGTTTCCCAGAATGAGCTCATCGAGCACATCTACGCGCAGAGCTTCGATCGCGACTCCAACACCGTGGAGGTCTTCATCGCTCGCCTGCGTCGAAAGCTCGGGGCTTCATTCATCGAGACCGTGCGCGGCCTCGGCTATCGGATCGAGCGTGCCCGATGAAGTCGTTCCGCACACGCCTGCTCATCGGCTCGATCATCTTCGCCGGTGGAATGCTGGCCGTCTTTCACCTGGTGTCGATGTCGCTGTTCCGGCGCTATCCGCGCTCGTTCGTCATGCGCATCGACCACGTGTGGATCGTAGGCATGGCGTTGGTCTTCATCACCATCGGCGTTGCGATGATGCGCCGCGGCCTCTCCCCGTTCGACGAGTTGCGCGCGCGACTGACGAACGTCCGTAACGGCAGCGAGAAGCGGCTCGAAGGACGCTATCCCTCCGAGGTCCAGCCGCTGGTGAACGATCTGAACGCGTTGCTCGATCATCGCGACGAAGTCGTCCGCCGCGCGCTCGGCAAGGCCGGAGATCTCGCCCACGGTCTGAAGACGCCGCTGGCGGTGTTGCTGCACGAAGTCCAGCGCGCCGAGGATGCTGGCCAGCACGATCTGGCCGCCGAGATGCGAACGCAACTCGACCGGATGCGACGTCAGATCGACTATCACCTGGCCCACGCCCGCGCCGCCGCCTCGGGGAACACGCTCGGCGCCCGCAGTTCGGTCCTCGACTCCGCCAACGCCCTTGCCCGCACGCTCCTCCGCCTTCACGCCGATCGCGGCCTGACTATTAATGTCGAAGTCCCAGCCGGCCACACCGTCCGCGCCCAACGCGAGGACCTCGACGAAATGCTCGGCAACCTCCTCGACAACGCCTGCAAGTTTGCCCGTTCCCGCATAACGATCACGTCCTTTCTCGACGATGCCTCGGTCCTCATCACCATCGACGACGACGGCCCCGGTCTCGATCCCGCCCTGCACGATGCCGTCCTGCAACGAGGCGTCCGCGCCGATGAAGCCGCCTCGGGATCAGGACTCGGGCTGGCAATCGTGCGGGATCTTGCCGAGCTGTATGGCGGATCAATCGTGCTGGAACGATCAGACGCGGGTGGGGTGCGGGCGGGGTTGCGATTAAACGGTGGTCACGCGTAGCGCCGGCGGCTCGCCGGCCGTACCGCTGCCGGCTCGGCGGCGGTACGCGCAAACCGCCAGCGAGCCGCTGGCGGTCCAGCCGCCGAGCCGGCGGCGCTACGCGTCCCGAAGACTTCCATAAATTGCTTGGAGAAAACCGGTTGGTGGGCGACTATCAAGCACAACGGCGATCACCACGCAGACGAGCATGACCAACACCAACCTCACTCCCAAAAAGAAGAAGAAAGCCGGCCCCCTCCGCAAGTTCCTGCGAATCCTCGGCCCGGGTCTCATCACCGGAGCCGCGGACGACGATCCCTCGGGGATTGCAACGTACTCCATCGCCGGCGCGCAAATGGGCACGTCGATGCTCTGGACGGCGTTTCTTACGTGGCCGCTGATGGCGGCCGTGCAGATGATGTGCGCACGGATCGGGATGGTGTCGGGCTATGGATTGGCCGATGCCCTTCGCGAGAAGTTCCCGCGGCCATTGGTGGCCTTCGCCACGATCGCCCTCCTGGCGGCGAACACGGTCAACATCGGCGCGGACCTTTCAGGCATGGCCGATGCGGGACAGATGCTGACCGGCATCAACTCGCATGTGCTGGTGATCTTCTTCGGCGTCGGGATCAGTGCCGCCACGGTCTGGCTTCGTTATTCACAGATCGCCAACACGCTGAAGTGGCTGGCGCTGTTTCTTTTCGCGTACGTGTTCACGGCCTTCATCCTGCGCCCCAACTGGCTGCCGATTCTCCATGACTCGGTGCGGCCGTCGATGCTCCATGGAAAGACAGCGTGGTCGACGCTGGTGGCGATTCTAGGCACGACCATCAGCCCCTACCTCTTCTTCTGGCAGGCGTCGCAGGAGGTCGAGGAGGAGAAGATGATCGGCCGGAAGCTGACCATCGAGCGCATCGGGGCGACGGACGTCGAGATCATCGACCGGAAGATCGACGTCGGCGTCGGAACGTTCTTCTCGAACGCGGTGATGTTCTTCATCATCGTGACCACGGCGCTGACGCTGCACCGCCACGGCATCACGAACATCGAAACCTCGCGGCAGGCCGCCGAAGCCCTTCGACCGCTGGCCGGGAACGGCTGCTTCCTTCTGTTCACGGCCGGACTCATCGGCACGGGCCTCCTGGCCATCCCCACGCTGTCCGGATCGGCCGCCTACGCGCTCGCCGAGACCTTCGGATGGCGTCAGGGTCTGGACGAGAAGATCGACAAGGCGCGCGCCTTCTACGCGGTCGTGCTGCTCTCCGTGGCCGTGGCCATCGCTCTCGACTTCGCCAAGGTCAACGCCGTCAGCGCTCTCTACTGGAGCGCGGTCATCAACGGCCTTCTGGCGCCGTTCCTCCTGCTCGGCATCCTGGCAGTGGCCACCGACAAGAGGATCATGCACGGACAGCCGAGCTCGCGGCTGGGCCGGATCACGGTCGCCGCGACAACGCTGCTGATGTTCGGGGCCGGGGTGGGGATGTTTGTGTTCTAGAGAACGTAGGTCGGACTCTCAGTTCGACCGGAGCTTGCGCGGCCGGTTACGACAGGCGGCTATCGATTACCTGCCTCCCAAGTACCGAATTGAACGTAGGTCGGACTCTTAGTCCGACCGGAGCTTGCGCGGCCGGTTACGACAGGCGGCTATCGATTACCTGCCTCCCAAATACCGATTTGAACGTAGGTCGGACTCTCAGTCCGACCGGAGCTTGCGCGGCCGGTTACGACAGGCGTCTATCGATTATCGGTCTCCCAAGTACCGATTTGAACGTAGGTCGGACTCTCAGTCCGACCGGCGCTCGGGAGAGCGGTAATTGCTAACCGCCTGTCGTAAACAGCCTGCCAAGTACCGGTCGGACTGAGAGTCCGACCTACGTTTTCGCGCGGCGTCGGCGCAACCGCGCACACCGGGTCCGATCTTTGCTCTCCCGTCGCAGGATTTCGCGAAGGGAGAGAACAGTGCATCGAACCACCATCCTGATGATCTTCATGGCTCTCGTAACAGTGAACGCGCTCGCCGAGGATCCGCCGCCTGCGAAAGAGTGGTCCAGCTCCGTCGGCGCGGGGCTGGCCATCACCAGCGGCAATACCGATACGAAGAACTACAACCTCGCATTCGCCACCAAGTACGACCCGAAAACCAGGTTCGTCTTCAAGGCCGATGCGTTGTACCTGCGCGGCGACTCGAACGGGGTGACGCAGGTGGACAAGGCCTCCCTGGATGCCCGCGGCGAGTATTCGCTTTCGGACAGGACGTTCGCATTCGTCGAAGTGTCCTACCTGCGCGATCCGTTCAAGGACGTGACCTACTTCGTCGCTCCGCTCGCCGGCGGCGGCTACCGGATCATCCGCAGCGACAAGGAGAATCTGACCGTCGACGGCGCGCTCGGCGCGGAGATGGAGAGCAACGCCGGTGCGGGACGATCGAGCGGAGGAGCAGCCAAGGCAGGCGAGAACTTCGACTGGGCCTTGTCGCCGACGAGCAAAGTGACCGAGAAGCTGACAGGCATCTGGAAGACCAGCGACTTCGGCGACGCCTTCTACCACTTCGACGCCGGCTTGACCACGACAGTGGCCACCCGCCTGGAGCTGAAGCTGGCCTATGTCTACGATTACAAAACGAAACCGACCTCGGCAACCGTGAAGAAGGGAGACAGCGCGCTGTTCGCGGCGCTGCTGGTGAAGTTTTAGGGTCGTCCGAACGTAGGTCGGACTCTCAGTCCGACCGGAGCTTGGGAGAGCGGTAATTGC
>Ga0307470_10000824_pt1 | contig 13245 bp, 10 predicted proteins | sample atmos_gasesAM3C__FD_204565 | JGI IMG/M metagenome (GOLD analysis project Ga0307470, IMG submission 204565) | Hardwood forest soil microbial communities from Morgan-Monroe State Forest, Indiana, United States - atmos_gasesAM3C_05 | ecosystem: Environmental > Terrestrial > Soil > Temperate forest... | reverse complement strand
GGCAAAATCGACGTCTACGCTTTAAGCGCCCAGCATCCATAAGTGAGATCAAATTCCTAGCCAACACAAAATCGCCTCATTCGCAGGTCCGTGCGAACTCGGCGAAATTTGCAACATGAGTTGACATATCAGCTAGGCATGTTCCTGCGATGCAATCGTGGTTCCGTCTATTTGCGTTCTTTATAGCCATCTACCTCGTGGCTTGGGCTCCGCCCTCGGAAGCTTCGAGTTTGCGAATTTCCATCAACTCTAACGCGCCCACTTCAACTGCAGTCGAGGCGGATTATACGACCTCCCATGTCTTCGTTAACGAGGTCGCACATGAGCGTGTTCCCATCGCTATGTTTTTCGATCCCCAAACTACAGATATTCAAACTGCAGAAATCTTCACGAACTTGAACCGGAGGGAGCGCGCTACTCGCGATGCGGACGGCGATGGAATCGAAGATGGCATTAAACCACCGCCGGGTAACACGATTGTGGCGGGCGATGATGGTAATTACTACAAAGCTTACACGATGAAGGCCGTTTCCGGCGGGTACCAGTTGACGTTATACGCTGAAAAATGCGGCGCCTATCGGATGACGGCGCGCTATCGCTTAAAAAGTGACGCTGTTGGCACGTACCGCTGGTATGGAGACGAGCAGAATAATCAGGCGATTCACAAGAGGGATCATGCTATCGTGATTTCTCCTGACAAAGCGCGGGATATGCGGATTTATGAGGCGAACCCGCTGACGATGCTCGCGACAGGCACTAAACCGGAGCAACGCGGCACGTTCGCTGATCTTGCGAAGGGTTTGCCCGCAAGCCAAAGCCCACGCTTCAGCCTTTCGTACATAAAAAATTTGGGCTGTAACGTATTGTGGCTACAGCCAATTCATCCCCGAGGAATCTCTGGAAGACAGGTGGATTTTACTACGAATCAACCGTACGACCTAGGGAGCCCCTACGCGGTCAAGAACTTTTTTGCTGTAATGCCTCTGATGGCCAAGACATTTGCCAAGGGTAACTCTTCCACTCAAGACGATACAGCAGCAGGTCGTGCCGAGGCGTTGAAGGAGTTTCAGGAGTTTGTTCAAGCAGCCGACGCACAGCAAGTCGATGTGATGCTGGATGCACCGTTCAGCCACACGGCGCAAGATGCAGAGTTATCCGACTTTGGTCAGAACTACTGGAGGAACGGATCCTCTAATCCAACAAGCGAAATTCGCACTGTCGAAGCCCGCTTGTTCTCTCGTGCCAACGCCTATGATCTTAGAGCACATGATTCCCTGAGCGTTGCCATCGCTCCCGATCGGTATGATTTCAATCCGAGTCACCCCGAATTGAGCTACGGAAAATGGAGCGACGTGTTCGACATATATTTTGGCCGTTACGCAGCGCTCGTGGCAAACGTCAATCAGAGTGGTAACTACAAAAATGAAGGCGACTGGTTCGATTACAGTGTTGGCGATGAAAATGCCTCCGGGCAAGGCAATGGCCACTTTGATACTATTACGCAAAACGTTTGGCGTTACTTCGGCGATTATCTGCAATTCTGGCTGACTCAAACTGGTTATCCACCCAACTCTGACGGAGAAAGTCTCAACACGCGTATCGGTATCGATGGACTTCGTGCCGATTTTGCTCAGGGATTGCCGCCACAGTGCTGGGAGTACATTGTCAATCGAACACGCGCGCGTAAGTGGAATTTTTTCTTTATGGCCGAGAGCTTAGACGGAGGCCCAGTGACCTATAGATCAGCGCGGCACTTTGACGTGCTCAATGAGAATATCATTTATGAGCTGCATCACGCGAGAACGGCAAGTGATTTTCGGCGAATATACGATGATCGGCGCAATAACTATGGCGACGGTCTCGTTTTATTAAATACGAGTTCGCAAGACGAGGACAACTACAAGGATCCGTTCGAAGCATTTTTGCGATTTGCTGCTAATAGCACGATCGATGGTGTGCCGATGATTTTTCCTGGCCAAGAACTAGGGATCAGGGGCACTATTATTCCTCCGAATGATTCCGTGTCGTCCGCGGGACCTGCATACGGCTACGAACGCTACGAAAGTGGCTTCGCTGGCAAGCCAATTCCGCATTTCAAAACTTTCAATTCTCTGATGCCCCTTTGGAGGGACTTGGCGGGAAATAATACTGATGCGAAGCGTTTATATGATCTTTACGGGAGTATCGGGCAGGCTCGTAGCTCTAGTCCCGCATTACGCAGCTCCAACCGAGTCTTCCTTCAGCTTACGAACAATGCTCTCTGCGACGAGATTCTTGCAGTCGCGAAATTCGAAAGGCGGAACGCCGATCCGAAGGAAAGCGATGTCGTGTTTGCGTTTGTGAACCTCACGAACGCTACAAGCGCAAGAACGCCAGACAAGATCGGGTTTAATATAGATGTCGATACCGATAACGACGGAATGAACGATTTCGGCGTCCAGTTTAACCGATTGTATAATGTGAAAAATATTGCCGCTTATATTGGCAGTGATCCCGGCCGTCGCGCTGCATGGGTTTGGCCAAAACCCCGCAAAGGTAGCGATATACTCAAGGATGGAATCTCGGTTCAGCTAAATCGGGTTCCCAAAGCCGAAGGGGATTGGCAAAGCTCCCCTTATGAAGCCCAATATTTGAAGCTTTATGATGTTACGCCGTAGCGCTGAGTTTGTTCTTCTCTGGTGCTTAAGAAAAGCGGCGCAATTGTTTGGGATACCCATTCGCTTGGGAAGGCAGCGCTCTGTCTTGAGGAATTTAGCAAAGCGCAGGACCACCGCTTCCGACTCCGCCGGCACGGTGTAGAAGGAGGTCCACGTCATGATCAAAATCAGGACTAGCACCGTCACTGTCCCGATCAGCCGCAGCGGCGGTTTCGGCAGGTTCAGATTAGTGAAGGCTGGCTGATTATTCACGAAGTCGGCAAGCTGGAGCAAAAGAGAGCTCCGAAGAGAAGCTTAAAGTTATTCTGTCCTGACAACCATGCCGCAAACCCGTAAAACCAAGGCGTGAATGACCTGTCCGTTCGACGCGCTAAGCGAGACGATGCGACGCGCGTGGCGGAGCTCAGCGGGATGCTTGGTTATCCAGCGAAAATCGAAGCGATCGAGGCCCGGCTCAAACGCATGATCGAGCACGACGAGCATGTTGTCTTCGTCGCGGAAAAGGCGCCAGACGAAGTTGTCGTCGGTTGGATCCACGCCGCCGAGCAGGAAATCCTGGAAGCAGGCTGTCTCTGCGAGATTAAGGGACTCGTAGTGGCGGAGGGCGAACGCGGGCGCGGCGCGGGCCGGCATCTCATCGAGGCCGTCGAGCGGTGGGCGCTCGCCCGCGGGTTGGACGAGGTTTCAGTGCGGAGCAACGTCGTCCGTGTCGAGTCACACCTTTTTTATGAGCGGATGGGTTATGCGAGATTCAAAACGCAGCACGCTTATCGGAAACGTTTGGCCTTGCCCGACTCCTGAGCGCGGGATAGCTTTCTCCGACCTATGAAAAGGACACCCGAACAAGTCGCGAAAGCCATCGACGATTTCGTCAGTGGGGACCGGAACCAGTGGGAGTGGGACGGGTTTATCTCGATTCGCATCGATGATCCGGAGCTGGAAAAGATCCGGCAGCGTTGCATCTCGGTGCGGGACGAATTTCCTCCGGACAATGTGAAGGACTATTGCAGTCCGGCCGGCATGGAAGTGATGCGCAAGTTGGCGGAAGGCCTCCGCGCCAAGGCTGCCTGACAGCTGCTGAATCCCTGCAAACGCGCGCGAGAAATTCTTGTCGTGAACGTTCGCCACAGGCGCTTTGATGGAATATTTCGAGGAAGCAAAAGTTCGCCGGCTGCTTCGGATTCCGGAGCTGATCGCCGCGATGCGCCAGGTGCTGGCGGAATTTTCCGCGGGAAAATGGCAGCAGCCGGTGCGCGGCGTCCTCTCGCAGCAGGGCGGATTTTTCGGAGTGATGCCCGCCGCGGCGGGCGAATCGATGGGCATCAAGATGGTGACGTTTTATCCGAAGAACACCGAGCTGCCGACGCACATGGCGGTGATTGCGTTGTTTGATCCGAAGACGGGCGAGCCGCTCGCGCTGATGGACGGACGTTACGTCACAGAGATGCGGACCGCGGCGGTGTCGGCGGTGGCGACGGATGCGCTGGCATCGCGCGACGCGAAAGTGCTGACGTTGCTCGGCGCCGGTGTGCAGGCACAGGCGCATCTCGAAGTGTTGCCGCATGTTCGCCGGTTCGAAGAGATCCGCGTCTGGAATCATCATCCGGAAAAGGCGGAGCGGTTCGCCGAAGCACACGGCATCAAAGCGATGAAGTTGGAAGCCGCGGTGCGCGACGCCGATGTCGTGGTCACCGCAACGAGTGCCCGCGAACCGATTTTGAAAGGCGAATGGTTGAAGCCAGGCGCGCACGTGAATGCAGTCGGCGCGTCGCGGCCCGATTGGCGCGAGCTGGATGACGCGGCGATGCGTAACGTCGTCATCGTCGATTCCTACGCAGGCGCGCAAAAGGAATCCGGCGATGTGATTCTCTCTGGCGCGACGCCATTCGCCGAGCTGGGCGAGATTCTGAACGGAACGAAAACGGTCGAGCCAGGCGCGACGACAATTTTCAAGTCGTTAGGCATGGCGGTCGAAGACGTAGCGGCGGCCAAACTCGTTTACGACGCCGCCCTTCATGCGTAAGATCGCGGAATGTCCGCTATCCGTCCGATCGAGCTTTCGGAAATTCGCGAAGCGCGGAAGCGCATCGGGGGCACGATCGTACGCACGCCGCTGTTGCGACTCGAGCTCGGTCCTGATTTTCCCGACATTCGGCTGAAGCTGGAAAATCTTCAGCCAATCAATGCCTACAAACTTCGCGGCGCGGCGAACGCGGTCGCGATGCTATCGGAATCCGAACGCAAACGCGGCGTGTGGACGATCAGCGCTGGCAACGCCGGACAAGGCGTGGCCTATGCGGCGCGGCAAGCGGGCGTGCCGAGCACCGTCGTTGCGATCGAGACTGCACCGAAAGCGAAGCTCGAACGGATGCGCGCACTCGGCGCGAAGCTGATTCTCGTTCCGTACGAAGTCGCCTGGCAGGCGCTCGAAGCGCGGGCGTATCCGGGCGCGGACGGAACGTTCGTCCATCCGTTTGACGACGATAATTTCATCGCGGGTCACGCGACAATGGGGCTCGAAATTTTGGAGGACGCGCCTGACGTCGCGGCGGTGATCGGCGCGATTGGCGGCGGCGGACTCATCACTGGCGTGGGCAGCGCGATCAAAGCATTGAAGCCCGACGTGAAAATTTTCGGCGCGGAACCGGAGACGGCTGCGCCGGCAGCGCTTTCGTTCGAGAAAGGTTCGCCGCAGGTATTTGAAAAATGGGAGGCGTCATTTGTCGATGGCGCCGGCGGCCAGAGTGTGTTTCCGCGGATGTGGGAACGAATGAAGCCCGTCGTCGACGGTTACATCGTCGTCACCCTGGAGGAGACGAAAGCCGCGATGAGTTTGATGGCGGAGAAAGCGCGCGTGATCGCGGAAGGCGCGGGCGCGTTGCCGCTGGCCGCGGCGTTGACCGGCAAAGCCGGCAAGGGCCCGATCGTCGCGATCGTGTCAGGGGGAAACATTGATTTAAAGAAATTCTGCGAACTGATAGGATCGACGACATGAAAGCTCTCCTCTTACTCAGCGCCGCCCTGATGATTGCACTCGGACTGACCGGTGTCTTTTGGCCCGAAGGTTTGATGGAGCTGGCAAAATATTCGTTCACCAGGAGCGGAACCTATGTGATCGCCGCTGTTCGCATCCTTCTTGGCACATTCCTTTTCACCTGTGCAGGCGCGACGCGGACACCAAAGACGGTTCGGGTGATCGGCTTCCTCATTTTCACCGCCGGAATCGTCGGCGTTCTGATCAGTCACGAGCCAGCTCAACGACTGAGCGAATGGTGGCTCGCCAAAGGACCGGATGCCTTTCGGATCGCGGCGTGCATTCCGCTCGCCGCCGGCTTGTTCGTCGCCTGCTCGGCGCTCTTTCGTCGCCGTAACGCGTAGGATTTGTTCAGTCGCGGAATCGGATCGCGCCACACAAAAAGCATCCGCCTCCCGCCGCCGGCGCGAATCATTAAAGACGCGCCTCTATGCCGCATCTTCGTCTCGACGTTGAGGCGTATCGAGAACACTTCATCGGAGATTTATCGCCATGAAAAAAGCTGCTGCTTCCAATGCGGCGCGCGCTGCCGCCGCCACTCTGTTTTTCCTCGCTGCGCTTTTTATCACCAGTCTCGCTCTGTTCCTGCCTCGCTTGCAGTCGGCAAATCCGCCGTCGGGTTCAATGGGACTCGCCAGTGCACCGCTGGCGTGGGACGGAACCGCAGTCGGCACGGGCGCGGCCAATGGCGAGAGCAGCTGCACGGAAGCAGTCAACTGCGATACGTTTACCCTGACGGTGACCGGCACGCAGACGGACTGGGCGAATGCCGCCAAGCGTATCGAGATCAAAATTATTCCCCCGGCTGGAAACGACGATTACGACCTCGTTATTCATAAGGGTTCAAATGCCGGAGCGACGGTTGATTCGTCGGGACATGGCGCCGGCCGCACCGAGCTGGCGCACATAACGCCGGGCACAGACGGGGTCGGCGTTTTTACCATCCACGTTATTTATTTTACGACGACACCGCCCGACCAATATCACGGGACAGCAGTGGTAGTTCCGCTAATACCGACTCCACCGCCCGCGGCGCCAGCGGACCCAGGCCCAAAGGTTGGATATGAAAACTTCGAAGCGCCCGGCCTGTTAACTCCGGTTACTACTACCACCGGACCTACCGTCGAATTCCTGGGACGCGGCGCGGGCGAACCTTCTATCGGAGTGAATTGGAACTCGGACGGACCCAGTAGCATTGGAGGTGTCACTAACTTTCAATCAGACCTCGAAACGTTGTTCGTTAACTTCTCGAGCCTTTGTCCGAGCGGCGGCGTGAACGCCACCTGGGCCAATCGCCCGGCGCCGACATCGCAGGTCATCGATTCCGATCCTATCGGTTTCACCGACCGTATGACCGGCCGCGTTTTTGCAGCCGAGCTCACGGCCACGTCGCCTACCTGTAAGATTTCGTTTTCGGACGATGACGGAAAGACGTGGACGGCGTCGCCAGGAACACTTGGCTCAGGCATCGACCATGAAACGATTGGAGGCGGCCCCTATCACGCGCCACTCACCGGAACGCCGGCTTATCCGAACGCGGTTTACTACTGTTCGCAAGACCTTGTCGCTGCGTTTTGTCTACGAAGCGATGACGGCGGAGCGCATTGGGGCCCTGCTGTTCCGACCTATACCACGGAGTGTGACGGGCTCCACGGGCATGTGAAGGTTTCACCTAAAGATGGAACGGTTTACTTGCCGAACAACAATTGCGGCGCGGGTCTCGGTGCTGTCGTTGTATCGGAAGACAACGGCGTGACCTGGCAGGTTCGTCCGGTTCAGAATGCGACCTTTCAAACCAGCTCGGGCGCGAGCGACCCCGCAGTTGCCGTTGATAACAATGGCCGGGTCTACTTTATCATAGCTAACGCCGACGCCGCAGCAGCCGTCGCAACGTCTGATGATCGTGGCAACACCTGGAATAACATTTTCGATGTTAGTGGCGTGTACGGGCTAAAAAACATTCGCTACCCGGCCGCGGTGGCTGCTGACGGCATTGCCTCTAATCCTAGCAGCGGCCGCGCTGCCGTCGCCTTCTACGGTTCAACGACTGGCGGAAGCGCGAACGCAGGTACTTTCAACGGTCTCTGGCATCTCTACGTCGCTCATACTTTCGATGGAGGACAGCACTGGACTACCTCCGACGCGACACCGAATGCTCCGATCCAGCGCGGTTGTATATGGACCGGAGGCGGCGCCAATATTTGTCGCAATCTGCTCGACTTTTTTGACGTTGCTATCGATAAGCAAGGACGCGTCCAGGTAGGCTATGTCAATGGCTGCCCTGGCGGCGATTGCGCCCAAGCGGCGCCTGCTGCTACGGGAAATGGTTACGGCACGGTTGCGACGATCGCCCGTCAATCAAGTGGTCGCCGTCTGTTGGCGGCCTTCGATCCTACTAATACGACTTCGCCGCCGGGAGCGCCTAGCGTTACCCAGCGCCGGGTAGGTTCCGTAGTTCATCTTGGCTGGTCCGAGGGTGATACTGGCAATTCTGCGATCACGAACTATCAAATCTTGCGAGGCACAATCAGTAACGGGGAGAGTCTGCTCGCTACCCTGCCCGGCAACCAAAACACCTATGACGATCCTACCGCGACCGATACCAGCAAGACCTATTACTATAAGGTAGTAGCCGTGAATGCAGCGGGCAGTTCTTGTAGCAATAACGAGGTCGCAGCTCCTTATGTAGGCGATACCTGCACGGGAATGATCATTCATCAAAACATTCCCAGTCATCCCGAAAGCAATACTGCCAGCGCCAATCCGCAGTTGGCGATCGACTATGTTTCGGTGGCTGAGCCTCCAGGCACGGGCAACTTCGTTTTCAAAATGAAGGTAGCCAACCTAAGCACGATTCCACCTAACAGCAGATGGCGCATCGTCTGGGATTCGTTTGCTTCGGCCGGGCAACAATTCTACGTTGGCATGAATAGCGATAGCACCAGCACGGTTAGCTTCGAATATGGTGAAGTGGCAACCGCGGTGGTCGGTCTCGTGGTAGGTCTGCCTACTGAAACAAAGAAGGGCGTTCCGGCAGGAGGGACTAATTTCAATGCGGACGGAACGATCACGCTTGTTGTTCCAAAGTCCGCCGTGGGTAACCCCGCGGCGGGCGATCTGCTCGGCGCGGTCAACGGCCGAACCTTTACCGGCGATACCCCGCAAACCGTGACGCTCGAACGCTCGACTGCTCTGGTCGATCACACTTTCGTGAAGGGACAAACGGACAATGCCTTTCCACCGGCTACCTACACCGTCACTAACAACAGCCCCTGCACGACTCCTGGTCCGACACCAACTCCGCCGCCTGCTCCGGCGCAGCTTCAGAACATCTCCACGCGAGCGCGGGTTCTTACCAATGACAGCGTCCTGATAGGTGGATTCATCATCACCGGCGCGGATCCCAAGAAGGTGATCGTGCGCGCGCTCGGCCCATCGATTAGCGTTAATGGAACGCCGCTTGCCGGACGCCTGGCTGATCCAATTCTGGAACTGCATGCGGGCAATACGGTCATCACAAACGATAGCTGGAAGAGCGACCAGCAGACCGAGATCTCTGCGACTGGTCTCGCTCCGACAGACGATCGCGAATGCGCCATCGTCCGCACGTTATCACCCGGCAATTACACGGCGGTTGTGCGCGGCGTGGGCGGCACAACCGGCATAGGGTTGGTGGAAGTGTATGACCTGAGCGCCACCAGCAATTCGTTACTCGGTAACATCAGTTCGCGCGGGTTTGTCGATACGAACGACAACGTAATGATCGGTGGTTTCATTATCGGACCGGTGGATCGCGGCAACCCGCGTGTCGTCGTTCGCGCGCTCGGGCCGAGCCTCTCGAGCTCCGGGGTGCCGAATACGCTTCAGAATCCTACTCTCGAATTGCATGACGCTAGCGGAACTACGATCGCCGCGAATGACGATTGGCCGACCGATCCGAACTCCAGCTTCGTGGTAGCGAATGGTCTTATGCCGCCAGACACGCGGGAAAGCGCCATTTTCACTCCGCTGACTCCAGGCAACTACACGGCAATTGTGCGCGGTGTCGGCAACACTACCGGGATCGGAATAATAGAAGTTTACAATCTGCAATAATCGTCCGGTTGTTATGTGACCGCGGGGCGGCTGCCCGCAAGAGCCGCCCCGGTTTACTACTTCGCGCTTGTCGTTAGCATCGGCAGCGGGTAGCTAGCAGTTGCTGATGAAAGACATGACGCAAGGCTCGGTGACGCGGCACCTGCTGCACATGGCGTCGTTCATGGCGGTCAGCATGGTGGTGCAGACGCTCTATCTGCTGGCGGATCTTTATTGGGTCGGGAGTTTGGGCAAGGAAGCGATCGCGGCCGTCGGGCTTTCGGGAAACCTGATGATGCTTGTGCTGGCGCTCACCCAAACCCTCGGCGTTGGGACGACGACAGTGATTTCGCACGCCGCCGGGCGCAAAGATCAGCCGCATGCGGAGCTCGGTTTTAATCAATCAACCGTCCTCGCGCTCGTCGTCGCGGTCCTCTTCGGCGTTTGCACGTTTCCATTCCGTGAGCAATACAGCGTGGCGTTGAGCGCGGACGCGGCGACCGCAAAGCTGGCCGTCTCTTATCTGGGCTGGTTCATTCCGGCGTTGATGCTCCAGTTTCCGCTGGTGTCGTTAGGCTCAGCTCTTCGCGCGACCGGCATCATCAAACCGGCCGTTGGCCTTCAGGTTCTCAGCGTCATCCTGAACATCATCTTCGCGCCGCTCCTGATTTTTGGCATCGGACCGTTCCCGAAAATGGGTGTGAGCGGCGCTGCCCTTGCGACGTTTCTCTCCATCCTGATCGCGAACGTTCTGACGATCATTTATTTCGAACGCAGTTATAAGTATTTGCGGGTCCGATTTTCGCAGTGGAAGCCGCAATTAAAGATTTGGTGGTCGATGCTGCGGATCGGGCTTCCGGCCGGCGCTGAATTCGCGCTCATGGGAGTTTACATCGTCGTGGTCTACGCAATTATTCGCGGCTTCGGCGCCGCGGCCCAAGCCGGGTTCGGTGTCGGGGCGCGCGTCATGCAGGCCATCTTCCTGCCGGTGATAGCGATCGCGTTTTCGGTCGCGCCGGTAGTCGGACAAAATTTTGGCGGCCGCCGCGCCGATCGGGTGCGCCAGACATTTTATTCGGCGGTACTGATCACGTCGGCGATAATGGTGTTGCTGACGGTCGTCGCGCAATTCTGGGGCGGCCTGTTCATTCGCGCATTTACCAGAGACCCGAGCGTGATCGCGTTCGGCGGCGAATATCTCCAAATCATTTCGCTGAACTTTGTAGCGATGGGGATCGTGTTCACCTCTTCGAGTGTTTTCCAGGGAATCGGGAACACCTGGCCGCCTTTGATCAGCTCGGCGACGCGGTTGTTGCTCTTCGTATTGCCCGCAACCATTCTGGCGTCCCGGCCTGACTTTCACATTCGGCAGGTTTGGTATCTGTCCGTCGTGTCCATCTTGTTCCAGGCTTGCGTGAATGTGCTTCTTCTCCGGCGCGAGTTTAAAAGGAAACTTGTCTTTCCGGACGCGGAGAATCTGCCGACCGTGACCGGTTCGCCGACGCCGGCGTGACCGCATGAGTTTCCAAAGCCGGCTCGGCCGCCGCTGGGTCCGGTTCTATGTAAAACGCAAACCGCCCGGCGAAGCGGCGCTCGTCGATTTCACGCGCCGGCGATTCAGTACGCCGGGCTGGCTGGTCTGGCTCCACTCGTTAGACGTGAAGATCGAGCGCGTGGAATCGCCGGTGCGCGGCGAATGGATTTTGCCGCCTGGCGGTCCGACAAGCGAACGCGTGGTTTATTATTTGCATGGTGGCGGATACATTTCCGGTTCCGCGAAATCATGCCGGCCGATCACCGCGACACTCGCGCGGTTCGCGGGCGCGCGAGTGTTCGGTCTCGATTACCGGCTGGCGCCCGAACACCGTTTTCCTGCCGGAATCGATGATGCGTTAGCAGGATATCGCTGGCTACTCTCGCAAGGGATCGATCCGGAATCGATCGCTATCGTCGGCGACTCGGCTGGCGGCGGAATGACACTCGCCCTCGCGCTTCGACTTCGAGATGCGGGCGAACCGTTACCCGCGTGTCTCGTTTGTCTCTCACCTTGGACTGACATGACGAGCGAAAGCGAATCGCTCACTGCAAACTCCGAGCGCGACTCAATGTTCGTCGCTGAAGACATCGAACGTTACGCGGGCGCGTATCTCGGCGATCATTCCCGCCGCGATCCCCTCGCCTCTCCGCTTTTTGCCAATCTCGGCGGGCTGCCGCCGCTTCTCATTCAAGTCGGCCGCGAGGAAGTGTTACTCGATGACGCGCGTAACCTGCACGCAAAAGTCCAGGCCGCCGGCGGGTCGAGCGAGCTCCACATTTACGAGGACGTGCCGCACGGCTGGCACTACGGCGCGCCGTTCCTTCCCGAGACGAAGCAAGCACTCCGAGAAGTTGCCGAGTTTATTCGTTAGGCATTGCCTGGCGAGAATCAAGATCAGCAGAGCTTCGCGAGACGAGCGCGGCGGCGGCGAGATGGCCGGTTGTGTTCAGCACCGTGGCAAAAACGTCGGGGATCGCGTCGACTGCGATCAGGATTCCGATTCCTTTGGCCGGCAGACCGATGGCAAGAAAGAGCGGCGTGAGCATGATGAACGCGCCGCGTGGAATGCCCGGCACGGCGAAGGCGAGGAACACGGCAGCTAAAGCAATCGTGGCAATGCTCTTGGCGGGGAGCGGCACGTCGTAGAACCAGCCGACGAAAAGCGGGCCGATTGTCCACGCGACCGGCCCCGCAATCTTAAATGTCGAAACGGCGAGAGGCAGAACAAATCCGGTGACCCGCTCGGGCAGTTGCAGGTTTTTCTCGGCTGTCTCCACGAGTGCCGGCAGCGCCGCGATCGATGAGCTCGAGCTGAAAGCAATGAGTTGCGGCGGCAGAGCGGCCCGCGCGAAACGGCGCAGCGGAATTCGGCCCGCGATCGCGACGACAGGATAGAGAAGCAGCGTAACCGCGACGCTCGCGATCGAGTAGGCAGCGACATAAAAACCAATCGCGCCCGCCAGCGTTCCGCCGGCATGGACCGCCAGTGGAAGAACGAGCGCGAAGACGCCGATCGGCGCAGCGAGAATGATCCAGCGGACGAGGACGAGCATCGCGTCGCTCAGGGCGCGGAAGAAACGCGTCAGCGTCTGACGCGATGCCTCTGGGGAGCGCGCAATGGCCAGCGCGAGCAGCAGGGTGAAAAGAATCAGCGGCATCATCGCCCCGTTCGCGGCGGCGGCGACCGGGTTCGAAGGAAGAAGCGAGACAAGCCACGCCGAGAACGTCTGCGATTCTCCTCCCGCAGAGATTTCATTCGCCGCTTCGACTGCACCGGGTGGAAGTTCGAGGGCACCGTGCGGCGGAAGGAGCCGGAACATCGCCAGCGCGACCGGTATGACGACGGCAGCGACTCCGATGAGAAGCAGCACAAAAGTAACCAGCGTCCGCCCGCCGAGCCGACCGATCGACTTGATGTCCGATACCGATGCGACTCCGGTGAT
>Ga0307470_10000823_pt1 | contig 13246 bp, 11 predicted proteins | sample atmos_gasesAM3C__FD_204565 | JGI IMG/M metagenome (GOLD analysis project Ga0307470, IMG submission 204565) | Hardwood forest soil microbial communities from Morgan-Monroe State Forest, Indiana, United States - atmos_gasesAM3C_05 | ecosystem: Environmental > Terrestrial > Soil > Temperate forest... | reverse complement strand
TATCGACAACGTGCCCCGCATCCGCGACGTGAGCACCCTGATCGAGCTCGTCCGCGCGCTCGGCGTCAGTGTCGACTGGTCAGGAGATCACACCGTCACGGTCGATGCCGCCGGCCTTCGCGAGTCGCGCGCCGACGCGGCGCTGGCCGCCGAGATCCGGGCATCGTTCCTGCTCGCCGCGCCGCTCCTCGCGCGGACGGGGCTCGCCGTGCTGCCGCGGCCGGGCGGCGACAAGATCGGCCGCCGCCGGCTCGACACACACCTGCTCGCGCTCCGCCAGCTCGGCGCGCGAATCAACCTCGACGACGCGTACTACCGCCTGGAGCTCCGCGGCCGCTTCCGGGGCGCCGAGGTGTTCCTCGACGAGGCCAGCGTCACCGGGACCGAGACCGCCGTGATGGCGGCCGCGACCGCCGAGGGGCGTACGCGCCTGCTCAACGCCGCCTCGGAGCCGCATGTGCAAGGGCTCTGCCACGCCCTGAACGCGATGGGCGCGCGCATCGCGGGGATCGGCAGCAACGTGCTCGAGATCGACGGCGTGCGGGAGCTCCACGCGGCCCGCCATCGCGTCGGTCCGGACCACATCGAGGTCGGATCGTTCGTCGCCGTCGCCGCGATGACCGGCGGCGAGCTGCGCGTGCGCGACGTGGCGCCCGACCACCTACGGATGATCCGGCTGGTGTTCGAGCGCCTGGGCGTCGAGACCCTGATCGAGGGCACCGTGCTCCGGGTGCCCGCGGCGCAGAAGCGGGAGATCGTCGCCGACATCGACGGCGCCATCCCGAAGGTCGACGACGCACCCTGGCCGGGCTTTCCGGCCGACCTCACGCCCCTCGCACTGGTGCTCGCCACCCAGTGCGAGGGGACCGTGCTGATCCACGAGAAGCTCTTCGAGAGCCGGCTGTTCTTCGTCGACAACCTGATCGCCATGGGCGCGCGAATACTGTTGAGCGATCCCCATCGGGCGCTGGTGATCGGGCCCAGCCGCCTGCACGGCGCCACCATCGTCTCCCCGGACATCCGGGCCGGGATGGCGCTGATCGCCGCGGCGCTGGCGGCGCACGGCCGCTCGATCATCCGCAACGTCCAGCAAGTCGACCGCGGCTACGAGCGCGTCGACGAGCGCCTCAAAACCCTCGGCGCGCGAATCAGCCGCGAGTAGGGCGCACCGGGCCACGCAACACACCACGACGACTCACGCCATCAGGAGGGCCTGCATGTCAGCCATTCGGAGACACGGACAGCTTCTCGCAGCGGTCGCCGGTCTGCTGCTGCTCGCGGTAGCCTCGCCGGTCGGCGCTGACGAGACGTGCAATTCGCCGTACATGGGCAATCTGATCAAGGGCCAGGAGGACTACCTCTACGTCTGGGCTCTCGGGGTCAAGGGCATGGGCGACGGCATGGACAAGCTCGTCACCATCGACGTGAACCCGGCGTCGAGCGGCTACGGCAAGGTCATCCACAAGGTGTCGGCGAAGAGCCGCGGCGAGGCGCACCACATGGGCTTCACAGACGACCGGCGCTTCCTCTGGGCCGGCGGCCTCGACAACAGCCACATCTCGATCTACGACATCGGCACCGACCCGGCGCGGCCGAAGCTGGTGCGGACCATGACCAACATGGCGGCGAAGACCGGCTACGTCGGGCCGCACACGTTCTACGCGATGCCCGGCCGGATGCTCGTCCAGGGTCTCTCCAACACCAAGGACGGCGGCGGCGTCACCGGCATGGCGCTCTACAGCAACAAGGGCGAGATCGTCGCGACCTATTCGATGCCCACCACCGACGGCGGTGACGGGTACGGCTACGACATCGCAATAAATCCTCAAAAGAACGTCATGCTGACCTCGAGCTTCACCGGCAAGAAGAACTACATGCGGCCGCTGGGCGAACTGGTGAAGGACGCCGAGGCCATGAAGCACTTCGGCAACACGATGGCGGTCTGGGACCTCAAGGCCATGAAGCCGAAGAAGGTCCTGAGCGTTCCCGGCGCGCCCCTCGAGATTCGCTGGTCGCTCAAGGACGGGGACAACTGGGCGATCGTCGCCACCGCGCTCACGTCGAAGCTCTGGCTCATCAAGCCCGACGCCGCCGGGGAGTGGCAGGCCAAGGAGGTCGCCACCATCGACGACCCGACGAAGATCCCGCTGCCGGTCGACATCTCCATCAACAAGGACGGCACCGGGCTCTGGGTCAACACGTTCATGGACGGCAAGACGCGCTACTTCGACCTCTCGAATCCCGAGCAGCCGAAGCAAACCTACGAGCGCGTCACCGGCAAGCAGGTCAACATGATCTCCCAGAGCTGGGACGGCACGCGCGTCTACGTCGCGTCGTCGCTTCTGGCCAACTGGGACAAGGGCGGCGCCGACAACGAGCAGTTCGTGCGCGCCTTCCGCTGGGACGGCAAGGCCCTCACGCCCGCGTTCGAGGTGGACTTCAACAAGGAGAAGCTCGGCCGGGCGCACCACATGAAGCTCGGCTCCAAGGCGATGAAGGCGGCGTATGGATCGGATCGCACCGCGGCGCTCCGCTGAGCCGCGGCGCGCGCGCGTCCTGATGGCCCTCGCCGCCGCCGCGGCCCTCGCCGCGGCGGCAGGCGCGGGCCTGGCGCACGAGCCGGACGACCGCCTGCCGGCGGCGGTCACGATGGACTTCGTGCCGCCGCCACCCGGCAGCTATGCGCTGAACGCGATCATGCGGGCGCCGGACGGTCCGGTGCTCGATCGCGACGGGCGGCGTCGGCCGCTCGCCCGCTTCACCGCGGGCAAGATCACGTTGCTCGGCTTCATCTACACCTCCTGCGCCGATCCCCGGGGCTGCCCCCTGGCGACGCAGGTGTTTCACACCGTGCGCCATCGCGTGTCGGAAGATGCCGACCTCCGCGCGCGCGTGCGCCTGGTCTCGCTCAGCTTCGATCCTCTGCGGGACACGCCGGCGGTGATGCGCCACTACGCGGCCGAGGTGCCCGACAACGGCGTGGAGTGGGCCTTCCTCACCACCGAGCTCCCGCGCACGCTCGTCCCGCTCCTCGACGGCTTCGGTCAGGACGTCCGCATCGAGCTCGACGCCCATGGACGGGCCGCGGGGCCGCTCGCGCACGTCCTCAAAGTGTTCTTGATCGACGCGCGCGGGATGGTGCGCGAGATCTACACCACCTCGTACCTCTATCCCGAGGTGATCCTGAACGACATCAAGACGCTCCGTCTCGAAGACCGGACGGCGCGGCGGGCCGGTCCGTGACCAGGCGCCGGAAGCCGCCCGCGGCTTCGCCGCTCGTCAGCACCGAATGGCTTGCCGCCAACCTGGGCCGGCGCAACGTCCGGGTGGTCGATGCCTCCTGGCACATGCCCCAGCTCAAGCGCGACGCCCGCGCCGAGTTCGCGCAGGCGCACATCCGGGGCGCCGTCTTCTTCGACATCGATGCGATCGCCGATCGGCGCACGAGCCTTCCACACATGCTGCCGAGCGCCGCGGAATTCGCGCGCAGCGTGGGCAAGCTCGGAATCGGCGGCACCGACCGGGTGATCGTCTACGACTCGCGCGGGGTCGTCAGCGCCGCGCGCGTCTGGTGGACCTTCCGCGTCTTCGGTCACGACCGGGTCGCCGTCCTCGACGGCGGCTTCCCGCGCTGGCGCGCCGAGGGCCGCCCGGTGGCCTCCGGCGAGGCGACGCCTCGGCCGCGCCGCTTCTCCGCGCGCCTGCGCCGGCGGCTGGTGCGCGATCTGTCGAGCGTGCGCGCTAACCTCAAGACCCGGCGCGAGCAGGTGCTCGACGCCCGCTCGCGGGGCCGCTTCACTGGAACCGAGCCGGAGCCGCGCGCCGGGCTCCGAGCCGGCCACATCCCCGGGAGTTTGAATCTCCCGTACGAGCAGCTCTACCAGGCCGACGGCACGCTCCTCGGCCCCGACGCCCTTCGCCGGCAGTTCGAGGGAGCGGGGCTCGACCTCGGAAAGCCCATCGTCACCTCGTGCGGGTCGGGCGTCACGGCGTCGGTCCTCGCCCTCGGGCTGGCCGCGCTGGGCCGCGCCGACGTCGCGGTCTACGACGGCTCGTGGACGGAATGGGGCGGCCGCGCCGACACGCCGGTCGAGCAGTAGGAGAACGTCATGCCGATCGCACTCTCGGACGACATCAAGCAGCTCGTCAGCGGCCCGAACTTCGCGCATCTGGCCTCGCTCATGAGCGACGGCGCGCCGCAGGTGGCGCCGGTCTGGGTCGACCTCGAGCGCGACACGATCCTGGTGGGCACCGGCGAAGGCTCGCTCAAGGCGAAGAACACCCGGCGCGACGCGCGGGTCGCGCTCTCGGTGATCGCGATGGACAATCCGTACCGGGAGGCGCAGATTCGCGGGCGCGTCGTCGAGCGGAGGCCCGACGCCGACTTCCGGATCATGGATCGGATCTCGCACAAGTACACGGGCAAGCCGTTTCCGTTCCGCGACAAGCCGGCCCAGCGGGTCGTGCTGGTGATCGCCGTCGAGCGAGCCCGCTTCACGGCCCTGCCGTTCGTCCACGCTCCCGCGTGAGGTGAGCGGCCGCTAGCCGGCGCCGTCGAGCTCGGCGCGGACCTGCTCGCCCCACAGCGCCATGTCCATCGCGGCGTAGCGCGCTCCGGCGGCGCTCAGATGCTCGCGGCCGAGGTCGACGCTGCCCGCTCTGAGATGTAGCCGGCCCAGGCCCAGCAAGCAGTGCGCGACGAGGGGCCGCATCCCGAGCGTCTCGGCCAGATCGCGCGCTTCACGAAACGCGGCGTCCACAGCCGGAACGTCGGGCTTCTCGCCCTCGGCCGCGATGGCAGCAAGAAGCCGCTGGACGTACGCGAGCTGGCCCCGTTCTCCGCGTTCGCTGGCGATCGCGAGAGCGCGCTGGGCGTGCTCGAGGGCAGTGTCGCGTCGGCCGGCGAGCAGATGCGCCTGGCCGAGCCACGTGAGCCGGAGCGCCTCGTTGGCCGCCAGGCGCATCGAAGCGGCCCGCTCGATGGTCTGCTCCAGCATGGTCACGGCGGTGTCGATCCGTCCGGCCAGGAGATAGGCGGCACTCAGGGGCCCCATGATGAAGGGCGAGAAGAAGGGAAAGCTCTCGAGCCGCGCCAGCACCAGACCCTGCTCCAGCGCCGGAATCGCCCGGTCGAGACGGCCCTGGATCACGGAGAAGATCCCGACGCCGAAGAGCGCCTGCAGGCGGCTTCCCGCATGATTGCCCGCCGTCGCGATCTCCACCGCCTCCTCGCCGAGCGCGAGCGCCTCGTCGAAGTCGCCCAGCTCGGCGAGTGACCACGCGAGCCAGGAGCGCGCCCACACCGACGAGAACGCGATCATGCCGAAGCTCTCGCGGGCCAGGTCGCCGTCCAGGGAGGCGACCACTTGCCGAAGGAGCTCGACGGCGCGCGCGTAGTTGCCAAGGGCATGATTGGCTTGCGCCAGGCGGCAGATCGACACGACGCGCATGCCGAAGTTCGCGAACGAGGTCGAAACGGTCAGATCGCGCTCCGCCGCCCTGAGCGCGCGCACGTGCTCGCCCATCCACCAGAGCTGGCCGGGGCTCTCCAGCCCCTTGCCCATGACGTCATCGATCTGCTCGCGGGAGGCCACCTCGCCCAGGTCGCGCAGATAGACGATCGCCTTACTCCAGAGCTCGCCGCGGAAGGCGTGATGCACGAGCCGGTCGCGATGCTCGACCAGCGCGTTCGGGTAAAGGCCCTCGATCGCTTCGACCACCTGCCCGTGCAGCGCGCGCTGCCGCTCGTGCAGGAGGCTCGCGTAAGCCACCTCGTGCGTCAGCGCATGCTTGAAGGTGAACTCGACCTCGGGAAACAGCCGCGCCTCGTAGATGAACTCCGCCGACTGCAGGTGCGCGAGGCCGCGCGTCAGGTCGTCCTCGGCGAGCCCGGCGATCGCGCGAAGCTGGGGCAGCGGCACGTTCTGACCGACGACCGACGCCGACTGGAGCAGGCTCTTCTCCTCGGGCGGGAGACGGTCGATGCGCGCGGCGAGGATCGCCTGCACCGTCTCCGGCAGCTGGACGACCCGGGCGGCTTTCACCAGGCGATAGGCGCCGCGCTCGCCGGCGAGCACACCCGTTTCCACCAGGGCGCGCATGCTCTCCTCGAGGAAGAAGGGATTGCCCTGCGCCCTCGCGATCAGGAGCGATCGGAGCGGCGCCAGCTCTGGATCGCCCCCCAGGAGCACCTCGACGAGCGCGTCGGCTGACGCGGGCGCCAGCGGATCGAGCCGGACCTGGCCGTAGTAGGTCTTGCCGCCCCAGCCGTGACGGTGCTCGGGCCGATAGTTGACCAGGAGCAGGACGCGATACGACGGCAGGCTCTCGACGAGGCTCTCGAGAAACGTCTGTGTGTCGGCGTCGATCCACTGGAGGTCCTCGACGACGAGCATCAACGGCTGGGTCTGGCTCTCCCGGAGCAGCACGCGCCTCACCGCGTCGAGAACGCGGTGTCGCTGCTGCTCGGCGCCGAGGCTCGACCACGCGGCGTCGTCCACCGGAAGGCCGAGCAGCGCCTGCAGCGGCGACAGTGCGGGGCGGAGCGCTTCGTCGAGCGTCAGGAGCTTTCCGGTCAGGCGCTCCCGGACGCGGCGCGCGTCGTCCCGGTCCTCGACGCCGAAGTAGGTCCGGAGCAGCTCGACCACCGGCCTGAGCGACGCCGTCTTGCCGTAGGACACGGCGCTCGACTCGAGGACGAGCCAGTCCTCGGTCCGATGCGAGTGGACGAGCTCGAGCACCAGGCGCGACTTGCCGACACCGGGCTCCCCGACGACCGCGACGACCTGTCCGCGACCCGCGCGAGCGCGCTCGAGCGCTCGCCGCAGCTGATCCATCTCCGCCTCGCGACCGATGAAGCGCGTGAGCCCTCGGGCCGCCGCCACTTGCAGCCGCGTCCGCAGCGGCGCCGCGGCCAGTAGCTCGAACACCTCCACCGGATCGGCGAGACCGCGCACCGGCACGGGCCCGAGCGATCGCACGCGCACGTAGCCCTCGACGAGCCGCAAGGTCGGCAGCGTCAGGAGGCTCGAGCCCGGCTTCGCCATCTGCTCCATGCGGGCGGCGAGGTGCGTCGTCTGGCCGACCGCGGTGTAATCCATGTGCAGGTCGCTGCCGATCGAGCGGACCACCACGTCGCCCGAGTTGAGACCGATCCGGATCTGCACGGGCACGCCGTGCGAGCGCTGGATCTGGTCGGCGTACCGGGCGACGCGCTCCTGCATGCGCAGGGCCGCGTAGCAGGCGCGCACGGCGTGGTCCTCGTGAGCGAGCGGCGCGCCGAAGAGGGCCATGATCCCGTCGCCCATGACCTGATTGACGGTGCCCTCGTAGTGGTGAACGGCCTCCATCATGTGCTCGAGGACCGGGTCGAGGAGCCGTCGCGCCTCCTCGGGATCGCGGTCGGCCAGGAGCTCCATCGAGCCCTTGAGGTCGGCCAGCAGTACGGTGACGTGTTTGCGCTCGCCCTCGAGCGCCTCGCGGGAGGTGAGGATTCGCGCCGCGAGGTGCCGGGGGGTGTAGGTCTGTGGGGCGCGAAGGGTGGCGGTCGCCGGCGTCAGCGAAGCGCCGCAGGCGCTGCAGAACCGGCTTCCGGGGGCGTTACCGTGACCGCACGACGAGCAGGGCGCTTCGAGCGGGGCTCCGCAGCTGTTACAGAACCGGGCGGCGGGCGGGTTCGCGTGTCCGCACTGCGGGCACGCCAGGCTACGATCCTTCCTTCACTTCGATGATCTCGTCCGCCAACATGCCGTGGGCCTCGCGATGGACGGCGGCGGCCGCTTCCTTGCTAGGCGCCTCCACCAGGCAGAACACCTTGCCGGTCCCCTCGTCGTACCAGTAGCGCAGGTAATGAACACCGTACTTGTGCTGGACCTCGAGGTCTTTCTGGTGCGCGTGACCGAGCGCCTCGGCCTTCAGTCCGTCGATCTTGTGGTGGACATCGAGATAGAGCGGCATGGACACCCCCCGAGTCGTCAACGAAGTGTAGGCAATCGGTTCGAGGGGGTCAAGCAATGGGCTCGACCATCCCATAGACGAAGTGCTTCCCGCTCGCGCCCACCCGCCCGGTCCAGCCCAGACCCCGGAGCCTCTGCTCCAGCGAGGCCGGCTCGTAGTACACCTTCACGATGTCGAACTCGCGTCCGTCGTTCAGACGCCGGCGCGCGACGCCCGAATCGTCGAGGGGTGCCTGATCTCGGGCCGTCGCGCCCTGCTCGGCGAGGCTGTCCACGAAGAACACCCGGCCGCCCGGACCGAGCGCGCGGCGCACGAGCGTCCAGAACGCCTCGAACCAGGACGGCGGCACGTGCGACATCCAGAACGCGAACAGCACGAAGTCGAATCGGCGCTGCTGGATGCCAGGCGAAGATGTCCGCGACGACGTAGTCGACCCGGTCCGATCCCAGGCGCTCCCGGTTGAGGGCGATGACCTCCGGCGAGCCGTCGACCGCGGTGACGCGGCCGGCGACCGAAACCAGGCGACGCGTCCAGAGCCCCGTTCCACAGGCGAGCTCGAGCGCCTCGCCCCGAGGACCGGCCTCGCGCAGCGCGGCCTCGACGGTAGCGACCTCCGCGAACCATTCGGCGCGGTGCGCGGGGCCCCGGTCGTAGCGGCCGGTTCGCAGGAACCATTCGTCGTACTCGCCGGCGCGCGCCCGGTAGTAGGTCAGCTGCTCGTCGAGGAGCTTCTGGTCGTCCATAATTCATAGGCGCGCCTCGGCCGGCGGGGCCCCAGCCCCGCGACGGCCTGCAGCGCGCACAGCGGCGGGCGCTCAGTCGCAGTACAGCTCGACCGTGTAGCCGTTCGGGTCCTCGATGTAGATGGCGCTACCGTCGCGGCCGCCGCGGACCCGGACGCCCGCCTGCTTCACGCGCGCGCAGATCTTCTTCCACTCGGCGCGCGAGAAGCGCAAGCCGAAGTGGTCGAAGCCGCCGGCGGACGGGTCGAACCGCCCGCGGGTCTCGACGAAGTTCAGCAGATCGTGGCCGCCGGGCGTCTCGAGGAAGATCATGCCCTCGTGGGGAAACGCGAGCGCGAGTCCGAGCACGTCGACGTAGAAGCGCTCGGTGCGCTCGAGATCGCGCGTCTTGAGGGCCAGGTGGCGCAGGCCGCGGTCCATGCTTGCCCTAGCCGCCTGCGCCGAAGCCCTTGAAGGTGAACTTCTGCGCGCGCTTGCCCTGGCCCACTTCCGTCGTGTAGAGGTTGCCCTTCGAGTCGACCGCAAGGTTGTGGATCGCGCGGAACTCGCCGGGTGCGCGCCCGCTCTGCCCGAGCTTGCCGACGACCTGGCCGTCGTGGCGCGTGAGCGTCCACACATGGTCGTTCTCACCGTCGGCGTCGTACAGCCAGGCCTGAGGCGTGTCGTGCGAGAGGTCGGCATCCCAGGCCGAGCCGCCGCCGCGCGTCGCGGCCGCGACGACGAGCTCCTTCACGAATGTCCCGTCCTTCTTGAAGACCTGGATCCGGTTGTTCGTCCGGTCGCATACGTAGAGCAGGCCGTCCTTCGCGAGCCGGACGCAGTGCACGGGGTTGTCGAACGGCTTCACGCCGGGCTGTCCGGGCGGACGGCCGTTCGCACCCCAGTGACGCTTGTAGGCCCCGGTCTGCGCGTCGAACACGATCACGCGATGGTTCTTGTAGCCGTCGGCGACGAACACCTCGTTCGTGGCCGGGTCCACGGTCACGTTCGCCGGGCTCCCGAGATGCGCGGTGTCACCGTCGCCCCCGGTCACGCCGGCCTTGCCGATCTGCAGCAGGAACTTTCCGGCCGCGGTGAATTTCAAGATCTGGTGATCCTTCTGACCGCTGCCGGCGATCCACACAAAGTCCTGGTGGTCCACGAACATGCCGTGCTCGGTCAAGGGCCAGTCGTAGCCGGCCCCGGGTCCGCCCCATGATCGCAGCAGGTTGCCGTCGGCGTCGAACACGAGCACCGGCGGCGCCGGAGTGCCCGCGGTGATCGTGCGCGGGCGCTGGATGACCCACACGTGATCGTGGCGGTCGACGGCCACGCCGCCGGCCTGCCCCATGACCCAGCCGTGCGGCAAGGGCTTCGGCCACTGCGGATCGACCTGGAATCGAGGCGCGTCGGCCGGTCGCTGCGCCGTCACGGTCCCTGTGTGCACGACGCCGAGCCCTCCGAGCAGCGCGAGGACGACGGCCACCGCGCCGATTCCCCTGCGACGCCGGCTCACGCGCTCGCCTCCTCGAGACCGAAGACCTTGGCGATCAGCTCGTAGGACCGGCGCCGCGCCTTCGGATCGTAGGCGATCGAGACGATGACGAGCTCGTCCACCTCGTAGTCCGCGGCGAGCGCTTCGAGCCGCTCGCGCACCTGCTCGGGCGTGCCGGCGACCGTGCGCCCCTGCGCGTGTCGCAGGATGGCGAGCTCGCGCTCCGTGTAGGGGTACGCTTCGGCCTCTTCGATCGAGGGATAGCGGCCCAGCCGGCCGGTATAGAGGCGCACGATGAAGAGCTCGCGGCTCTTCGCCAGACGCCGCGCCTCGGCCTCGCTGTCGGCGCAGACCACGAACACCGCCGCGCTCGAGCGCGGCGCGTCGAGCCACGCCGACGGCCGGAACGCCCGGCGATAGGCGCGGGTCACCTCGGCGCCGCCCTCCTGGTTGATGAAGTGCGCGAACGAGAAGCCGGTGCCGAGGTGCGCGGCGAGCGCCGCACTCTGATCGCTCGAGCCGAGGAGCCAGACTTCCGGCGCCGTCGGCCCGGTCGGCATCGCCAGCACGTGCGCATAGGGATGGCCCGGGGGCAAGGCACCGTGCAGATAGCCCACGACGTCGGCCACCTGCTGGGGGAAAAATTCCGGGCTTCCGTCCTCGCGAAGAGCACGCGCGGTCAGCTGGTCGCTGCCCGGCGCGCGGCCGATCCCGAGATCGACGCGGCCGGGGAAGAGCGCCTCGAGCACGCGGAAGCTCTCGGCCACCTTGAGCGGGCTGTAGTGCTGGAGCATGACGCCACCCGAGCCCACCCGGATCCGCGAGGTGCGGGCGGCCACCTGCCCGATCAGGACCTCCGGGCTCGAGCCCGCCAGCCCCGGCGTCGCGTGGTGCTCGGCGAGCCAGTAGCGGTAGTACCCGAGGCGATCGCAGATCTCGGCGAGCTCGAGCGTCTCGTGGATCGCATCGGCCGGGCCGCCGCCGCGCACCGGCGACTGATCGAGCACACCAAGCCGGAGCATCTAGTTGATCCGCTTCTCCCGGCCCTTCCACTCCTTGTCGCGCAGGACGAACTTCTGAACCTTCCCGGTGGACGTCTTTGGCAGATCGCCGAACTCCACGGCCGCGGGACACTTGAAGTGGGCGATGTGCTGGCGGCAGAACTCGATGATCTCCGGCGCGGTCGCGGTACGGTCGGGCTTGAGCGTGACGAACGCCTTGGGCCGCTCGCCCCATTTCTCGTCCGGCACGGCGACCACGGCGCACTCGAGCACCGCCGGATGCCGGGCCACCGCCTGCTCGACCTCGATCGTCGAGATGTTCTCGCCGCCGGAAATGATGATGTCCTTCTTCCGGTCGCGGAGCTCCACGTAGCCGTCGGGGTGCCACACCGCGATGTCGCCCGAGTGGAACCAGCCGCCGCGGAACGCCTCGGCCGTCGCGTCGCGCTGCTGGAAGTAGCCCATGGCGGCGTTGTTGCCGCGCATGATGACCTCGCCTAGCGTCGCCGCGTCGCGCGGCACGTCGTTCATCTCGGTGTCGACCACGCGTACGAGGTCGAACAGCGCGTAGCCCTGCCCCTGGCGCGCGGCCAGCCGCGACTGCTCGTCGAGCGGCAGGGCGTTCCACTCCTCGTGCCAAGCGCACACCGTGTGCGGGCCGTACGTCTCGGTGAGCCCGTAGACGTGCACGGGCCGGAAGCCGAGCTCCTTCAGGCGGCCCAGGAGCGTCGGCGAGGGCGGCGCCCCGGCGACGCACACGGTGACCGGGCGCTCGAGCTTGTGCGCCTTCGGATCGTTCACGACGCCGATGTGAACGGTGGGGGCGCCGTTGTAGTGGGTGACGCCCTCGGTATCGATCAGCTCCCACACGCGTCCGGGCTCGACGCGGCGCAGGCAGATGTGGGTGCCCCCGACCGCCGTCACGCCCCACGTGAAGCACCAGCCGTTGCAGTGGAACATCGGCAGGGTCCAGAGGTAGCGGGCGTCGAAGCTCATCTGCGACTCGACCACCTCGCCGAGCGCGTTGACCCAGGCGCCGCGGTGGGAGTACATGACGCCCTTGGGCCGGCCCGTGGTGCCCGAGGTGTAGTTGATGGCGAGCATCTCCTCCTCGTGCTCGAGCCAGCTCTCGACCGGCTCCGGCGAGCCGCCGGCGAGGAAATCCTCGTACGGATCGCCCGGCTTGCCGGTGTCGTCGACGCGCACGACGCGCATCTGGCCGAGATCGAGCGGCTTCACGAGCGGCTCGAGCTCGGCGTCGACGAAGAGGAAGCGGGCGCCCGAATGCCCGAGGATGTAGCCGATCTCGTCGGAGTTGAGCCGCGTGTTGATGGCGACGAGGACGCCGCCCGCGGCCGGCACGCCATAGTGCGCCTCGAGCATCGCCGGAATATTCGGGCAGAGGAACGCGACCCGGTCGTGCTTGGCGAGACCGGCCCGGCGCAGCGCGGAGGCCAGGCGATTCACCCGCGTCTCGAATTCGCGGTACGTGTACCGGCGCGCACCGTGGACGACGGCGACCTTGTCGGGGAACACATAGGCACTACGGGTGAGAAAGCTCACCGGCGAGAGCTCGGTGCGATACACCTGGCGAAACTCGCTCATAACGCCCCTCCGAACGGGATGGCGCAAGTGTACCCCAGGACTCCCGGGGTCGTGCCTCCCGGACGGACGGTGGGGCGCTACGCTCCGGCGGTCGCGACCCTCACGATGTAGTCGACGAAGCGCGGGAACGGGTCGAACCCGAGCACCGTCGGCGCGTCGGCGACGAAGTTGGACGTGGCATTGACGTCGTAGAAGTAGACGCGGCCGTCTGCGCGCCCCACGAGGTACTCGATTCCCCCGACGTCGATCGACGCCGCACGCGCGAGGGCCCGGGCCTGATCGACGACCGCCTCCGGCGCGTCGTAATGGGTCACGCTGAGGCCGGGCTTCGCGTCGACCGGGCAGGCGCCGAGGTCGGCGCCCGGAGCGGCCGCGGGAACCTGGCAGATGTCGGCCGGGCAGAGATTGAAATTGGACTCCGGGCGGACGATCCGGATCGCGTAGAGATAGCGGTCGTCGAGCACCTC